>NPIF01001249.1_pt2 | contig 366068 bp, 347 predicted proteins | sample 8637461 | NCBI WGS metagenome assembly NPIF01 (sample SAMN07420641, study PRJNA396082) | bioreactor metagenome | isolation source: sample BR12 brine-fed electro-methanogenic bioreactor BR | place: Japan: Kochi | collected 2016-12-09 | reverse complement strand
CCCGGCGAACGCCCCGCCATGGAGGAAATCACCCATGGTTGAAATCATCAAACGTAACAAGGCCCTGTCAGTCAGCCCGCTGAAGGCGAGCCAGACCATCGGGGCGGCGCTGGCCTTCCTCGGTTTTCGAAACGCCATCCCCATGTTGCACGGCTCCCAGGGATGCACCGCTTTTGGCAAGGTGTTTTTCGTGCGCCACTTCCGGGAACCGATCCCGTTGCAGACCACCGCCATGGACCAGGTGACCACCGTAATGGGTTCCGAGGACAGCGTGGTGGAGGGGCTGCGCACTATCGCCGAGAAACAGCGGCCTGCCCTGATCGGCGTGCCGAGCACGGGCTTGTCCGAGACCCAGGGCAGTGATGTCCCCATGGCGGTCAGGACGTTTCGACAGAAACATCCGGAGTTTCAGAATACGGCGGTGGTGGCGGTATCCACACCCGATTACAGCGGCTGCCTGGAGAGCGGTTTCAGTAAGGCGGTTGAGGCGATCATCAGTGAGTTGGTGCCCACTGCCGAGGCAGCCGGCACCAGGCCGGGCCGGCGTCGTCATCAGGTTAACGTCTTGGTAGGGTCCAGCCTGACCCCCGGCGACCTGGAAGAGCTGAAAGAGATGATCGAAGCGTTCGGCCTGCGTCCGGTGGTGCTGCCGGATCTGTCCGACTCCCTGGATGGCCATCTGGATGCCGGTGATTTCTCTCCCCTGACCATCGGTGGCAGTGATCTCTCCGAGTTGCCGACCCTGGGGGATGCCACTGCCACCCTGGTGGTCGGTCGTTCCATGAGCCGGGCGGCTGACCTGCTGCACCAGCGCACGGCGGTTCCCGATTACCGCTTTGATCACCTGATGGGACTGGAAGCGGTGGACGCACTGGTGGACGCCCTGCAGCAGATTTCCGCCGAACCGGTACCGGAAAAACTGGAACGTCAGCGTGCCCAGTTGCAGGACGCCATGCTGGATTGCCACTTCATGCTGGGCCTGGCCCGCATTGCCATCGCTGCCGACCCCGACCTGCTGACCGGGTTCAGCCAGCTGCTTGCCGGAGTGGGCGCCGAAACCGTGGTGGCGGTTTCGCCGGTGAACGGGCCGGTACTGAAACAGGCGGCGGCAGAAACGGTGAAGATCGGTGACCTGGAGGACCTGGAGCAGCTTGCCCGAAGCGCCGGGGCCGAGGTGCTGATCTGTAACTCCCACGGTGTGGAGAGCGCAGCCAGGCTGGGGATTCCCCTGGTACGGGCCGGCTTTCCCCAGTACGACACCTTAGGGGGTTACCAGAAGACCTGGATCGGCTATCGCGGCAGTCGCCAGAGCCTGTTTGATCTGGCCAATGTGCTGCTCTCCCTGGAGAAGGGGGAGATCCATCCCTACCGTTCCATCTATTCACAAAAACCGGAGGTGACCCATGGCGCTACAGCGACAACTGCAACTGGTGGGTAATCACGGCGATACCCGGTGGATCGATACGGCCCTGAAAGTCGCCTTTGCCACCGGTGACATGAGCCATGTTGACCAGCATTTTGGCGCGGCCCGGTCGTTTGCCATCTACGCGGTGAACCAGCAGCACGCCTGCCTGGTTTCCGCCTGTGAATTTGGTGATCTGGATATGGATGGCAACGAGGACAAGCTGGTGGAGAAGATTACCGCGCTGGAGGGTTGTATCGCGGTGTACAGCCAGGCGATCGGTGCCTCGGCCATCGCGCAGCTTAAGTCCCGCGGTATTCAGCCGGTCAAGGTATCGTCCGGTGCGCTGATCAGTGAACTGGTGGAATCCCTGCAGGAGGAGTTGCGCCAGGGGCCCGGTAGCTGGCTGGCCAAGGCAATCGCCAGCACCCTGCCGGCGGATCCGAACCGATTTGATGAAATGGAAAAGGAAGGCTGGGAGGAGTAGTCCGGCCCGGGCCGACTGCACGACAAGCTATGGCAATGATGGAACAGATCGGGACGGTAATTGACACCGATGCAACCAGCCTTTGGGTGGAGACCCAGCCCGTCAGTGGCTGTTCAAGCTGCGCCAGCAGCGCCGGCAGTTGCAGTACGGCCGTGGTTTCAAAACTGTTTGCCGAGCGGCGAACCCAGCTGCGCCTACCCAACAGCCTGGACGCCCGAACGGGCGACAGGGTGGTGATTGGCATCCCGGAACGGGCACTGCTGCGGGCGGCGCTGTGGGCCTACCTGCTGCCGCCGCTGCTGATGATCGGAGCTGCTGCAACCGTTCAGCAGCTGGGTGGCACTGAGACCATGCAGGGGCTGTGGGGAGTGGCTGGACTGGTAGCAGGCTTTATCTGGCTGCGCAGCATGAATCGCGGGCAGGGGGGAAGGGACCCTATCCGCCCCCGTCTGTTGCGCCTCGCAAGCGGGTCGTCCGGGGTGAACGTGATGCCGCCTTCCCACTCTGGCGCTCCACCGGAACAGCCCGCCAACGGTTTTGATGACAAAGAGAAAGTTTGAATGACAGGAGCAGAAAAATGAGCGATGCAGTATTAGCTATCAACAGTGAAGATCCGGTCCTGGAGACCGACTTTGCCAAGGAGATGGTGCGCCAGATGCGTGCCATTGACACCTATGGCACCTACGACGAGTGGCCGGTGGAAAAGATTCTCGAACCCTTTGTCCTGACCAAGGAGAAGAAGCGGGAGATCCCGGTGGTGGGTGATCCGGATGAGATTGTCATGGCCCGGGTGCGGGCGTTTTACAACGCCATCTCGGCGCTGATCGAAAAAGAGTGCGGCCTGATGGCGGTACCCATGCTTAACCTGACCCACGAAGGTTTCGGCCGGGCAGTGATCACGGTCGGCAAACTGGTGGTGATGGACAAGACGCTGCGCGATGTACACCGGTTCGGGTTCCCCTCGCTGTCGAAGATGAAAGACGAGGCCGACAAGCTGCTGGCGGTGGCGCTGGAAATAATCGGTCTGTACCCGAAAGTGGCCGGCCTTTAGTGATGAAGGGTCGGGAGTGCAATCCCGACCGTGAGGATTAGAGGAGATATCGGATGAGTCCGGAAGAGTTGAAAAGTATGCAGAAAGCGGTCAGAAGGGCCAAGCGCATCGCCACTGAACGGGCCGGTGAGTTACACGATCTGGTGGAGGACCGGTTACCCGCCGCCTACCAGGATATACCGGCCCTGGCCCAGGCTACCTACGATGCGTGCAAGGCCTGGGACGAGGCGAACGCCGCCCTGGCGGAGCTGGAAGCGGAATCGAGTTGAGGAGTCCACGATGCAACTGATAACTGGTGTTACCCGGGGCGGAGAGCCCTACACCCCGGCTTTTGTCATGGCGATCGAACAGGCCAACTGTATCGGCTGCGGACGCTGCTTCAAAGTGTGCCCCCGGGAGGTGTTCGACCTGGTGGAACGGGAAGCGCTGGATGGCCTGGAGGCGGACGATTACGACGACGATGATTATGGGGATGACGATGACGGCTTCTCCGATGATACGGCCATGGTGATGAGTCTGAAAAACAGCCTGGATTGCATCGGCTGCGGCTCCTGTGCCCGGATCTGCCCGAAGAACTGTTTCACCCATGAGGCGCAGCCCCTGCAGGCTTGAGGAGAAGAGCATGGCAAAACCGGAAAAGCATGTATTCATCTGTACCCAGAACCGCCCCCTGGGCCATCCCCGGCCCGCCTGTGGCCAGAAAATCTCCGGCGAGGTGGCGGATGAGTTCTTCTGGCACCTGCAGCAGCGGCAGCTGTTCGACAAGGTACGGGTGACCACGGCGGGCTGCCTCGGTCCCTGCGGCGAAGGGCCCTCGGTACTGGTCTACCCGGAAGGGGTAATGTACGGCGGCGTGCGCAAGGAGGACGTGGCGGTGATTTTCGATGAGCACCTGGAGAACGATCAGCCGGTTGATCGTCTGCGGGTCCCGGCGGAGTTCTGGGGGTAGGGCCGACGTGTCGAAACCCCTCTCTTCAGCGCCGGAACTGGCCCCGGTGGGCGGCATGAGCGCGGCTGTTTCATCCCGTTATGAGGCACTGCGTGAACTGTCCGGGCAGATCCATGAACGGTTGGGGGATGAACTGTGGCGCCACGGTTTCGCCTCCGACCAGATCACCCTGCTGCCGCCGCCGCTGGCCAACTACGGCCTGGAGAGGGACAGCTTCACGGGTGCCCCGGCCCTGGTGGGGCGCTGGCTGGACAGCCAGGGTCGCCGCCGGGGCAGCCTGGTTTTTCATGCCGACGGCAGTTTCTTCGTGGAGCAGGACATCCTCCAGCCCCATCCCCGCAGACCGGGCTGGTTCGTGGAGGCCATTACCGCCTGGGGACGGGAGTTGACCATCCAGACCGAACTCCCACTGCTGCCCATGCCGGAGTAGTCTCTCCCCCGCTGGAGGCCGCACATCCTGTGCGCCCCATGTTAAAAGTTTCCCCCTGTCAGCCCGGTTCATCCAGCCTTTCCGACACCCTTCAATCCCCGCTGCATTGTCGTGATTGCGACAATCCCTACAGTCCGCAGAATCTGAAAATACTTATAAAAATCAATGGCTAATGTTTTTTTTATTAGCGTGGCACAGCCCTTGCAACCGCTCTTTCTGAAGCGAAACCAAACACATTTGTCACGGGAGTTTGCCATGTTGACACTGACGGAAAGTGCCCAGAAGGCCATAGGCCGTTTTATCAAAGGTTCCGATAGTCCGGTGGCCGGATTGCGCATCGCGGTTACCGGGGGTGGTTGTTCGGGGATGCAGTACGGCATGACCCTGGAAGCGTCCCGGAGTCCTGAGGACACCGTGGTGGAGTCGGGCGGGCTGAAGATCTTTGTCGATCCCTACAGTGCGCCCCTGTTGCAGGGTGTGACGGTGGATTTCGTCGACAGCATGGAGGGCAGTGGCTTCCGCTTCGACAACCCCAACGCCAGTGCCAGCTGCGGTTGTGGCAACTCATTTTCAGCCTGATGCATCGGGAGAACAGTCATGTGGGATTATTCAGAAACAGTTCAGGAACATTTCTTCAATCCGCGTAACGCCGGTGCCGTGGAAGAGGCCAACGCGGTGGGTGATGTGGGCTCCCTCTCCTGCGGTGACGCCCTGCGCCTGACCCTGCGGGTCGATCCGGAGACCGAGACCATTCTGGATGCCGGCTTTCAGACCTTTGGTTGTGGTTCGGCCATCGCCTCCAGCTCGGCACTGACCGAGATCATCAAGGGTATGAGCCTTGATGAAGCCCTGAAGGTGAGTAACCAGGATATCGCCGACTACCTGGATGGCTTGCCGCCGGAGAAGATGCACTGCTCGGTGATGGGCCGCGAGGCGTTGCAGGCGGCAGTGGCCAACTACCGGGGCGAGGCGTGGTCGGATGACCACGAAGAGGGCGCCCTGGTTTGCAAATGTTTTGCCATCGATGCGGTGATGATCGAGGAGACCGTGCGGGCCAACGGGCTGCGCACCGTGGAAGAGGTGACCAACTACACCAAGGCCGGGGGTGGCTGCTCCTCCTGCCATGAGGGTATCGAGGAGATACTGGGCCGGGTGCTGGCCGAACAGGGTGAGCAGTTTGATGTGAACGCGGTGGCCAAGCCGGCTCCCCAGGGCGGCGGTGGCCTGACCAACCTGCAGCGTATCCGCCGTATCGAGGAGTTACTGGAGGAGATCCGCCCCAACCTGCAGCGGGATCACGGTGACGTGGAGTTGGTGGAGGTGGATGGACGTCACATCTACGTGAAGATGACCGGCGCCTGTGCCGGCTGCCAGATGGCGGCCACCACCCTGGGTGGTATCCAGCAGCACCTGGCCGAGGGTCTGAGTGAATTTATCCTGGTGCTGCCGGCTGAAGAGCTGGCCCGCCGGGCAAGCGCGGGGGCCTGAATCATGGACAAGGGAATCTATCTGGATAACAACGCCACCACCCAGGTGGCACCTGAAGTGGTTGAGGCGATGCTGCCCTTCTTTACCGAGCAGTTTGGTAACCCCTCCTCGTTGCACCAGTTCGGCAACCAGGTTGGGCGGGCGCTGAAGAAGGCACGCCGACAGGTGCAGGCGCTGCTGGGTGCGGAACATGACTCGGAGATTATCTTCACCTCCTGCGGTACCGAATCGGACTCCACCGCAATCCTCTCCGCCCTGAGGGCGCAGCCGGAACGGCGTGAAATCATCACCACCGTGGTGGAGCACCCGGCCGTTCTCACGCTCTGCAACTACCTGGAGAAGGATGGTTACACCGTTCACTATCTGGAGGTGGATAAGCGCGGTCGGCTGGATATGCAGGCCTACGCCAGGCTGCTGTCAGACAAGGTGGCGGTGGTCTCGGTGATGTGGGCCAATAACGAGAGTGGCACCCTGTTTCCAGTACTGGAGATGGCCGAGATGGCCCGCGCTGCGGGCGTGATGTTCCACACCGACGCGGTGCAGGCGGTAGGCAAACTGCCCATCAACCTTAAAGAGAGCGCCATCGATATGCTCTCCCTGTCGGGGCACAAGTTGCACGCGCCCAAGGGTATCGGTGTGCTGTATCTGCGTCGCGGTGTCCGTTTCCGGCCATTGCTGCGGGGTGGTCACCAGGAGCGGGGGCGGCGCGCCGGTACGGAAAATGCCGCCTCCATCGTGGCGCTGGGCAAGGCTTGTGAGATGGCTGCCGAGTCACTGGATTACGAGAAGCGCTACGTCAAGGCGATGCGCGATCGCCTGGAGCAGGGCATTATCGAACAGGTGCCCTACTGTTTTGTCACCGGAGATCCCAATAACCGCTTGCCCAACACCAGCAATATCGCCTTTGAATATATCGAGGGAGAGGCGATTCTGCTGCTGTTGAACAAGCTGGGAATCGCCGCCTCCAGCGGGTCGGCCTGTACCTCGGGATCACTGGAGCCCTCCCACGTCATGCGGGCCATGGATATCCCCTTTACGGCTGCCCATGGTTCGGTGCGTTTCTCCCTCTCCCGCTATAACACCATGGAGGAGGTGGAGCGGGTTATCGAAGCGGTACCGGGCATCGTGGAACGGCTGCGCAAGCTGTCACCCTACTGGAATGGTGATGCGCCGGCGGAAGGGCCGGAACTGGCATTTGCCCCCAGCTACGGCTGAATGCCCGGGAAACGGAGCATGGCATGATCCAAGACCCGCTTCCCGGACCCTGATTGGGACCCTCCTTGCCGCAACCCTGTTGCGGCCTTTTTTTGTCCGCAATGCCGCCGGGCACCCTCTCCCTGACGGAGTGCAGCCAAGGCGAAGCGACGGTGGTGGTTTTGTTGGGTTTACGACAATCGCCCGTAACGCGACATTCAATCGGTTAAATCAAAAAATCTATCTTATTGAAAATGCTGGATTAATCCCGCTGGCACACAGTTTGCTCCACTCTTTCCAGTAACGGTTATTCAGCAACGGGCGGAGCGCCATGACCATCATTAACGACACAACCCTGCGCGACGGCGAACAGTCTGCCGGCGTCGCCTTCACCCTGGAGGAGAAGCTGGCTATCGCCTGCGCCCTGGATGAGCTGGGCGTGCCGGAACTGGAGGTGGGTATTCCGGCCATGGGCGCGGAGGAGCGTGAGTCGATCCGGGCGGTTGCCGGTTCGATAGAGCAGGCGCAACTGATGGTCTGGTGCCGCATGCAGAGCCAGGATATCGCCCACTGCAGAGATCTCGGGGTTCAGCGTGTGGATCTCTCCATACCGGTATCCGATCAGCAGATCTACCACAAGCTTGGCCGCAGCCGTGACTGGCTGCAGACGCAGATCGAACGCTGTGTGGCGGAGGCCCTGGAGCTGGGCCTGGAGGTGTGTGTGGGCGGCGAGGATGCCTCGCGGGCCGATCCGGAGTTCCTCTGGCAGGTGCTGGAGGTGGCCGAACGGGCCGGTGCCTCCCGATTCCGCTTTGCTGACACCGTGGGCATCATGGAGCCTTTCCGGGTGCATGAGATCATCGGTGACTTGTGCCGCATCTGTGATCTGGAGATCGAGATGCATGCCCATGACGACCTTGGCCTGGCCACGGCCAACACCCTGGCGGCGATCCGGGCCGGTGCCACCCACGTGAATACCACGGTACATGGGCTGGGTGAACGGGCCGGCAACGCCCCGCTGGAAGAGGTGTTGATGGGGTTGCGACGTTTTTTCGGCCAGGGCCAGGAGATCGACATGACCCGTTTTCCTGCCGTCTCCCGGATGGTGGAGCTGGCCTCCGGTCGCAGTGTGGGCTGGCACAAGAGCCTGGTGGGGGCCGGGGTATTTACCCACGAGGCGGGCATCCACGTGGACGGCCTGATGAAGGATCGCCTCAATTACCAGGGTGTGGATCCGGCAGAGCTGGGCCGTGAACACCGCATCGTGTTGGGCAAGCACTCCGGCAGTCACGCGCTGATCCAGGCCTATGCCGATATGAGTATCCACCTGACCCGTCATCAGGCCGGCTCCCTGCTGGAACGGGTGAGGCACTACACCACGCTGCACAAGCGTCCTCCGGCGGATCACGAGCTGCGCCAGTTCTATTTCGAGGTCAACCAGGCCGAGCGGGCAGGGAGGCCGCAATGAACAGCCGCACCGAACTGATCCATCCCCTGGTTGAGCGGAGATCCGGGCCGTCGCTCTGGCGCAGTATCCGGGAGGATATCGACTGCACCTTTGACCGGGACCCGGCAGCCCGCACGCGGCTGGAAGTGATCACCACTTATCCGGGTATTCACGCCATCCTGCTCTACCGGGTGGCGCATCGTCTGTGGCGGCGCGGCTGGCGTTATCTGCCCCGGTTGCTCAGTTACCTGGGGCGTATCTGGACCGGAATCGATATCCACCCGGGGGCCCGTATCGGTCGGCGCTTCTTTATCGATCACGGCGCCGGCGTGGTGATCGGTGAGACTGCCGAGGTGGGGGATGAAGTGACGCTCTATCACGGCGTCACCCTGGGCGGGGTCTCCTGGAACCGGGGCAAGCGCCATCCCACTTTGGGTGACCAGGTGGTGGTCGGGGCCGGGGCCAAGATTCTCGGACCGATCCAGATCGGCAACAAGGCCCGTATCGGTGCCAACTCGGTGGTGATCTCCTCCGTACCGGAGGGGCGGACCGTGGTTGGAATTCCCGGCAAGCTGGTTAACCCGGCCCCTGTATCAGATACGCCGACGGGCGCCATCGACCTGAACCATCACCTGATTCCTGATCCCCTGGCGGATGCGGTCAACTGCATGTTGGAGCGCATCCGCAGCCTGGAGCGGCAGGTGGGTAGCCACGATGCCCTGCTGGCTGGTAGCCCGCCCGAGTATGAGTGCGCGGTGTGTGACGCGAAACAGGTTTGTGAAACCTCGGACGCGGACTAATGGAGACGAACATGGATATGCAGGACTTTGAAGCTGGAGACCTCTATTTTGACGAACCGCTCACCGGGGAGGTGCAGCAGTGCCTGGCCAGCGCCGCCGAGCAGTACAGTGACGCTGCCGCTGAGCACTCCCTGATGCGGGCCTACTTTCTGGAGCCGGAGCACCCGGTGGTGCTGGTGGCGCTGTACCGCTACTTCTACTACCAGCATCGCCTGGAAGAGGCCCTGATGGTGGCGGAACGGGTGATCGGTGTTTTCGCCCGGCGGCTCAAGTTGCCAGAGAACTGGCGGGAGATCAACGAGATGTGCATCGGCGGTGGGGTCATGATCTCCATGGTGCTGATCCGCTTTTACCTGTTGGCCCTGAAGGCGGCCGGTTATCTCGAGTTGCGCCTGGGCGACTACGATTCGGCCATTGAAAGGCTGGGGAAGGTGGCGGAGATCGACAGCCGGGATCGCCTGGGTGCCAGAAGCCTGCTCAACATCGCCCGCGATGTGCTGGGTGAGCGGACGCAACGATCCCGTATCGGGGCCAGCTGATGATGAGCTGGCAACCTGTTTTAAATTTCAGTCGGGAGAACAAGCAATGAGTGACAGCGAATTTGATCTGGACCTGGACGAGCTCAGCAGTGCCGAGGATTTCCTGGAGTATTTCGGCGTGGCTTACGATCCGGCGGTGGTGCATGTAAACCGGCTGCATATTCTGCAACGCTTCCACGACTACCTGGATGAAGTGGGCGAGATGCCGGTTGATGATGAAGCCCGTGGTGCCCTGTATGGACAACAGCTGCACCGTGCCTATAACGATTTTGTCACTTCCGATGCGCGCACTGAAAAGGTGTTCAAGGTATTCCGGCAGCTTGAGCCTTTCAGCGTGGAAGTGCCGCTGAACCAGCTCTTCAAGGATGGGGTACAGCATGCGACCAAGATTTGAGTACGGCCAGGCGGTGCGGGTGGTGCGCAACCTGCGCAATGACGGCACCTATCCCGGTGAACCGACTGGTCGCCTCCTGGTGCGTCGTGGCAGCATTGGCTACGTGCGCGATGTGGGGACCTTTTTGCAGGATCAGATCATCTACTCGGTGGACTTTATTGACAGCCAGCGCATGGTGGGCTGTCGGGAGCCGGAGTTGCAGCTGGCCAGCGATCCCTGGATAGAGACCCGCTACGAGTTTCGGGACAAGGTGACGCCATGCATGCCCTTGGCGCTGCGGGGAGAAGTGATCGCCGAACCGGGCGATCCCGGTGAAGTGGAGAAGGTACTGCGTGACCATGCCGATGGGCCTGCTTACCACGTACGGTTCAACGGACGGACCTTGCAGGTGCCCGAGCGCGCGCTCGATTTTCTGTCTGCCGGTACCGGGGAGGCGGAATGAACAGAACCAGCCCAGACCCCGGAAACAGCCCCGAATTCACCTACCACCTGCTGCGCAACGCCTTGAACCTGTTTGGCAAGAACCTGGCCCAGCTGGATAGGGCGGAGTATGGCCAGGTCCATAAGCAGGCGCTGAAGAGTTATGAGCTGGAGTCCCGGGTACTGGCCGCCGATGAGGCCAGGGGTCTGCTGATTCCCCCGGAGCAGTTGGATGCCTCGCTGCAAGCCTTGGCATCCCGCTACGCGGGGCGGGACGAGTTTCTCCATGACCTGGAGATCAACCACCTGGACGAGGCCGGGTTGCGGGTGGCCCTGCACCGGGAACTACTGTTTGATGCCGTCCTGCAGCGTATCGCCGCGGACTGTCCCGGGGTAAGTGACGTGGACATCGGCCTGTTCTACGAGATGCATCGTGACCGTTTTGAAACCCCGGAACTGCGGGTGGCGCGCCACATCCTGATCACGGTAAATCCTGAATTCCCGGATAACACCCGCTCTGCTGCCCAAGCGCGGATCGAACAGGTGCGGGAAAAACTGGCCGGGCGGGTGAACCGCTTTGCCGATTTTGCCAAGCGTTTCTCCGAGTGTCCGACCGCCATGGAAGGCGGGGCGCTGGGTGACGTTAAGCCGGGCCAGCTATACGCGGAACTGGATGCCCTGCTGTTCAGTATGCAGGCCGGTGAGATCAGCCCCATCGTGGAGTCGGAGATGGGCTTCCATATCCTGCTGTGTGAACGTATCAAACCGGGTAAACGGATGCCGTTGGCCAAGGCGACACCGCGCATCCGCAGCCTGTTGCAGGAGCGCCAGCAACGTAACCGCCAGAGGGCGTGGCTGGACGCGCTGCCGCAGTGCCCCGAGCCGTTGCTGACGGACTGCGGTTGAGGCCGGCGGAGCATTCAGCCCGTCGGCACAATTCCGGCGGTCCGCAATGATCGGGTTGCGGTCGCCCTAAATCATGGCAGTGCCGGCACTGCCCAGCGAGGTGATTCCCGTGAGTCAGAGAAAAGCACACTGTTCGTTTTGTGGCCAGGAACAGAGCCCGGACCTGCCCCTGATTGCCGGTGAAGAGGGGCATATCTGTGAAGAGTGTGTGCGCCTGGCGTCCCAGGTGGTGGGCAGTTGGGGACGCAAACGGGCAGCGGCCAAGCCGCTGCAGAATCTGCTCAAGCCGGCCGAACTGAAGGCGCAACTGGATCGTTATATCATCGGCCAGGAGCAGGCCAAGGAGACCCTGGCCGTAGCGGTCTACAACCATTTCAAACGGTTGAGCATGGAGCAGGCCAACCCGAAAATGCAACTCTGTCCCCAGGAGGTGGAGATCGAGAAATCCAACATCCTGCTGCTGGGGCCTTCCGGTACCGGCAAGACCTTACTTGCCAGCACCCTGGCCCGCATCGTGGGTGTGCCCATCGTGATTGCCGATGCCACCACCCTGACCCAGGCCGGTTACGTGGGGGATGACGTGGAGAGTATCCTGGCCCGCCTGGTGGACAGTGCCGAGGGCAACCTGGAGCTGGCGGAGTGGGGTATTGTCTACATCGACGAGATCGACAAGCTGGCCCGTGTGGGTGAATCCTCCCACGGAACCCGGGACGTATCGGGTGAAGGGGTGCAACAGGCACTGCTGAAGCTGGTGGAAGGGGCGCGGGTCAAGCTGAACACCAAGGGTGCCAAGGGGCAGGGCAGCGATCTGCTGCTGGATACCCGTAACATCCTGTTCATTGCCGGTGGCGCTTTTGCCGGCATGGAAGGGTTGCTGGAGAAACGCCTGGCGGTTGGCGCTGGCGGCATCGGTTTCCATGCCGAGCCGGTAGTGCCGGGAAACGGTCACGATTCGTTGCGGCTGTTTGAACAGGTAGAACCGGACGACCTGCGCCATTTCGGCCTGATACCGGAATTTATCGGCCGCTTCCCCATCATCACGGCACTGCACGCCCTGGATGAAGAGGCGCTGCTGCGCATTCTCACCGAGCCCCGCAACGCCCTGGTTCGGCAGTACCAGCGGCTGTTTCAGTATGAAGGGGTGGAACTGACCATTACAGAGCAGGCGTTACGCCAGATCGCGCAACAGGCTATTGAACGGGGTACCGGTGCCCGGGGGCTGCGGGCGGTACTGGAGGGACTGCTGCGAAAAACCATGTATGAGATCCCTTCCATCGAAGGGGTTAGCGGCTGTGTAGTGGATGAGGATGTGGTGCTGGGGACCGGGACTGTAACCATCCTCCCGGAGGGGGAGGCGAGCAAGATGAATGAGGCCAGTGGTTAATCGTTAAAGCGCTTCCCCGGTTGCCTGAGCACGTTGGATGCGCTTATCGGTCAAATTCACCCTGCCTCCCAGGGGCAATGACTCTAACCCCATTGATCCACTGTGCCCAGTTCAACCGGTTCCTGCTTCTCCCTTTTAATGCTGGTTTTTAAGCCAATTAGCTACGGCTTCAACCAACGCATCCTCGCGGTTTTCGAATTTGTGATTTGCGCCAGAAATACTCACCTGGGTATAGGTATCTGAAACCATGCCCTCTCTTTGGGATGCGGCCTTGGAGTCTTTTCCATTTTTGCCACCCCATATGTCCAACACAGGCAGATCGACCTTTTTCAGGGTTTGTTTGCAGGCTAATGGATACCCACCATTGTTTCTACAGCCAGCGACCATTAAACCAGCCAGGTCAGAATTTTGATTTTCCGCAACAAAAGCACTTGCCATTCGGGCGCCCATGCTGTGACCAAACAGGTAAATTTGCGTCACACCTTTCTCTTTCAGAAATTGGATCGCCTCTTTGATTGTGCTGTAAGCCTTGGGAAACCCATCCGCATACTCTTTCCAGTCTCCATACCCTGTTGGCATTTGAAGTGAAATGGTGTGATAGCCAAGTTCCTCGTGTATCCCTTTACGCACGGGATGAACCACAAGCCATGTTGGGTGTTGTCCTTTGCCGTGGGCAAGAATCAATCCGAATGTGCTGTTTTTACCGTCAAGATAAACTGAACCATCTGGCTGGCCGGCGAAGGTGCCGGACGCAATGAACAGCCAAAAACAAAACAGCAGCAACGAGTATTTTTTCATTATTTTTCCTCTGGTGGTAAGAAACAGGCTATTCGAGTTTAACGCATCAATTAGCCGATGCGTTAGCACTCAAAAGGGCTCTGACCCCTTTTCTTTGAAGCGTTCAACTTGGATTACGTACTGCATATCTTCCAAGATCAATGACTCTGACCCTACTGATCCGCGTATAACGTCTCCCATAAGCTGCGCCGCTTTTTGGCGTCGGCTTGATAGGATTGTTAGAGCATTTTTCCATTATCTGTTTGATGTTCGATCACGAGTTCCGTAAAGCTGGTTATATCCATAAGCCAATTCTGCTGGTCATCGGAATATGTATGGTGCAACTCACGCGGAAGAACCAATTGCAGTTTCTTTGATTGCATTTCATCAGTCTGGCTCTTGCTTATCGCTGCCTCAAGTGTGAGAAGATGCTTCCTTTCGATGCGATCTGCTTCAGCGAGGACTTGACGCCACCTGTCCTTGCAAGAGGATTTAACTCCCAGCATTGTAAGGCGTAAGGGATCAAAGTCTTGATCGTGATATTCATTTTCTCCAGGGAAAATAAAATCCGGCTTTGACTTGTTTTCGGTAACAGGTGTTCGGGAATAATGAATGCCACATTCCTTGAACAGGATTTCCAGATGGTTCTCAAGCGCAAGTCCTGCGCGGCTTTTTCTTCTATTTTGCACAGATAATGAGAAGGAAATAAAACCATCTACGTCACCATCAAATCCCTGTGATAGCCTTTCGCCAATAATATGCTTTTCGAGTGTACGAAATAGTATTTCCTCTCTCTCTATCCATGCCATAAGCACCTCATCATGGCCATCATGTGGATGAATATCTGGTAGTGTACTTCTGGCAAATGAAGAGAATTCCTTGGTCGTTGGGAATATGCCCGAAAATTTCCTGATCATTTCGTCCAGATATGTATCTTCTGAAATTTCGACAGGTATTCCGAGGCTTTCAAGAATAAATCTGGACGCAAACTGGATACGATCCTGCTCTGTTTCGAGTTCATCACGTACAGAAAAACCAGGATGGGATAGATCTGAAACACCAAATAACCATAGAATCTGCTGAGATATTGTTGTGCCAACCTCAGCTACGATAGAAAGCAATGTATTGTCAGGGCGTTTCGCTATTACAAGAATGTCGCCAGCATTAGCACATTGTGAAACGAGATTTGTTGGAAAGTACAGCCTGTATTCCCACCTCATTACCCCGCGTTCCAATCTGGCTTTTTGTCTGGCGTCATACCACGTAAGGAACCCTTCCTCCATAATGGGTTCATCGTCGTTGTCTGTCAGATACAGAAATTTAGCTGGATACCTTTCCTTTCCATCAGGTTCTCCGAGAATGTTTCGTAGCCCTTCAACACCGTTAAATTCATGTTGATTAGAGGTAAGTACATCTGCCTCGACAGCACTTAATGTTTTGACTGCCACGCCTTCGAAATATTGAGATAAATAGCCTTTTTTCACCCTGCAATCTCCAGCATGGATTTGTTGCTTTTCAACCAACGAGCGATGGTATTTGCAATTTCTTGAATGTTCTTGTCAGCACCCTTAATTGAACATTCCCAAACGACACATACTCGCCAACCACTGGTTTGGAGATTGTTAAGTGCTTTCAAGTCGTTTTCGTGATTGCGATTAATCTTTTTCTTCCAGAATTCCGGGCGTGTCTTTGGCCATTTGAATAAATGGCAGTCATGTCGATGCCAAAAGCAACCGTGTACAAATATTACTGCATGGTACTTTTTTAGAACGATATCGGGCTTTCCCGGTAACCGCTTGTCATGAAGCCTGTATCGGAATCCAAGCCTGTGTAATTGGCACCGGATTTCTAGTTCAGGTCTGGTATCCTTCCCTCGGATACCAGACATCATTCTGCTACGTGTTTCCGAATCAACGACATCCGTCATGAAAACAATGAAACCTGCTTGATATCACCACGTTCTTCGTCACGCAGTCTTTGAACATGCGGAACCATTATACGTGCTACTTCTTTCATGACGGGCATAACGACACTGTTACCAAATTGCCGATAGGCTTGTGTATCACTTACAGGAATAATGAAGCTGTCAGGGAAGCCCATCAACCTTGCGCACTCCCTCGGGGTAAGACGTCGTGGACGTTTCCGTTTCCCTTGTGATACGAGTATCTCCGAACCATCTTTGTAATATCTTGCCGATAATGTTCTGGCTATATCATCGCCATCCACCAGACCAAAACCGAACCCATTACCTGCCTGTCGGTGCTTTTCTGCATAGTCCTGAAGGTATTTCCATAGTTTCGGGGTTAGCGTGTATTTGCTGTTAACCTTAGCTTCTTCTCCAGTGGTATAAGGTTCTTCGGCGGATTCCGTACCGTCCTGTGGATGGAGAATTGAGGAAAGCTTTATGGAGCCTTTCCTGGGCAGCGACAAATCATTCCATGTAAATTCCGTTTTGCCATTGAAGCCAACAATCAAAATTCGTTCACGATGTTGTGGTACAAAATGTTGGCCATCAATCACTTTGTAGTGAACCTCGTAACCAAGTTCATCTTGAAGGGTTTGCAGGATGACTTTAAAGGTATTCCCTTTATCATGAGAAAGAAGATTTTTGACATTCTCCAATAAAAACGCCTTTGGTCTTTTCTCCGCAATAATTCTGGCAACATCAAAAAACAATGTCCCCTGCGTTGTGCATTCAAAGCCATGAGGTCTGCCCAAGGCGTTTTTCTTGGATACGCCAGCGATACTAAACGGCTGGCAGGGAAATCCGGCCAACAATATTTCATGATCAGGCACATCCCTTTCGTCAACCTTCGTTATGTCACCGATAAAGGTGTGGTTGGTGGTTTCAGGAAAGTTGGCGAGATAGGTTTTCTGTGCAAACTTGTTCCATTCACTTGTGAGCACACATCTCCCACCTTGCGCCTCGAAACCCAAGCGAATACCACCAATGCCAGCGAATAAATCGATGAATCTAAATGCAGCGCTTTCATTCGCGGCATCGTCCACCAATGGCAGGATTCTTAGCCTGATCGCATCAGAAAGATAAGCTGGTGGATCGTTTTCCCGGACTTCCCAACGCCGAATGGTTCTTACATCAACTTCAAGAATTTCAGCTAGTTGCTTTTGTGTAAATCTGGTTCTTGCGGTGCGCAACAGATTCAGGGGATCGGCTAATTGCATGGCGTATTCCTTAAGGGATTATTTTCGGTCATTATGTCCGCTTTTATTCCCTGTTACAAGTCGAATTACGCCAATGTTTGGATGTAATTTTTTGCTCTAACATTTGATTATACGTCTCGCGAATAAACTGACTATTATTGCTCGCGAAATTATTGTAATACTCGACTTCTCAATCACCACGGGTCCCCAAAATCGGCAAGCACACTCGGCAGTTCAGGTCGCTTTTGGGCGATTAAGCCTATCAAAAAACCGGTCGTTAATGAACCAACTTCTCGGGAAGTAATGGGATCGATAAAAGGCAGCCCCCCTCCCAGCCCTAGAACTCCACCCCCTGTTGCGCCTTGATGCCCTGGCTGTAGGCGTGCTTGATCATCTTCATCTCGGTGACTGTGTCGGCAACCTCGATCACCTCCTTAGGGGCGTTTCGGCCAGTCAGGATCAGGTGCATACAGGCGGGTTTCTGTTCCCGGATAAAGCTGGCGATCTCTTCCCCGCTGATCCAGCCGTAGCCGCAGCAGTAGTTGATCTCGTCCAGCACCACCAGGTCGTATGCCTGGGACAGGATCTTCTGCTTGCTGAATTCCCAGATCTCCCGGCTGGTCCTGCGGTCCTGTTCCGGGTTCTGGGTGTCCCAGGTAAAGCCATCACCCAGGCTGTGCCATTCGATGTTGTCGAATTTCTCCGCCGCACGGGCCTCGCCGGTTTTCCACTTGCCCTTGATGTACTGGATCACCAGCACCTTGAAGCCCGATCCCGCCGCCCGGAAGGCGACGCCGAAGGCGCTGGAGGATTTGCCCTTACCATCGCCGGTGTGAACCAGGGTGATGCCCTGGCGTTTGTCTCTCTGTTTCATGGTTGTACTCTCTGTTCGGGATGATCCGGCTGTCCGGTGTGGCGGGATCAAATTGTGTGAAATAACCCATTAATCCGCCGGTAATGGGTGAAATAACCCGCATTGGGCGGCGTACCCCCTGATGTCGCGGCTTCTCGGTGGCCGTTGATGGTTGTCAATGTCCCCGGTCCGTTGCAACCAGTAGATTAGCCCCGTCATCCATCTTACCGCCTGGTGAAGTGCCGGTTTATGCGTAAATCAGATCGCCTGTTGTTGCTCTTTGTGCTGTTGTCGGGGCTGTTCCTGTGGTCGCTGATCGATGCTACCCGTTCATCACTGCAGGGTGGGGACGAGATCCGGCAGACCCGGCAGCTGGTTGGCGAATTGGGCCTGACTGACCCGGCCCTGTTTACCGAGGCCCGCTACACCCGGCATCTCTCCCAGGCCGATCTGCACTCCGCCTTTCAGGATCACCCGATGGCGCTGGAGCATTTTCCCAGCGGTTCACTTTTGTTGCCACCCCAAAGGAGTCAGCCGTGATGGCATGGTTGCGTCGCCAGCGCTATCTGATCGATTTTATTCTCTCATCCCTGTTGCGCCGCAAGGGCAAGAATTTTGGGCTGCTGCTGGTCTACACCCTGGTGGTCTTTATGCTGGCGTCGGTGATGCTGTTCACCCATGCACTGAAGCAGGAGGTGGGCACTGTGTTGGAGGCGTCACCGGAGATTATTCTGCAGCGCACCGTGGCGGGTCGCCACGCCCTGATCCCGGAAAACTATCTTGAAAAGATCGGCCGGTTGCGGGGCGTAACCGAACGCAAGGGTCGCCTGTGGGGCTACTTCTATGACGCCACGGTCAAGGCCAACTACACCCTGATGGTGGCGGATGAGCGGCAACTGGCGGATACCCAGGTGATCGTTGGCAGCGCCATTGCGCGTGCCCGGGGCATCGGTCCGGGCGACTACATCACCTTCCGCTCACAGGACGGCATCGCCTACAGCTTCCAGATCCGCTCCCTGCTGGATAGTGATACGGAACTGTTCAGTGCCGACCTGGTGCTGATGTCCGAGCGCGCCTTCCGGGTCACCCAGGGTATGACCGAAGGGGGTTATACCGATATCGTGCTGTCGGTGAAAAACGAGCGGGAGTTGTCGAAGATCGCCGAAAAACTGACCCAGCGCCTGCCCGATACCCGGCCGATTCTGAAGCAGGAGATCCTGCGCACCTATGACGCGATTTTCTCCTGGCGGCAGGGGATTCTGTTTGTGCTGCTGGCCGGGGCGGTGATGGCGTTTGTGATCTTTGCCTGGGACAAGGCGTCCGGCCTGAGTGCGGAAGAGAAGCGGGAGATCGGCATCCTCAAGGCGATTGGCTGGGAGACCGGCGACGTGTTGCAGATGAAGTTCTGGGAGGGGGCGATTCTCTCCCTGACCGCGTTCCTGGTTGGTTACCTGCTGGCCTATCTGCATGTGTTCTATGCCAACGCCAGCCTGTTTGAGCCGGTGCTGAAAGGGTGGGCGGTGCTCTATCCCGCCTTCCGCCTGACGCCGGTGGTGGATGGGCTGCAGATCGCCACCCTGTTCTTTTTTACCGTGTTTCCCTACGTGGTGGCGACCATCATCCCGATCTGGCAGGCCTCAGTGACTGATCCCGACGCGGTAATGAGGTGAAGGCACCGTGCAAATAAAACTGGACGATGTACACAAGGTATTCAATCAGGGGCGGCCCAACGCCCATACCGCCATTCGCGGTGTCAGCCTGACCATTGAACCCAACCAGGTGACCTGTCTGAAGGGGGCGAGCGGATCGGGCAAGAGCACCCTGCTGTCGATGATCGGCTGTCTGTCCCGTCCCACTTCCGGGCGTATTCACCTGGGGGATCGCATGCTCTCCAGCCTGCCGGAACGGTTTCTGACCGATATCCGGCGTCACACTTTCGGATTTATTTTTCAGCAGTTCAACCTGATCAGCGGCTTGTCCGTGCTGGAAAACATCATGCTGCCGGCCTATCCGCTGGCACCGGAGTACAAGCAGCTGAAGGAGACCGCCCATGCGCTGTTGCGCCGGTTTGACCTGGAACACAAGGCGCAGAACCCGGTGCAGTGGCTCTCCGGTGGCGAGGCGCAGCGGGTCGCCATCTGTCGTGCGCTGATCAACGATCCGCAGATCCTGATTGCCGATGAGCCGACCGCCAACCTGGATACCCGGTTGTCCCATGCCTTCATGGGACAGATCCGGCAACTGCGGGAGATCGGCAAGACAGTGCTGATCACCAGTCACGATCCGGTGGTGTTCGAGTCTCCGGTGGTGGATCGGGTGATCGAGTTATGCGACGGCCAGGTGGTGGGCTGACCATGCTGCTCAATCCCGCCATTATGGCCCTGATCCTGGTCTCCTGCGTGGTGCTGTTGATGCTGCTGATTGCCGCCGGTTTTGCCATTCAGCTGCTGCGTCACTGGGATATGTCCAGCGGCAGTGAACGGCAGTTGCGCCTGGAGCGGCGCACCTATCTGATTTCCACCCTGCTGGCCTGGGCGTTCTCCGCCGAACTGGTCTCCCTGCTGCTCTATGTGTACAACGCGGAATCCATGTCGGGCCAGTTTGTCGGTGCCATGTGTGCCACCGGGGTGCTGAATGTGAATGAATGGGGCTGGCCGACCCTGTTTCTGAAGATCGCCATCTTTTTCAGCGGGGCCACCTGGCTGATTCTCAACGCGTTGGACAACCGGGGTTATGACTATCCGCTGATACGGATTAAATACTGGCTGCTGCTGTTGTTGGTGCCCCTGGTGGCCGCCGAGACCTGGCTGCAGCTGAGCTATTTTCTGGAACTGCAACCGGATGTGATCACCTCCTGTTGCGGTTCCCTGTTCTCCGCCAATGACCAGGGTGTGGCGGGGGAGGTGACGGCGGTCTCGCCCCGTCTGGCCATGTGGAGCCTTTACATTTCCGGGGCGCTGGTGCTGCTGACTGGCCTGTTTTATCACTACAGCGGCAGGGGTGGTCTGCTGTTCGGGCTGTTCGCGGTGGCGGCCTTTGTGATTGCCCTGGTGGCGATTGTTTCGGTGATCTCGCCCTATATCTATGCCCACCCCGAACATCACTGCCCGTTCTGCATTCTGAAATCGGGTCATGGCTTTGCCGGCTACCTGCTCTACATCCCCCTGTTTGCCGCCACGGCCTGGGCGCTGGGTGTGGCGGTGGTGTCACCCTGGCGACAGGTTGGGAGCTTGCGCGAGGCGGTGGCCTCCAGTGGGCACCGGCTGGTGCGTCGTTCCCTGGTGATGTTTTTTCTCTTCTACCTGGCGTGCGCCGTTTATGTCTACAACTCCGAGCTGGTGATGCAGGGGGTGTGGTGGTGAGGCGCTGGTTATGGGTCGGGTTGCTGTCGGCACTGCTGCTGGGTGGTTGTGATTCGCCCCAGGCACCACTGGCAATCGGTCAGCCGGTGCCGGCGGTGGAGCTGGAACAGTTTGACGGCGGACCGTTGCAGTTTCCCGATGCCTACCAGGGACGGGTGGTGCTGATCCATTTCTGGGCCGACTGGTGTGCCCTGTGCCGGGATGAGCTGCAGGAGTCTGAGCCGCTGCACCAGCAGTACCGGGACCAGGGGCTGGCGGTGCTGGCTATCAACATGCAGCAGAGTCGTGACACGGTTGCCCACTACCTGTCGCGCCTGACGATCAGCTACCCGGTATTGATGGATGAGACGGGCGCGATGGCGCAACGCTACGGCGTCTCGGCGCTGCCCCTGGTCTACCTGCTGGATCGTCAGGGTCGACTGCACACCCGCATGCTGGGCGGTGCGTCCGCGACGCAGCTGGAGCAGATCGTCAAACAGTTGCTGTAAACCATTTTCAGGCCGGTCCGATCTGCGGTTCGGAGCTGGCGACGTTTTATGACACCGCAGAGAGTGATTGATAGGGAGAGACGTTATGAGTGAAGCTAAAACAATGGATCGTCGGGGTATGTTGAAGTTGCTGGCGGTGGCCGGACTCGGCAGCCTGGCAGGACCGGTTGTGGCGGGCCCCGGTGCCGGCGCCATGGTGCCCGGCAAAGGCTGGGTGAAGGCTTCCGGTGAGCAGTGCCAGGGCGATGGAACGCCGTTGCAGTTCATTCCCAAAACAGCACCGGACAGCAATCCGCTGGAGAACGAGCTGGAGAAGTATCCGGCCTGTCCCTACTGCGGCATGAATCGCACCAAGTGGAACCACAGCCGCCATCTGGTGCAGTATGACGATGACCTGGTGGATGGCACCTGCTCCATCCACTGCCTGGCTATCAGCCTGTCGCTGAACCTGGATCGGGGTCCCAAGGCGATCTATGCGGCCGATTTTTCCTCCGCAGAGAAGATCAAGCCGCTGGTGAAAGTTGATGAGGCCACCTATCTGGTCGGTTCCAGGCTGAAAGGAACCATGACCGCCAACAGCAAGATGGCGTTTGCCTCCGAAGCGGCGGCCAAGGCGGCCCAGGCGGAGCAGGGCGGTGAGCTGGCCTCCTTCGACGACGCGCTGAAGACGGTCTACCTGGACATGGCGAAAGACACCATGATGATCCGCAAGCGGCGCGCCGAGATGGTCAAAAAGATGCAGAAGATGAAAATGAAAAAAAGCGGTTAACAACGCCTAAAAGCGGTGGGTCAGCCCGGCTTGGCCCATCGCCTGAAGGTTTTTTTCGGAGTAGAGAGCGTAGTGAATCTGATAAAGCAATACATCATGGCGTTGTTCCTGACGCTGGGACTGGTGGCGGGAGCTGTCTCGGGACCGGTCGATCTGCCGGCGCCGAAGGATGATGACACCTGCCCGGTGTGCGGCATGTTTGTCGCCAAGTATCCCGCCTGGGTGGCGACGGTACGCTACCAGGATGGCCATCTGCACCACTTTGATGGTGCCAAGGATCTGTTCAAATACCTGTTGGATCTGCCCCGCTGGGCACCCGGACATCAGCGGGAGCATATCCAGACCATCGGCGTCACCGAATATTACACCCTGACCCGCATTGACGCGGAGCAGGCCTGGTACGTGATCGGATCGGATGTGCTTGGCCCCATGGGGCATGAGCTGATCCCGCTGGAGACCCGCGCGGATGCCGAGGAGTTCATGCAGGATCACGAGGGTGTGCGCATACTCCGTGCCCGGGAGGTGACCCAGGAGCTGTTGGAGAAGCTGGACCAGGGCGTGTTCGAATAGCCGGTCAGTCCCTGTAAACGCCCCCCTTCCGCCATCTCAGGGTATCAAGGCCATGCTGCCACCAGGCGGCATGGCACCTATTATTCAGCCAACTGGTTGCAGGCACGCCAAAAGCGGAATATGGCTGGCGGATTGAATTAACTATACGATCGGTCTATTATTCGCTTCCATGACAGCAGGTACCCCTCATAAGCGCGGCCCGGGGCGGCCCCGAAAACAGATTGATGGCCGGCACGAGACGCGTGCCGCCTTGCTGCGCGCCGGGGTCGAAATCCTGACCGAGAAGGGTTTTGCCGCCACCGGGATCGACCAGATTCTGCGTCGTGTCGGGGTGCCCAAAGGCTCCTTCTATTACTACTTTGACAGCAAGGATGCATTCGGCCTCGCGCTGATCGACAGCTATGCCAATTACTTTGCGCACAAGTTGGATAAGTGGCTGCTTGACGAGTCATCCCCGGCGCTGACCCGTATCGCCAATTTTATTGCCGATGCCCGTGCCGGTATGGAACGGCATGGGTTTCGTCGCGGTTGCGTCATCGGTAATCTGGGCCAGGAGATGGGTGCGCTCCCCGAGCTGTACCGGACGCGCCTGGCAGAGGTCTTTGCCGATTGGGAATCCCGCCTGGCCCGCTGCCTGGAGATAGCACGCCAGGAGGGTACCATTGCCGAGACCTCGGATTGTATGGGGCTGGCCAGGTTTTTCTGGATCGGCTGGGAGGGGGCTGTGCTGCGGGCGAAGCTGGAGCTTAGCCCTGCCCCGCTGGATATTTTTGCCGCTGGATTTTTTGCCGGGCTGGAGCGGTGATTTTTTTTCGCTATTAAATAGACGATCGGTCTAATATTATTGGAGAACCATGACATGTTTAAAGGCATATTGATTGAGAAGGACGATACGGGTTATCGCGCGGAACTCAAGGCGCTCGACGATTCCGTCTTATATGATGGCGATGTCACCATCCGGGTGGCTTACTCAACCCTGAATTACAAGGATGGACTGGCCATCACGGGCAAGGGGCCGGTGGTCCGGCGGTTTCCCATGATCCCGGGAATTGACCTGGTCGGCACGGTTGAACAGAGCGATAGCCCGGATTACCAGGTCGGCGACACCGTGGTCCACACCGGTTGGGGCGTGGGTGAGGTGCATCCCGGTGGGTTGGCCGAGAAGGCGCGCCTGAAAAGCGACTGGTTGGTGCCGTTGCCCGCGGCCTTCACGCCTCGCCAGGCCATGGCGATCGGGACAGCCGGTTTTACAGCCATGCTGTGTGTGATGGCGCTGGAGCGCCACGGAGTGACCCCGGGCGATGGGGCGGTGCTGGTTACCGGCGCCGCCGGCGGTGTCGGCGGCGTGGCAGTATCCCTGCTCGCCCGGCTGGGTTACACCGTTGTGGGTGTGAGCGGCCGTCCGGAAGAGTGTGATTACATCATGGGGCTTGGTGCGTCCGAGGTGCTGGATCGTGCTGACTTCGCCTCCCCGGCCAAACCGATTGCCAAGGAGCGCTGGGCCGGTGCTGTAGATGTTGTGGGCAGTCATACGCTGGCCAACGTCTGTTCCATGATGAAATATCGCGGCGTGGTGGCCGCCTGTGGCCTCGCAGGCGGTATGGATTTTCCCGCCACCGTGGCGCCTTTTATCCTGCGTGGCGTGACGCTGGCGGGTATCGACAGTGTGATGAGTCCCCGAGCGGAACGACTCGAAGCCTGGCAACGGCTGGCTCGTGACCTGGATATCTCCAAACTGGAGATGCTGAGCAGGGAGATCGGACTCAGTGAAGCAATACCCGTGGCCGCTGAATTGCTGGCGGGCAGGGTTCGGGGACGGGTTTTGGTGGATATCAGTCGCTGACGGAAAGCCCGGAGCCTGGGCAGATCAACAGGGCCGGTCTGTTCAACTGGCCAGTAAAGTAGACCGGGCATGGCTTGCCGGAAATGCAGGGTTGGCCGGGAAACGGGGTTTAAAGCCCGTTTCCCGGTCGTGATGTTGGCTTTTAACTCAGCCAGGCAAACTCGCTGAAGACCTCATCCACCGGGGTCCTGACTATGCGGTTCACATAGTTGCTGATCACTTTCTGTGACAGTCCCAGAATGATTTCCAGCAATTGACGTTTCCCGTAACCGGCTGCGTAAAACACGGACAGTTCATCATCGGTCAGGCGGCCGCGACTGCGCACCATGGCAAGGGTGGTGTCGTGCAGAACCTGGAGCTTTGCCGTGGGCATGGCGCCACCGGTGCGCAGTGCCTCGGTCAGTGCCGGGTCCACTTTCATCTTGTTGGCAATCAGGGTGTGGGCCGGGACGCAGTAGTGGCATTCATGCTCCACATTGATGGTCTGCCAGACAACGGTGAGTTCTTCCTTGTCAAAGGAGGAGTCCATGAACAGTTGGTGCAGATGGCGATAGCCTTCCAGCAGGCCGGGCGCCTCGGCCATGACGCCGTGCAGGTTGGCAATCATGCCGGTGGTTTTGAGGGATTCTTCCAGCATTGGCTGGCTTTCAGCCGGGGCGGTATCCACGTTATGGATGGTAAAGTTTCTCATGATCTCTCCTGACCAATGGGTTAAGTGATCCGTTTTCAGGTTGGATGCGGGACCGTTGCATTCTGAATTGGAATGAACGATCGTTCAATGTAGCTATCCTACCTGGACTGGAACGACCGTTCAAGTTAAAATTGAACAAATGTTCAAGCCGGTCTTCGAGGTGTTCAATGACCAAAGCTATCAAGCACGATCGCCAGGCTGCGATACAAAAAGCCACCCACCTGTTCTGGGAAAAGGGTTTTCATGCCACCTCCATGCGCAATCTGCACGATGTGACCGAAATGCATCCGGGCAGTATCTACGCCAGCTTTGGCAGTAAGGAGGGGCTGTTCAAAGCATCCCTGCACTGTTACGCCGATACCAGTCGGCAGCTTTTGGACAGCTGTGTGGAGGAGACTTCGTCCCCACTGGAGGCCTTGAAAACTTTCGTGAACCGGGTAGTGGTGGAGTATCGTGAATCCTCCCCCAGCGGTATGTGTATGCTGGTCAAAACCATTGCGGAGCTGACCGAGGAGAATGCCGGGCTGCTGGCCGAGGCGAAACAGCTCCTGGGTCAGGTTGAAGACCTGTTTGCGGATTTGCTGGCCCAGGCCCAGGCCTGCGGCGAGATCGACCCGTCCCGGGATCCGCGCCGCCTGGCCCGTTTTTTACAGATGCAACTGATGGGGCTGCGCGCCTATACCCGGGCCAATGACAATATTGAACAGGTGAATGAACTGATCGGCGATGTGTTTGCCGGTCTGCATTAAACGGCAGGTCTGTCGGGCGTTTCCGGGCGGCGGGAATATTCTGGTCTGAGGTTGTATCGTGCCCCGCTCCACGACGGCACTTATGGTGGAGCGGGGGTTCTCGTATGTTAGCTAGGGCAGCGCGGCGTACAGTGCGGTGATCTGGTTCATCTGGATCAGAATCTTGTCCAGCTGACGTGCCACCAGGCCCGGAATAAACTGGTCGTCTTCCATACGGTCGCTGAGCTTGTACATGTTCCAGTTGAGCTTGACCTGGTGCAGCATCTCGCTGATCTTGGGGGTGTTTTCATTGGAATTGGACAGCTCCTGCAGCGCCGCTTCAAACTCCCGCTTGGCGATCTTGTAGTCCTCGCGGTAGACCTTGTCGTCAAACTTCCAGCTCAGCATCATGTAGAGGGCGCCCATGCGCTGGCTCAGCATGCGTTGCCGGCTGGAAATGTTCACCACATGTCCCAGGTTGGTGCCGGACTGTTCGGTGAGTAACAGCACCACCTGGTGTGCGGCGGCCAGCAGCTTTTCCGACTGGTCCCGTAACTCCTTGGCCTTGTCCCGCTGCACCGGGCCGGTGGCGATCTTCTTCACCGGCACCCATAGCTGCTCCATCAGTTCCAGGGTGCGGGTGGTCTCCCGGTCGCTGGCGAATCCCTTCAGCACCCGGAGCTGTTGTTCGAACAGCACAATGGAGCTTCTGAGGTGTCTTTTTGCCAGTCGGTAACGCACGTCCTGACCCATCTGCAGATAGGATTTCACGATCCGCTGACTCAGCATGCGCTGTCGGCCGGCCATATTGATCGCCTCTTCAATATCGATATCGGAGGCGGCCTGGGCGGCGGGTAGTTGGCACAGCAGGATAAGCAGTCCGCATAGAACGGCCTGTACGCTTTTGTTGATCATGGCGATGACTCCCCGATTCATTTTTATGGCTGCAAGTTTATATTTTTCTCCAACGGCAAAACAAGGAATTAAGCTCCCTGTCGGCCGGAGGATTACTTGTGTGGGCTGGCTGTTGGAATTCAGCCGTCCAGTCCGTTGCCGGCTGGTCTTGTCGGCCGGTTTGCGATGTGGGTCAACCCGGATTTGCCCTGGTGTGCGACCGGCGGCCCTGCTTAAAAGCGGGGTGGCGGCGGGCAGCAGGATTCTGCCGGTAAGGGCACCGGGGCAGCGCATCTGCAGATTTCTCCCTGACTGATGGAACGTCATTCCGGTTAGCGGCCGCAATCCCTGTTTCATGAGTGGTTTTTTGTTGCGGGGGGATTTTTGATCTGCTGCCCGTTTGATATTAACGGATGTGGCGACGCTATCGCTGCTTGGTGTTAAAATACCCTATTTTTCCCGGCGGAGATGGCTGTCATGTTCAGTAAAGATATGCAGATCAGTGGTTACGATGATGAGCTCTGGGAGGCGATCCAATCAGAGGAGGTCAGGCAGGAGGAGCATATCGAGCTGATTGCTTCGGAAAACTACACCAGTCCACGGGTGATGCAGGCCCAGGGCAGTGTGCTGACCAACAAGTATGCTGAAGGCTACCCCGGCAAGCGCTACTACGGTGGCTGCGAGTTTGTGGATATTGCCGAGCAGTTGGCGATTGACCGGGCCAAGCAGCTGTTTGGCGCTGACTACGCCAACGTGCAGCCGCACTCCGGTTCCCAGGCCAACGCGGCGGTCTACATGGCCCTCTGCCAGCCGGGCGATACCGTGCTGGGTATGAGCCTGGCTGACGGTGGACACCTGACCCACGGTGCCAAACCCAACTTCTCCGGCAAGATCTATAACGCGGTTCAGTACGGCCTCGACCCCGCCACCGGCGAGATCGACTACGCCCAGGTGGAAAGTCTGGCCCGAGAGCACAAGCCGAAGATGATCGTGGCCGGTTTCTCCGCCTACTCACGGGTGGTCGACTGGCAGCGTTTCCGCGCCATTGCCGACGAAGTGGGAGCCTATCTGTTTGTCGACATGGCCCACGTGGCGGGTCTGATTGCCGCCGGTCTCTATCCGAGCCCGGTGCAGATCGCCGATGTGACCACCTCCACCACCCACAAGACCCTGCGCGGTCCGCGCGGTGGACTGATCCTGGCCAAGGCCAATCCGGAGATCGAGAAGAAACTCAACTCGCTGGTATTCCCCGGCACCCAGGGTGGCCCGCTGATGCACGTGATCGCCGCCAAGGCGGTGGCGTTCAAAGAGGCCATGGAGCCGGAATTCAAGGCCTATCAGCAGCAGGTGATGACCAACGCCCAGGCCATGGCCAGCGTGTTCATCGAACGCGGATATGATGTGGTCTCCGGCGGCACCAATGACCACCTGTTCCTGGTCAGCTTCATCCAGGCCGGTCTTACCGGCAAGGATGTGGATGCCTGGCTGGGGGCGGCCAACATCACGGTCAACATGAACGCCGTGCCGAATGATCCCCAGTCGCCCTTCATCACCAGCGGCATCCGGGTCGGCACGCCGGCCCTGACCACCCGGGGTATTGGTGAAGCCGAGGCGAAGGAGCTGGCGGGCTGGATGTGCGATGTGATCGACGCCCGGGGTGACCAGGCGGCCATCGACAAGGTCAAGGCCCAGGTGCTGGAGCTGTGCAAGCGCCATCCTGTCTATAAGTAAGTGTCCAGTCGGGGCCGGTTACGCCGGCCCCGATCGTCAGGTTCCAGATCATGCGATGCCCTTTCTGCGGTGCCCAGGATACCAAGGTGGTGGATTCCCGGTTGTTCGGGGATGGGGACCAGGTGCGCCGTCGACGTGAATGCGCTATCTGCAAGGAGCGCTTTACCACCTACGAAACCGCTGAACTGACCCTGCCGCTGTTGATCAAGCAGGACGGCAGCCGGGTGCCGTTTGATGGTCGCAAGCTGGCCTCCGGTATGTCCCGCGCCCTGGAGAAACGCCCGGTCAGTGCCGAGCAGGTGGACGAGGCGATCAGCCATATCCGCCGCAAACTGCTGGCCTACGGTGAGCGGGAAGTGCCCTCAAGACAGATCGGTGAGTGGGTCATGGAGGAACTGCGGGCACTGGACCAGGTGGCCTATGTGCGGTTTGCATCGGTCTATCGCAGTTTCGAGGATGTGAACGCCTTCCGTGAAGAGATCGAGCGGCTGGAAAAACAGCTGCCCCCCGATGTGCGTCGTCATCAGCTGGATCTGCTCAATGGCGACAAAGACGATGACAGCTGAGGACTACCGCTACATGGCCCGGGCCATCCGGCTGGCCGAACAGGGGCGCTATACCACCCATCCCAATCCCCGCGTCGGCTGTGTGCTGGTGCGGGACGGTGAAATCGTCGGCGAAGGTTTTCACCGCCGTGCCGGCGAACCCCACGCGGAGCGCAACGCGCTGGCAGCGGCGGGGGAGCGGGCGCATGGTGCAACCGCCTATGTGACCCTGGAGCCCTGCTGTCATCACGGCAGAACCCCGCCCTGCAGCGACGGCCTGATCGAGGCCGGTGTGGCGCGGGTGGTGGTGGCCATGACCGATCCCAATCCCCAGGTGGCCGGCCAGGGTATCGCCCAGTTGGAAGCGGCCGGTATCCAGGTTGAGCAGGGGGTGATGAGGGCCCAGGCGGAGGCCCTGAATCCCGGCTTTATCGCCCGCATGACCCGCGGCCGTCCCTACGTGCGCTGCAAACTGGCCATGAGCCTGGACGGACGAACCGCCATGGCCAACGGTGAAAGCAAGTGGATTACCGGTCCCGATGCGCGCCGGGATGTGCAGCGACTGCGGGCCCGCAGCGATGCCATTGTGACCGGCATCGGCACGGTACTGGCGGATGATCCGTCCCTGAATGTGCGCCTGACCGCCGCCGAGCTGCCTGGGGTGGTGTCCGATGCCTATCTGCTGCAACCGCTGCGGGTGGTGCTGGATCCTGATCTGGAAATTTCCCCCGCCGCCCGGTTGTTGAACCTGCCGGGCCGCACGCTGATTGTCACCGCTTCCGATGATGAAGCACGTCGCCAGGCGCTGCTGGCGGCAGGTGCCGAGGTGATCCGCTTGCCCCGTGCCGGCCTGGGGATCGACCTGGAGGCGCTGCTGACGGAGCTGGCAAAGCGGGACATTAACGAGGTGTTGTTGGAAACCGGCCCGACCCTGGCCGGCGCAGCGGTGGCGGCGAATCTGGTGGACGAGCTGATTATCTATGCGGCGCCCATTCTGATGGGCAGTGATGCCCGGGGGCTGCTCAACTTGCCGGCCCTGACAGAGATGAAAGACCGTATCGTGTTACAGATACTGGATCTGCGCACGGTCGGTGCCGACCTGCGGATCAGGGCGCGGCCAACACGTACTAATCAAGGTGGATAGTCCATGTTCACAGGCATAATTCAGGCGGTCGGCAGTGTAGCCGGCCGGGAGCTCCGGGGCGGTGATCTGCGTCTGACGATTCGCAGCAACCAACTGCCCCTGGCGGATGTGCAGCTGGGTGACAGTATCGCCACCAACGGCGTCTGCCTGACCGTGATCGAACTGACCGGCGACGGCTACGTGGCGGATGTGTCCCGCGAGACCCTGGCGCTCAGTACCCTGTCCGATCTGGCCGTGGGCAGCCGGGTTAACCTGGAGAAGGCCCTGACCCTCAGTACGCCCCTGGGTGGGCACCTGGTGAGTGGTCACGTGGACGGGGTCGGAACCATCCTGGAGCGCCGTGAAGAGGCGCGCTCGATCCGTTTTCTGGTGGAGGCCCCCAAGGCGCTGGCGCGCTATATTGCCCATAAGGGATCGATCTGCGTGGATGGGGCCAGCCTGACGGTGAACGCGGTGGATGGTAACCGGTTTGATCTGAATATTGTCCCCCACACCCAGCAGGAGACCATCACGGCCGATTACCGGCCGGGCAGCCGGGTCAACCTGGAGGTGGATCTGCTGGCCCGCTACCTGGAGCGCCTGCTGCTGGGCGAACAGGCAGCGGAACCGGCCCAGCCGGCATCCGGCGTCACCATGGCGCTGCTGGCCGAACGGGGTTTCCTGCGCTGAGGCTCTGTGTTACGCCGCGGAATGGAACCGGTGGGCGTGGCCGGACAAACCGGGCGCATTCAGCCGACAGCTTTTTAATGGCTTGGGTGTTTCCCCCGGCTTTGTTACACTTTTCTGCTATTTTCCGGTGCTTCGAGGCACAGTAGTAACTATGGCTTTCAATTCAACAGAAGAGATAATCGAGGATCTCCGTCAGGGTCGGATGGTGATCATCATGGATGATGAGGACCGCGAGAACGAAGGTGATCTGCTGATGGCCGCCGAGGCGGTGACGCCCGAGGCGATCAATTTCATGGCCCGCTACGGGCGCGGCCTGATCTGCCTGACCCTGACCAAGGAGCGCTGCCAGCAGTTGCGCCTGCCCCTGATGGTAGGGGTCAATGAATCCCAGTACGCCACCAACTTTACCGTCTCTATCGAGGCGGCCGAAGGGGTCACGACCGGCATCTCTGCCGCGGATCGGGCCACCACGGTGCTGGCGGCGGTGAAAGAGGATGCGGTGCCCCAGGATCTGGTGCAACCGGGCCATATCTTCCCGCTCATGGCCCAGCCCGGTGGTGTGCTGGTGCGGGCCGGTCATACCGAAGCCGGTTGTGACCTGGCGCGGCTGGCCGGTTTCAGTGCCGCTGCCGCCATTGTGGAGATCCTCAACGAGGACGGCAGCATGGCCCGGCGGGCCGATCTGGAGAAGTTCGCCCAGGAGCACAACCTGAAGATCGGCACCATCGCCGACCTGATCCACTACCGGGTCAGTAACGAGAAGACCATCGAGCGGGTCAGCGAATGCACCCTGCCGACCGAGTATGGCGATTTCCGCCTGCTGGCCTACCAGGACAGTATCGATCCGGAGCTGCACCTGGCGCTGGTGATCGGCGAGGTGGATACCAGCCAGCCGGTGCTGGTGCGGGTGCACATGCAGAACACCCTGTGTGACCTTTTCTCCACCAGTCATCCCGGTTGCAGCTGGCCGCTGAAAAATGCCATGAAGCAGATCGCGGCAGCGGGTTCCGGGATCATTGTGGTGTTGCGTAACCATGACACCACCCGTGACATCATCCAGCGTATGCGTGATTTTCAACATCTGGGTCAGGAGCAGAAACCCACTGCCAACGATTCCAAACGTCATCTGCGGACCTACGGTATCGGTGCGCAGATCCTGTGTGACCTGGGGGTGCAGAAGATGCGTGTATTGAGTGCGCCCAAGAGCCTGCACGCCATCTCCGGCTTCGACCTGGAGATTGTCGAGTACGTGGCCTGTGAGTAACAGCTTGAAAACGCACCGGTTTCCGTATTCGGTTGCCCCATTGAATAATCCAATCGGGAAAGTTCCCGCACTATAAGGTTGTATGAAGAGATGGCTATTAAAACCATAGAGGGTTCACTGACAGTTCAAAATGCACGCTTCTGCCTGGTGGTGGCGCGCTTCAACAGTTTTGTTGTTGAGAGTCTGCTGGACGGGGCGATCGACGCCCTGAAACGCCACGGTGCCAGTGATGCGGATATCACGGTCGTGCGGGTGCCGGGCGCTTTCGAGATGCCGCTGGTGCTGGAAAAACTGGCCGCCAAGGGCGGTTATGATGCTATTGTAGCGCTGGGTGCGGTGATCCGTGGCGGCACGCCGCACTTTGATTTTGTCGCCGGTGAGTGTGTCAAGGGCATGGCCCAGGTGACCCTCAAGCACCAGGTACCGATCGCCTTTGGCGTTTTGACGGTGGACACCATCGAGCAGGCTATCGAACGGGCCGGCACCAAGGCCGGTAACAAGGGAGCGGAAGCAGCCATGTCCGCTATCGAGATGGTTAACGTTCTGCGTCAGATTGACTGAATGAGCAAAAAACGAAGCCAGGCCCGGCACCATGCGGTGCAGGCCATTTATCAGTGGCAGGTTGCCGGACAGGATATCAAGGATATCCGCAACCAGTTTGTGGCTGACCAGGAAGCGGGCAGCTTTGAACTGGCCTATTTCGAGACCCTGCTGCACGGTGTACCGGCCCACCTTGAAGAGCTGGACAAACTGCTGGGTCCCTACCTGGATCGCTCCATCGAGAGTGTCGATCCGGTCGAGCGGGCCATTCTGCGACTCGCCGCCTTTGAGCTGCAGTACCAGCTGGAGGTGCCCTACAAGGTGGTCATCAACGAGTCGATTGAACTGTCCAAGGTGTTTGGTGCCGAGCAGGGTCACAAGTATGTCAACGGCGTACTGGACAAGCTGGCCCGCCAGGTGCGTAAGAACGAGCTGAAGAAGTAGCTGGCGGGCCTCCGGCCCGCCCGGTGGACGCCCCCTGGGGCTGATTGAGCGTGGGGTATAACCAAACATCATGCCAGCCTCGGAATTCCAACTGATCGAACGCCACTTCGCCCGTCTCGGGGCGGCACGGGCGGATGTGCTGCTGGGTGTGGGAGATGACTGCGCCCTGTTGCAGGTGCCGGCGGACCGGCAGCTGGCGGTCAGTATCGATACCCTGGTGGAGGGCACCCACTTTTTCCCCGGTGTCGACCCTGAATCCCTCGGCCACAAGGCGCTGGCGGTCAATCTCAGTGACCTGGCGGCGATGGGCGCCGAGCCCGCCTGGGTCACCCTGGCCCTGACGCTGCCCAGGGTGGACGAACCCTGGCTGGCGGGATTCTGCCGCGGCTTTGCCCGGCTCGCCGCCCGTCACCAGGTCCAGCTGGTTGGTGGTGATACCACCCGGGGTCCCCTGAGTATCTCGGTGCAGGTGCACGGCTTTGTCGAACCGGGCCGGGCGCTGCGGCGTGATCAGGCGCAGGCGGGTGACCAGGTCTATGTCACCGGCAGCCTGGGCGATGCCGGGCTGGCCCTGCTGGCTGCCGGCGGTGGTTATGATGCCGGGGATCGACTGGCAGCGCTGCAACAACAGCTGGATTGGCCCCAGCCCCGGATCAGCGTGGGGCAGGCGTTGCGACCACTGTGCCGCTGCGCTATCGATATCTCCGATGGCCTGCTTGCCGATCTGGGACATATCTGCGAAAAGAGCCACCTCGGTGCCACGCTCCGACAGGCGGCCCTGCCCCTCTCCGAAGCGGTGGCGGACTATGTGCGTGCCACGGGCGACTGGTCCATACCGCTGGCTGCCGGGGATGATTATGAACTCTGTTTGGTGGTTCCGGCGGAGCATCAGGCGGAAGTCGGGCGCATCGCCCGGACGCTGGATGTGCCGCTGACGCTGATCGGACAGATGGAGCCCGGCGCCGGCATTCGCTGTATCGATGCGGCGGGCAACCCGGTGAGTGATCTCCAGGGAGGGTACGACCATTTCCGCAACACCTGAAGCGCGCCCCGACTGGCGCAATCCGATCCACCTGCTGGCTTTTGGCCTCGGCTCCGGTGCGGCACCCAAAGCACCCGGGACTTTCGGCACCCTGGCGGCGGTACCTCTCTATCTGCTGGTGCGGCCGCTGAGCGATCTGCACTATTTGTTACTGGTGGTGCTGCTGTTTCTGCTCGGCATCTGGCTCTGCGAGCGCACCTCCCGGGATCTGGGGGTACATGACCACGGCGGTATCGTCTGGGATGAATGGGTCGGTCTCCTGATCACCCTGTGGATGGCGCCGCCCGACTGGTACTGGCTGCTGGCGGGCTTCTGCCTGTTCCGCCTGTTCGATATTCTCAAGCCCTGGCCGATCAGCTGGCTCGATCGGCATGTCTCCGGCGGGCTGGGCATCATGCTGGACGATGTGCTGGCCGGAATATTTGGTTTCGTTATCATTCAGCTGAGTCTGTATCTGGTAGGCTAGGAAGATAGTGCTTAATTGACGGAGTTGAACTGCCCATGACCCGCTTACCCACTGCGTCCCGTTTACCCCTCCTGTTACTCCTGCTGGTCAGCCTCTGTTGGGCAACCGCGGCAGTGGCGGTGGAGCGGATCCGGGTGATGGCCCTGTTTGCCGACAAGGCGATGTTGCAGATCGACGGAAAACAGCGGCTGCTGAAGGCCGGGCAGCGGAGTCCCGAGGGGGTATTGCTGGTCTCCGCCGATGCCAGGGGGGCGGTGATCGAGGTAAACGGCAAGCGGGACAAGTATGCCCTGGGTTCGCAGGTTGGGGGTCACTTTGCCAAACGCAAGGTGGCCGAGGTGCAGATCTGGGCGGACAGCCGGGGCGCCTACTATACCACCGGCAGCATCAACGGACGCATGGTGGACATGCTGGTGGATACCGGCGCCACCTCCGTTGCCATGAGTGAGGTGGAGGCAAAGCGCCTGGGGATCTCCTATCGGGTCAGCGGCGACAAGACCGCGGTGCGCACCGCCTCGGGTATTGCCCGGGCCTATGCGGTGACGCTGGACCAGGTGCGGGTCGGCGAGTTGACCCTGCGGCAGGTGCAGGCCGTGGTGGTGGAGGGCAGCAGTCCGCACCGGGTGCTGCTTGGTATGAGTTTCCTCAGCCGGGTGAAGATGGAGCACAAGGGCAACCTGATGGTGCTCCAGGGCAAGCTCTGAATCTCCGGGTCAGGTGGCGCTGCCACACTCCCTCAATTCACTGTGTATTGGCGATGGTCCTGCCGTCCCGTGGCCCTCCCTATCGGGGAGCGTCAGGTGGGTGCGCTGACTCCGGAATATGATACAGATCTACTTGCATCAGGCGGCAGATTTAGATACCTTACGTTTACGTAAACGTAACTATTATAGTTTACGTAAACGTAAGTAGTGCAACTCCGTAATGACACCAAAGTCTCAAACGAAAACCAGGAGCCCCCATGTCGACTGCTACAGAGCGATTCATCGCTGCCCGTGATTTTCTAATTCAACATCGGGAAGACTACGACACCGCCTACCGTGAGTTTCAATGGCCGCAGTTGGACAAGTTCAACTGGGCGCTTGATTACTTTGATCAGGTAGCCAAGGACAACAACCAGACCGCCCTGTGGGTAGTTCAGGAGGGGGGTGACGAGACCAAGATCAGTTACGCCGAGATGGCCGCGCGCTCCAACCAGGTAGCCAATTACCTGCGTGCCCAGGGCGTACAGCGTGGCGAGAACATTCTGCTTATGCTGAATAACGTGGTGCCGCTGTGGGAAACCATGCTGGCGGCCATCAAGCTGGGGGCTGTGGTCATTCCGGCCACCACCCTGCTCGGTTACGATGATCTGCTCGACCGGATCGAGCGTGGAAACGTCTCCCACGCCGTGGTGGGTGCGGAGTTCACCGCCAAGTTCGACGAGATGCCGGGCGAATTTACCCGCATCAGCGTGAATGGCGAAGTGGATGGCTGGCAGAACTATGCAGACGCCTACAAGGAGTCCGACGCCTTCACCCCCATGGGAGAAACCCTGGCCAGCGATCCGCTGCTGCTCTATTTCACTTCCGGCACCACCGCCAAGCCGAAACTGGTGGAACACAGCCACCAGAGTTACCCGGTCGGCCACCTCTCCACCATGTACTGGATTGGTCTGAAGCCGGGCGATATCCATCTCAACATCAGTTCACCCGGCTGGGCCAAGCACGCCTGGAGTAACTTCTTTGCGCCCTGGAATGCCGGTGCCACGGTGTTTGTTTACAACTACGATCGGTTTGACGCCAAGGCGATGCTGAACACCATCTGTCGTTGTGAACTGACCACCCTGTGTGCGCCGCCAACGGTCTGGCGCATGATGATCCAGCAGGATCTGAAATCGTTCCCGGTCAAGCTGCGCGAGGTGATCGGTGCCGGCGAGCCGCTCAATCCGGAGATCATCTCCCAGGTGCAGTCTGCCTGGGGCCTCACCCTGCGTGACGGCTTCGGCCAGACCGAGACCACGGCCCAGATCGGCAACACCCCGGGCCAGAAGCTGAAAAGCGGTTCCATGGGGCGTCCGCTACCCGGTTACAAGGTGCAACTGCTCGACGCGGCCAGCCAGCCCTGTGACGAGGGTGAGATCAGCCTGGATCTGGCCCATCGTCCGATGGGTTTGATGATCGGCTACAAAAACGATGCGGAAAAGACTGCCGATATCATGCGTGACGGCTTCTACCGTACCGGTGACGTGGCGATGGTGGATGACGAGGGTTACTACACCTATGTTGGCCGTGCCGACGATGTGTTCAAGGCATCCGATTACCGTATCAGCCCGTTTGAGCTGGAGAGCGTGCTGATTGAACATGAGATGGTCGCCGAGGCAGCGGTAGTGCCCAGCCCCGATCCGGTGCGACTGGCTGTACCCAAGGCCTTCGTGATGCTGACCGACGGTCACCAGCCAAGCAAGGAGCTGGCGCTCTCTATCCTGAAACACTGCCGCGAGCACCTGGCACCGTTCAAACGGATTCGTCGGTTGGAATTCACCGACCTGCCCAAGACCGTCTCGGGTAAGATCCGCCGTGTGCAGCTGCGCAAGGAAGAGAATGAGCGCAGTCTCGACAGCCGTCGGCCCAACGAGTACTGGGAGTCTGACTTCCCCGAGCTGAAATCCTGATCGGTATTCAACCGATTGAAGTCTGATCTGACGGTCCGGGGCGGGTTATCCGTCCCGGACCGTTCTGTCCACTCCGGCCCACGGCTCGGGGTGCGACAGTCAGAAAAACCGCCTGTTTAACCCGGCGGTATTTTTATAGGGGGGTTCTCCCGTGCTGCGTTCCTGCACGGGTGAAGTCACCAACCGATCCGCTCCAGGGCAAGCCCGTACCGGGTAGAATGAATATTCATTACTCGCCGACCGACACCTATGTTATAAATATGCACCGGTGTCATCTGACGATCCTGGAGTCCCCCATGCCCTTCCTGAACAAGACGGTATCTTTAACCGAGACCCTGGATTGCCGGGTGCTCACTGCCGCCCTTGACCTGTTTGTTGAACGCGGTTTCCATAACGTATCGGTGCATGATATCCAGCGGGAGTCACAGGTCAGTATCGGTTCCATCTACAAGCATTTCGGCGGTAAGGAAGGGGTGGCCAAGGCGCTCTACTATCATCTGCTGAAGGAGTTCGAGGAGATGATGGAGCGGGTCATGGCGGAAGAGTCGGGCAGCCGGGCGCGCTGTAACCGGGTCATTGCCCTGCTGCTGGAGTACACCGAGAGCCATCCCCATATCATCGAGTTCATGCTGCATGCCAAGCATCGGGAGTTCCTGCCCGATGAACCCCCAATCTGCAGCTCCACGCCCTTCAAGGGGATGCGGCGTATTGTGGAGCAGGGCATGGAGGCGGGTGAGATCCGTCCGGGAAACCCGTGGATCGCGGCGGCCTCGGTATTTGGCAGTGTATTCCGTCTGATCCACCTGCGACTCGACGGCGTGATGCAGCAGCCCGTGACCGAATGCTATGACGAACTGATCGATGCCATGTGGCAGGGCGTGGCTGGCGGCCAGGGCGCATCCCGGAAGCGTCCCCAGCCGGTTGAGCTGGCCAGTTGATTCTGGGTCGCTTTCACCGGCTGACTCTGGAGGCCTTTTCCTGATCTGTTAACCCGCTAACCGAAGTGGTTTTCCGGCTTGATCCGGCCACGGACAGCCTTGGAGATTGTTGGTACACTAGCGTCGATACCTCTGTTTGTCCTGACTCAGTTTGTTGCCATTGAATCAGTTGTTCCATGCCGCCGTTCACCATCCTGTTAATCGATGACCATGCCATGTTCCGCGCCGGGTTGCGTGCGTTACTGGAGGGTCGGTTACCCGCGGTGAGGGTGCTGGAGGCCGCCTCCATTGATGATGCGGAGCGGCTGCGAATAGCGGCACCGGATCTGCTCCTGCTGGATATCCAGTTGCAGGAGGGTAACGGACTGGATGGCATGCGCCTGTTCAGACAGCGCTGGCCGGACACCGTGATTGCCGTGCTTTCCGCCTGGCATACCCCGCGAAACATCAACCAGGCGCTTGCCCAGGGTGCCCGCACATTCATTCCCAAAACCGCCCCGGCGGATGCGGTCATGGAACTGGTTGAACGGCTCCGCCATACCGCGTCCGGGGGTAAGCTCAGTGGCCGAGAAAAACCACCGGAATCCCTGCTGCAGCGAACCAACCTGACGCCACGACAGCGCGAAGTGCTGGATCTGCTCTGTCGTGGGCTGTCAAACAAGGGGATCGGTCGTCAACTTGGCCTCTCCGAAAACACCATACGCTGGCACGTGCAGAACCTGCTGGCCCTGTTGCGGGTCTCAAGTCGCTCCGAGGCGGTGTTCGTGGCGCGCAGTCTTGGCTTGTCGGACTAGGCATGACCCCGACCCATGAGCAGATGCTGGCCGAGCGGCTGAAACTCACTTTCGGTCATCTCGTCAACTCGGCGCTACCGCCGCCGCTGGCGGCACTGCTGCTGGCATGGGTTCTCGCCGATAGTGAAAACTGGCAACAGCTTGGTATCTGGTGCCTGGCAACCATACTCTCCGGTCTGCTCGTTCTCTACCAGGCGCGCCAGGGGCTGACCAGTGGAATCACCCCGGCCAGGGCACCGCTGGTGCTGCGCCGTTTCATTGCTGTTAATGTACTTTCCGGGTGCTGCTGGGGCGTCTTGCCGTTGCTGGCGTTTGACCCCGCCAGTGCAGTAGACAGCATTCTGGTGATGACCGTGATCACTGGCGTGGCTGCTGGTGCGATGGCGACCCTGATGCCGCTGTTTCCTGCCTACCTGGCTTTTGTGCTGTTTGAGATGGGGGTGCCGATCGTCTACCTGATACTGCTGGATGATGATAACTACCTGATCCTGGGCATGGTCGGCATACTCTACCTGGTCAGTCTGTTGGGTATGGCGCGTAACGGTGCCCGTACCGTGGGCAACACCATTGCGCTGCGTTTTGAAAATCTCGATCTGGTACAGCAGTTGAGCCGGGAAAAGCAGTATGCGCAGCAGGCCAATGAAGCCAAGACCCGTTTCCTGGCGGCTGCCAGTCACGACCTGCGTCAGCCGGTACATGCCCAGGGGCTGTTCATGGAGGCGCTCTCCCGGGAGGGGCTCTCCCCCAGGCAGCAAAAGTTGTTGGGAAAGTCACGGCAAGCCTGGCAGGCTTCCGCTGAGATGCTGGATGCCTTGCTGGATATTTCGCGAATTGAGGCGGGCGTGGTGGTGCCGGAGTGCAGCTCTTTTCACCTGCAGCCCCTGTTCCACAAGCTGGAGAGTGAGCTGGCTCCCCAGGCGGAGCGACAGGGGTTGGTTCTGCGGGTCCGGGAGACCCCGGTAGCGGTCGTATCCGACCCCGTTCTGCTCGAACGGATCCTGCGCAATCTGTTGACCAATGCCATCAGGTACACCCGGCAGGGTGGCGTGCTGCTCGGGTGCCGGCGGCGTGGTAGCCAGGTGTTGATCGAGGTCTGGGATACCGGCATCGGCCTAAGCCCGGACCAGCAGCGCCAGGTTTTTCGTGAATTTCACCAGGTCAACAATCCTGAGCGGGACCGGCGCAAGGGTCTTGGTCTGGGTTTGGCGATTGCACAGGGTCTGTCCCGGATCCTGGCGCATCCCCTGACGCTGGCATCCCGTCCCGGACGGGGCAGTGTCTTCCGCCTCCAGCTGCCGTTATCCGAAGCTGCGCTGATCGAACAGCCCTATACGGAAGGAGTGGATGTGCCGCAAGCTCCGCTGGGGATCTGTGTGCTGGTGATCGATAATGATCCCGCAATCGGTGAGGCGATGAGTCAGCTGCTGCTGAAGTGGGCCTGCATTCCATGGGTGGCGACTTCGGCGTCGGAGGCACAACGGCTCGTTCAAACCACCCGTCCCGATGTGGTTGTCAGTGACTACCGGTTAGGCGATCGTGAGACCGGCAGTGAAGTGATCGCCTTGTTGCGTAAACAGCTGGGAACCGATTTGCCGGCGCTGCTGGTGACCGGTGATACTTCCCCGGCCCGCCTGCGGGAGGCTCAGGCCAGTGGTATACCACTGCTGCATAAGCCCCTGGCTGCGTCACAGTTGTATCGGATGCTGGCCAGACTCCGCCCGGCCCAGCGTCTACCTGGCTGTTCATCCACCCTGTGGGAATCGGAGTGACCGGTCGTCCCGGTGATATCCGGTCAGCCTAACGGGTTTGTAGCCGTCCCAGCCCAGCCTGTTTTTTGGTCCTGCCCGTCCAAATGGACGGTGGGCAGCGAGGTGGCAGGGTGCTAGGTTAGAGTCTCCATTTAGAACCTGCAGTTTTAGAGTGGTTTTTAACGATGAATCGGAAACTTGAACGCATGCTTACGGGTCGGGCGACCGTGGGCGTGAAGCAAAATCGTGATGGTGGTCGGCGGGTGCTGACCGGTGTCTTTGCAACAACCGTGGTACTGGGGGGGCTGGTTGGCAGTTATCCCGTATCCTCGGCTGCCGTTACCTGGATAGGTGGGGACGGTTCCTGGACTGACGACGGGAACTGGGACGGGCCAATAGCCGACGCCGACCTGGTGATTGACAATGGTTCTGTGGTGTCTGCCGTTGACCTCTTGTTGAATGCCGGAGTTGTGGGGGGTATACCCGATTCGTTGTCAATGAGCGGAAGCTCGAAACTGAATGTCGGGACCTCGGGTACTATAGATGGCGGGGGTAGCCTCTTACTGACGGGGGCGGGTACGGCTGTCTCGCTGGTACGAGACATATTCGTTGGAAACTGGTCAGGAGTCAGCAGTCTGGAGCTGCAGTCCGGCGCGACACTCTCCACCGGAAACTATTCCCCCAACGTGATTGGCTATCACAAGGATGCCGAAGGACGGGTGACGATAACTGGCGCCGGTTCCCTGTGGACGATGGATACTGAACTGAGTGTCGGCATCGAAGGTACCGGAAAACTGTTGATCGAGAATGGCGGCGGTGTCAAGAGCGGCTTCAGCAACACGTCTCTGGGTGAGAAGAGTGGGTCTTCCGGGACCGTCACCGTAACGGGCGCCGGATCCACTTGGGATGAAGTGAACTTTCTCGTTGTCGGCGAGGGTGGCAGTGGGGTTCTGAATATTGAAAATGGTGGTCAGGTTACCAGCAATTACGGTTATATTGGGAGAGAGAGCGGAGGCACCGGCACTGTGACAGTGCGGGATGCCGGATCCCTCCTGGATATTAAGAATGATCTTATCGTGGGCTATTCCGGCGACGGCACCCTGATCATCGAAAATGGCGCCGTGGTCAACAGTGAGGGCGCTATACTGGGATTTAACCCCAACGGCAGTGGATCCGTCATCGTCAAGGGTGCGGGATCCCGCTGGAATATTTCCACCGGTGGCTCTGTCGATGGTTTGAAGGTTATCAACGGTACCGGAAGCCTGACCCTGAGCGACGGGGGGGTGGTGGCCATGAACGATAGATCGATCTTTATGCCGGGGTCGGGGGGGGGGCAGCGGCCTTATTAACATCGGTGCGCCGGCAGGTAGCGCGGCGGCGGCCCCAGGCCATTTTGAGGATACCTCTATTAGTCTGGGTAATCCTAGTCGGTTGGTGTTTAACCACACTGCCGGAAGTTACGATTTTGACCCTGCGATTTTCGGATCCGGTGAAGTGGAACTGCATGCGGGCACCACCCGTTTCAGCAGTGGCTTTATACAGGCGAACAATGTACAGGCGGTTGGCGGGACGCTGCAGGTGGCCGACGGTGAGACCCTGCAAATCGTCATGGGAGATTACACCCAGTCGGCGGCCGCCAGCTTCCGAACCGGCGTCTCCGGTGCCGCCAGCTACGGACGCCTGGAGGTGGGCGGCACCGCCACCTTCGCGGATGGCACCGGCATTGAAGTCGATGTGGCTGCGGTCAACACCCTGGCCCACAACGACACCCTGGCCGGCGTGATCAGTGCCGGCACCCTGAACGCCTCCACGTTCAGCCTGAGCGACAACAGCGCCCTGTTCGACTTTACCGCTTCCATTAACGGCAATGCGGTGGATCTGCAGGTGATTGGATCCAGTTCCAACGGCGTATACGACAGCGTGCTGGATACCGGATTTACCCCCGGCTTCGGCGCGGCCAGGGTACTGGACGGTTTTGTCTCCGGTGGTGCCACCGGCAGCGACATGGATAACGTGGTCACCGCGTTAGGGTTGCTCGGCAGCAAGCAGGCGGTGAGTGATGCGGTGGGACAGACGCTGCCCACCGGCGTACACGGGCTTTCCCATCTTCCGCTGGCCCTGCAGCGCCGGATTGACCGGGTGATCCGGGGCCGGCAGTTAGCCGGCCAGGGTATGTCATCCGGAGACAGCTTCTTCGCCGAGGACAACCTCTGGATCACGCCCCTGTACAGCCAGATACGGCAGGACCCGCGCAACGGTGCCGGGGGCTACGATGCCGATACCCGTGGTGCGGCGGCAGGCATCGAGGGCAGGTTGTCGAACGGAGGACGATTGGGTATAGCGCTGGCCTACGGGGACACCCGGGTAGACGGCCGCAGTATCGCTGCCGGGAACGACAGCGAGATCGACTCCTACTATCTGACCCTTTACGGCAGCCGGTCCCTGTCCCGTCCGGGGATGCTGTTTGACTGGCAGGCGGATCTGGGGCTCAACCAGAACGAGAGCCGCCGCTACATGGCCTTCATCAACCGGACAGCGGTTGCCGATTATGACAGCCACACGGCCCATCTGGGTGTGGGGCTGGAACAGCTGTTCACCTGGAATGAACGGACCCGCTGGCTGCCGGGGGTGCGCCTGGACTACACCTGGTTGCGTCAGCAGTCCTACAGTGAGAGTGGTGCCGGCGCGCTGAATCTGAACGTGGCGGAAGAGCGGAGCGACGCGCTGGTGCTGACGCTGGAGGGACGGGTTGAGCACCGGATGAGCCGGGGCGGCAGGCTGTTGGCGAATATGGGGCTGGGGTATGACCTGATGAATGAGCGCAGCCTGATCAACGCCAGCTACAGCGGTGGCGGCGCCGCCTTTGTCAGTGAAGGGCTGGACCCCTCTCCCTGGTTGGTACAGGGCGGGGTGGGCCTCGCCTGGCAGACGGGTGACCTGGCCCAGCTGGCTATCCGTTACGACGTGGAAGGCAGGGAGGACTTTCTGTCGCAGACCGCCTCGCTGCGTTTTGACTGGCACTTTTAACCAGGACCGGGCCGCCAGGCCCGCAAACCGGCGGGTGTGATCAGCAGGCACCCGTTCCCGGAAACGACAAACCCCGGCCATCCGGCCGGGGTTTGTTTATTGACGCTTCGGAGCGCCCTGGGGCGCACGTTTTAAGCTTAAGCGCTGGCCTGTTCGGCTTCCTTGTCCCGCTCGATCAATGCATAGGCCGAGTGGTTGTGGATGGATTCAAAGTTCTCCGACTCCACCACGTAGGCGCAGAAGCGGTCATCCCGATCCAGCATGCCCGCCACATCCCGCACCATGTCCTCGACGAACTTGGGATTGTCGTAAGCGCGCTCGGTGACAAACTTCTCGTCCGGCCGTTTCAGCAGGCCGTAGAGTTCGCAGGAGGCCTGGCTCTCCACCAGGTCGATAATCTCTTCCACCCAGACGAAACCACAGGTTCTGACCTGCACGGTGACATGGGAGCGCTGATTGTGGGCGCCGCGCTCGGATATCTTCTTGGAGCAGGGGCAGAGACTGGTGACCGGCACCAGCACCTTGATATAGGTGGTGGGCTCGCCATTGTGTACTTCACCGATAAAGGTGACATCGTAGTCCAGCAGGCTCTGCACGCCGGAGACCGGTGCGGTCTTGTTGATGAAGTAGGGGAAGTTCATCTCGATATGGCCGGAGTTGGCTTCCAGTTTCTCGGCCATCTCCGCCAGCATCACCTTGAAGTTGGAGATGCTGATCTCCTTCTCGTGGGAGTTGAGAATCTCCACGAAACGGGACATGTGGGTGCCCTTGAAGTTGTGGGGCAGGTTCACATACATGTTGAAGGTGGCGATGGTGTGCTGTTCGCCGTCGCTGCGGTCTTTGACCCGCACCGGATGGCGGATGTCTTTGATACCCACCTTGTTAATGGCGATCTGCCGGGTATCGACGCTGTTCTGTACGTCAGCAATCTCGGTGGTGGTGGTCACTGTCTCTGTTCCTCGCTACAACGGTGCGCACACAATCCGCCTACGCATCCAGAATTTTTTACCCTTTCCTGCAATCTACCCTGTTTGGCGAAGGGCGAACACTGGCGGTTTGCCGGGTTTTGCGCTCCGTGGGCTCAGCCAGCCGTCAGGGAACAGGAGATTATGATGGCTGGCATGGTTCTGTGCAACATCAGCGTTATGGAATATGCCCGGCAGTCGCGCGGTGCAGTTATGGAAGCCGGGTTGTCGGAAGCGCCTTTTCCTACTGATTACCTTGGTTTTGCAGTGGAATTGCACTTTTCAGTTAACCGGCCGATTACCCGATGCCACTAACCAGTTGCCGTGCCGGGAGAAAACTGTGGCTGGATATTAAGAAACTGATAAATATCAGAAAAACCGGTTTGGCACAGCCGTTGCTATCCCTCTCCCAGGCAGCGGCAGAGCATTCCCGATGATGCCGCTCCCCTAACCATAACACTGGAGGAGTCGGGTAATGAGCGAAACCTTTTATGACGTCATGCGGCGGCAGGGAATAACCCGCCGCAGTTTTTTGAAATATTGCAGTCTGACCGCCTCGGCGCTGGGACTGGGTCCGGCCTTCGCACCGACCATCGCCGAGGCGATGGAGAACAAGCCGCGTATCCCGGTGCTCTGGCTGCACGGGCTGGAGTGCACCTGCTGTTCCGAGTCGTTCATCCGTTCCGCCCATCCGCTGGCCAAGGATGTGGTGCTGTCCATGATCTCGCTGGATTATGACGACACCATCATGGCCGCTGCCGGACATGAGGCGGAGGCGATTATCGATGAGATCATCGCCAAGTACGACGGCAATTTCATCCTCGCCGTGGAGGGCAATCCACCCCTGGATGAGGATGGCATGTACTGCATTATCGGCGGCAAGCCGTTCGTGGAGCAGCTGCGCAAGGCGGCGGATCACTGCAAGGCGATCATTTCCTGGGGCTCCTGCGCCTCCTGGGGCTGTGTACAGGCGGCGCGGCCCAATCCGACCCGGGCCACACCGGTGCACAAGGTACCCGGCCTGGCCGACAAGCCGATCATCAAGGTGCCGGGCTGTCCGCCCATCGCCGAGGTGATGACCGCCGTGATCACCTACATCCTCACCTTTGAACGTTTCCCGCAACTGGATCGCCAGGGGCGGCCGCTGATGTTCTACAGCCAGCGCATCCACGACAAGTGTTATCGGCGGCCCCATTTCGATGCCGGACAGTTTGTTGAGCACTGGGATGACGAGGCGGCGCGCAAGGGTTACTGCCTGTACAAGATGGGCTGCAAGGGCCCCACCACCTACAACGCCTGCTCCACCGTGCGCTGGAACGGCGGCCTGTCGTTCCCGATCCAGGCCGGCCACGGCTGTATCGGCTGTTCCGAGGATGGTTTCTGGGACAAGGGCAGCTTCTATGACCGGGTCACCGACACCCACCAGTTTGGCGTCGAGGCCAACGCAGACAAGGTCGGTATGGCCGCTGCTGGCACCGTGGGGGCCGCTGCCGCCGCCCATCTGGCGGTTACTGCCATCAAACAGGCTCAGCATAAAGGGGAGCAGGATCAATGAGCACGATACAGACACCGAATGGTTTTTCCCTGGACGATTCCGGCAAGCGCGTGGTGGTGGATCCGGTCACCCGGATCGAGGGCCACATGCGCTGCGAAGTGAACGTGGATGAGAACAACGTGATCCGCAACGCGGTCTCCACCGGCACCATGTGGCGCGGGCTGGAGGTGATCCTGAAAGGACGTGACCCACGGGATGCCTGGGCCTTCACCCAGCGTATCTGTGGCGTCTGCACCGGCACCCACGCCCTCACCTCGGTACGGGCGGTGGAGGATGCGCTGGGGATCCAGATCCCGGAGAACGCCAATTCGATTCGCAACATCATGCAGTTGGCCCTGCAGGCGCATGACCACCTGGTGCACTTCTATCACCTGCATGCGCTGGACTGGGTCAACCCGGTCAATGCCCTGAAGGCGGACCCGAAGGCGACTTCCGAGCTGCAACAGAAGGTCTCTCCGCACCATGCGCTCTCGTCGCCGGGCTACTTCCGCGACATCCAGAACCGGCTGAAGAAGTTTGTCGAGTCGGGTCAGCTGGGGCCGTTCAAAAACGGCTACTGGACCAATCCCGCCTACCTGCTGCCACCGGAAGTGGATCTGATGGCGGTGACCCATTACCTGGAGGCGCTCGATTTCCAGAAGGAGATCGTCAAGGTGCGTACCATTTTCGGCGGCAAGGACCCCCATCCCAACTGGCTGGTGGGTGGCGTGCCCTGTCCCATTAACCTGGACGGTGTCGGTGCAGTGGGCGCCCTGAACATGGCCAGCCTGAACCAGATCTCCTCCATCATTGATCAGATCCGGGAGTTCGTGAACAACGTCTATGTGCCGGATATCCTGGCGATTGCCGGCTTCTACAAAGGGTGGACCTACGGCGGCGGCATCTCCGGCATGAACGTGCTGGCCTATGGTGATATCCCGGACCGGGCCAACGACTACTCGGCAGGCAACCTGATGATGCCCAGCGGTGCCATCATTAATGGCAACCTGAAAGAGGTGCACGAGGTGAATCTGCGTGACCCTGACGAGATTCAGGAGTTCGTACCCCACTCCTGGTACAAGTACCCGGATGAGTCGAAGGGGCTGCACCCCTGGGACGGCGTCACCGAGGCCGATTTCCAGCTGGGTGCCAACACCCGGGGCAGCAAGACCGATATCCGCCAGATCGACGAGGCGGCCAAGTACTCCTGGATCAAGGCACCGCGATGGAAGGGGCACGCCATGGAGGTGGGGCCGCTGGCCCGCTACATCATCGGCTATGCCAAGGGCGACAAGGAGATCACCGAGCAGATCAACTTTACCCTCAAGACCCTGGACCTGCCGGTCTCGGCGCTCTTCTCCACCCTGGGCCGCACCGCGGCGCGCGGGCTGGAGGCCCAGTGGGCGGCGGACAAGATGCGTTACTTCATGGACAAGATGATGGCCAATATCAAGGCCGGCGACAGCAACACCGCCAACGTGGAGCGCTGGGACCCGGAGACCTGGCCCGCCAAGGCCAAGGGGGTCGGCTTTACCGAAGCACCACGCGGCGCCCTGGGGCACTGGCTGCGCATTGAGGATACCCGTATCGCCAACTACCAGTGCGTGGTACCGACCACCTGGAACGGCTCGCCCCGTGATCATCAGGGCAATATCGGCGCCTTCGAGGCCTCGCTGATGAACACCAAGGTGGAGCGTCCGGAAGAGCCGGTGGAGATTCTGCGCACCCTGCACAGTTTTGATCCCTGTCTCGCCTGTTCCACCCATGTGATGAGCGAGGACGGGCAGAATCTGGCCGAGGTCAAGGTTCGCTAGGATCAGGTCGTCTCAAAGGAGGCACGATTATGCAGACAGAAATGAAAACGGGGGCTATCTACGTCTACGAAGCCCCGGTCCGGGTCTGGCATTGGGTCAACGCCCTCTCCATCACCCTGCTGGCCGTCACCGGTTACCTGGTGGCCAACCCCTTGCCAACCCTGCCGGGGGAGGCGAGTGACCACTTCCTTATGGGCTATATCCGCTTTGTCCATTTTGCCGCCGCCTATCTATTCGCGGTCGGCTTCCTGGGGCGGATCTACTGGGCCATGGTGGGCAACCAGTACTCCCGGCAGCTGTTCAAACTGCCCCTGCTGCGCTTGTCGTTCTGGCAGGAGCTGCTGCACGAGATACGCTGGTACGCCTTTCTGGAGCGGGAGCCGAAAAAGTATGCGGGGCACAATCCGCTGGCCCATCTGGTGATGGTGGCGATCATTACCGTGGGCGGCATCGTGATGATCGTGACTGGCTTTGCCCTGTACGCGGAGCAGACCGGGCTGGGCAGCTGGCAGGACCGGCTGTTCGGCTGGCTGATCCCGCTGCTGGGCCAGAGCATGGATGTGCGATCCTGGCACCACTGGGGCATGTGGGTGATCGTGGTGTTCGTGATGATCCACGTCTACGTGGCGATCCGCGAGGATATCGTCTCCCGCCAGAGCCTGATCAGCACCATGATCAGCGGCTGGCGCACCTTCAAGGATGACCGGCCATGAACGACAAGCTGAGCAAACGCCCGCCCCGGGTGCTGGTGCTGGGTATCGGCAACCTGCTGTGGGCCGACGAAGGGTTTGGTGTCAGGGCCGTCGAGGCCTTTCAGCAGCACTATCACACCCCGGCCAATGTGCGGGTGCTGGACGGCGGCACCCAGGGGGTCTACCTGGTTCAGGAGGTGCGGGAGGCCGATCTGCTGGTGGTGTTCGACGCCATCGATTACGGACTGCTGCCCGGCACCCTGAAGCTGATCGAGGATGACGCGGTACCCAAATATCTCGGGGTTAAAAAGGTGAGCCTGCACCAGACCGGTTTTCAGGAGGTGCTGGCGCTGGCGGAGATGATGGGCGACTACCCGCAGAAGATGCTGCTGATCGGGGTGCAGCCGGCCGAGATCGAGGATTTCGGCGGCAGCCTGCACCCGCCGGTCAAGGCGCAGATCGAGCCGGCCATACAGCAGGCGGTGGCCTATCTGCAACGTCACGGGGTGGATGTGCGTCGTCGCCCCAGACCCCTGGCGGGTGATCCCCATGCCGGCGCCATTGGCGACATTCGACGCTATGAGGCGGAACGGCCGCGCCCGGAACAGGCGTGCCGGATGGGCGACGAGCGGGTGGTCTGGTCGGGTGATTTCCAGCTGGGCTACCGCCCCGCCGATCTGGACGGACAACTCCTGCAGGTTGGACTGGATCAACATCTGGACCCGTATCGTCGGGCCCGGTTTGAGCAAGAGGAGTAGCAGATGCCATCAACACTGATCAGACTGATGATTGAGCAGCAGGACTACCCGGTGGTGGACGCCACCAGCCTGGAGCCGTTTCTGGCCGGGCAGACCCATTCGGTGCTGTTTTTTACCGGTGACCCGAAGAAATACCCGGAGAGCGATGACGTGGCGGTGATCCTGCCCGAACTGGCGGCCCATTTTGCCGGCCGTTTCCGGGTGGCAGTGGTGGACCGGGAGGCGGAACAGGCACTGCAACAGCGTTTCCCCTTCAGCAGTTGGCCGGCGCTGGTGTTTCTGCGCGGGGATCACTTCCTGGGGGCGATTACACGGGTGCAGAACTGGAGCGACTACCTGGGCGAGATAGAACGGCTGCTGGGCGCCGAGGCGCTGCATATACGCGGCGTCGGCATCCCGGTTGTCGCCAGCGAAGTGGTGCCGGGTTAATAGAGCTTTCAGGAGAGTCATTATGGGTTATTACGAACTGCCGGCCGGTACGGTCGGGGTGGGCACACAGCCACCGGAAGAGGATGGGGCAGAACTCAACTACCAACCGATGCCGGAGGGCATGGCCACCTTCGCCATGCCGGCCATACCGGAGCCGGAACAGGTGTCGGATCTGCTGGCGGCACGCGACCTGCTGGACGAGGTGCAACGGGCCCTGAGCGATTACCGGGTCGGCGATCTGTCGCCCCAGTTTGAACTGGATGGTCTGGACGCGGAAAACCTGGAACTGGTGGATCAGATGCTGGGTGAGGGCGAGGTGAGCATCGTGGTGTCGGGCCAGTACCGGGCCCGGATCCAGGAGTCGGTGCTGGCGGGGCTCTGGCGGGTCCGCTACCTGGATGAGTCGGGAAAGCTGGTGCGGGATACCCTGGAAGTGGCGGACATCCCCAGACTGGTGCGTCAAACCACCTTCAGCGCCGCCGCCGGCGAGCTGACCCTGCCGGATGCCCCGCTGCCGGATGGAGTCCTGAATGCCCCGCCGCTGGTGGCCGAGCTGGACGAGAAATCAAAAGCCTTCGGTCCCGGGGTGCCGCCCCACGTCATCAACCTGACCCTGCTGCCCCAGACAGAGCAGGATCTGGGCTTTCTCGACCAGCTGCTGGGTACCGGTACGGTGACCATCCTCTCCCGGGGCTACGGCAACTGCCGTATCACCAGTACCGGAACCTGTTTTGTCTGGTGGGTGCAGTACTTCAACTCCCAGGACAAGAATATCCTCAATACCCTGGAGGTGACCGATGTCCCCGAGGTGGCCTGCGCCGCCCAGGAGGATATTGTGGACAGCGCCCAGCGGCTGGACGAGATTCTGGAGATCTACCGGTGACGGATCAGTTCTTTGCCGGCTCCTACGGAGGCAATGCCGGGAAGCTGAATGATGAATCGCGGCTGGAGTGCAAGATCTGCTGGTATCTGTACGATCCGGTTCAGGGCGACCCCTACTGGCAGATCCCGCCCGGAACGCCCTTCTCCCGGCTGCCGGATGACTGGAGCTGCCCCAACTGCGACGGTCGCAAAGACGACTTCATGGTGGTGCCGTGAAACGACCCGGACGACCGGCGGCGGTGAGCCGCCTGGAGGGGCTGTTCCGCTATATCGAGCAGACCCGTATGGACGGTATTCCGATCCTCAACCCGGCCCTGCAGGTTGAGGCGGTGGGGTTCACGCCCTGGAACGGTTATCAGCTGGGGGTGCTGATCACGCCCTGGTTTATGAACCTGATCCTGCTGGGGGAGGGTGCCGATGTGGGCCTGGGGGAACGTTCGGTGGGTGACAAAATCAGCCACCGCTTCCCCTCCGGCCTGTATGAGTTCATCGTGGCGGAGGAGCCTGCCCTGGAGTACAACCAGGGGCGTTACCAGGCCTGTTCCCTGTTCTCACCCATGCAGCAGTTCGACAGTCAGCAACTGGCGGTGGAGACGGCGCAGGCGGTGATGACCGGCCTGATGCAGGATGAGAACAGCTCCGGCATCTCCACCCGTGAACAGGAGATCGCCCGGGTCTGGGGCGGTGAGGCGGTCCCTCCTGAGGAGCCGGCATCCGACCCTGAACAGGCGGCCACCCTGAGCGAGCGACTGGAGACGCCGTTGACCCGCCGGGAGCTGTTTACCGGCCCCGCCTAGCGGGGTGATCGGACGGCGACTGCGGTCCTTCAGGCGGTAGGGCGGGCGCCCGGTTGGTGCCCACGCGGTGATCTGAACTCAGGCGTCCCGGTTGACGATGTAATCGGCCAGCCAGCGCAGCGGATCGGCCCGTTCATCCAGCCCGGCCAGGCTGTCCAGGGCATCCTGGCGCAGGTTGGAAGCCAGCTCCTTGGCCCCTTTCAGACCGATCAGGGCGGGATAGGTCGGCTTGCCATTGGCCTCATCCTTGCCCTGGGTTTTGCCGAGGGTCTCGGTGTCCCCCTCCACATCCAGAATGTCATCCTGCACCTGGAAGGCCAGACCGATGCAGTTGGCATAGTGTTCCAGTTTGCGGGCCTGTTCCGCCGTGACCCCCGGTGTCGCCAGACAGCCCAGCTTGACGCTGGCGTGGATCAGGGCACCGGTCTTGTGGATATGCATGTTTTCCAGCTGGGCCAGATCGATCTGTCGCCCAACCGCCGCCAGGTCCAGGGCCTGGCCACCGGCCATCCCGCGGGAACCGCTGGCGTAGGCCAGGGCTTCGACCATTTTAATCCGCACCTCGGCGTCGAAGGGCGCGCTGTTATCCCGGCACAACACCTTGAAGGCCAGGGTCTGCAGCGCATCACCGGCCAGAATGGCAGTGGCTTCGTCAAATGCCTTGTGGCAGGTGGGGCGGCCCCGGCGCAGGTCATCATCATCCATGGCCGGCAGGTCATCGTGGATCAGCGAGTAGGCGTGGATCAGCTCCACCGCGCAGGCCGGGCCATCCAGCCGCTCGGGGGCGGTGCCCAGCGCCGCTCCCGCCGCATAGACCAGCATGGGGCGGATACGCTTGCCGCCATTCAGCGTGGCGTAGCGCATCGCCTGATGCAGGCGCACGGGCTGGATGGTGTCGGCGGGCAGTTGTTGTTCCAGGGCGGCGTTGACCCGCTGCTGGCACTCCGTCAGATACTGCTTGAGGGCGGACTCAGTTGTCACGATCAAAGGGTTCCGGTTCGGCGTCGATGCGCTGGTCAGTGAGGATCTGGATCTTCTGCTCCGCCTCCTTCAGGGCAAGCTGGCAGGTGCGGGTGAGGGCGACCCCCCGCTCAAAGGATTTGAGGGAATCCTCCAGGGTGAGATCACCCTGCTCCAGGGTCTCTACCAGGGACTCCAGTTCGCTCAACGCCTGTTCGAAGGAGGGCGCCGTCGGCTCATTTTTGCGGGTTTCTTTTTTCGGCACGGTGCGCCTCGTGGTTGCTTGATATGGGTAAACCTTAACCAGAGGAGGGGTGGCGGTCAATCAGTGCTGCGACCGGAAAGGCGACAGCGGCGCCACGCTCCGGATTTCCTGCCGTTGCCGGGGCACGCCGCTCGCATAGCGCCGTGGGGGCGTGTAAACTTTGGCTCCATTGTGTGTCATTGAGTCAGGTTTTTTATCCATGAGCAGCAGTTCTTACGACGCGTCCGCCATCGAGGTGCTGAGTGGGCTGGAGCCGGTGCGCAAGCGCCCCGGCATGTATACCGATACCACCCGTCCCAATCACCTGGCCCAGGAGGTGATCGACAACAGTGTGGACGAGGCGGTGGCGGGCTTCGCCAGCACCATCGAGGTGACCCTGTTCAAGGACGGTTCGCTGGAGGTAAAGGATGACGGGCGGGGCATGCCGGTGGATATCCATCCGCAGCAGGGCTTGCCCGGTGTGGAGGTGATTCTCACCAAGCTGCATGCCGGCGGCAAATTTTCCAACAAGAACTACCAGTTTTCCGGTGGCCTGCACGGGGTCGGTGTCTCGGTGGTCAACGCCCTGTCCAAGCATCTGGAGATCTGGGTCAAACGCGGCGGGGCCGAGTACAACATGGCCTTCGCCGATGGACACAAGGTGTCCGACCTGGAAGAGGTGGGCCGGGTCGGCAAGAACAACACCGGCACCCGGTTGCGCTTCTGGCCGGATGCCAGCTATTTCGACTCGGGCAAGTTCTCGGTGCGCCAGCTGCTGCACGTGTTGCGCGCCAAGGCGGTACTCTGTCCCGGGCTCAAGGTGCTGTTCCTGGACGAGCAGAGCGGCAACAAGTACGAGTGGCACTACGAGGATGGCCTGCAGGATTACCTGCTGGATGCCCTGCAGGGCCTGGAACTGCTCCCGCAACCGCCGTTTGTCGGCACCATGTCGGGCAATACCGAGACCGCCGACTGGGCGGTCACCTGGCTGCCGGAGGGCGGCGAGGCGGTCACCGAAAGCTACGTGAACCTGATTCCCACCGCCCAGGGCGGTACCCATGTGAACGGATTGCGGTCCGGCCTGACCGATGCGGTCAGGGAGTTCTGCGAGTTCCGCAACCTGTTGCCACGCGGGGTCAAGCTGGCGCCGGATGATGTGTGGAACCGCTGTTGCTACATCCTGTCGGTAAAGCTGGCCGATCCCCAGTTCTCCGGCCAGACCAAGGAGCGCCTCTCCTCCCGGGAGTGCGCCTCGTTTGTCTCCGGGGTGGTAAAGGACGCCTTCAGTCTCTGGCTGAATCAGCACACCGATGTGGGTGAGCGTATCGCCGACATGGCCATCAGCGCCGCCCAGTCGCGGCTGCGGGCCGGGCGCAAGGTGCTGCGCAAGAAAGTGACCCAGGGCCCTGCCCTGCCGGGCAAACTGGCCGACTGCAGTTCGGTTGATCCCAGCCGCAGTGAGCTGTTCCTGGTGGAGGGCGACTCGGCCGGTGGTTCCGCCAAGCAGGCGCGGGACCGGGAGTTCCAGGCGATCATGCCGCTGCGGGGCAAGATACTGAATACCTGGGAGGTGGACTCCGCCGATGTGCTGGCCTCCCAGGAGGTGCACGACATCTCGGTGGCCATCGGCGTGGAGCCCGGTTCCGACGACTTGAGCAAACTGCGCTTTGGCAAGGTCTGCATCCTGGCGGACGCGGATTCCGATGGCGCCCATATCGCCACCCTGCTGTGCGCCCTGTTCCTGCGGCATTTCCGCAAACTGGTGCAGGAGGGGCATGTCTATGTGGCAATGCCGCCGCTCTACCGTATCGACGTGGGCAAGCAGGTGTTCTACGCCCTGGACGATTCCGAACGCCAGGGCGTGCTGGACCGGATCAGCGCCGAGAAACTGACCGGCAAGGTGACGGTCCAACGCTTCAAGGGTCTGGGTGAGATGAATCCGCTGCAACTGCGGGAGACCACCATCGACCCGGACACCCGCCGACTGGTGCAACTGACGATCGATGCGGGTGATGACACCAACGGCATGATGGACATGCTGCTGGCCAAGAAACGGGCCTCGGACCGTAAACAGTGGTTACAGGATAAAGGTGATCTGGCGGAGGTGTGAACCATCTCTGGATTGCAGGAGCCGCACCGTTTTCAGGCAGCATCCCGGCCAACAGGTATTGGCAAGTGCTCCCCGCAATCTATCGCTGAACTGCATCTGTAAAAGATCACCAATGCAGATGAGCTGAAACGTATGATCGCCAGCGGGTTTTGCGAACGGGCTCAGCCATCGCCTGGGTGCCGAATTCAGCAACAGGCGTATTCAGATCCAGAGCCTGAAAGTAGCCGGGCTCAATACCGGCAAGCGTTGAATAACAAATAGAAAAGCAACGGTCTTGACTGCGTTGCCGGGGAATTATCATGGCCATCAAGAAAACCGAACTCTACTCCTCCCTCTGGGCCAGCTGCGACGAACTGCGCGGCGGTATGGACGCCAGCCAGTACAAGGACTATGTGCTGACCCTGCTGTTTATGAAGTACGTCTCCGACAAGTACAAGGGCGACCCTTACGGCATGATTGTGGTGCCAGAAGGGGCCAGCTTTGACGATATGGTCGCCCTCAAGGGTGACAAGGAGATCGGCGAAAAGATCAACAAGATCATCAGCGCCCTGGCCGAAGAGAACGACCTCAAGGGCGTGATCGACGTGGCCGACTTCAACGACGAAGACAAGCTGGGTAAGGGCAAGGAGATGATCGACCGCCTCTCCAAGCTGATCGGCATCTTTGAAGGGCTGGACCTGTCCGCCAACCGGGCCGACGGGGACGACCTGCTGGGCGATGCCTATGAATACCTGATGCGCCACTTCGCCACCGAGTCCGGCAAATCCAAGGGCCAGTTCTACACCCCCTCGGAAGTCTCGCAGATTCTGTCCAAAGTGATCGGCATCACCGGTGAGACACCCCAGGATGCCAGCGTCTATGACCCAACCTGTGGGTCAGGCTCACTGCTGCTGAAAGCCAGCGATCAGGCACCGCGAGGGCTGTCCATTTTCGGGCAGGAGATGGACAACGCCACCAGCGCCCTGGCGCGCATGAACATGATCCTGCACAACAACGCCACCGCCAAGATCTGGAAGGGCAACACCCTGTCCGACCCCCAGTGGAAGGAGGCTAACGGCCAGCTGAAAACCTTCGACTTCGCCGTGGCCAACCCGCCCTTTTCCCAGAAAAACTGGACCAGCGGCCTCAACCCGGAAGAAGACCCGTTCGGCCGCTTTGTGTGGGGCATTCCGCCCGAGAAAAACGGCGACTACGCCTTTCTGCTGCACATCATCAAAAGCCTGAAAAGCACCGGTAAGGGCGCGGTGATCCTGCCCCACGGCGTGCTCTTCCGCGGCAACGCCGAAGCCCGCATCCGTGAGAATCTGATCAAGCAGGGCTACATCAAGGGCATCATCGGCCTGCCTGCCAACCTGTTTTACGGTACCGGCATTCCGGCCTGCATCATCGTCATCGACAAGGAAAACGCTCATACCCGCAAGGGCATCTTTATGGTCGATGCCAGCAAGGGCTTTATGAAGGATGGCAATAAAAACCGCCTGCGCGCCCAGGACATCCACAAGATCGTCGATGTCTTCACCCACCAGCGGGAGCTGCCCGGCTACAGCCGCATGGTGTCCGTAAGCGAAATTGCCGCCAACGACTACAACCTGAATATTCCCCGCTATATCGACAGCAGTGAAGCGGAAGACCTGCACGACCTCAGCGCCCACCTGCAGGGCGGCATCCCCAACCGGGACCTTGACGCCCTGGCGGCCTACTGGCGGGTGTTCCCCAGCCTGCGCCATACCCTGTTCCGGACCGATCGGGAGGGCTACAGCCGCTGTCTGGTACCGGCGACGGAGGTTAAAACCACCATCCTTAACCACCCGGAATTCCGTACCTTTGCCGCACAGAGCCTGCAGCCTTTTACCGCTTGGTGTGAACGGGCGGCACTGGACCAGATCAGACAGGGAGACAGCCCCAAACAGCTGATTGAGCAGATCGGTGAAGACCTGCTGGAAGCCTATGAGCCCGTGCCTCTGCTGGATCGCTACGATATCTACCAGATCCTGATGGACTACTGGGCCGAGACCATGCAGGACGATGTCTACCTGCTGGTTCAGGAGGGCTGGCAAGCCGCCCGCCAGCTGCGGGAGCTGGTGGTCAAAAAAGGGGAGAAGCTCAAGGAGCAGCCGGACCTGGTGATCGCCAAAACCAAATACAAGGCCGATCTGATCCCGCCGCAACTGGTTGTGGCCCGTTTCTTTGCCGATCAACAGGCGCAGCTCGACCAGCTGCAAACCGAGCTGGACAGCGCCACCCAAGAACTGGAAAGCTATCTGGAGGAAAACAGCAGCGATGACGGCCTGCTGGCCGACGCCCTCAACGACAAGGACAAGGTCACCAAGGCCTCGGTCACCGCCCGCCTGAAACTGGCCACCGACCCGGACGAGATCGCCGCCCTCAAACAGGCGAAAAAACGCTTCGATGCCGAAGCCCGCGCCAAAAAGGCCCTGAAGGAGGCGCAGGAAGCGCTGGATCTGGCGGTCTTCAAACAGTACCCGCAGCTCTCCGAAGCGGAGATCAAAACCCTGATCGTGGAAGACAAATGGCTCGCCACCCTCAGAACCCGCATCGAGGCGGAGATCGAACGCATCACCCAGCAACTGGCCAACCGGGTCAAGGAGCTGGAAGAGCGCTACGCCGAACCCCTGCCGGCCATTGTCCAAAAGGTGGACGACCTGAGCGAAAAGGTGGCCGGACATCTGAAAGCCATGGGACTGGAATTAAGTGGAGAGTTGAAAGTGGAGAGTGGAAAGTGACAGAGCAGGCGCGTTCTCAACTGTCCCCTCGCCATTCTCAATTGAATGAAGTGGACGCTGTGACAGATCCTTCGGAAAAGCAACGCAACCCCGCAGGCGAAGAAATGGACTGCAAAGACAAGCACAAGGTCGCCGAAGCCAGCGCCCAGTACCTGGCCAAGATTGCTCCCAGGACCATGCCGGAAGATGACACCTGCCCGCCGGGCTACAAGCGTACGGAAGTGGGGGTGATTCCGGAGGATTGGGAGGCTATTAAGATGGGGGATATAGCCAAAATTCAAAGAGGAGCATCTCCAAGACCAATAGATAGTCCCATTTGGTTTGAGCGTAACTCAACAGTTGGGTGGCTACGTATATCTGATGTAACAAAAACCAGGAAATATTTAACAGAAACAACGCAGTACCTTTCAGAGTTAGGTATCGCCAATAGTCGGTTTGTACCAAAAGACAACTTGGTTATGAGCATCTGTGCAACTGTAGGCAAGCCAATTATCACTAGAAAGGACTTATGCATCCATGACGGTTTTGTCGTATTCAATAGACTTTCGACAAACCAAGAGTACATGTATTACGTCCTTAAAGAGCTGGAAGATGAATGGGGCAAACAAGGTCAGACCGGATCGCAAATGAATCTGAATACTGACCTGATTAATGGCACTTATATTGCGATTCCAGAAACCGAAAAAGAACAAACCGCCATCGCCAATGCCCTGTCCGATGTCGATGCGCTGATTGGCGAGCTGGAAAAGCTGATCGCCAAAAAACAGGCCATCAAAACCGCCACCATGCAGCAGCTCCTCACCGGCCGCACCCGCCTGCCACAGTTCGCCCTGCGGGAAGATGGTACACACACAAATTCGTCGGGAACGGCTCTCTTGAATGAAAAAGGGGACGCCGGAATCGGCGGCCCGAAGGGCGAAGGCCAGGACGGCCTTCGCAACGGCTACAAGCAAAGCGAGCTGGGGGAAATCCCGGAGGATTGGGAGGTTAAGAAAATTGGAGATATTGCTCCTTTGCAAAGAGGGTTTGATCTCCCATCTTCGAATAGGGTGGATGGAAAGTACCCTGTTGTATATTCCAACGGAATTGTAAATACCCACTGTGATTTTCAAGTTAAAGGTCCGGGAGTCGTAACGGGTAGATCTGGTACTCTAGGAAAAGTACATTATGTTGAAGATGACTATTGGCCTCACAATACTTCGCTGTGGGTGACCAAATTTTATAGAACAGTTCCAAAGTTTATTTATTTTATTTTTAAATATATTGGTTTTGAACGATTCGCAAGTGGTTCTGGTGTGCCAACCTTAAATAGGAATGATGCACATAGCTTCAAAGTCGCAGTCCCGTCTACGGAACAAGAACAAACCGCCATCGCCACCATTCTCTCCGATATGGACGAAGAGATTCAGGCCCTGCAACAGCGGCTGGCCAAAACCCGCCAGATCAAGCAGGGCATGATGCAGGAACTGCTGACCGGCAGAACGCGGCTAATCAAAACATTAAAGGAGGTTGCTCATGAGTGAATCTATTTTTGAATATGGAAGCTGCTGGTTAAAGGCAGATTTCCACCTCCATACTCGCGCCGATAAAGAGTTTATCTATAATGGCGAAGAGAACGACTATGCAAACCAGTATGTCGCGGCGCTCACTAATGCTGGCATTGGTCTTGGTGTGATCACCAACCACAATAAATTTGATGCAGATGAATTTAAGGCATTGCGCAAGAAAGCTAAAAAGTCAGGTATTGGTTTGTTGCCAGGTATTGAGCTATCTGTCAAAGATGGTTTGTCTGGTGTACATACCTTGGTGGTATTCTCAGACGAATGGATATGTAACAAAGAAAATGAAAATTATATTCAAAACTTTCTTAATGTTACGTTTGCAGGTCAAGCTAATTTTGAGCATGAAAATGCTCGCTCTAACCATGATATTGTCGAAACGATCCGTGAGCTGGATAGGTTTCACAAAGATTACTTTTTGGTGTTCGCTCATGTTGAAGCGCCAAATGGCTTATGGGGCGGCCTTTCTCCAGGTCGAATCAAAGAGCTGTTTGATAACCCGACAGTAAGACGCAGAGCCTTGGCTTTTCAAAAAGTGCGCACCCGCGATGAGCGCGCGAAAATCCAGCAGGCATTAGGTAATTTATACCCGGCTGAAGTGGAAGGTTGTGACGCCAAGAACCTTGCGGATATGTCGGCCCGTAAAGAGGCAAGCTACTTAAAACTTGGCTCATTCAGCTTTGATGCGGTTAAGTTTGCGCTGCGCGATAAAGCTGTCAGAGTCCGTGCAGAGTTGCCCAGCTATAAACATTCCTATATCAAAAAAATCCGTTTTGAAGGGGCTGGTACCTTGGGCGGTACGGAAATCTGCCTTTCACCTGAGCTCAATACCCTGATTGGTATCCGGGGTAGTGGTAAATCATCCGTATTGGAAGGGGTTCGTTACGCACTGAATATTCCTTTTGGTGATAAGTCGTCGGATGTGGAATACAAAGAAGGGTTAGTAAAACACTTACTACGTAGTGGCGGCAAAATTACCATCGACGCGATTGATCGACGCGGCCAGCCCTATCAAATCCGCCGTATATTGGGCGAGCGCCCCGATGTATATGTGAATGGTCAGTTGCAACCGGGTGTGTCGGTACGTGAAACGGTATTGCACCAGCCGATCTACTTTGGTCAGAAAGATCTTTCCAGCACGGGTGCTGGCTTTGAAAAGGACTTGATTGAAAAGCTGCTTGGCGAAGCGCTGGTGCCTGTCCGGCAAAAAATTGAGCAAGGACGTCAGCGGGTGGTTGATGCGATTAATCAGATTAAGCGCCTTACCCGAGCAGCAACGCAAAAGCAAGAATGGATGCATAAAAAGCAAGATGCAGAATTTAAGCTCAAGTTCTATCAGCAGCACGGTGTCGAAACCAAGCTGCAAAAACAAATTGACTTTGATCGCGATGAGCGAAAAGCTCAGCAAGTCATTCAAGGTGCTGAGCATTATCTTTCTGAGCTCAATAGTTTTGTGGCCAATTTTGAGGATGATCTAAAGAATCAGGCTTTGTATAAATCGGCCCAGAATCAGACGTTTTTTGATGACTTTTTTGCTACCTATCAGCAGTTGATTTCTGACTTTGATGCCATCAAACAAACAGTTCTCCACGGTAAAAATACAATTTCTCAATTGCAACAGAAGCTTTCAGGCTTTATACAACAAAAGCAGGCGCTTAAGGAAGAATTTGCTGAGATTGAGCGAAAACTGGCTGCGGAGCTAAAGCAAGCAGGTGCGCAGGCGATTAGCCCGCAGGAGTTTAAGCAGCTTAAAAGATTATTAGATCAATCGGAGCAGATGTTAGCTGTTTTAGCCAAAAGCGAGCAGCAATATGCGGATTTGAATAAATTACTGGAACGTGAGTTAGCACAGCTTAACGATTTATGGCTGGAAGAATATCGAATTATCGAGCAGGTGCTGAGCAAGATTAATCGGGTCGAATCGCCCCTTAAAATTGTGCCGAAATTTAAGGCGAATAAGGCAGCCATGCTCAAGTACATCCAAGAATTGTATCGAGGGAGCCGTATTCGAGAGGCAACATTTCAAAGCGTGGTGGATGAATACAGCGACTTCGCATCGGTCTATCGCGATGTTGAAAAACTGAAAAGCACGCTCGGCGGGTCTTTTGATACTTTCTGGAAGTATTTTGAAGACAACCTCGAAGCCTTATTAACTTGGCAAGTACCGAATGTGTTTACCATCGAGTATCACGGCAAAGCACTGGCGCACCACTCTTTGGGGCAACGGGCATCGGCGTTGATGCTGTTTGTGTTGAGTCAGCAAGAAAACGACGTGGTGATCATTGATCAACCAGAAGATGATTTGGACAACCAAACGATCTATGACGACGTCATCAAGTTGATTCGAGAACTTAAACCTTCAACCCAGTTTATCTTCGCGACACACAACGCGAATATTCCGGTGCTGGGTGATGCTGAGCAGGTGATTGCCTGTGAGTATCAAGATGACCATATCTCGTTAGTTAACGGCAGCATTGACTGTATTGACGTTCAGCAACGCATTATCAATATTATGGAAGGTGGTGCTGAAGCCTTCGAGAAACGTAAGCAGGTATATGAAGCATGGAGACCGAAGAACTTTTAGCGATTATTGCACGCGATGAAGATGGCCGACATCAGTTTAAAGCAGATGTGAATAACGCCTCCTCTTTGGCTGCTGAAATGGTTGCATTTTCTAACAGTTTCGGAGGGCTAATTCTAATTGGCGTAAATAATGGAGATGGATCGCGGTCTGGATTGACTAGAGACGATATAGGTAGAATTAATCAAATTGTCGCTAACTCAGCATCAAATAATATTCGTCCACCAATAAATCCCACTACAGAAAATATCCAATTGCCAGATGGATTGGTGATTGTTGTCTATGTAGAACAAGGTATCAGTAAACCGTACATGGATACACAAGGATTTGTTTGGGTTAAAAATGGGGCTGATAAGCGTAGAGTAACGGCGCGTGAAGAGCTCCAAAGAATGTTTCAAGAAGCTGCATTGATACATGCTGATGAAATTCCAGTTGGCGGAAGTTCAGTTGAGGACATAGATCAAGAGTTTTTTGACGCATTTTTTGAAAGGGAATACGGTGAACGAGTTGAAGACCAAGACGTATCTCGTGTTCAACTGCTTGAAAATATGAACTTGGCAAAATATGGGCAGCTCAACATCTGTGGAACCTTGTTGTTTGCGACAAGACCACAAATACGCTTGCCTGTTTTTATTGTAAAAGCGGTAGCCTTTCCGGGTGTTGATATCGAAGGCGAACAGTATATCGACAGCCAGGATATTAACGGCAAACTGTCGGATGTGTTCCAAAAGGTTCTCGGTTTTGTCTTGGCTAACATTCGCTATGTACAGAATGAGCAAAGTTTCAACTCGGTAGGTGAGCCTGAAATTCCAAGAATAGTGCTTGAAGAGCTCATTGCCAACGCACTTATTCATCGCGATTACTTTATATCAGCACCAGTTAAGGTTTTAGTGTTTGCTGATCGTATCGAAATTATAAGTCCAGGTCATTTGCCAAATAATTTAACAATAGAAAATGTCATAATGGGTAATTCGAATGTTAGAAATCCAATTTTAGCCTCGTTTGCTCCCAAAGTGCTGCCATATCGAGGCTTGGGGAGTGGTATAAAGCGGGCGATAAAAGCGTATCCAAGTATTGAGTTTATTGATGATAGGGATGGCAATGCGTTCAAAGTCACTATTAAGCGGCAGCAGTAAATTCAGGGTACGACATATCATGTGTCACAAGCATGTTTTGCTTGACTCCCGTGGCTTTTTGCCCTGGGTTTGTAAATGTAAGTTATTGACTGTAAAGAGTAAAATTTGCTTGATCAGTGGTTGATCGGCTGGGGCATGGTTGGATGAAAATCCATATAAAGGTTTGATTATAAAGGATAAAATTTGCTTGATCGTTGCTTGATCGGTAAGAGCAACAGGCATCGAATGAATGAGAGGGAAGGATGAGTAACGTCGGCCAGCGCGAACGCGCCACCCAGGACCGTCTGGTTCAGTTCTTCCAGCAGGAACTGGGCTACCGTTATCTGGGCAACTGGGAGTACCGGGAGAACAACCGCAACATCGAGCAGGAGCTGCTTACTGGCTGGCTGCGCAAGCGCGGCGTCAGTGAGGCGCTGATCAAGCGCGCCATCCGCCAGCTGGATGCGGCTGCGGCGCTGGGGGAAGGCAAGAAACTCTATTACGCCAACAAGGAGGTGTACCGCCTGCTGCGCTATGGGGTCAAGGACAAGGAAGGGGCTGGGGAGCAGAACCAGACCGTCTGGCTGATCGACTGGAAAAATCCCGAAGCCAATGACTTTGCCATCGCCGAAGAGGTCTCCATCAAGGGCGAGAACAAGAAGCGCCCGGATCTGGTGCTCTATGTGAACGGGATCGCCCTGGGGGTAATCGAGCTCAAGCGCTCATCGGTATCGGTCTCTGAAGGCATTCGCCAGAATCTGGACAACCAGAAAAAGGACTTTATCCGCAACTTCTTTACCACCCTGCAGCTGGTGATGGCGGGCAACGATACCCAGGGGCTGCGCTACGGCACCATCGAGACCCCGGAGAAGTACTATCTGGAGTGGAAGGAGGATGTCGCCAACCCGTACGAGTACAAGCTGGATTTCCACCTCAGCCGAATCTGCAGCAAGCAGCGTTTTTTGCAGATTATCCATGATTTTATTGTCTTTGACGCCGGGGTGAAGAAAACCTGCCGACACAACCAGTTTTTTGGTATTGAGGCGGCCAAGCAGCATGTGGCCAGGCGCGAAGGCGGGATTATCTGGCACACCCAGGGTTCCGGCAAAAGCCTCACCATGGTCTGGCTGGCCAAGTGGATTCGGGAAAATGTAACCGACAGCCGCGTGCTCATCGTTACCGACCGCACCGAGCTGGATGAACAGATTGAAAAGGTGTTTACCGGCGTCGAAGAAGATATTTACCGCACCAAAAGCGGCGCGGATCTGATTGCCACCCTGAACCAGCCCAACCCCTGGCTGATCTGCTCTCTGGTGCACAAGTTTGGCCGCCAGTCGGAGTCGGAAAGCGATGCCGCCACCGATGCGTTTATCGCCGAATTGAAAGAGTCACTGCCCTCGGACTTTCGCGCCAAGGGGGATCTGTTCGTGTTTGTGGACGAGTGCCACCGCACCCAGTCCGGCAAGCTGCATGAGGCGATGAAATCCATTCTGCCGGAGGCCATGTTTATCGGCTTTACCGGCACGCCGCTGATGAAGAAGGACAAGAAAAAATCGGTGGAGGTGTTCGGTCCCTATATTCACACCTACAAGTTTGATGAAGCCGTGGCCGATGGGGTGGTGCTGGATCTGCGCTACGAAGCCCGGGATATCGACCAGCAGATCACCTCGCAGAAAAAGGTGGATGAGTGGTTTGAGGCCAAGACCCGTGGCCTGTCCCGGCTGGGCAAAACCCAGCTGAAACAGAAGTGGGGCACCCTGCAGAAGGTGCTGTCCAGCAAATCGCGCCAGCAGCAGATCGTCAACGATATCCTGCTGGACATGGACACCAAACCCCGGCTGATGGATGGCCGCGGCAACGCCATGCTGGTCTGTTCCAGCGTCTATCAGGCCTGCAAGGCGTACGAGATGTTCAGCCAGACCGAGCTGGCCGGCAAGGTGGCCATTGTCACCAGCTTCCAGCCCACGGCGGCGAGCATCAAGGGGGAGGAGACCGGCGAGGGGCTCACGGAAAAACTGTTCAAGTACGATATCTACCGCAAGATGCTGGCGGACTACTTCGAGCAGCCGGAGGACAAGGCCGCCAACCGGGTGGAAGAGTTTGAAAAGGAGGTCAAAAAGCGCTTTATCGAAGAGCCGGGGCAGATGCGGCTGCTGATCGTGGTGGACAAGCTGCTCACCGGCTTTGATGCGCCCTCGGCTACCTACCTCTATATCGACAAGCAGATGGCCGACCACAACCTGTTTCAGGCGATCTGCCGGGTCAACCGGCTGGATGGGGAGGACAAGGAATACGGCTACATCATCGACTACAAGGACCTGTTCCGCTCCCTGGACAAGGCGATCAAGGATTACACCCAGGGCGCCTTTGACGGTTACGACAAGGAGGATGTGGCGGGGCTGCTGAAAGACCGACTGGAGCAGGCCCGGCTGGATCTGGACGATGCGCTGGAGACGGTACGTGCCCTCTGTGAACCGGTCAGAGCGCCGCGGGATCTGAGTGACTATCAGCATTATTTCTGTTGTGACACCGGTGCCAGTGCGGATGAGCTGGCCGAGAAGGAATCCCTGCGCCTGACGCTGTACCAGAAGGTGGCCAAACTGCTGCGCGCCTTTGCCAATATCGCCAATGAGATGCCCCAGGCGGGTTACTCCGAGCAGGAGATTGAGCAGATACGGGCGGAAGTGGCCCACTTCGAGAAGGTCCGCGACGAGATCAAGCTGGCCAGTGGTGACCTGGTGGATATGAAGCGCTATGAGCCCGCCATGCGCCACCTGCTGGATATGTACATTCGCGCCGATGACAGCGAAGTGCTGATGGATTTTGAAGATCTGGGGCTGATTGAGCTGGTGGTAGAAAAAGGTGCCGATGCGGCAGAGGTATTGCCGGAGAGCCTTCGTAACAATCAGGAAGCCATGGCCGAGGCCATTGAAAACAACGTGCGCAAAACCATTGTGGACGAGAACCCGGTCAACCCCAAATACTATGAACAGATGTCGGTACTCCTGGATGAACTGATTGAACAGCGTCGGCAAAAGGCGATTGAGTATCAGGAATATCTGGAGCGTATCCGTGAACTGTCGCGCAAAGTGATCCACCCTGAACAAGGCAGCGCTGACTATCCGCCTTCCATGGATACCGGTCCCAAACGGGCGCTCTACGATAACCTGGGCCAGGATGAGGTGCTGGCTACCAAAATTGACACCGCTATCCGCTACACCAAAAAGGCGGCCTGGGTGGGGGACCGCGTCAAGGAGCGGGAGATAGCCAACGCCATCCGGGAGGAAACCGCCGGCTATGAGGTGGATATCCAGCAGGTAATGGAACTGGCCAAGGCACAGAAAGAGTACCACTGATGGCAACGATCGAGATTGGCTCCATCGCCATGCAGATCAATCGCAAGGCGATCAAAAACCTGCATATCAGCGTGTTGCCACCGGATGGCCGGGTACGGATCTCCGCACCGGAAGCCATGACCGATACCGCCATCCGCATGGCGGTGATCAGCCGCATCCCCTGGATCAGAAAGCAGCAGCGTGATTTTGCCCGACAACCCCGGCAGTCCGACCGGGAGATGGTCAGTGGGGAGTGCCACTACCTCTGGGGCAGGCCCTATCGTCTTGAGGTGATCGAGCGCGTTGGCAAACATGAACTCAAGCCGAGGCATAAACGGCTTCAGCTCTATGTGGGGCCGGATACCTCGATGGCAAACCGGGCGCTGGTGCTCAATACCTTCTACCGACAGGTACTCAAGGAGCGAATTGCCGCACTCTTGCCATCCTGGCAGGCGAAAGTGGGAGCCACTGTGGCCGACTGGGGGGTAAAGCAGATGAAAACCAAATGGGGAAGCTGTAATGTGGAAGAGAAGCGCATTTGGTTGAATCTGGAACTCGCCAAAAAGCCTCCTGAGTGTCTGGAGTACATCGTGGTGCATGAGCTCGTGCATCTGCTCGAGCGCAGACATAATGAGCGATTTAAAGCCTATATGGAGAGGTTTCTTCCTGACTGGCGGGAACGCAGGGATTTGTTGAATCGAATGCCGCTGGCACATAATCATTGGGCATATTAGGTGTCGGCTTTAGGTAATCGATTCTAATAGATTGTCTAAAAAGACATTTTTTATACATCCTGACTGTTAAAGCTAGTCGTTCGGTATGGTCAATATGGGGTGTTGGAATAGACCGATGTGCCTTAATGTAGTTGGAATATGATCTGGCCAGGATTATGCTTGGCGAAGGTTTTATATTATTCCCTGGAATTCATATCCTGCCGGAACACCAAACAGGTTACTTAAATAGCGATGAAAAAGCTTGCCGCACTACTGACGATCTCTCTGACAATGTTGCTCGGGAGCTACCCGGCCCATGCGGTTGATCCCTTCAAGGCCCGCAAGGGAGATCCCGGTTTTTACGGACCCCATGAGACCTACAATCCCAATGTGGAGGAGTACATCTGGGTGGAGAAAAACGCCAAGCTGCCGCCCTATCCGGAAGATGACAACCTGATCGAATTTGAGGTCAACAGTGCCAACCCCAGGTTCCGCTACTTTATCGATGCCAAATCGGTCAGCTATACCAAGGAGGACGGGGTTGTGCGCTATACGGTGGTGGTCCGGTCCCGCAGCGGCGCGAACAATGTCGCGTTCGAGGGGATGCGTTGTTCCACAAAGGAGTACAAGACCTACGCCTTTGGCAATGGCAAGGGCGAGTTCGTGCAACCGCGACGGTCCGAATGGCGGCCAATAGTAAAAAACATCAATACCCTGTACCGGGATAATCTGGCCGAGTTCTATTTCTGTAATCCGAATATCGTGAATGTCACCACAGAGCGCATTGTGCGTGAACTCCGGTACCCCACCACGGAGGTTCGGGAACTCGGTTTTCATTGAGTCCCGGAAAGGCCCTATCTACGCTCAAACGCCCGCATAGAGATAGAGCGCCAGGGTGGCGCCTGCCAGCATCACCAGGGCGAAGCCCCCGTTCATGCGTAACATCGCCAGTGCATTCACCTGGTAGCGTCCCTGGATGGTCAGTTGCAGTCCGGACAGGGGGGACGTGCAGACCCCGATGGCCCAGGTCATCAGAAAGGTGATGCCGAGCAGATTGGGGTCGACCCCCAGCGGGGCGAGAACACCACCGGCGGTAGCGATGCTGATGACCGGGTGGATGCCGATCACCGATACCGTCACCATCGCCAGCAACAGCAGGCTGGCCTCGGCGGCACCGAAGTGCTGCAGATCCAACGCCAGGTGGCTGGCCTGGATGGCGCTGGCGATGCCGGTGGCCAGCACCCCCGCCGCGAGAAACAGCAGCAGCTCCCCTGACATGCGCGGCAGTCCGACACGGATATGTTGAGCATAGGCGACCAGCCCGGTGCGACCGTGACGGATGATCAGCAACAGCAGGGTGGTGGAGAGCGCCAGGGCGGAGATCAGTGTCAGGATCGGGATGGCGGGCCAGGCGTGGTGCAGCAGCATCAGCATGAGTGCCAGCAGGCCCGGTATCCACAATGTACCGAACTGCATCGGGTAACCGTGAAACTGCCCGGCGCGGTCGTGACGGGTCAGTTCCCAGCCGGTCAGCAGCAGTCCCAGCATGGCCACCGGAAATCCCACCAGGGAAAGCGTGGTCAGTTGTGCGCCCGGGGCGTTAGAGAGTGCCACACCCATGGCGGCGAAGAACGGCGACCAGTTGGCCGCCATGGCGAAGCCGCGGGATAACACACAGGCCTGCAGGCGGGTCATGGGGCGGTTGGCGGACAGCCGGTCGCCAATGATCACCACCGATGACATGTTGATCACCGAGCCGAGAAAATGGACCCCGAACAGGGTGCGCCACAGGGGTCTGCTGCCCTGGGGCAGCGCTTCGTCACAAATGGCCGGTTGGGTCACCAGGCGGAGGAAACTGACCGAGGCGAGCATGGCCAGCATCGCCTGGTTGGTGCTGAACACCTTCTCCACCGGGATCTCCGCCCCGCTGATGATGCCCCAGAGCAATCCGCCGCCGCCCACCAGCAGCATGGCGATCACCTGAATGCGCTGAATCAGCTTGACCGTGGTGACCAGCAGCAAGGCGGCCAGCCAACCCAGGACACCGGCGGGATAGGCCGGAAACTCGCCGTACAGGCCGTGCAGGATGGAGAGCAGTATCATCAGGAACAGCAGTATCCCGGCCACTCTTTCAGCGACCGATTGATGGATTGGTTTCAAGGATCAAGCGCTCCTGACGGGTTACGGATTACGGTTTCCAGGGCTGTGGCACCGGCCGGTCAGGTGACCGGTCCTGGCAGCGCCTTTTTCAGCTGCCAGATGATAACCGATCCGGGGGTGGATTCGGCACGCTTAATTGTTATGGATTTCCCTCCCTTGACTCTTTGGGAAATAGTAACCATTCTTAAATCAGCACATCAGTGAGGGAAGTCTAATGAGTTCGGAAACCTGGGTATCGGAGTATAGCTTGAGCGAGGAGATAGCCCATGCCGTAACCCATGGTATCGGTGCAGCCCTCAGTATTGCCGGCCTGGCGGTGTTGGTGGCGTTCTCTGCGCTGTACGGCAATGTCTGGCATATCACCAGCAGCAGTATTTATGGTGCCACCCTGATTCTCTGTTATACCGCCTCGACCCTCTATCACAGCATTCCCCTTCCCCGGGCCAAGCGGATACTGCGCCAGATCGATCACGCCAGTATTTTCCTGCTGATTGCCGGCACCTATACCCCGTTTGCCCTGGTGAGCCTGCGGGAGAGCTGGGGCTGGTGGCTGTTCGGCGGTGTCTGGGGTATCGCCCTCTTCGGCATGATCTTCGAACTCTTCACCGAACAGCGCTACAAAAAGGCGTCCCTCACTCTCTACCTGGGCATGGGTTGGCTGGCGGTACTCACCATCAAGCCCATGCTGGAGAGCATCGGAGTGGGCGGTTTGAGCCTGTTGCTGATCGGTGGCCTGTTCTACTCCCTGGGCGTGATTTTCTACGTCTGGGACCGGCTGGCCTACAACCACGCGGTGTGGCACCTGTTTGTTCTGGCGGGCAGTATTTTCCACTTTTTCGCCGTGCTGTTTTATGTCATTCCCGATGGCCACTGGCTGACCTGACCGCAGCGACCCGTTCCCTTTCCGCACTTTCCCCCTTTAACGCCCCCGGTTGTGCAGACTCCCTGTGACATCTGGCGGCGCTTTTCGTATGATCCCCCCTCCACGAATGGCTCCAGCAAGCGGTTTGACAGGGTGATATGAGTAGCGGAATCGACCAGAGTATGGAAGGCATCGAGCAGATGCCGTTGAGAGAGTTTACCGAGAAGGCGTATCTGGATTACTCCATGTACGTGATTCTCGACCGGGCGCTGCCCTTTATTGGCGACGGTCTGAAGCCGGTGCAGCGGCGTATCATTTATGCCATGTCTGAGCTGGGCCTGTCGGCCAGTTCCAAGCACAAGAAATCGGCCCGTACCGTGGGTGATGTGCTGGGTAAATTCCACCCGCACGGGGATTCCGCCTGTTACGAGGCGATGGTGCTGATGGCCCAGTCGTTCTCCTACCGTTACACCCTGGTGGATGGCCAGGGCAACTGGGGTTCGGCCGATGATCCCAAATCCTTCGCCGCCATGCGTTACACCGAGGCACGCCTGACGCCCTATGCCCAGGTGCTGCTCTCCGAACTGGGCAAGGGGACGGTCGATTGGGTGCCCAACTTCGACGGCACCCTGAAAGAGCCCTCCATGCTGCCAGCCCGGCTGCCCAACCTGTTGCTGAACGGCACCACTGGTATCGCGGTGGGTATGGCGACCGATGTGCCGCCCCATAACCTGCGGGAAGTGGCCAGTGCCTGCATCCGGCTGCTGGAGAGTCCCAAAAGCACCCTGGAAGATCTGTGCGAGCATATTCAGGGCCCGGATTACCCGACCGAGGCGGAGATCATCACTCCCCGTGAAGATCTGCTCAAGGTCTACCGCACCGGTGGTGGCAGCATCCGCATGCGCGCCCGCTACAACCGGGAACAGGGCGATGTGGTGATTACGGCGCTGCCCCACCAGGTCTCCGGTGCCAAGGTGCTGGAGCAGATCGCCCAGCAGATGCAGGCCAAGAAGCTGCCCATGGTGGAGGATCTGCGGGACGAATCGGATCACGAGAATCCCACCCGGCTGGTGATCGTGCCCCGCTCCAACCGGGTCGATGTGGAGCGGCTGATGTCCCATCTGTTTGCCACCACCGATCTGGAGCGCACCTACCGGGTCAACATGAACGTCATCGGCCTGGATGGTAAACCCCAGGTAAAGGACCTGCTGGGCCTGCTCAAGGAGTGGCTGGCATTCCGCTTCGAGACGGTACGGCGCCGGCTGGAGTATCGCCTCGGCAAGGTGCGGGACCGGTTGCACCTGCTGGATGGCCTGCTGATCGCCTTCCTCAACCTGGATGAGGTGATTCGCATTATCCGCAGCGAGGATGAGCCGAGGCCGGTGTTGATGCAGCGTTTCGACCTGAGCGAGTTGCAGGCCGATTACATCCTGGACACCAAGCTGCGGCAGCTGGCCCGCCTGGAGGAGATGAAGATCCGTGGCGAGCAGGATGAGCTGACCAAGGAGCGCGAGTGGCTGGAGAAGACGCTCGGTTCCAAACAGCGCATGACCACCCTGATCCGCAAAGAGATCCAGGCCGATGCGGAGAAGTATGGTGATGACCGGCGCTCGCCCATCGTGGCGCGGGAGGCGGCCGAGGCGCTGGCCGAGACGGACCTGACCCCCAGCGAACCGGTCACCGTGGTGCTGTCCGAAAAGGGCTGGGCGCGTACCGCCAAGGGGCATGATATCGATCCGGTCAGTCTCAGCTACAAGGCCGGCGACAAGTATCTGGATTCGGCCCGTCTGCGCAGCAACCAGGCGGCGGTATTTATCGATTCCAACGGGCGCAGTTACTCGGTGCCGGCCCACACCCTGCCATCGGCGCGCAGCCAGGGTGAGCCCCTGACCGGGCGGCTCTCGCCCGCCAGCGGGGCGACGTTCAGCGTGGTGCTGGGGGGTGACCCGGAACAGTGGTACCTGGTCGCTTCTGACGCCGGTTACGGTTTCCTGGTGCAGTTGAAAGAGCTGCATGCCAAGAACAAGGCGGGCAAGGCGTTGCTGACCCTGCCGAAAGGGGCCCGGGTACTGCATCCGGTGCAGGTCAATGATCGGGATCGGGACCGGGTGGTGGCCATCACCAACGAGGGGCGCATGCTGACTTTCCCGGTCTCTGAACTGCCGGCCCTGAGCCGCGGCAAGGGCAACAAGATCATCGGAATTCCGGCCAAGCGGGTGGAAGATCGTATCGAATTTGTGGTGGCCGTGGCCTGTGTGCCGGAGGATGGCAAGCTGATCGCCCACTCCGGCAAACGCCACCTTTCAATGAAACTGGCCGATCTGGAGCACTACCAGGGCGAACGGGGCCGCCGGGGCAGCAAGCTGCCACGGGGATTCCAGAAGGTGGACCGGGTCGAAGTGGAGTTGTAGGCCCGGTAGGGCCGGTGCCCACCATGGGACATCCCGGTGGTGTCCTCCAGCAGAAATGGCCCGGCGTGGTGAGCCGGGCGCCGGTTATTCATTCCGAACGGTCTGCTGTCCGGTCCGGGGCGGCGGATGGCAGGCGCTCCTCCAGTACCCGGTCGATCTCCGCCTGCAGGGTACGCTCCAGGTCGGCACGAAACCGGTCGATCACCGATGCCGTCACCTGTTCCGCGGCCTGCAGCAGGGCCGTGCGCAACTGTTCCCGCAGCGCCGCCTGATCGTCGGACCCGCTTTCCGGCGCGTCTTCCGAATCGGCTTCAAACAGGGGCAGGTCGGGCTGGTTCGGATCACTGCCGTCAACCAGGCCCAACTCGGTTGGCGCCACCACCTCGTTGAGGATCGGAATCCCCTCCTGATCAAGTGGCAGCGGCCCCTGTGGGGTTTCGGTGTCCGGATTTTCCGTTTTGAAGGGCCAGTTTAACTTCATCATCAGAGATTGTGCGTGTTGAGGGTGTAACCGCGATCCCGGTAGGTCCGGTAGCGGTCACGTCCGGCGGCCCGCACCGCGGGGTCCTTGTCGATCAGTTCTGCCAGCCGGGAAAAACGGCTGAAGAACGGCGGCACATCGGTTGCCAGGTTGACCAGCACATCGTGCTCGTCGCCGGCCTGTTCACCGTGGCCGATCAGTACCGGGGTGAGGCTCTGGTCGCTCTCGCTGAGCAGGCCGTGGGGAATAAAGCTGTCCTCCCGGTGGGTCCAGAGCAGTTTGTCCAGGTGCCTCGATTCCGCATCCGAGTTGGTATGCAGATAGACCCGGTGTCCCTGCTGCCAGGCCTTGTCCGCCAGCCGGCAGGCGAGCTGGTAGCGATCGCCGGCCGACTGGTCACCCAGGATATAGAAATCGACCCGGGTCATTTTACCTGGCCTGCCCGTTTCAGCAGAAACTGGGAGAGCAGCGAGACCGGGCGGCCGGTGGCCCCCTTCTGGTCACCGCTTTTCCACGCGGTACCGGCGATATCCAGATGGGCCCACTTGAATTTTTTCGCATAGCGGGACAGGAAACAGGCGGCGGTGATGGTGCCGGCCCCCTTGCCACCGATATTGGCCATGTCGGCAAAATTGCTCTTCAACTGCTCCTGGTACTCATCCCAGAGCGGTAGCTGCCAGGCGCGATCGGCGGCCCGGTTGCCCGCCTCCAGCAGCTCGGCGGCCAGCTTGTCATCGTTACTCAGCAGGCCCGATGCCTGGGAACCCAGGGCGATAATGCAGGCACCGGTGAGGGTGGCCACATCCACCACGGCGGCCGGCTCGAAACGCTCCGCGTAGGTGAGCGCATCGCACAGGATCAGCCGGCCTTCCGCATCGGTGTTGAGGATCTCGATAGTCTGCCCGGACATGCTGGTAACGATATCGCCAGGCTTGTTGGCGGCGCCATCCGGCAGGTTTTCCGACGACGGCACGATCACCACCAGGTTGATCGGCAGCTCCATCCGGACACAGGCGGCCATGACTCCCATGACACTGGCGCCACCACACATGTCGTATTTCATCTCGTCCATGCCGGCGGAGGGCTTCAGCGAGATACCGCCGGCATCGAAGGTGAGGCCCTTGCCCACCAGCACCACCGGTTTGCTCTTCGGCTTGCCGCCCTTGTACTCCATGACGATCAGTTTGGCCGGTTCGCGGCTGCCACGGGAGACCGAGAGCAGCGAGCCCATGCCGAGAGCCTGCATCTGTTTCTCTTCCAGTACCGACACTTTCAGCTTGGTCGACTGTTTACCCAGTTGTTTGGCCTGATCGGCCAGATAGCCTGGCGTGCAGATGTTGCCGGGCAGGTTGGCGAGGTTTTTGGTCAGGGTGATGCCGGCGGCGATGGCCTCGCCCTGGGTAACGGCACGCAGTACCGGCTGGGTCTTTTTCTGATCGCCAATGAACAGGCCAACCTTCTTCAGGGGGCGTTTGGCCGGTTTCGCTTCGCTCTTGCACTGATCGAAACGATACACCTGGTCTTCAGCGCTGATGACCGATTCCCGCAACCGTTGGGCCAGGTCGGTCTGGGGGATCTCCAGGGTACAGAGGGCGTTGGTTGCCTCGATGACGCTGCTGGCGTCCAGCAGCTTGACCGCGCCGGCCCAGGCGCTGTTGGCGGCCTTCAGGGTCAGCTCTTTCTCCGCACCAAGTCCCACCAGCAGGATGCGTTCGGCCTGGATCCCGGGAATATCGTACAGCATCAGGGTTTGACCGGACTCGCCGTCCATGTCGCCCTTTTTCAGGATGGCACTGAGATGGCCCTTGCTGGCCTGGTCGATCTGTTTGGCCGGTCCGGTCAGCTGGCGTCGGGTGAAGACGCCCAGAACAAGACATGCCGTGCGCAGTTTGGAAGGATCGCCTGATTTTACGTGGTATTCCATAAGGGTTCCCTGGATGGTTGTGGTTTATCTGTTGTCATCCCGGTCATGGCGGGATAATGGTCTCGACCTGGCCGTTTGCCCGCGGGCTGGACAGCATGTACTATCCATCGCGGTTTACGCGGAATACTCCAGGTGGTGCTGGAGTTGCTGCCCAGTCACCCGGCCCGGCTACAGCCATAGCCCAAGTTTCGTCTTTATGACAGCTAGTCTACAAGAATTGTCACTGTTTACCACCGATGCCGGGCCAGGCCCGTGTGTTTTCAACTGAACGCTTTATATGCTGCCGATAATTGATCGCTATATTCTCCGGGAAGTGTCCAAATCCTTTTTGGCCATCATGACCGTGCTGATGCTGATTGTGGTGAGCCAGAGCTATATTCAGATCCTGCAGGATGCGGTTGCCGGCACCGTAAGCAGTGAGGTGATGGCCCGACTGCTGGGACTGGAGGTGCTGCAGGTGCTGGGACCGGTTACCCCGCCCGCTTTCTTTTTCGCCATTCTCTACACCCTGGGACGCATGTACCGCGACAGCGAGATGACGGCGCTGGCGGCCGGCGGTGTCGGGTTGGCGCGCATCTACCGGGCGTTCATCATCGTGACAGTGCCGGTGGCCCTGATAGTGGCCTGGTTTACCCTGGACCTGGTGCCCTGGGTCAATGCCAACAAGGCGGAGATCATGGAGCAGCAGAAGGGCGAGTCCGCCGAGTTGGGGATGGCGTCGGCCGGTCGGTTTAATGAATTCAGCCGGGGCGGGCTGGTGTTCTACGTGGAGAAGATGGGTGAGAACAAGAAACGCATGTACAACGTCTTCGTGCAGAATCGCCAGCACGGCAAACTGGGCCTGATTACTGCTGCCGAGGGTTACCAGTACACCGAGCCTGAGAGTGGTGATCTCTACCTGGTGCTGGCCCAGGGCCACCGCTATGAAGGGGCGCCGGGTCAGAACGACCAGGCGGTTGGGGACTTCGACAAGTACGCCATCCTGATCAACCAGCGTGACGAGGTGAGTAAAGGCCTGCCGGCCAAGGCGATGCCGACCGCCAAACTGTTCGGGCAGGATGACCTGCGTTTAAGGTCGGAGCTGGAGTATCGCTTCATGTTCCCGGTAGCCGTGCTGGTGTTCGCCATCCTCAGCGTGCCGCTGGCCAAATCCCTTCCCCGGGAAGGGATCTACGGACGGCTGATGCTGGCATTGCTGGTCTATGCCCTGTTCCTCAATCTGCAGGCGCTCTCCGGTAACTGGATGATTTCCGGTATCACCCCGGACTGGCTGGGACGCTGGTGGGTGCACCTGTTTATGCTGTTGGTTGGCGGTGCAGTGATGCTGTACAAATCACCGCGCCGGCTGAGGCTGCTACGCAAACTGTTGCGGAGGCGACACGCGTGAAACTGCTGGATCGCTATATTGGTACCACCGTATTACTCGGGATCACCCTGACCCTGCTGATTCTGCTGGTGCTGGTGGGCTTCGTCACCCTGATGGATGAACTGGGTGACGTGGGGAAGGGCGACTATAGGACAGCGGATGCCTTCTACTACGTGTTACTGGCCCTGCCACGCCGCGCCTACGAGGTGTTCCCCATGTCCGTGCTGCTCGGCAGCCTGATGGGGCTGGGCGGTCTGGCGAACAACTCCGAACTGGTGGCGATGCGTGCGGCGGGTGTCTCTCTGGCCCGGATTATTGTCTCGGTGCTGAAGGCCGGTGTGTTGGCCACCCTGATCGTGCTGGTTCTGGGCGAGTTGGTGGCCCCCAATACGGAGCAGTACGCGGAACGGATGCGGGCCAGCAAGATCAGCCAGCAGATCACCCTTAAGTCGAAATACGGTTTCTGGGCCCGGGATGGCGGCTCGTTTGTGAATATCCGGCAGATTCTGCCCGGTTCACAGCTGAAGGATATCTATATTTACGAGTTCTCCCCCGACCGGAAACTTGAGGTCTCCACCCATGCCGATTTTGCCCAGTACCAGGATGGCAGCTGGCTGTTGCGGGGCATCAGCCAGACCCGCTTCCTGGAGGATCATGTGGAGAGCCGGACCCTGGACCAGGCCACCTGGGACTCGCTGCTCAATCCCAATATTCTCAACGTGGTGGTGGTTCGTCCCACCATGCTGCCGGTCTGGGGACTCTACCAGTATATTGATTTCATGAAGCAGAACGGCCAGGAGGTGGTGGTCTACGAGGTCGCCTTCTGGAGCAAGGTGATCATGCCGCTGGTGACCCTGGTGATGGTGTTCCTGGCCGTCCCCTTTGTGTTCGGGGTTCTGCGTTCAGTGGGCATCGGTCAGCGGATCTTTGCCGGCTCCCTGCTGGGGCTGGCCTTCTTCCTGATGAACAAGGTGCTGAGCCATATGGCGGTGGTCTTCTCCCTCAATCCCCTGTTCGCGGCGGCCCTGCCCACGCTCCTGTTCCTGGTGTTGGGCTTCTGGTTTGTGCGCCGGGTGCACTGACCGGGCGGCTCAACTTTTTTTCAGCAGCACCAGCCGGGTGCCGGACAGTCGGTCGTGCCAGGCGAGCCGGTCCCGGTCCACCAGTATCCAGAGATAACCCAGTCCCAGGGGCAGCCAGGAGAGCAGGGCGCCCAGCAGTCGCTTCAGGGCGTCGGACAGGGTAAGCGCCGCCCCGTCACTGCGCACCACCCGCAGGCGCCAGGATCGCATACCGAGGGTCTGTCCCCCCTTCAGCCAGAACAGCAGGAAAAAGGCCGGCGGTACCAGGGCCAGCCAGAGCCGGAACAGGAGATTCCCCGGCAGTGCCTGTGACGCCGCCTCCCCGGCCAGTATGCCCACCGGCAGGGTGACCACCATCGTGGCCAGCAGGAGCAGGCCGAAAACCAGCAGGGTGTCATACAGGATGGCGGCCAGTCGTCGTAACAGGCCCGGGGCGACCGCCTGGTCAATATCGATAGTTTGCGTCTTTTTCATCTGCTGATCCGGATTGCCACACCGGGTGGCGGGTGTTTGCGGAATTGCGCCCCTGTCCACACAGGGGGCGAAAAATCTGGTCTATAGTAAGAGAAAGTTATCCCGCTGCCTATCCAGGGAAGGGCCGGGTGTCATTTAACTGTTTGGAGGTCAGACACTCCGTGGACCAGCGCAACTCACCACGCCTGCCGGTTAATCTCTATACCATGCTCAATTACCCCACTCTGGGGCTGATCAGGGGGTGTATCCGAAATATTGGTATGGGCGGCATGTTTGTCGATATCGGCCGGATTCAGTTGCCGGTGAATGCCACACTGGAGGCCTCCCTGATGCTTGGCGGGGATGGCCTGGACTGCCATATGCAGGTGGAGGCGATTGTGGTGCGCTGTGCCGAGCAGGGTATCGGGCTGATGTTTGACGAGTTGGACGAGGGGTGTCGAAACGCCCTCAGCCGGCTGATCCGGGGTGCGGTGGCGGTGCCGGCCGCCAGCGATCCGCCCGATCTGCTGCACTGATCGTCGCTTGTGCTGTCCGCCGCCGGCCGGGACCACTTCACGCTTCGGCGGGGCTGGGCGGGCAGCGTCGTTGTAATGCCCGGACATCGGTGCATAATAGGCCCGCGTTTCCGAACCCGATAGCACCCACATGATTCGGGGCAGCATGCCCAGCTCAATGAAGTCACGACCCATCCCATTATGCCGCTGTCCCTGAAATCCCCCCAGAAGCTCTCCCTGCTGCGCCGTATTCCCATGCCGCTGATGTCGGTCATCATCGGCCTGTTTTGCGGATTGCTGGTTTGGGGCGTGCTGGATCAGGTGCAACCCCGGGCGCTCCGGAGCATCTTTGCCGAGGAGCTGCAGACCCGGCTGGATCAGCAGGCGCGGGAGACCCTGATCCGGTTTGATAACTATGTGCTGGCCCATACCTCCACCGCCCGCCTGCTGGCCAACCATCGCCAGTTGGCCGATTACCTGGAACCGATCTACTGGTACCGGGTGGATGGTGATCTGCCAACGATCTACCGTGAATCGCCTCCCTGGCTGCCCGGGTCAAGTCTCTGGCAATCCCTGATCAGGCCCAGCCATATCCTGCTGCTGGATAATGAGGGGCGCACCCGGGAGGTCTACCCGCTGGGTGAACGGTCATTGCCGGCCGAACTGGCCGGCCCCGGTGAGTTGTCGCTGGGCGGGCGAAAGCCCCGGGCCACACTGAACATTCTTGGCGGGCGGCTCTATCTGCTGGTCTCGGAACCGGCCGAGGATGCCACCGGCACGGAGATGGGTTTCCTGATGCTGGTGGTGCCGCTTGATGAACAGTTCCTGGTGGCATCCCAGCAGGGTATCTCCTCGAACGGGGTGTTGGTGGGCATTCTGGATGCGGATGAACAGCGCTTTCTGGCCAGCAGTGATCAGTCACGGTTGCATCCGCACCAGCCGTTAAGCGCCGTGGAAGCCGATTTTCTGGTCACTTCCCAATCCTTCTCCGATTATGAGGACACCACCCTTAACCTGCAGTTTGCCACCCTGGTGCCCCGTTCTGTGGTGGAGGCGATGCGGGACCGGGTCGCCGGTCTGGAGCGGCGGCAGCGGCTGGTGACCGCTTTCACCTTCATGAGTGTGTTTACGGTGGTGTTCTTTCTGCTGTCGGAACGGCTGAACAAGATTCTGCAGCGTATCTCCCGTTTCTCCCAGCGGGCGTTGGGGTCGAAACAGCCGGTGATCGAGCGCGGTAATCAGCTGTTTGTACTGGAGGACTGGATACACCAGTTTATCCAGCTGGTGCGGGATACCCGGGAGGAGATGCGCCAGCAGCATGAAAGTGAAATGCACGAGTCGGAGATGCTCAAGCAGGCGATCATGGAGACCGCGCTGGATTCCATTATCACCATCGACCGGCGGGGGGTGATTATCGAGTTCAATCCGACGGCGGAACAGACTTTCGGTTACGATCGGCAGGAGGCGCTGGGCCAGGTATTTGCCGAGCTGATCTTTAATAGCGAGAGCCGGCCCCAGTTCAGCCTGCTGATGGCGGATGTGCTCAGTTCCCGGGACTGGGCGCCGGACGAGATGCGCCATGAACTGACCGCCGTGAAGCGTGGCGGGGTGGTGTTTCCGGTGGAGCTGGCGATCAAGCCGATCCGGCTCAAGAGTCGGCTGGCCTTCACCATCTACATGCATGACATTTCCAATCGGCGCCGTACCGAACTGGAGATTCGCAGTCTGGCCAAGTTCGCCTCGGAAAGTCCCAATCCGATCCTGCGGGTGAACCGGCGCGGGGTTATCCTGTACGCCAACAGCGCCAGTGATGAACTGCTCGACTACTGGGACTGTGAACGGGCCCAGACCCTGCCGCTCTATTGGCGCAACCAGGTAACCGATATCCTGGGCAGCGGTGAGGATTGGCAGACCCAAGTCAACAGCGACAACCGGATCTATTCACTGCTGTTCACCCCGGTGGTGGATCTGGGCTATGTCAATATCTACGGGCGGGATATCACCGCCGAGCGCCAGGCGGAGCGCCAGGCCCGGGAGCATCAACAGGAGTTGATCCACGTGTCCCGCCTCAGCACCATGGGCGAGATGGCCACGGGACTGGCCCATGAACTGAACCAGCCCCTGTCGGCCATTGCCAATTTCGCCAATGGCTCGGTACGCCGGTTGCAGGCCAGTGGCCGGGAGTCGGAGGATATTCTCTACGCCCTGGGGCAGATCACCGCGCAGGCCGACCGGGCCGGTGAGATTATCAAGCGGTTACGCGCCCTGGTGGGTAAGCAGACACCGGTGCGGCGGGTTGCCGATCTCAATGCGGTGGTGCGGGAGGTCTGCAGCTTTGTGGAGTTCGAGGCGCGCAAGGCGGGGGTGGTGATTGAGCAGGAGTTCAATGTAAACACCCTGCCGGTGCGGATCGATGTGGTGCAGATTGAACAGGTACTGCTCAATCTGATCAGAAATGCCCTTGAAGCCTTGTGGGAGATACCGGAAGATGGGCGCAGTCTGGTGATTCAGACCCACTGTAAAGCGGGCGAATGGGCGGTGGTCCGGGTGCTGGATAGCGGTCCGGGGATCCGGGATGAGGAGATGGGCCGGCTGTTCGAGCCGTTTTTTACCACCAAGCAGGGCGGCATGGGTATGGGATTGATTATCAGCAGGACCATTATCGAAGATCATGGCGGTAGCATTAGTGCCGAACAGCGCGCCGGCGGCGGTACCTGCTTCAGCATCATGCTACCCAGTAACAGGAACAGTGATGAACAGTAATGCCACTGTATTTGTAGTTGATGATGACTCGGCCATGCGTAACTCGCTGAAATGGCTGATTGAAACGGTGGGTATGCGGGTGGAGACCTTCGCCTCGGCGGAAGAGTTCATCAAGTCATACTATCCGGGCCGGGCCGGTTGTCTGCTGCTGGATGTACGCATGCCCGGCATGAGCGGGCTGGAGCTGCAGGAGTACTTTGTCGAGCAGAATATCACCATCCCGGTGATCATCATCACCGGTCACGGCGATGTGCCCATGTCGGTGCGGGCGATGAAGGCGGGGGCGGTGGACTTTATCGAAAAACCGTTCAATGACGAACAACTGCTGGAGAGTATCCGCAACGCCCTGGAGATCGATCAGGACCAGCGGATGATCCAGGCGGAACGGGCCGAGATAGCCGCCCGCCTGGCGCAACTGACCCCCCGTGAGCATGAAGTGATGGAGATGGTTACCAATGGCAAATCCAACAAGGAGATCGCCAGTGCCCTGGGGGTGAGTGCCAAGACGGTCGAGGCCCACCGCGCCCGGGTGATGGAGAAGATGGAGGCCTCGTCCCTGGCCGGGCTGGTGAAGATGGTGATCGCCGCCAATCTCTACAAGGATCACTGAGCGGCTCGCGCCCCTTCAGGCTCGCATCGACAGCCGCTACTGCTGCTTGGTCGGCGCGTTGGGCGAGGTGGGTATCAGGGCCACCTCGTCACCCGCGTCGATCCGGGTGAACGGTTCGCTGAACTGCTTGTTTACGGTCACCTGGAAGCTCCCTTCCCGGTACAGGTGGGCCTGGTCCGGATTGCGGCGGCGCAACCACTCGATCAGGCCGGTCACATCGGTGACCGAAGGGGGAATCTCCACCTCTTCCGACTCTTTCTGCAACTGCTTGACCAGGTAAGTGAAGTAGAGCAGCCGGATAGGCCGGGGGCTCTCGCCCGCATCGCCCTGGCCGGGCTTGTAGCCGATCTTCTCCAGACTCTCCTGGTAGGCCCGCCAGTTCTCTTCCTGGTGCACACCCAGCTCGTAGAGGGTATCCCAGGAGTAGATGCTGCTGTCATGCCCGTCGTCGAAGCTGAGCCGCACCGCATACTGGCCCTGGGGTTCGATTTTGGTGATATTGACCGACTCCTTCCCTGTAACCGGATGATCCAGGGTGCGTACCTCCTTGGCCTTGGCAAATACCCGCAGATATTCGCACGGCAGCCTGAAGCTGGCGCCATCGGAAAATTCAATCGCCAGCAGGCGGGACTTGCTGTGCAGGTTGATCGCGGTGGGTATCCGGGTTGGCTGTTTCTCACTCATGGTACTGCTCGGGTCCGTAAACAGTGGAAGCTAGGGTTGGTTTGCAAAAGGATTTAATGGCATGGTCTCTCAACCGACCACATCCAGTACGCGCCTTCTGAACTTGACGCCACGGGCCTCGGCCAGCTTGCGGCAGGCCTCGATATCCACGCCCTCCAGTCCGTCAATGGCGGTGGCGGTGACATCAGGGATGTACTCGGGGGCCTTGGCGACAAAATCGAGCATCTCGTCAAAGGAGCCGGCCAGGGCCGGCTGGCAGTGCCGATCGTAGACTTCGGCGTTCTGGGCGTTCAGGGAGATGGAGAGGGCATCCACGCACTCCGCCATCTCGGGCAGGACATTGCGTTTGTTGGCCAGGTTGGCCAGGCCGTCCGTGTTGACCCGCACGCGCCCGCCATGGGCCTTGATATACCGGGCCACCTCCAGCAGCACCTTCAGGCGCAGGGTCGGTTCCCCATAGCCGCAGAACACCACCTCCTTGTAGGCGGCGGGGTCATCAATGGCGGCAATGATCTCTTCGCTGGAGGGGCGGTGATCCAGGGTCAGGTCATACTCGTGTACCTGCAGAATGCCCTGGGTCTTGGGGCAGAAGGCGCACTCCAGGGTACAGCGATCGGTGATATTCAGGTAGAGGCTGTCGCCGATGACATAGCTGAGCTGTTGATTTTCCACGGGCACTCGAGAGGTTTGATAAAACTGGAATTCTACACTACCGGGCGACCGGTAAGAAGAGAAGCTGATCTGTTAGACCCCGGCGCGGCCCAGAGTTCATCAGGTTCCCCGGTCAGGCGAGCCGGCTGGTAAACTGTCCCGCAACGATTCCGATACAACAACGCTGTGACTGATTCAACCATGAGTGATGACAACCAATGTGGCCGGGTGCTGCTACTGCATGGCATCTGGATGACCGGGCTGGAGATGGGCTGGCTGGCCCACCGTCTGGAAGGAGCCGGATTCCAGGTGGAGCGTTTCCACTACCCGTCCCTGAGCGGAACACCGGTGGAGAATGCCCGGCGCCTGCAACAGTATATCCAGCAGCGCGATTGCGACTGCCTCCATTTTGTCGCCCACAGCCTGGGGGGATTGGTGCTGCTGAACCTGTTTGACCTTTTCCCCGGGCAGCCCCCGGGCCGGGTGGTGCTGCTCGGTTCACCGGTCCGCGGCAGCGCCGTGGCCAGGCGCCTGGTGCGGCATGGCTGGGGACGGCCCCTGATCGGTCGTTCCGGTGAACGGGGGTTGCTTGAGGGTGCGCCACCCTGGAACGGCGGGCGGGAGCTGGGTCTGATCGCCGGCACCAACGGGGTACTCGGCGTGGGTCGCCTGGTGGGCGGCCTGGTGGGGGAAAACGACGGGACCGTACTGCTTGAAGAGACGGAAATTCCCAACGCCACCGATCGGCGCCTGCATCCGGCCGGTCACATGGGATTGTTGTTCTCCTCGGCAGTGGCCGAGGATGTGACCGGCTTCCTCCGGGATGGTCGGTTCCCTCCCTAATGCGGGCAGATAGGGGCAGAAATCACGCCCCCGTTATTTCTGCCTGTCCCGGGTGATGGTAAACTCCCGCCTGACCGAAAATTGAGAGGAGTCTTATGGCTGGACACAGTAAATGGGCCAACATCAAGCACAAGAAGGCGGCCAACGACAAGAAACGCGGTAAGATCTGGACCAAGTTGCTGCGCGAGGTGACCGTTGCCGCCAAGGCCGGTGGTGGTGAGATCGAGAGCAATCCCCGATTGCGCCTGGCGGTGGACAAGGCAAACGGAGCCAATGTGCCACGGGATACCATTGAGCGGGCGATCAAGCGGGGCGCTGGCGGAGATGATACGGATAACTATGATGAACTGCGGTACGAGGGTTACGGCCCTGGTGGCGCGGCGGTCATCGTCGACTGCATGACCGACAACCGTAACCGCACCGCATCCGAGGTTCGCCACGCCTTCACCAAGCACGGCGGCAACCTGGGCACCGACGGTTCCGTGGCCTATATGTTCAGCAAACAGGGCATTATCAGTTTTGCCCCCGGCGCTGATGAAGACGCCATTATGGAGGCGGCGCTGGAGGCGGGTGCAGAGGACGTGGTGACCAACGACGACGGTTCGATCGATATCATGACCACCCCGGAGGAGTTCTCCGATGTGAATGATGCGATCAAGGCCAGCGGCCTGGAGCCGGACAATGCCGAGGTGACTTTCAGCGCCTCCACCATGGCGGAACTGGATCAGGACTCGGCCGAGAAGTTGATGAAGCTGGTGGATCACCTGGAAGACCTGGATGACGTGCAGGAGGTCTACACCAATGCCGACATCTCGGACGAGATCATGGACGCGATCGGGTGAGGAATACTCCTCCGGGGGCGCCGGGCGCGCCCCTTACATAACCAGCGGAAGCAAATATCAAAATCACCAATCAAAATGTCAGACAGGGCGGAGCCGCGGGCCTCAAGCGTCGCATCCTGGGCATTGACCCCGGCTCCCGTATCACCGGGTACGGCATCATCGACAGTGATGGAATTAAAAGTATCCATGTGGCCAGCGGCTGCATCCGCATCGGCCACGAGGCGTTCCCAGAACGATTGGGTGCAATCTATAGTCAATTGAGCGAACTGGTGGCCACTTATCAACCGGCAGAGATGGCGATTGAACAGGTCTTTATGGCCAAGAATGCCTCATCGGCGCTCAAGCTGGGACAGGCGCGGGGTGCCGCCATCTGTGCCTGTGTGGTGGCCGGTCTGCCGGTATTCGAATATGCTCCGCGAGCGGTCAAGCAGACCGTGGTCGGTTCCGGAAGTGCGGACAAGGATCAGGTGCAACACATGATTAGACATATCCTGCAGCTGGATGAGCCGCTGACGGCGGATCAGTCCGATGCCCTGGCTGTGGCCATCAGCCATGCCCATGCCAACAGCACCCTGCAACTGATCGGCCGCTCCCGACGGGGAGGCTGGCGATGATCGGGCGCGTGCGGGGCGAGTTGGTCTACAAGCAGCCACCGTTTCTGATGGTGGATGTGGGGGGCGTGGGCTATGAGCTAGAGGCCCCCATGTCCACGTTTTACGATCTGCCCCTGCAGGGGGAGCAGGTGATCCTGTTTACCCATCTGGCGATCCGCGACGATGCCCATGTGCTGTATGGCTTTGCCACCGAATCGGAGCGGGCCCTGTTCCGCGCCCTGCTGAAGGTGAGCGGCGTGGGCGCCAAGATGGCCCTGGCCATACTCTCCGGCATGAGTGCCGACGAATTTGCACTCTGTGTGCAGCGGGACGATACGGCGGCGCTGGTGCGCCTGCCGGGAATCGGCAAGAAAACGGCGGAACGGCTGATTGTGGAGATGCGCGACCGGCTGGACCGGATCGAATCTTCCGGCGGGACGCCGCTGCCCCAGGCGCGGCCCAGCACGGCTGCGGTGGAGACACCGGTATCGGATGCTATCGGTGCCCTGATCGCCCTGGGATACAAACCGAATGACGCCAGCCGCATGGTACGCTCGGTGGAGAGTGAAAATCTCTCCAGCGAAGAGATTATCCGCCTGGCCCTGCGCGCAGTGGTGACCAAATAACCATGAATGACAATGTCCGGATTATCAGTGCCGAAGCCGGGGCGGACGATGAGGCGATTGATCGCGCCATCCGTCCCCGCCTGCTGGCGGATTACGTGGGCCAGCCGGTGGTGCGGGAACAGATGGAGATCTTTATCCAGGCTGCCAAGGCGCGTGCCGAGGCGCTGGACCATGTACTGATCTTCGGGCCGCCCGGATTGGGTAAAACCACCCTGGCCCACATTATCGCCAATGAAATGGGCGTGAATCTGCGCCAGACCTCCGGTCCGGTACTGGAGAAGCCGGGCGATCTGGCCGCCCTGCTGACCAACCTGGAACCCCACGACGTGCTGTTCGTGGACGAGATCCATCGGCTCAGCCCGGTGGTGGAGGAGGTGCTCTATCCGGCCCTGGAAGACTACCAGCTGGATATCATGATCGGTGAAGGGCCGGCTGCCCGCTCCATCAAGCTGGAACTGCCACCGTTCACCCTGGTCGGCGCCACCACCCGGGCCGGCCTGCTCACCTCGCCCCTGCGGGATCGCTTCGGTATTGTGCAGCGCCTGGAGTTCTACTCCACCGCCGATCTCACCCATATCGTGGGCCGCTCGGCGGGCATACTGAATATAGAGACCGATCCGGCCGGTGCCGCGGAGATCGCGCGCCGCTCCCGGGGAACCCCCCGTATTGCCAACCGGCTGCTGCGACGGGTGCGGGACTTTGCCCAGGTGAAGGCGGAAGGGCGGGTGACCAGTGCGGTGGCCGACAGTGCGCTGGATATGCTCAAGGTGGATGGCAGCGGTTTCGATATCATGGATCGCAAGCTGTTGAGTGCCATCATCAACAAGTTTGACGGGGGCCCGGTCGGGGTGGACAGCCTGGCTGCCGCCATCGGTGAGGAGCGCGGCACCATTGAAGATGTGCTGGAGCCCTATCTGATTCAACAGGGTTTCATGATGCGTACGCCGCGGGGCCGGGTGGCCACCAATGCGGCCTATCTCCACTTCGGGCTGGAGCCGAAACAGGACGCCGCACCGTCGGGTGAGCCGGGTGAGCTTTTTTGAATCGCCAGGTGGCGCGGGCATTCCCGCAGCCGGTAACCGGGATGAACCCTGTGCCGAATCCGGCCGGGAGCACACCGGATGCGGCGTTTTATCGTCCCCGTTCGGGGAGCATTCATTACTGGGTTGAATTGTGACAGGCATGAAGGAATTTCTGTGGCCGGTTAGGGTCTACTACGAAGACACGGATTCCGGTGGTGTGGTCTACTACGCCAATTACCTCAAGTTCATGGAGCGGGCACGGACCGAATGGCTGCGCCAACTGGGATTCGAACAGGATGAACTTCGGGAAAAAGAGGGGGTCCTGTTTGCAGTACGCAGGGCCGGGGTCGACTTCATGTCACCGGCCCGTTTCAATGATGCATTACAAGTGAGCGTTCAACTTATTTCACGGGGAAAAGCGAGTTTGGTATTCCGGCAGGATGTCCGATTGGCGGTCGACGGCAGGGTCTTGTGCCGCGGCGAGATCAAGATCGCCTGCCTGGATGCCGCCAGTTTCCGGCCCGCGCCTATTCCCCATGCCCTTTTTTCGGTGATACATGATGACCTCTGATCTCTCCTTTATCTCCCTGGTAGCCGGGGCCAGTCCACTGGTGCAACTGGTGATGGCGGCGCTGCTACTGGCATCGGTGATCTCCTGGACCATGGTGTTCGACCGGGCGCGTGTCCTGAAACGGGCCCGTCGCGCCGCCGAGGCGTTTGAACGGCGCTTCTGGTCCGGCGGGGATCTGGGCGAGCTGTTCCGGGAGCTGGATCGGGAGGATGGTCAGGCTACCGGTATGGCAACCATTTTCCACGCCGGTTTCCGGGAGTTCGCCCGGCTGAAAAAAAATCCCGACATCGAGCCGATGGCCGTGGTGGAGGGCGCACGCCGTACCATGCACGTGGCCATGAACCGGGAGATGGATGGACTGGAGAACAACCTGTCGTTTCTGGCTACGGTCGGTTCCACCAGTCCCTATGTGGGGCTGTTCGGCACTGTCTGGGGCATCATGAACTCCTTCCATGCGCTGGGGAATGTGAAGCAGGCGACCCTCTCCCTGGTGGCCCCCGGCATTGCCGAGGCACTGATCGCAACCGCCATGGGGCTGTTTGCGGCCATTCCGGCGGTGGTGGCTTACAACCGCTACTCCAATGATGTGGAGCGATTGAATGGACGGTACGAGGATTTTCTCGATGAGTTCACCACGATTCTGCAGCGCCAGGCCCATGTTTGACCGCAGCCGGGGTATGGGGAAAGCATCGTGAGCCGGCAGCGCAAAAGACGTCGCCCGATGGCGGAGATCAACGTGGTGCCCTATATCGATGTGATGCTGGTACTGCTGGTGATCTTCATGGTTACCGCCCCGCTGCTGACCCAGGGGGTCAAGGTGGACCTGCCCCAGGCCGATTCGGAGCCGTTACCCACCGAGGCGGAAGATCCGGTGGTGGTATCGGTCAACAGCCAGGGTGAGATGTTCATCGACATTGGCGAAGGCAAGGATCAACCGGTGGATGCGGAGACACTCATCACCCGGATTGCGGCAGTGATCAAATACAAGCCCAAGACCCCGATCATGGTCAAGGGCGATCGCTACGTGGACTATGGTCGGGTGGTGGAGGCGATGGTGTTGATTCAGCGCGCCGGGGTGCCCAACGTGGGCCTGATCACCGAGACACCGGAGCGTTAGTTCAGCGATGCTGCAGATTCTCAAGCGCAATCCGCTGGCGGCCGTGATCGCCATTTTACTGCATCTGGTCATCCTGCTGTTCCTGGTGGTGGGCGTGGACTGGCGGGAGAAGCCGAAACAGCCGGCGTCCGCTGGCGAGGTGGTGCAGGCGCGGGTGATTGACGAAACCAAGGTGCGGGAGCAGGTCAAGCGACTGCAGCAGGACGAAAAGCGCCAGGCGGAAGCGAAGCGCGCAGCCCGGGAAAAGGAGGAGCAGCGGCTCGCCGAACTGAAGCGTAAACAGGCCGAAGAGAAACAGCGCCTGGCCAAGCTGGAACAGCAGCGCCAGCTTGAGGTTCGCAAGCGTGAGGAGGCGCGCCAGCAGCGCCTTGAAGAGGAGAAACGCCGCCAGCAGGCCGAACAGAAACGCAAGCAGGCGGAGCAGAAACAGAAGGCGGAAGCGGCCAAGCGCCAGGCTGAACAGCAGGCGCGCAAAGAGGCGGAAGCCAAACGCATCGCGGAACAGAAGCGGCGCCAGGCCGAAGAGGCCAAGCGCAAGGCGGCGGAGAAAAAGCGTCAGGCGGAAGAGGCCAAACGCAAGGCCGAGGCTGAAAAGAAGCGTAAGGCCGAAATAGCCCGCGCCAAGGCGGAAGCGGAGAAGAAACGTAAGGCGGAAGCGGCGCGCCGTCAGGCGGAAGCGGCCCAGAAGGCGCGGGAGGCAGAGCTTCTGGCGGCCATGGAGGCGGAGCATAATGCCCGGGAGGTGGATCGGTACATCATCCAGATCTCCCAGAAGGTGATCCGTACCTGGCTGCGTCCGGCTGGTATCAGCGATGGTCTGAAGTGTACCCTGCGGGTGCGTCTGGCGCCCGGTGGTGCCGTGCTGGCAGTCAGCGTAACCCGAAGCAGTGGCAACAGCGCCTTTGACCGTTCCGCCGAGGCGGCGGTACTCAAGGCCGATCCGTTGCCGGTGCCGAGCGGGGCGCTGTTCGAGCAGTTCCGGGACATTAACTTTGAATTTGATCCAAACAAGAAATGATGATGATGAAAAGACTTTTGAGTTTGATCCTGCTGTTGTGCTGGGCTGTCAGTGCCGGCGCCGCGCCGCTCACTATTGAGATTACCGAGGGCGCCGAAGGGGCGCTGCCTATCGCCGTGGTGCCGTTTGGCTGGGCCGGTCCCGGCACGGACGACGTGGGCGACCGGATCGCGACGATCGTACGCAGTGACCTGCAGCGCAGTGGCCGCTTCTCGACCCTGCCGGTCAGGGATATGCTGGCGCGCCCCCAGTCGGATGCCGATGTGGAGTTTCGCGACTGGAAAGTGGTGGGTATGGACAACCTGGTAGTGGGACAGGTGCGTCCCAACGGCCAGGGGGGCTATCTGGTGCGCTTTCAACTGTTTGATGTGTTCAAGGGTGAACAGCTGATCGGTTACAACTTCCCCACCACCAGCCGTGACCTGCGCTCAACCGCCCACAAGATTGCCGATATTATCTACGAAAAGCTGACCGGGCAGCCGGGTGCGTTCGATACTCGTATTGCTTACGTGGTCTCCAGCCGCAAGGCGGACGGTTCCCAGGAGGTGTCGCTCAAGGTGGCGGATGCGGACGGTTTCGATCCCCAGACCATCGTCAGCTCATCCGAACCGCTGATGTCGCCCGCCTGGGCGCCGGACGGACGCCGCCTGGCCTATGTCTCGTTCGAGCAGCGAAAGGCCTCCATCTACATCCAGGAGGTGTTCACCGGCAGACGCCAGAAAGTGGCTTCGTTCAAGGGGATCAACGGTGCGCCGGCCTGGTCGCCGGATGGCCGGAAACTGGCCCTGACCCTGTCCCGTGACGGCAATCCGGAAATCTACGTACTGAATATCAACACCAGTGCCCTGACCCGCCTGACCAACCACTATGCGATTGATACGGAGCCGGCCTGGTCGCCGGATGGCCGCTATATTGTCTTTACCTCGGACCGGGGCGGTAAGCCGCAGGTCTACCGGGTGCCCGCGTTCGGTGGCAAGGTGAGCCGGGTCACTTTCGAAGGTAGTTACAATGCACGGGCTTCCTATGCGCCGGATGGTGAGTCGCTGACCCTGGTGACCCGGGTGGGCGGTGATTTCCGGGTGGCGGTGCTTGATCTGAGCAACAATGCCTTGCAGGTGCTGAGCGACGGGCGCTTGGACGAGTCCCCCAGTTTTGCGCCCAACGGCAGCATGATAATTTATGCCACCAAGATCAATGGCAAGGGTGAACTTGCAGCGGTCTCGGTGGATGGCCGTGTTCGGCAACGACTCGCCCTTCAGGAAGGTGATGTGCGCGAACCGGTCTGGTCACCCTATACAAAAACCAACAGGAGAAACCCATGAAACTGACTCTGCCCAAAATAGTTCCGCTGCTGACTCTGACGCTGTTGCTGGCCGGTTGTGCCGGTATGCCCGGCATGTCGGGTAATGACACGAACCAGGAAGGAGCGCCGGTCACGGAAGGGGGGCAGGATGCAGCAACCGATGGCGCCCGTATCTCCGGTGCTGTTGAAGGGGGCGAGTGGACCGGCAGCCCGCTGGAAAACCCGGACAGCCTGCTGTACACCAAGACCATCTATTTTGATTACGATGTGGACCAGGTGCGCGCTGACTACCGCGACGTCGTGGCGGCTCATGGCGACTATCTGGCGGCCAATCCGGCGGTCACCGTCACCATCGAGGGGCATGCCGATGAGCGCGGTTCCCGGGAATACAATATTGCCCTGGGCGAACGGCGGGCCAATGGGGTGAAGCGGTTGTTGATGGCGCAGGGTGCGGCGGAAAACCAGATCATCACCATCAGTTACGGCGAGGAGCGTCCGGCTGCCATGGGTTCCGGTGAGACCACCTGGGAACTGAACCGGCGCGCTGAAATCGTCTACTGACAGGTTTGTAATTTTCCCTGCTCCGGACGCCGGGGCGTTGGATGTGCGGCGCGCTGTGGCCTGGCCCGCCGTACATGAAACGCCGGCCGCCGGAGCCGGGTAACAGAGTTGGAGAACATAGGTGAACAAGAAACAGATCGGCCTGTTGATCGGGCTGCTGCTGGTCGCGCCCTGGCAAGCGACCCAGGCACAACAACGGGCCGAGAGGCTGACGCCGGAGCAGATTCAGTCGCGCAAGATCGAGTTACTGGAGCGTAAGCTCGCTGCTATGACCGATCTGGTGTTGCGGGTGGATGCGCTGCAGCGCGAGGTGCAGCAACTACGGGGTGAGATCGAGGTACAGAATCACGCCATGGATGCCCTGAAAAAACGCCAGCGCGATCTCTACCTGGACGTGGATCAGCGAATCAATCAGCTATCCCATGGCAGTGCGCCCATGGCGGGTGGGGCGGTGCCATCGGTGGCAGGGCAAGCGGCTGCGGCGGCTGGAACCCCACCGGCCGGAGACCCGGCCCCCGCACCGGTGACCGATGCGTCACCCGCAGCCGGCGGCACGCCGGCCAGTACCACTGCTGGGACAGAGGCCGCCGTTCCACAGCAGGCCGTGGCTGCACCGATCGATCCGGTTGCAGAAGAGCGGGACTACAAGGCGGCATTCAACCTGTTGATGCAACGCCGCTATGCCGAAGCAAGCGCCGCATTCAAGGCGTTCCTGGCCCAGTACAGAAGCGGCAGCTATGCCGATAACGCCCAGTATTGGTTGGCCGAGGCGAGCTATGTGACCCGGGATTTTGACCTGGCCCTGCAGGAGTTTCAGCGGGTCATTGACGAGTATCCCAACAGCAGCAAGGTGCCGGATGCCATGCTGAAAAGCAGCTTCATCCACTACGAAAAACAGCAGTGGGCCGAGGCGCGCGAGATTCTGCAACGGCTGGTGACGCTCTATCCCAACTCCACCGCCAGCCGGCTGGCAACCCAGCGTCTGGATCGCATGCGCTCGGAAGGGCACTAGTTGCGGATGAACAATCCGCGCTGAGCGGTTTATACTGATCTTTTCCGGGCGGCGGGCGGTTTTCCATGGCGCGATTGCGTATTAGCGAGATTTTCTACTCCCTGCAGGGTGAGTCGAACAGCGTGGGGCTGCCCACGGTATTCGTGCGCCTGACCGGCTGTCCGCTGCGTTGTGGCTACTGCGACACCACCTATGCGTTTAAGGGAGGGGAGTGGCTGGAACTGGAGCAGGTGATGGCGCGGGTGGCCGACTATGCACCGCGCTATGTCACGGTCACCGGCGGCGAACCACTGGCCCAGGAGGCCTGCCTGGCGCTGCTCGGTGCGCTTTGCGATGCCGGTTACCAGGTCTCGCTGGAGACCAGCGGGGCGCTGGATATCGCCCGGGTGGATCCGCGGGTGGTGAATGTGATGGATCTCAAGACGCCCGGCTCCGGCGAAGTGGAAAAAAACCTGTTCAGCAATATCGACCACCTGAAACCGACCGATCAGGTGAAATTTGTCATCTGTGACCGGGCCGATTATGACTGGGCCTGTGAGCAACTGCGCATTCGGGATCTGGCGCAGCGTTGCCAGGTGCTGTTCTCCCCGGCCCTGGGTCTGCAGGATGCCACCCAGTTGGCGGAGTGGATTCTGCGGGACCGACTGAACGTGCGGTTTCAGATCCAGCTGCACAAATTCCTCTGGGGCGATGTCGCCGGCAAATAACCCCGCTTTCCTGTGAATGAATTAATCTGATGAAAAAAGCTGTTGTCCTTCTCTCTGGTGGTCTGGATTCGGCCACTGTGCTCGCCATGGCCCGTCAGCAGGGTTATGCCTGTTATGCCCTGAGTCTCGCCTATGGCCAGCGCCACGCGGTGGAACTGGAGGCGGCCACCCGGGTGGCCAAATCCCTGGGTGCGGTGGAACATAAGGTTATCCCCATCGCCCTGGATGCCTTTGGCGGGTCGGCCCTGACCGATAGTGCCATTGCCGTCCCGGATGCGGGTGGCGAGGGTATTCCGGTGACTTATGTGCCGGCGCGCAATACGGTTTTCCTCTCCCTGGCGCTGGGCTGGGCGGAGGTGCTGGGCGCCCGGGATCTGTTCCTGGGGGTCAATGCGGTGGATTACTCCGGTTATCCAGACTGCCGTCCGGCGTTTATTGCCGCCTTCGAACAGCTGGCCAATCTGGCTACCAAGGCGGGCGTAGAGGGTGACCGGTTCCGTATCCATGCGCCGCTGATCGACATGACCAAGGCCGGGATTATTCAGGCCGGCATCGGGCTGGGCGTGGATTATGGGCTCACCGTCTCCTGTTACCAGGCGGATGAAAAGGGTGCGGCGTGTGGCCGCTGTGACTCCTGTCTATTGCGCGCCGAGGGCTTCCGTTCGGCCGGCGTTCCCGACCCCACGCTGTACAAATAAATGTCACCGTATTACCACAAACCCCTGTAGATCATCGTTAGCTTATAGGCTAATCTTGCCCCTCCGGCCGACCCTGGCCGGGGTAAAACGACAGGCATCAGAAGATGTCGATAGCGAGGTTTGAGGAGGTACAGCGTGGCGTTCGAGTCTTTTTTCCAGGCCCAGTCATTCCTGTTATGGGCGACGTTTATCATAGCCCTGGTCATGGGTGCGGTGGTCAACAAGACCAATTTCTGCACCATGGGTGCGGTATCAGATGCGGTTAACATGGGCGATACGGGCCGGATGCGCGCCTGGTTCCTGGCGATTGCCGTCGCCATGATCGGTGTCGCCGTACTGGAGTTCATGGGGCTGATCAATACAGGTCAATCTTTTCCACCCTATCGCGCCAACCAGCTGATCTGGGCCGAGAATATCCTCGGCGGGCTGATGTTCGGTATCGGTATGACGTTGGCATCGGGCTGTGGTAACAAGACGCTGATTCGTATCGGTGGCGGCAACCTGAAATCGATCGTTGTGCTGCTGATTATTGGTGTTATCGCCTTCTACATGGTCAATCCCTTTCCGGGCTCAGATCAGACCCTGATGTCGGTACTCTTCTATGACTGGATTCGTCCGCTGGCAATATCGCTGGAGACCCCGCAGGACCTGGGTTCGGTGATCCTGGGGCAGGATGCGGCTAGCGGGCGTATGGCCATCGGCCTGGTACTGGGGTTGCTGCTGTTGCTGTATGCGTTCAAGTCGGCCGATTTCCGGCGCAGTTTCGATAACATTCTGGGTGGTCTGATCGTCGGGCTGGCGGTGCTGGCTGCCTGGTATGTCAGTGCCAATGTGGTGGTCGATCTGGATGGTGAAACGCACTCCCTGAGTCGTTATGTACAGGACTGGGACTTCCTGGCTGACTCCGCAGAAGGCAAACCCGCTGACAGCCGTCCGCTCAGCACCCAGTCGTTCACCTTTATCAATCCCATGGGGCAGACCCTGGGTTATGCTGCGGCCGGTTTCAAATCCACGCTGCTGACGTTCGGTATTATGGCGCTGTTCGGCGTGATTGCCGGCTCGCTCCTCTGGTCGTTGATCAGCCGCAGTTTCCGTATTGAGTGGTTTGTGAACTTCAAGGATTTCGTCACCCATGTCATCGGGGCAGTGCTGATGGGCTTTGGTGGTGTACTGGCCATGGGTTGTACCATCGGCCAGGGAATCACGGGCACATCGACCCTGGCGATCGGCTCATTCCTGGCCCTGGGTGCCATCATTCTGGGTAGCGCCCTGACCATGAAGGTGCAGTATTACAAGCTGGTTTACGAGGATGAAGCGAGCTTCTCCAAGGCGTTGCTGACCGGGCTGGTGGACCTTAAATTACTGCCGGAACGCCTGCGCAAGTTGGAAGCGGTCTGAGTTGGCCATTACCCGTTGACTGGCTCGATGGGTAATGTATAATCCCGCGCTTCGTTGGGCCGTTAGCTCAGTCGGTAGAGCAGTGGATTTTTAATCCATTGGTCGAAGGTTCGAATCCTTCACGGCCCACCATTATTTACTGGAACCCGGACCTTGGCGTCCGGGTTTTCTGTTTCAGGTGGCGAGATTCGAACCTTCGACGCTAAACAGGCCGGGTTCGACAGCGTAGCGGAGCGAAGCTGCATGAGGCGGCGCAGCCGCCGAATCATCCTTCACGGCCCACCATTATTTACAGGAACCCGGACCTTGGCGTCCGGGTTTTCTGTTTCAGGTGGCTGGCCTAGACCCAGAGACAGGAGAGCAGTTCCTGGTCTTTGCTCAGTATCTCGATCTCCCGGGTGTGATTACGGATAACCCCCTCCTCCTGAAGCTTGGCGAGTGCCCGGCTCAGGGATTCGGGGCGCAAGCCGAGATGGACAGCGATATCGCCCTTGGTCATGGGCAGCAGGACAGTTCTCTTGCCGTCCTTGGTGATGCAGCCCCGGCGCTGGTAGAGATCATTCAGAAACAGCAGGAAACGCCGGTCGGCGCTGAGATAGCGCCCCTGCACAATGGTCCGGTTGGTGTAGCGGAGGCGTTTGCCGAGCAGTTCCAGAATCTCATGCTGAAGTTGCGGGATCTGACCGCAGAGGGTCTCGAGCTTGTCAAACGGCAGTTCGCAGATCCAGGTGGTATCCAGTGCTACCGCATCGCACTGGTATTTCACATCCCCGACCGCTTCAATACCAATCAGCTCGCTACTGAAATAGAACCCATGGATCAGGGGGGTGCCATCATCCAGGGAAGATTCTATTTTTACGGAACCGGACTGTATGACAAAGATGGATTTAAACGGGTCTTCGATTTTAAAAATGGTTTCGCCGGGCTTGAACGGGCCGCGTTTACGGATGATGTTGCTGATAATGTCAGTCTGATTTTGATCCAGGTCTGCGCCAATACACTTTCTTGGTAGCGTGCAGCTATTGCAGTCTCGTTGGGTATTGACCAGGTGCAGCCCGCATTTACCGCTTGTTCCTTTAGCCATGCCTCACCTCGGGGTATGGGAGTCAATGAATTTTTTTCGTCCTTTATCCGAGAATAAGCATAGTTCAAGACTTCCGTATGACAGCTTTTTTTTGGCGGGAATGAGAGGGCTGCAGCGGCGGTGATTGAGGGACTGGCTGCGGTGTTCAGATAGGGATAATAGAATCGTTCGTGACGGGGCAGTCAGTCGGCGGCCGCCGGTGATGGGCGAGCCGTATGGGGGAATGTTTTATTCGGCATCGTGTCTGATGATTTTCATGCAGTGGGGCTGACGCAAGGGTGCATAATAGCCGGGCAACCGGGGTCGGTTTCCCGGCTATTATCGGGCGATTACGGAAACGGTAAGACGTCAAACCGGATAGGCGGGATATTTTTCAGGTACAGTAACCCCTGACTGCGACAACCGGGCTGTCACAGTGGAGAGGCAGTAGCTCTGCCGAATCTGCAGGCTTTACCGGTCGTTCTGCTTGTCTGTGCAATCGGTGCAGGGATTGTCTCCCTTGTTTCGGGGGCGGTTTCTGGTGCCGATGAGGAAGGCGCTGATAAGTATGAACAGGGCCATCGCGGCATAAGTCAGGTTGTCGAATATCATGGTGGAGCCTCACGGTTACTGCATAAGAGGTTTAGTAAATACTAATATAACTGACGGCCGTTGTCCCGGTTTGTTCAATAGAACAATTTAATGCCGTATTAAATATATTGATGACCAGGTTATCTCTGCCGCGGTGGATACAGGAGGTTTTTCTCGATGTTACGTGTTTGTCTGCTTGGTTTGTTGATGTTTGCCTTGCCGCTTCAGGCCCAGGAGGCCCCGCAGGTGTTGGGTTACGGGGTGCGGAGCTGTGAGCACTATAACGATGCGTTTGAGGGTTGGGAGAACGGCCAGGCAGAGCAGATTGTGGAGTATCTGCACTACCGTGACTGGTTGACCGGCCTGGTCACCGGGCTGTCCCTGGCGACGGCCACGGATGTGCTCAAAGGTGTGGAGATCAAGGGGGCCATGCGGCGTATCCAGGTCTACTGTGATGAACACCCGACGGACGATTTCTTTACCGCTTCGATGGATCTGATCCGGATACTGAGTGCTCTGAAGTAACCGGCAGATTGAACAGCCGGCGAGCGTTCGCGCTGGTCTGTTCGGCCAGTTGTTGGGTCGACATCCCCTTGAGCCCGGCAATGGTGGAGAGGATCTCCGGCAGATAGGCCGGTTCGTTACGTTCCCCCCGATGCGTTGCGGCCGGCTGGTCGGGGGCGTCGGTTTCCAGTAGTAGGGCGCTGCCGGGCAGCCAGCTGACCAGTTTGCGCAGGCGGTGGGCGTTACTGTAGGTGCAGGGGCCGCCAAAGCCCATCATGAATCCCATTTCCAGCAGTCGTTCGGCCTGCTGGCGACTGCCGGAAAAGCTGTGCAGCACCCCGGTAAGGCCGGGATAACGCCGCAGGGTCAGGATTACCTGCTCAACCGCCTTGCGGGCGTGGATGATTACCGGCAGTCCGTACTGTTGTGCCAGTTCAAGCTGGGCTTCAAAGCATCGTTGTTGGCGTTTTTTGTCCGGTTCCGGGATGTAAAAGTCCAGGCCGCATTCACCGACGGCGACGGCATCGCCTTGTTCCAGTAGTTCGGCCAGGCGGGTCAGATCCTGTTCACTATGGTCGGGCATGAACATGGGATGCAGCCCGTAGGCCGGGTAGAGTTGGGGATGGTCGGCGCAGAGCCGTCTGAGGCCGGCCCAACCTGCAGCCCGGATAGCGGCCACGATCATGGCGCTGACGCCGGCTGCTTCGGCCCGTTCCAGCATCTGTTCGAAATCGGCCGTGAAGTCGGGGAGATCCAGGTGGGTATGGGTATCGATCATTTCCATATCAGCTAGTATAAACAAGCTGAGATTTTTAAAGCATCTGCTGTTAAAGCCGGGGTGTCATGTTAAGGTTTCCGGCGGCAGCCGATTGACGGTTGTGTACTGATTCGACTGATTGGCAGGTAAAGGTGGTTATGAAAATTGTCTCGTTTAACACCAACGGTATCCGGGTTCGCGAACATCAGCTGGCCAGGCTGAAGGAGCGCTATGATCCTGACGTGATCGGAATTCAGGAGACCAAGGTTCAGGACTCGGAGTTTCCTGTCGAGATGATTGAATCGCTTGGCTACCGGGCCCATTTTCACGGCCAGAAGGGGCATTACGGGGTAGCACTGTTGTCGAAACAGGAGCCCCTGCAGATTGAGAAGGGTTATCCGTTTGACGCTCCGGACGCCCAGCGCCGGATTATCTGCGGTCAGTACACTGCCCCCTCGGGGCAGAGTGTCAAGATCATCAACGGCTATTTTCCCCAGGGCGATAGTCGTGAGCACCCGGTCAAGTTTCCCGCCAAGGCGCAATTCTACCGGGATCTGATGCGTTATCTGCAGGAGAACTTTTCACCGGAAGAGCCGGTGCTGGTGATCGGCGATATGAATATCGCCCGCCTGGATCAGGATATCGGTATCGGGGCGGACAATGCCAAACGCTGGCTGAGGAGCGGCAAATGCAGCTTCCTGCCGGAAGAGCGGGAGTGGATGGACCGCCTGCTGGAGTGGGGCTTGTCGGATACTTACCGCGCGCTCTATCCTGACGTGGCGGATCGTTTCAGCTGGTTTGACTACCGCAGTCGTGGCTTTGACCGGGAGCCGAAGCGGGGTTTGCGTATCGACCTGATACTGGCCACCGCCGGACTGCTGAACAGCTGCACGGATGCGGGAATCGCCTATGATATAAGGGAGATGGAGAAGCCATCCGATCATTGTCCCGTGTGGGCGGAGTTTGCGATCTGAGCACTATGGAATCCAAGACACAGTTTTTGAATGACTGGGAAGATGGCGGGGTGGAGGTGATCAAACGCGCCTTCAGGATCGGTGATGAGAGCCTGTCCGGGATTGAACTGTTGCTCGCCTCCTACTCCCGTGATGCCTTCTGTGGTGAGGCGTTTGTCCTGTTCCGCCGGGGTATGTCCCTTTATGAAGTCAACGCCAGCCATGACTCCAGCGATGGCATGGACGGGCAGTGGGAACCGGAAGAGACCCTGCTGATGGCACTGGAGTTTCGCCTGGAGCGGGGGCGGCTGGGTCTGCGCACCGATGGCAAAAACCTGTTTGCGGATGAACTTCGCTTCCTGCTGGCCGAGCTGAAAGCCAACGGCTTCAGCTGAGGCCCATCCGCCGGAACAGCCGCGCTACCTGCCGCTCAAACCAACCCAGCAGTCGCCGGTGCAGCGGCGTGGCGAATAGCCAGCTGAGGGCGATCAGCCCGATACTCAGGGCACCCACAATCTCATCCGTAACCCAGTGCGCGCCGCTCATCAGCCGGGGCAGGGTGAAAACAACCATAAACAGCAGCGCCAGCACGCCGTGCAGTCGTGGCAGATAGGCGATGGCAAAGCCGGCACACAGCAGCAGTACCAGTCCATGATCGCCGGGAAAGCTGTCCGATGAATAATCCTTGGTGGGTATGTCCGGTACCAGCTGGGTCAGGCGCAGCGCTTCCGGGAACTGGGCCGTCGCGCTGGGGCGTTCAATCGGTATCTCCTTGCTGATCGCCATCACCAGCAGCAGGGTGATAAACATCAGCAGCCCGACGGCGATATAGTGTTGCAGGCGCTTCCGGTCCCGCAGCAGGGCCTGGTGGGCGAACAGCAGCAGCATGGCCAATGCCGCAACCAGGTCAAAGGCCCGATTATTGGCCATGGCCCAGAAGCGTCGCCACCCCTCGCCCCACTCCAGGGAACGGTTCATTGCCCAGAACAGCTGTTCGTCGAGCGCCAGCCACAGGCCGCGGGTGGGTTCAATCAGCCAGCTGAGCATCAGCAGCAGGGCGGTCAGGTTGGCCAGGATCAGCGGGGTCTTGTGCCAATCGGTATGCGGGGTGTTGTTCAAAACCGGGTTTCCTGTTCAAGGGTTGCAGTCAGGGCGTCGCCCGAATCGGTGAGCTGTTGCAGGCGGACATCGACCACGCGATTCTCCAGGTCAAGCGGTTGTGCCACCGGCATATTGACCCGTAGAAAATTGGGCGTGTAGCCGCTCCAGCCGGCCGGCGGACCTGCCAGGTGACTCTCCATCAGTACCGGGAAACGGCGCCCGATAAAACGCGATAATGTCTCCCGCTTGAGCCGTTCCCCCAGCTCGTGGAGCACTTCACTGCGCTCCCGGATCAGTTCCCGGGGAATCGGGTCCGGCAGCAGTGCGGCCCGGGTGCCGGGACGCTGGGAGTAGGCGAAAATGTGCAGGTGACCGAAGCCGATCTGCTCGACAAAGGACAGGGTCTGTTGCCACTCCTGCTCGGTTTCGCCGGGAAAGCCGACAATGATATCGGTGGTCAGGTTGATGTCCGGTACCCGCTGACGCGCCTGTTCAGCGAGCCGCAAAAACTCGCCGCTCTTGCAGCGTCTGGCCATCCGTTTCAGGACCGAATCCGCACCGCTTTGAATGGGCAGGTGGAGGTGGGGCATCATGCGGGGATTGTCGAACAGCTCCCAGAACTGTGGTGGCAGATCCCAGGGCTCCACCGCTCCCAGCCGCAGCCGCGGGATGCTGGTGCGCTCCAGCACCGCCCGGATCAGCTGGTAGAGGTCACTGCCGGTATCGCTGCCGTAACCGCCGATGTGAACTCCGGTGAGGACCACTTCCTGAAACCCCTGTTCTGCCCGGTCGTTGATCTCTGCCACCACCTGGTCGATCGGCTTGGAGCGTTCCGCGCCCCGCGCCACGGTGACGATGCAGAAGGTGCACTGGTAGCGGCAGCCATCCTGGACCTTGATGAAGGCGCGTTGTCGCCCCCGGCTGAGCAGGCTGGATTCGCCCGGCGCGGTGGCCTGTTCCGGCATCGCGTGCAGATCCAGTTCCCGGGTGGCGATCTCCACCAGGCGCTCCTTGTCCTGGTTATCCACCACCAGGTCAATGCCGAGACTCTCACTGCTCTCATCCGGATTCAGGGTGGCGTAACAACCACTGACCACCAGCTTGGCCTGGGGATTCTGGCGCTGGGCACGGCCCAACAGCTTGCGCGACTTGCGTACCGCCTCGCCGGTTACCGCGCAGGTGTTGACCACCACCAGGTCGGCGTCAGTCAGCTCGGTGGTGATCTGGTGGCCGCGGCTTTCAAAATCGCGGGACCAGCTCTCCAGTTCGGCTTCATTGAGCCGGCAGCCCAGGGTTTTCAGGTGTATACGCATCGGATTGATCAGTTTGACGGAGCGGAATCCGGGCAAGTTTACGGTTGTCCGCAGGGGATGCAAGCGGTTGGCGACTATTTTGTTCGCCGGGGCGGGCTCACCGGATGAGCCCGGCGCGGTTTAAGCTGTGGGAATCGCTAAGCCTATTCATGTAACATACTGTTAATATTTGAAAAACAGCCGGCAGCCCTGCTGTTGGCGTCTGTCGTTCGAGTGCAAAGGGAAACCCGTAATGAGTCCATGGTTACAACAGGTGATGATTTACCGCGATGCTATCCTGCTGGCGATGGCACTGCTGCTGCTGTTGCTGATCTGGGGTATCTGGCGTCGGCAGTCGACCCTGTCCGGCCGGCTGCTGGCGCAGGAGATGCGGGCACAGGCGGATGCGGATCGGCTGGAGCTGCTGGTGCGGGAGCAGGGGCGGCAACTGGGCCAGCTGCTGCAGGATGATCGTGACCGGCAGCGGGAGATATCCCATCAGCTGCAACAGCAGCTGCAGCGACTGACGGCACAGTCCCATCAGGCCACGGAACGCCGCCTGGGAGAACTACAGCAGGCGCTGCTGCAGGATAGCGGCCAACTCAGGGTCAACCTGACGGAGCGATTTGAGCAGTTGCAGCAGCGGGTCACCCAGACCTTGTCCGAGGGCCGGATCGCCCAGCAGGAGAGCTTGGCCCAGGGGCTGGAAGGGGTGGGGCGTCAGTTGATGGAGGGGCTCGCCCGCACCACCGAGTCTTTGGGAAAGCAGGTGGCCGGATTAACCGAGAGCACCGATCAGCGCCTGAAAGAGATCGGTGGTCTGGTGGAGAAGCGGCTCCATGAAGGATTCGAGAAGAGCAACGAGACCTTCAATCGGGTACTGCAGCATCTCTCCCGCATCGATGAGGCGCAGAAGCGGATTACCGAACTCTCCTCCAACGTGGTGAGTCTGCAGGAGGTGCTGGCCGACAAGCGTTCGCGGGGGGCGTTCGGGGAGGTGCAGTTGAGCGGGCTGGTGGCTAATCTGATGCCGGAAAACAGCTACGCCCTGCAATACACCCTCGGCAACAAGACCCGTGTCGACTGCATGCTGTTTCTGCCGGAACCGACTGGCAAGATCGCTATCGATGCCAAATTCCCCCTGGAGAGTTATCGGCGTATGACCGATACCGATGCCCCGGAAGCGGTGCGCAGCCGGGCCGCCAGCCAGTTCCGGCAGGATATCCGCAAGCATATCGACGACATCGCCGACAAGTATATTATCCCGGGCGAAACCTCCGATGGCGCGGTGATGTTTATCCCCGCCGAGGCGGTTTTTGCCGAGATTCACGCCCACTACCCCGATCTGGTGGAGGCGGCGGGCCGACGGCGGGTCTGGCTGGTCTCGCCCACCACCATGATGGCCATTCTGACCACCGCGCGGGCGGTACTGAAAGATGCCGATACCCGGGAGCAGCTGCATCTGATCCAGCATCATCTGCATCTGCTGTCCAAGGACTTCGGTCGTTTCAGGGGCCGCATGGACAAGCTGGCGGTGCACATCCGCCAGGCCCATGACGACGTCAAGGATGTGAACATATCGGCCCAGAAAATCAGCAAACGGTTCGTGCAGATTGAGCGGGTGGAGCTGGATGATCTGCCGGCTCCGGAGACAACGGCGACGGTCGAGGCGGAGAGCCGTCCCTAGCCCGCTCGTCTCCGCCCCGGCCGGGATAACTGGATTAGATATGGCTCAGCCCACCGGCTGCCAGCGGCTGCGCCGGGTGAACTCCAGCGCCTGCTGTGCCTAGTAATTGTATCCGGGCGGGGATTGGATGAAGGAAATCCCGTTGGGGCCGGGTGCAGTTTTACGTTATATTGCGTTCACTCTGCGCCTTCGAACCTTGGCGTAACGAAAATACTTCCACTGGAGGAATAGGGATGCGGTTGTTTAACAAAGGAATCTTGCTCGTCGGGTTGTCGTTGGCGTTCGGTTTTCTGTCGGTTGCCCGGGCGGACTTTGTCGCTTTTTCTGTCACCGAAGAGGGCGAAAGGCTGCCTCTGCCGAAAGACATCAACAGTATCGATGTTGAGTACCTGGTGAATGTGGAGTGGGGTGAGTACAGCGGTAACAAGACCCGTATCGGCGTACTCAAAGTGGAGAATAACTCCAGTTCGTCGTCGGTGAATATTACCGGTCCGGGCGGAACCGTCACTTACGATGCCGGCCGCGGTGGTGTGCCGGTGCAGGGCATCGAAGCCATATTGACGGATGTGATGCACCGGACCGGTCGTTTCCGCATGGTGGAGCGCAAGGTACTGGATCAGACCCTGCGCGAGCAGGATCTTGGCGCGTCCGGCCGGATTGCCAAGCCGTCCGCAGCCAAGGTGGGTCAGGTGCTGGGCGCCGAGTACCTTTTTCAGGCCGTGGTGACCCATTATGAAGATGGGGTGGAACAGAAAGGCGGTGGCCTGGGTGGCCTGATCGGGGGCAGTGCCGGCGCACTGCTGGGCGGTTTGTCGATGAAATCCAGCAAGGCAATCATCGGTATGAACTTTCGCCTGATCGATGCGGAGACCAGCGAGATCATCTATACCGACCAGGTACAGGTGGATCTCTCCTCATCCGGACTCAATTTTGGCGGCCTCGGGTTTGCCGGGGGTGTTGGACTGGGTGGTTTCCTGTCCGACTATGCCAAGACGCCCATCGGCCATGCAGTGATTGCGGCGGTTAACAAAGGGGTGTTCGATCTGGTGGGCCAGGTTGGCAGTAAGGCCCCGTCCGGCTCGGTGGTTCAGGTCAAGAAGGGCAAGGTTTATCTCAACCTGGGTCAGGGCGTGGTGTCGCCCGGAGACCGGTTGACCCTGATGGAGCGCGGGGAAAAGCTGATTGATCCGGAGACCGGTATTGAGCTGGGCGGTGAGGATGAACCGATAGGTGAATTGAAAGTGACTGCGGTCAAGGAGAAATATTCTCTGGCCAAGCCGGTGGACATCAAGTTGTCGAGAATCAAACGGGGTAACAAGGTGGTGTCGCAAAGCAAGGCGGACCCGCTGATGTACGCCAGTTCATTTACGCCGCCCAAGAAGAGCGGTGGATTCTTCGGGGGCGGTAACAATAACAATAACGCCAGCTCTGAATCCGGCAACTGGGGTACCAATCCGGACAGATAATCGTGACGGGCACGGAGAGGGGTTGTAGTGGACCCCTCTCCGTGTGTGGTTCAACACTGTTCCCAGGGTAGTCCGTGATAGCGCCAGCCATTCAGGGAGCTTCGCTGGTGGTGATCGTTCAGCTCGCCCTCAAATCCCTCGTCCACGTGATAGACCTGGTGGAATTCCGCCTCGATCAGCGCCTTGCCCGCTTCCAGAGAGCGCTTGCCGCTCCGGCAGATCAGGATCACCGGCGCACAGCCTTCCTCTTCGTTACAGGTAACCCCACCCAGTACCAGCTTGCGGATTTCGGTCACGAAGTGGGGATTGATGGTCCAGTCGGGTTCATCAATCCAGGGTACGTGAACCGCCCCCTTGGCATGGCCAACAAACAGAAACTCCATGCTTGAACGGATATCCACCAGGATCGCCCTGGGGTCATCTTCCAGCATCTTGTAGGCCTGCTGCGGGTTCAGCGGGATCGGTTCAGCGTCGCTCATCTCTCTACTCCTGGTCTGATTTCGGTATCTTTTGGGGCCGGAGTATAATACCGGCAAACCGCCTAGTAATAAATATACCTTATGCGAGACAAAGTAATACTTTTCATTCTAGCCATTTTTTCCCGGCTGCCACTGTCTGTGGCGCAGGGGCTTGGCGGTGTGATTGGCCGCATTGCTTGTTGGGTGCCCAACAAGGAGCGCAAGATCGCCGAAATCAATATCAATACCTGCTTGCCGGAGTTCGATTCTGACCAGCGCAGGGCGCTGCTCAGGGCGAGCATGATCGAGGAGGCGAAAGGGTTGGTGGAGATGCCGGTGGTGTGGGCATCCGCGCCGGAGCGATGGGCCGATCAGATGCAGACCGGCGAAGGCAGCGGGCTGTTCGAGGCGGCCATGCGCCAGGGCAAGGGGGTGATCGCGGTTGGTCCCCATCTGGGCAACTGGGAGGTGGGGCTGCACTACCTCAGTTCGCTGGCAAAAGTGACCGCCATCTACCGGCCTCCCCGCCAGGCGGGGTTGGACGGGTTGCTCAAGGAGGGACGATCCAAGGGCGGTGCCACCCTGGTGCCGGCCACACCCAAGGGGGTACGTTCGTTGATCGGTGCGCTGAAACGGGGCGAGGTGATGGCCCTGCTGGCGGATCAGCAGCCCAAGGCGGCCGGCCGACAGGGCGGTGTATACGCCCCCTTTTTCGGTCACCCGGCGCTCACCATGGTGCTGGTTGGGCGCCTGGCACAAAAGACCGGCGCTCCGGTCCTGTTCTGGTTTGCGGAACGCCTGCCCCGGGCGGGTGGATACCGGATGCACTGGTTTGAGGCGCCACCCGAGATCTACAGCGAAGATCAGGAGAAGACGGCGGAGGCGCTCAACCGGGGCCTGGAAACCTGTATACGCAAAGCCCCGGCCCAGTATCTGTGGAGCTATAAGCGCTTTACCAGTCAGCCGGACGGCTTGGTTTCACCCTACTGCAGGCCGGCCTCCTGAGTTTCTCTTCCCGGTAGTAAGTATCCGTTTCGGACTGTGTCCGGTTGGCCATGCCCCGGTCCTTCGATTCCTCCGGGCATGTTTATCTACCAGCCCGCCCCCCCGATGTCCGTCCGTTTCTTGTCGCTCTACCATCTAATTTGTCAATTTTTTTAAAGAGTTGCTGCCGATTTGCCGATAACTGATCTACATTGAATTGAAGGGGGATGGGGATCGACGGATTGCCGTCCCGATTTGAGAGATCCGGGATGCTTTACAGAGACAGGGCTGGAAACAGATTATCGAGGCTATGCGTCGGCGCGTTGTTACTGCTTGCCAGCAGTCTGCTGGTGGCCGGGGACGGCGACCGGGCGGATGCCCGGGTACTGATCGATATCTCCGGCAGCATGAAACAGAACGATCCGCAGAATCTGCGCCGGCCGGCCCTGCGCATGCTGGTCGGACTGTTACCGCAGGATACCCGGGCGGGCGTCTGGACCTTTGGCCAGTACGTCAACATGTTGATTCCACTCGGCCAGGTGGACGAGGCGTGGAAAAACAAGGCCCGGTCAGAAGCCGACAACATCGCCTCACCCGGCCAGTTCACCAATATCGAAGAGGTGATCAAACGGGCCATGGCGGACTGGGAGGGCCCACCAACCCGTTATCAACGCCACCTGATCCTGCTCACCGATGGCATGGTGGATATCAGCAAAAACCAGGAAAAAAACAGCGCCTCCCGCCAGCGTATCCTGGAGCAACTGCTGCCCCGGTTGCAGGCCCATAAGGCCCAGGTGCATACCATTGCCCTTTCTGAACGGGCGGACCATGAGTTGATGCAGACCCTGTCCCGGGAGACGGGCGGCTGGTATGAGCAGGTCAATGATGCCGATCGGCTCAAGCGGGTGTTCCTGCGTATCTTCGAAAGGGTCGGGCGTCCCGACACCCTGCCGCTGACCGATAACAGTTTTCTGGTGGACAACAGTATCCAGGAGGTCACCTTGCTGGTGTTCCGCCAGGACAGCGGCGAGCCGACCCGGGTTCTGCCGCCGTCCGGAGAGGCGTTTGATGCCAAGAGCGCCCCCCAGGGGGTTAACTGGCACCGGGATGTGGGCTACGACCTGCTGACCATTTCCCAACCGGACACCGGCGAGTGGCACATCCAGGCGCCGATGGATCCGGACAATCGGGTCATCGTGGTGACGGACCTGCAAATGCGGACCAGTCAGCTGCCCAGTCGCTTTGTGCGTGGTGAACGACTGCCGCTGACCATCTCCTTCACCAACCAGGGCAAACAGATTGTCCGCAAAGAGTTTCTCGATGTGGTGGCCCTGGAGGGGCTGTATAGCGACAGTCAGGGAACGGGCGAAGCACAACCCATCTTCGATAATGGCGAGGCCGGCGACACGACGGCCGGTGATGGTGAATTCACCCTGCTGGTCGGGGAAGGGCTGAGCGCAGGGCAGGTGGAGTTGCTGGTTCGTGCGGAAGGAAAGACCTTTCAGCGTGAACAGCGCCAGACCTTTGAGCTGGTCGATCCCATTGTCATGCAACTGGAGACGGATGGGCAGGAGCAGAACCTGCTGCAGCTGCAGCTGCGGCCGGACGCCGAGCTGCTCGATCCGGCAACACTGGCATTCCAGGTCTATCTGGAGTCACCGACCGGGGAGCAACGCCCGGTGGAACTGCAGTCCGGGAGCGAATCGGGTGTGCTGGAGGCGCGTATCAATAGCGCAGAGCTGCTGGGCGACTGGAACCTGTCGGTGTCTGCCAAGGGGAAGACCCGGAACGGTGCCGAACTGGATCTGTTACTCGATCCCGTGACGGTTCAGGGCACAGCGGTCGCCCCGGAAAAACCGTCGGCACCGGAGCCGGAACCCGTTGCTGAGCCTGAGCAGTCAGCAGCCCCGCCGGTACTGGAGGAGGTGGTTCCGGAAGACAGTTTTACCCAGGATGTCACCCTGTTCGGCATTGCCAATCTGTTACTGGCGCTGCTGGTGGTGCTGGCTGCCTGGATTGTCCGGCGGCGTAAGAAGGCGGCCGAGTTCCAGGTCGAAACGGAGGCGCCGGCTGATGAGGACGCTGACCAAGGGGAGCCCGAACAATGATCGAGGTAAGCCGGTTGCTGCTGATGTTATTGATCGAACTGCTGATCCTCAGTACAGCCTGCGCCGCTATTGTCACCTACCTGTACCTGTCCAAACGCCGCCGCGAGCGCGCCGCGCTCAAGAACCTGATCGCCACCATCCGGCAGGATAGCGGGCGGCGTGAAGATGAAACCCGCCAGATACTGCAGAAGCGGTTTGGACTGTCGGATAAACCGCTGGAAGAGGCGGTGGCTAAAATTTCCCGCGAGGAGAAACAGTTTTACCAGACCGTGATTGACCTGTTTCTGCGGCGCGATACCGCCGCGCTACAGAATTTTTCGGTCGATTATGAAAAGTCGGTGGAACCCTACAGAACCCTGGCCATCACCCTGTCTAGGGAGCCGGTAGCAGCCGAGCCGGCTGACGCTGTCGCTAACGATCTTTCAGATGAGCTGCTGTTGCTGCGGGAGGAGAATCAGCGGCTGTCGGATGAGCTGCAACTGACCATGAACACCATGGGCACCATGCTGAACGAATACACCCAAATGTTTGCGGGTGGTTCGGAGGCCGGCATCGACCGGGACAAAATACGGCAACTGATCGTGCCCGGTTCGGCTGCCGAAGCCGCCACTGCCGGGGATGAAGCCGCTGAAGAGCCGGCTGAATCGCCCGACCCTGAAGGGGGGGCTGACCAGGCGTGGGCAGGGGAGGAGGCGGAACCGGTGCGTGACGAACCGCCCGTCGATGATGCCGAGTCGGCTGAGACTGCTGGAACAGATGAGCGGGTGACAGAGGATGAGGTGTCGGCGGTCACTGATGATCCGGCTGTGACGCCGGAGCTTGGCCCCGATTCAGATGCCGGGCCGGACGGGCTGGTCGTCAACCGGGATGACGAGGTGGTTAATCTGGATGATGTGCTGGAAGATCCGGACGGCAGCAAAGATAGCTGATTGCGCTTTCCCCGGCCGTCTGTTCGGGGGCCTGCAGGGTGCGCCTCTCCTGGGCACCCCGCAGGCCCGACCCCATCAGCTTACCTTCGCCGAGGCCGATTCACTGTTGCCCTTGTTGTCGACCCAGGTCAGGGTCAGTTCATCCCCCTCCTGGGCCCCCCGGTATTTGAACGAGATATAGGGGTTTTTGGAAATACCCCCACTCCACTGGGCCGTGATCACCTCTTTGCCGCCGGAGGTGCAGGTGATCTCCTGAATGAAATGGGCCGGGATGGTTTCACCTTTACTGTCCTTGCGGTTGCCGGTTTCCATGGGATGGGTCATCAAGGCCTTGACGGTTACCACATCCTCTTTCAGCTTGGCGCGTATTTTGATCGATTTTCTTGCCATTGTTCAGTCCTCTAAAATCTGTTCCGATCGCCCGGATCAGCACTAATCCGGAATCTCGCAATTGCGCGCCTAGCCGCCGCAACCGCCGATGGTTACCTTGACCTCTTTAGCGGCTTTGTAGAGCTTGCCGTCTGCCTTCACCACGGCCATCACGTCGCCACTCTTGCCCATCTTGATGCGCGAGGAGACAAAGCCTTCCGTACCCTCTTTCAGATCAAAGTTGGCGATCAGTGGAACCGGGTTGTTGGCGGCAATGACGGCAATCGACTGCACCCCGGTCAAGGTGGTGGAGACGGTTACCGGAACGACCGCGCCGTTCTCTGCGATGTCCGGGGCCTTGATCTTGATCTCTGTGCTCTCTTCGGCGCTATCCGCGCCCAGCAGCGCATTCAGTGCCGTGGGAATGTCCTTGGCAGCAAAGGCCTCCTTGGGCCAGGCGGCGAGCACCTGGGTTGGGCGTAGCAGTCCGGCACCGATGGCGATACCCAGGGTGCTGGTAGCTACCGTGCCTTTCAATAACAGCCGACGTTTTAAATCAGTCTTCATGTTTATCTCCTGTCTCAACAGCGGGACTATGTTTGTCTGTCGTTAAGAGGCGCCTGTGTTCTGGGCCGGCAGGCCGGACCAGATAATCGCTTTCCTTCCGGATGGGTGGCAGCCCTGGCCTGTCTGCGGTTTCAGCAAGCCGGTAGTTGCCGTGCGGCACACCGGTGGTGTGTCGGTTTATGTTGTCATCGAATGCTTGCAGCGCATGTCCGGGCGCAATGGATTAGCAACAGATTTAACGACATAAACAGCGGCTGTGCTGCGACGCAGGGCTTGCGTCATCTGGATTGAAAGCTGTGTATATCCTCCAAAAATTACCCACGGCCAGCGATCTGGTTGATTATGCTTGTTATCGTGTCGCGTGTTTCGCCGGTTCCGTGCTGTCAGGCTGGCCCAAGCTTAACCCATGGTCTGGTTATGGAAAAGAGGGTTATTACCTAGTTGTTGCGCGCTTCCAGATCACGCTCTTCCGTGCGGATCTCTTTCAGACGGGCGGCCATCCTGGCGCTTTCGTAATAGCTCAGGCTCCGGTCTTTCAGGGCTATCTCCAGCTGCATGGTGGCCGGTTTCAACGCGCCGTTGTGGTAATAGTATTCAGCCAGGTATTGGTGACCCTGGGTCTTGTCGCCCGCATCCCCGGCCGCCTGGGCAAGCAGTTTGTACAACAGCGTATCGTCGGGTCGGCCGGCCAGTTGCGGTTCCAGTATTTTCTTTACCTCTTTGGGCCGGCCCAGATCCAGCAGGGCCTGGGCGTAGTAGATGGCCAGCGGGTAGTTGCCCGGGTGCTGGTCCAGTCCCTGTTTCAGCAGGTCGGCACCGGCTGTCGGTTGTCCCGAGAGCTTTTCCAGCTCCGCCTTGGCGACAATATATTCAATCTGTTCCGGCCGGGAAGCGAGCAGGCCGTCGATCATTTCGCGGGCCTGATCAAATTTTCTGCCCAGGGTCAGGGCAAGCGTATAGCCATACCTGTGGGCTTCCTCGTTACGATAACGTCCGTCTTCCAGTGCCTTGCTGTAGAACTGGATACCCTCGCTGGCGTCATTAAATGCCTTGACCCGCAGGCGCTCCCGGGCCAGGTGATAGGCCAGCGAGTCGCGCCGCTGCCGGTAGGGAAATGCATCGGCGCGTCCATAGGCGTCCGCGATGCGGTTGCTGGTCACCGGGTGTGTGCGCAGAAACTCCGGCAACTCGCCGTTATCGTAAAGGCGTGAGGCCTTGCCCATCCTGGAGAAAAAAACCGGCATGGCGGTTGGATCGAAGCCGGCACTGGCCAGGGTGCGGATGCCGATGGCATCGGCCTCCTCTTCGTGGGACCGGGTGAAGTTTATCTGCCGCTGCATCATGCCCGCCTGTACCCCGGTGGCGGCAGCGACACCGATATCCGGATTGTTGGTGGCGGCGCCGATCACCACTGCAGCTATCGCGACAGCGGCCGCCGGCAGGGACATGCTGCTCACCGCATCATAGGTGCGTACCAGGTGTTTCTGGCTCACGTGGGCCACCTCGTGGGCAATCACCGAGGCCAGTTCGCTCTCCGATTCCGTGGTGATGATCAGTCCGGAATAGACGCCGATATGCCCGGCGGGGCCGGCAAACGCATTCACCTGCGGACTATCGATCATGAAAAATTCAAAACTGCCGACGGCATCTTCGCTGGCGCTGGTTAACTGCTCGCCCAGCGATTGGATGTAGGCGGACAACAGGGGGTCCTGGATTACCGGCATGGAGTTGCGGATACTGCGCATGAAGGCGCGACCCAGGCGTTTTTCCTCGGCCGGGGAGAGGACGTTGCCCGACGGGTTGCCGATATCGGGCAGATCCAGCTGCTCCAGCGCCCGGGTGGCGGGCGCCATGGCCAGCAGCAGCATGCAGAGCAGGCCGGGCAGGAGCCATTTTATTGCTGAACTCAGATTACATCTCGGGTGCATGCCTTGAGAGACAAGGCGGATACCCGATAGTTCAGCCGATGACAATCCAGGTGTGATGTTTGCGTTCACTAAATTCCCTGCTACGGATGGTTGCCTGTTCAGGTGGCTTCAATATAACAGGGATTTTCTTGCGGATCAGGGCGGTGGCGCCGGTTTAGCCGGCGCGCTTCCCGCCGGGGATCAACTGAACAGGTTTTTTACCGTGCGGGTCAGTTGTTTGAGCAGTTCCGGTGCATCGCTGTCCATCACCTGATCGATTACCCAGCGATTGACCTGGCTGTCCCCCATGGCCTGCTGAATCTCGTAGCCCAGATGGCGCAGGAAGGGGTAGGTGGGGCCTTCATCGGTATAGCCGAACTCCGCATATTCGCCGGCCCGCTGGTTGAAGGTCTCGATGAAGGTGGTGCGGTAATCACCCGCGCCCAGCATGGATTGGCTGTTCTCTTCATAATGGTCCGCCAGCTTCAGCACCATGGCAGTTACCAGTTCCCGGCGCTGTTCATCGGTGATCGATTCGTACAGCATGCGCTCCACCGCCAGGGCCTGAAAAATCAGGTACTCGGCAACCACCGCCAGGCGCTGGGCGTCGTCCCGGTAGGTGAAGTGCTGGCTATGCAGGTTGACCGCCTTGTCCACGCCCAGACGCCAGGCGTTAAAAGCGATCGCCCCGCCAATCTCCTCCAGAGAACGTTCAGCTTCCTCTTTATGCCACTGGCTCTTCAGTCTCAACGCCATAAGATTGTCCTCGTTACGGCAAGCACTATCGGCTCATCCGGTATGAATATTAGTTCGGGTTAATATAGCACAGAGTATGCCCTGCGCCAGATCAGACGCGGAATAAGGCGTTCGCCGGCGGTTAGTGGTGGCAATTTGATCTGGTATAAGGCAGCGCCTGCCACGCTGTGGAGAATGGTCATCAGTTCAGTTAACCGGACCAGGAGTTCACCATGCAATACCCCGCCTTTTTTGACCCTATCGAGCCGTTACTGCTCCATGATCCCCTGGCTGAACTGCTGGGGACCTTTACCGATGGCATCGTGGAGATTGGTTACCTGGATGTGGTGCGGCTGGCAGGCCACTCCTGTCCCACGGTGGCGGGTGCTTTTCTGATGGCAAAACGGGGTCTGAAGGCGCTGTATGGCGATGATCTGCCGGTCCGGGGTGAAATCGCGGTGGAGATGCCGCAGGCGATTGGTGAAGGGGTCACCGGAGTGGTGGCGAATGTACTCTCATTCATTACCGGGGCGACCGACCAGGGAGGGTTTCATGGCCTGGCCGGGCGCTTTGACCGGCGCAACCTGTTGTCGTTTGGACATGCCACTGCCGCATCGGTGAGCCTGGTTCGGCAGGATACGGGACGGCGGGTCTCCATCACCTATGACCCCAGCGTGGTGCCGATTGATCCCCTGATGGAGCGGCTTTTCCCCAGGGTGCTGGCAGGCAGGGCGAGCGCTGAAGAGGCGAGGCAGTTCGGCATGCTGTGGCAAGGGCGGGTCGAGGCGATTCTGGGTGATTTCGCCGATGACCCCTGGTTACTGGTTTTACAACTAGAGCCTGAATGAGCCGGAATCCGGCGCTCATTCACCGGTAATGGGCTGGCTATTGCGGGGCAAAAATGGAAGGTGGCACACAGGCCACCACCCATTTTTGGATTTTGCTCAGTAACCGCCCTTGCGTTTGGTTTCCGGCAGACCGGCAATCTTGCCAGCCTGTTTGGACGGACCCATCGGGAAGTGTTCGTAGAGGGCCTTGGCATCCACCTTTTCCAAATCAGTCCAGACCGATTTGAAGTGCTTGACCATGTTGCGCTCGTTCGGCTGGTTGCCGTTGTTGTTGAAGTACTCGTCGCGCAGATAGTTGATCACTTCCCAGGCTTTCTCAGAAAGGGAGATCCCTTCTGCTTCGGCGATTACGTTGGCCAGTTCCTCGCTCCAGTCTTCGTGATTCACCAGGTAGCCGTTTTCGGTGGTCTCGATGGTGTTACCGTTCAGTTGATAGGGCATTGATTACCTCCGGTTTTGTTATATCACCACCCCGAGCCAGCCGGTTTTGGATGGCTGCGTAAAAAGTTCATGGTGGTTAATTTAAGGATATTAATGAAAACTTATATGTTATAGGGGCTGTCGGTAAAATTAAACCGATTCTTGACCCGGTTTTGTCATCCACCTAAAAGGATTTCTGTGGCAGAAAAAGGCCGCAGCCCAATGCACGGTGCGGTCCCAACCCCTGCTCCTGCAGAGTGACCGCATCTTCATAGGAGAGTTCGGCCACCATCAGGCTGCGGGTATGGATCGGGCCGTCGGGGCTCTCCAGTCGATGGGGCTTGCCGCAGAGAATTTTCTTGAAGCGCAGCCCCATGCGGTTCAACTCCTCCACCGCCCAGCGAATAAACTGCTCCTCCGGCAGCTCCGGATCGGCGGCGATATAGCGTGCGTAGAGGAACCGGGTCATGGCCAGCGGTTTTTGCCGGCTTCCCTGGATGGTCATGGAATGACCGGCGATATCCAGTGTTTGTCCCACCAGTGCTTCGGCCGCTTCCGCCAGTGCCGTCGGCAGTCTGAGGGTCAGCGGGGTTCGCCGGGAGAGGTGCAGCAGTGCATCCTGGGACTCGGGGCGCTCCCAGCCGTTGCCCGACTCAGCGCCGTGGATCAGGTGCAGTCCGACTCCTGGTTCGCTCATGAACCAGGGCAGATGTTCCTGGATGGCCCGGGCCAGCGTCCAGGCGTGATCCACCGGCAGTGTCGGACAGCTGATCCGAAACTGGAGATCAATAATATCCTGGGGGACAACAAAGCTCTCTTCGCCGGTATCTTCGTCCCAATACATCATCTTTGAACCTGTTTTCTCGTTAATCCGGGATCAGTGCCCGCAGGGCATCCCGGTCAAACCACCACTTATCCTGCACCAGGACATCCAGTACTTTGGCCAGGCGGGGCAGAAACTTGTCCGGTTGGTCCAGTTCCAGCTGTTGCACCCAGAAGTCAAAAATCTCCTGCTCTTCCACCTGGCTGTGCCGCCGTGCAACCTGGCCAAGCAGCTGGTTGGTGAAGAAGAGCAGGTTTTCCCGACTCTGCTCATCGGCGCGCAGATCCACAATGTAGTTGGCCACGGCCGCCGCCACGGCGGCGCCGTCGGACCTGTCCGGGGTTTCGTCGATCAGGTGCTGCAGCATGGCAACGGTCAGTTCCGGATCGATCGGGAAGGTGACCCCCAGCCAGATACCGTGCGCCAGTGCGGGAATGGAGTCGGCCTGTTCGGACTGGAACAGAATGTCACAGGCCTCGACCGCCTGTTGCCATTGGTTTGCCGCCAGGGCGCGCTCAAACAGCCCGCGTGCCTGTGTGGATGCCTCGTCGAACCGGTTCAGTTCCAGCAGGGCATAGCCGCTGTCCAGCTCCAGTTGCAGCCGCTGTTCGAGCGGTGCATCGGCCGGCATTTGCGCCAGTTGCTGCTGCAGCTCGGCGAGTCGTAATTCGATTTTCTGGGTCGATGGCACCGCGTCTTCGGCGGAGTCGTTATCACCCATGATGGTTTCGGTTTGCAGATATTTCACGCAATCAGTTCCTTCAGTTAATGGACGGCTCAGGTGAACGCGGCTTCCAGCCGATCCTCCCAATCTTCCGGGGTGTCGCTAAAGGGTGGTTTGACATCGATTCGAAAAAACATCTCCGACTGGCGACGCACTTTGATCACTTCGATCAGTTCCTCGAAGCTGTCTACCTCAGGGCTTTGAATCAGGACCTCACTCAACAGGAGCATGGGGATTACCTCTTATATAGAATCAGTAGTGGTTCAGTAGTAAATGGCCGACGATTTCCAGTGTTCCTGAATACCCAAGTAAACCAGTTGGGCAATTATTGAACCCCAGGGATAGTGCACTAAGCAAGCCCAAATTAGCACACTGGATATGCTGCGGCGCACTATCAAAATGGGCGATAAAAATTCAAATATGATAATAATAAAGTTTATAACTATATGATTTATATGATATTAATCACGTTAGAGACTTATTGTTTTCATATATTACCAAGTTATCATATATCCCATAGTGGATATGCCTTTCTTTATCCCTACCCCCCATTAGCGGGGTATTTTTGCTGCATAAGTGAATCCTAAAATGCAACCCATGTTTTGGAACAGGGGTCTGTTATCCGTACGGATTACGGATCTTGGATTTCCCGCTTATTGATTGCTTCCGGTCACACAGATGCCGGCTGACTTTTCGGATAGGCTGGAAGCTACACTATAAATCGAGATCGATGGGAGAATAACTGATGGCAAAACCGATGTATGACACCCCCATGCTTGATCAGTTGGAGGACGGCGTCTGGCCGAGCTTCGTAAGTGGACTCAAGCGACTGGCTAAAGACAACGACATGATGGTTGACCTGCTCGGCCAGCTCGAGACCTCTTACGAGACCCGGAAGGGTTACTGGAAGGGTGGAACTGTGGGTGTCATCGGTTACGGTGGCGGCGTTATCCCCCGTTTTACCGAGCTGAAGGACGAGAACAACAATCCGAAGTTCCCGGCAGCTGCCGAATTCCACACCCTCCGCATCATGCCGCCTCCTGGCATGCACTATGATACCGGTACCATTCGCAAGTTCTGCGATATCTGGGAGAAGTACGGCTCCGGCCTGATCGCCTTCCACGGACAATCCGGCGATATCATGTTCCAGGGTTGTACCACCGATAATGTCCAGCCGGCTTTCGATGCCATCAACGAGATGGGCTTTGACATGGGCGGCGCCGGTCCTGCTGTACGTACCGGTATGTCCTGTGTCGGCTCCGCGCGCTGCGAGCAGTCCTGCTTCGACGAAGCCCGCGCCATGCGCACCTGTGTCAATGCCAACCTGGATGACATGCACCGTCCGGCCCTGCCTTACAAGCTGAAGTTCAAGGCTTCCGGTTGTGCCAACGACTGCATGAACTCGATCCAGCGCGCCGACGTCTCCATGATCGGCACCTGGCGTGATGACATGAAGGTTGACCAGGATGAGGTCAAGGCATTCGTTGCCAGAAAGGGTCGCAAGTACGTGATCGATAACGTCATCACCCGCTGTCCGACCCAGGCCCTGTCACTGAATGACGATGACACCCTGGCTGTCGACAACCCCAACTGCGTACGCTGCATGCACTGCATCAACGTGATGACCAAAGCGCTCTCCCCCGGTGATGACCGTGGTGTCAGCATCCTGGTGGGTGGTAAGCGTACCCTGAAAATCGGTGACCTGATGGGCACCGTCATTGTTCCCTTCCACAAGCTGGAGACCGATGAGGACTTCGAGTGGCTGGAAGAGTTGAGTACCGAAATTCTGGACTTCTTCGCCGAGAATGCGCTGGAGCATGAGCGTACCGGTGAGATGATCGAGCGTATTGGTCTGACCAACTTCCTGGAAGGCCTGAATATCGAGATTGATCCGAACATGATCACCCGGCCACGTACCAATCCGTACGTCCGTACCGATGGTTGGGACGAAGAGGCGGCCAAGTGGAAAGAGCGTCAGGCTCAGGCTGCCCAGTGATTATCAGGTGAAGGTCCGCCGCGCTGCGGCGGGCCGGCAAACCGGTAGGTTACCGGTTTAAACAGAATAGATTCAGATACTAAGAATTTTGGAGGTAACAATGGCTGAAGCACCTCGCATGCCCGATGAGACAGGCGTTCCCGAGATCGAACCCTATCTGCACCCTGTCCTGAAGAAAAACTACGGCAACTGGAAGTGGCATGATCGGCCCCGTCCCGGTGTTCTTCATCACGTGGCGCACAGCGGCGACGAAATCTGGACCGTACGTGCCGGTACCCAGCGGCAGATGGATGTCTACACCATCCGCAAGCTGATGGATATTGCCGATGAGTTCGCTGAAGGTTATGTCCGCTTTACCATTCGCTCAAACATCGAATTCATGGTCTCGGAAGAGTCCAAGGTTCAGCCGCTGATCGACAAGCTGCTGGAAGAGGGTTTCCCGGTCGGTGGTACCGGTAACTCGGTCTCCATGATCTCCCACACCCAGGGCTGGCTGCACTGCGATATCCCGGCAACTGACGCATCCGGTGCGGTTAAGGCGCTGATGGATGAGCTGCACGAAGAGTTCATTCGTGAAGAGATGCCGAACCGTGTCCGTCTGACCACTTCCTGCTGCCAGATCAACTGCGGTGGCCAGGGTGATATCGCCATCAATATCCAGCACACCAAGCCGCCCAAGATCAACCACGATCAGGTTGGCAACGTGTGTGAGCGTCCGTCCGTTGTGGCGCGCTGCCCGGTAGCGGCAATTCGTCCGGCCGTGGTTAACGGCAAGCCGACCCTGGAAGTGGATGAGCGCAAGTGTATCTGCTGTGGTGCCTGCTTCCCGCCCTGTCCGCCGATGCAGATCAACGATCCGGAACACTCCAAGTTTGCGATCTGGGTGGGTGGCAAAAACTCCAACGCCCGGTCCAAACCGACCTTCCACAAACTGGTTGCCGCAGGCATCCCGAACAATCCGCCGCGCTGGCCTGAAGTCGCCGCAGTGGTTAAAAATATCCTCCGGGTTTATAAAGAGGATGCCAAGGATTTCGAGCGTATCGGTGAATGGGCAGAGCGTATCGGCTGGCCGCGCTTCTTCGAGAAGACCGGACTGCCGTTCACCAAGTACCATATCGACAACTGGCGTGGAAGTCGTGCGAATTTGAATGCGTCTGCACATATTCGCTTCTAAGTTGATTGGCTATTAGGGAATCGATAATGAAATTTGCGATTCAAGTAAACGAGGGTCCGTATCAGCACCAGGCGTCTGATTCGGCCTATCAGTTCACCAAGGCCGCCCTGGAGAAGGGGCACGAGATCTTTCGTGTCTTCTTCTACCATGACGGTGTGAACAACGCGACCAAACTGACCACCCCGCCCCAGGACGATCGCAACATCGTCGATCGCTGGAGCGAGCTGGCTCAGCAGCATAATCTGGACCTGGTGGTCTGTGTGGCGGCCGCCCAGCGTCGCGGTATTGTGGATGAGGGTGAAGCCAAGCGTAACGGCAAGGATGCTGAAAATATCGCCCCCGGGTTCCGTATTTCGGGTCTTGGGCAGTTGGTAGAGGCCGGCATCCAGGCGGATCGCCTGGTCGTGTTTGGCGACTAGTTGAAGGGATAGAGAGATGTCCGAAGAAGAGATGATGGACGACGAGGTCGTCAAAAAGTTCATGTTCGTCAACCGGCGCGCTCCGTATGGTTCCATATACGCACTGGAGTCGCTCGAGGTGGTACTGATCGCCGCAGCGTTTGATCAGGATGTCAGCCTGGTATTCAGCGACGATGGTATCTATCAGTTGAAGAAGGGGCAGGAGACCGAAGGCGTCGGCATGAAGAACTTCTCACCCACTTACCGGGCCCTGGAGATGTATGACGTGGAGAAGTTGTACGTTTCCAAAACCTCGATGGATGAGCGCGGCATCAGCAAGGATGACCTGATTGTCGACGTGGAGGTCCTGAGTGATGAGGCCTTGGCAGACCTTATGGATGACCAAGATGTCATCTTCAGTTTCTAAGAGGTGGGTAAGATGAGTATTTTACACACGGTGAACAAGTCACCTTATGAGAAGAACTCCCTCGACAGCTGCCTGCGCCTGGCCAAACCGGGTAGTGCATTGTTGTTGATCGAGGATGGCGTGTACGCCTCGCTGAAAGGGGCGGCCAAAGAGTCGCAGATAAAAGAGGCTGCCCAGAACATCAAGCTGTACGTACTGGGTCCGGACCTGAAGGCCCGCGGTATGACTGAGGAGAGGGTGATCGAGGGCGTAGAAGTAGTCGATTATGCCGGCTTTGTCGATCTTGCAGCATCGCACGACAAAGTGAACGCTTGGCTCTAAACCCGACTAACTGATTTTTTTACACGAGTACATTACTGGAGAGTGAATCATGGCAATTGAAGTCAACGGCAAAACTTTTGAGACGGATGAAGAGGGTTACTTGGTCAATCTGTCTGACTGGGAGCCTGGTGTGGCAGACGCCATGGCCAAAGAGGATGACCTGGAACTGACCGAGGAACACTGGGATATTATCAACTTCCTGCGTGAGTACTACGAAGAGTACCAGATTGCTCCTGCTGTACGCGTTCTGACCAAGGCAGTAGGCAAGAAACTGGGCAAGGAAAAAGGTAACAGCAAGTACCTGTACGCCCTGTTCCCCTACGGCCCTGGCAAGCAGGCGTGCCGCTTTGCTGGCCTGCCTAAGCCTACCGGTTGTATCTAAACCGTCATCTGTTCGGTAAGGACCACCCTCTCTGCAGTTTTGAGAGGGTGGCTCAGAGTGGCCTTCTCCGTGGAGGAGGGGACTCTGCGCGACGAAGCGCGAGAATACCAGATACTGCACACTTCAGAATTCAGGAAGTGTTCGAATGCCGGCAGGTGAAAACCGACCGGTTACCAGAATAGCTTGAGGATCGCAGGAACATGTCCACTGTCTATGCGTTGCTGTTTATCGTAGCGACTGTCGTGCTGGTGCTTGGCCTGGCAAGAAAGATTGTCCAGTATGCCAAGACGCCGGCCCCTTTAAAGATTCCTACCACCCCGGCTCCGGTTACTCAAACCGGTGTGGTGATGCGCATGTTTCGTGAGGTGGTGTTTTTCGAAAGTCTTTTCAAGAGCACCAAATGGACCTGGATTTTCGGGTGGCTGTTCCACATGGCGCTGTTTGTTGTGCTGTTGCGCCACCTGCGTTACTTCATGGACCCGGTCTGGCTGCCGATACAGCTGATCCAGCCGATCGGTGTATACGCCGGTTTCGTGATGCTGATCGGCCTGGCAGGGCTGCTGGTCCGGCGTATCTTTGTTGATCGGGTACGCTACATTTCGGCGCCGTCCGATTATCTCTGGTTGCTGGTACTGCTGTTTATCGGCATCAGTGGCCTGATGATGAAGTTTGTGGCGCACACCGATATCGTCATGGTGAAGCAGTTTTTCACCGGTCTGATGGGTTTCAGTATCGGTACACTGCCCATCGATCTTCCATTGATAATCCATCTGTCCCTGGTGCTGGTGCTGATGATCCTGTTCCCGTTCAGCAAACTGCTGCACGTGCCGGGTATCTTCTTCAGCCCGACCCGTAACCAGGTGGATAACCCCCGTGAAAAGCGTCACCTCGCCGACTGGGCGAAGGCGATGGAAGAATAAAAGCAGCAATCGACTGAAAGCCGAAGAGGGTATTACATGGCTAAGGCAGAATTCGATGTACCGGAGCTCCAGGAATACGTGGAAGTGCCGGAACTCGTGGAAGGCACAATGGCGCATCTCAGCCCGTTTGTGGCCAAACCGGATCACAACACCGCGCTGGGCTTTCCGGGCGAGCTGGTAGATGACTGGCATGACAAGGTGCTGGATAAACTGGATGACCTGCGGTCACGCTACCGCTCCCTGCAGGTCTATCTGGATGCCTGCGTAAAGTGTGGTGCCTGTACCGACAAGTGTCACTACTACCTCAGCACCAAGGATCCGAAGAACATGCCGGTCGGGCGTCAGGATCTGCTGCGCAAGGTCTACCGCCGTTATAACACTTTTGCCGGCAAGTACTTCCCCTGGCTGGTGGGTGCCAAGGATCTGACCCGGGAGACCCTGGACGAGTGGTACAGCTATTACCACCAGTGCTCCCAGTGTCGCCGCTGTTCCGTGTTCTGTCCCTACGGTATCGATACCGCCGAGATCTCCATGGCGGCCCGCGAGATACTGGACAGCGTCGGTTACGGCCAGAAGTACTGTAACGAGATCATTGCCAAGGTCCACGACAAGGGCAATAACCTGGGCCTGCCGGGACCGGCTATTCTGGATACCCTGGAAGGGCTGGAAGAGGATGTCTTTGACGAGACCGGTGTGGAAGTCAAATATCCGCTGGATCAGAAAGGTGCAGAGATTCTCCTGGTGACCCCTTCGGCAGACTTTTTCGCCGAGCCCCATGTGGATGGCCTGATCGGTTACGGCAAGGTGTTCCACGAGGCCGGCGTCAGCTGGACCCTGAGTACCACCGCATCCGAGGCGGGTAACTTCGGTATGTTCATCGGCAGCTACGAGAACATGCGCCGGGTGGCATTGCGCATCCGCCAGGCGGCCCTCGAACTGGGTGTGAAACGGATTGTATTTGGTGAGTGCGGCCACGCCTGGCGTGTTGCCTACTCGTTCCTGAATACCCTGGCCGGGCCGTTCGATTTTCTGGATCCCCGCTATCCGGTACCGCAGCATATCTGCGAATACACCTACGACCTGATTCAGCAGGGCAAGCTGAAGTTCGACAAATCAGCTAACGACGACATGACCCTGACCTTCCACGACTCCTGCAACGTGGCGCGTGCGACCCGCATGGGTGACAAGCCCGGCGGCCAGTTCGAGATACCCCGTGCAGTGATCAAGGCGGTCTGTAACAACTATGTGGATATGGATCACGAAACCATCGGCGAGAAGACCTTCTGCTGCGGCGGTGGTGGTGGTCTGCTGACAGACGACCTGATGGAGATCCGGGTGAAAGGGGCAATGCCAAGGATGACGGCGTTGCAGAACGTGATCAAGGACGAGGGGGTAACGCACATGGCCGCCATCTGCGCTATTTGTAAAAGCCAGTTTACCAAGGTGTTGCCTTACTACGGCATGGACATGGATCAGATTGTCAGTGTCCATCAGCTGGTCAGCAACGCCATCATCCTTACCGGGCAGAAGACCGATGAGGACGAAACCGAAGCGGACGATGAAGCGTAAGGGTGTTGAAAAAGTTGAGGTATAACGCGTCGGCGAGTCAATCACTGACGGTGTTTTAAAAAATTATACAGGTTGAGGAGAGAATTCCATGGCAACTCCTACGGAACAGATGAACGAAAAACTGAGTTTCCGTCGCTTTAACGATGGCGATAACGAGTGGGACGATTTTAGCGAGAAGATCTTCCGGGAAGATACCTCTTATAAATGCCCAACCTATATCCATAAAACACCGCCCTGCCAGGGAAGCTGTCCTTCCGGCGAGGATATCCGGGGTTATCTGGCGATTGGTCGTGGCCAGGAGAAGCCGCCCGAGGGCGTCGAGCGCGATGAGTACATGTTCCGTCGCTCCACCGATGCCAATCCTTTCCCTGCCATGATGGGTCGGGTCTGCCCGGCGCCTTGCCAGGACGGCTGTAACCGTAACGATGTGGAAGACTTCGTCGGCATCAATGCGGTCGAGCAGTTCATCGGTGACACCGCCATCGAGAAGGGCTACAAGTTCCCGGTTGGTGAAGCCAAGGATCAGCGCGTCGCCGTGATCGGTGGCGGACCGGCTGGCATGTCCGCTGCGTACCAGTTGCGGCGCATGGGGTATGGCGTAACCATCTTTGACGAAAACGAGGAACTGGGTGGCATGATGCGTTATGGCATCCCCGGTTACCGTATTCCCCGCGACAAGCTGGATGCGGAGTTGAACCGCATTGTGGAGATGGGCGTGGATCTGCGTCTCAAGACCCGCGTCGGCCGTGATGTGTCGGTGGAGGATCTGGAGAAAGAATTCGATGCACTGCTCTGGGCACTGGGCTGTCAGAGTGGACGCGGTCTGCCGGTGCCGGGTTGGGAAGGTACACCCAACTGTGTTACCGGTGTCGCTTTCCTCAAGGCCTTCAACGAGGGGCGCCTGAAAGTGACCGCCGAGCGTGTGGTCTGTATCGGTGGTGGTGACACCTCCATCGACGTGGTTTCAGTGGCACGCCGCCTCGGTTATGTGAAAAACCTGAACCCGACCGACCGTCCGGAGCTGGTTATCCGGGATGGCTACGTCGCCCATGACGCCGCTGTCACCGCCGCTGCCCAGGGTTCTGACGTGACCCTGACCTCACTGTTTACCAAAGACAAGATGATGGCGGCCGAGCACGAGGTGCAGGACGCCACCACCGAAGGTGTCACTATCCTGGACGGCGTCATGCCGCTGGAAGTGATTGTCGGTGACGATGGCCGGGCTACCGGACTCAAGGTGTGTGACTGCACCATGGACGGCATGAAGCCGATCCCTGTTGAAGGGACCGAGCGGGTGCTGGAAGCCGATCTGATAGTTTCGGCTATCGGCCAGGGTGGTGACATGACCGGGCTGGAAGATCTGGCGAATGAGCGCAACCTGATCGATGCCGACAAGTTCTTCCAGGTGCCGGGTAAAGAGGGTCACTTCGTGGCTGGCGATATTATTCGTCCCCATCTGCTGACCACCGCCATCGGCCAGGCTTCCATTGCCGCCGAGAGCATTGATCACTTCCTCCGCCGGGAAGAGCAGGTTAAACGTCCCAAGGTGGATGTGCATCACTTCGATCTGCTGGAGAAGCTGCATGAGGCGGGCAAGGATCCCGAGCCGTTTGACCCGACCGTGGGCGACCAGCGGGGTACTTCCACCGCCAACTACGCGGTGCACAATTTCGAGAACCGTGCCGAGCAGGAGGTGATCCCCTCCAGTGAACTGTTCCTGGGTCACTTCTCCTTTACGCCGCGTAACAAGCGTACTGAAGAGGTACCGTCTGCGGAGGTCGTGCTGGGGCACTTCCACGAGCGTCTGCACCCCTACAGCGAGGAGCAGATGGTCGCAGAGGCGAAACGCTGCATGAGCTGCGGCATGTGTTTCGAATGTGATAACTGTGTGGTGTTCTGTCCTCAGGACGCCGTATTCCGGGTCAAGAAAACCGAAGCGACCACGGGTCGTTATGTGGATACCGACTACAACAAGTGTATCGGTTGCCACGTCTGCAGCGATGTCTGTCCGACCGGTTATATTCAGATGGGCCTGGGTGAGTAGGAGCAGTAATGGGTAGTTTATCCGGCATGAGGCGATTTGCTGGACTGGTGCTGGGGGGAGCATTGCTGCTCCTCACCAGCGGCGCGTTCAGTGACACGGCTGTTACCAAGGGTTCCAGGGCAGCAGGCCTGGAGAGTTGTGTGGCACCCACGGCGGTGATGCGGCGGAATCATATGGATTTCCTCAAGCATGACCGGAACAAGACAGTGCACCAGGGTATCCGGGATACCCAGTTCAGCCTGGCTGAGTGTGTGGAGTGTCACGCCACGAAAGATGACGCTGGCGCCTATAAGCCGGTCAACGCGGAAGGCCAATTCTGCGAAAGCTGCCACAACTATGTGGCGGTTGATCTGACCTGCTTCCAGTGTCACAGCAAGACGCCGGACGGCCCCGAAGCCAACAGCACGGCCATGCGGGATCTTGGCGGTGACCGGCCCGGCCTGGGCCTGTTGCAACCGGTCGACCAGCCACTCTCGCTGAGCCGGGAAGAACTGGCCCGGCTTCATGCAAAGATTGAGGGGAACTGATCATGAGCATTAACAATGACCAGCCTGATCTGCAGCGACGCAATTTCATTGGCAGGACTGTTCTGGCAGCGGGTGCCGCAACTGTCGCTCCCGGTGTGATGCTGACGGTAGCCAATGCCGGCTCAGAAGAGGGTGTCTCCAGCGCGGTTCGCTGGGGCATGCTGATCGATACCAACAAATGTGCTGATGGCTGCACCGCCTGCGTCGAGGCGTGTAACAAGGAGAACGGCATCGATCTTCTCCAGCGTCCCGAGGGGCAATCGGACGAGATGTGGGATGCCCAGCGGCCGCAGTGGATTCGCAAGGTGAAGTTGCGTGATACCCAGACCGGGGAAGTCTCCAACCTGCCCATGATGTGTCAGCACTGTGAGCATCCGCCCTGTGTGGATGTGTGCCCCACGGGTGCCTCGTTCAAACGCGCCGACGGCATTGTGATGGTGGATCGGCACATCTGCATCGGTTGCCGTTACTGCATGATGGCCTGCCCCTACAAGGCGCGCTCGTTCATCCATCAGAATGTGGCGGAGCAGTTGACCGCCGCACCCCGTGGCAAGGGCTGTGTGGAGTCCTGCAACCTCTGTGCGAACCGGATCGACGGCGGCCAGGAGACAACCGCCTGCCAGGATGCCTGTAATCGGGAAGGGCACAAAGCGATTCTGTTTGGTGATCTGAAAAATCCGGAAAGCGAGATCGCTCAGGCGCTGAAAAAGCAACACAGTCACCAGATTCGAGCCGATCTGGAACTGAATACCGGTGTCCGGTACACCAATGTCTGAGCGGTAGGGAGAGAAGTCGATGATAAAAACCAAATACCGCGAACTCTACTGTAGTTCACCCCGTTACTGGGGCGGTCTCGCCTCCCTCGTTTTCCTCATTTTGCTGGGCATGGGCGCGGCTTACCACATGGAGCACAACGGCCATTTCGTGACCGGCATGAGTAACCAGATCGTCTGGGGGTTGCCGCACGTTTTTGCCATTTTCCTGATCGTGGCCGCCTCGGGCGCGCTCAACGTGGCCTCCATCGGTTCCGTGTTCGGTGGCCCGCTGTACAAGCCGCTGGGACGTTTCTCCGGTCTGCTGGCAATCGGTCTGCTGGCCGGTGGCCTGGTGGTGTTGTTGCTGGATCTGGGGCGCCCTGATCGGTTGATCGTGGCCATAACCACCTACAACTTCAAATCCATTTTTGCCTGGAACATTATTCTCTATACCGGCTTCTTTACCATTGTCGGTCTCTATCTCTGGGCCATGATGGATCGGAAGTTTGAAAAATTCAAAACGCCGATCGGCTTCGCCGCTTTCTTCTGGCGGCTGGCACTGACCACCGGTACCGGATCCATTTTTGGTTTCCTGGTGGCCCGTGAGGCGTATGACGCCGCCATCATGGCGCCGATGTTCATCATCATGTCCTTCAGTTATGGACTGGCGTTTTTCATTCTCACCCTGATGGCTGCCTACTGGTGGGCGGACCGTACCATTGGTGATCTGCGCCTGGCCAAGCTGAAGAACCTGCTGGGCGTATTTGTGGGTTCGGTGCTCTATTTTGCGCTGGTCTATCATCTCACCAATCTGTATGCCACCCAGCACCACGGCGTGGAGCGTTTCATCCTGCTGGATGGCGGCATCTACACCAGCATGTTCTGGATAGGCCAGGTGGTTGTCGGCGGGATCATTCCCCTGTTCCTGCTCTATTCGCCGGCCTTTGCCACCTCGCGCTTTGCCATCGCGGTGGCTTCCATGCTGGTGCTGATTGGCGGCTTTTTCCAGATCTATGTGATCGTGATTGGTGGCCAGGCGTTCCCGATGAACATGTTCCCGGGCAAAGAGGTACTGGAGAGCAGCTTCTTTGACGGCGTTGTGGCGGCCTATTCACCCACACTGGCCGAAGGACTGCTGGGCTTTGCCGGGGTTGTGGTCGCCATGACCCTGGTGGCTGTGGGTGCCCGCATGCTGCGTGTGTTGCCGGAGAGTCTGGAAGATCCGGCTGACGTGGAACACGTCTGATCCTGCTGGCTGTCGTGTCCGGGCGGGATGCTGTGTGAAAACAGGCATTCCTGCCCGGATACGGAAGTAACCTGCCCACAGAGAGCACCTACTCCCGCTTTACAGGCATAACCGGACGGGTGACTATAATCCACCGATGACTCGGGGCAGAGTTCCCCGGATTTTCGGTAACCGTGTCACTGAGCTGATCGAGACCTATGCCTTACTTTTTTATCTCCGCCGCCCACAAATCCTCCGGTAAAACGACCCTGTCGATTGGCCTGACCGCCGCCCTGGCCCGTCGTGGCATGCAGGTGCAGACGTTTAAAAAGGGACCCGATTATATCGATCCGCTCTGGCTCACCGCCGCCAGCGGGCGACCCTGTGAAAACCTGGATTTCTTCACCATGTCCCGGCAGGAGATCGCGGACGAGTTCGGGCGCGCCATGGCGACGGCGGATATCGGCATTATCGAGGGCAACAAGGGGCTCTACGATGGCCTGGACCTGGATGGGAGTAACAGCAATGCGGCGCTGGCGGCGCAACTGCAGTCGCCGGTTTTCCTGGTGATTGATGCCCGGGGCATGACCCGGGGTATAGCGCCGCTCATCCTGGGCTATCAGGCATTCGATCCCAATGTGCGTATTGCCGGCGTGATCCTCAACAAAGTGGGTGGCAGCCGGCACGAGGCCAAACTGTGTAACGTTATCGGTCACTATACCGACCTGCCGGTGGTGGGCGCTGTGCACAACGCCCCGGAGCTGATTATCGATGAGCGCCACCTGGGTCTGATGCCGAGCAACGAGAGCGCATTGGCGGAGAAGAAGATCGCCCAGCTGGGTGAGAAAGTTGCCGAGCAGGTGGATATTGACCGGATGCTGAATATCGCCGCCGATGTGCCGCCGATCGATTTCCCGGCACCGGCAGCAACCGCTCCGTTGTCCGGGCCACTGCGTATCGGCTATCCCCGGGACCGGGCCTTCGGTTTCTACTATCCGGGCGATCTGCGCAAGATGGGTAACCAGGGGGTGGAGCTGGTGGCGTTTGATACGCTTCAGGATCCCCATCTGCCAGCGGTGGATGGCCTGTTCATCGGGGGCGGTTTTCCCGAGATGGTCATGGATGAGTTGGAGGCCAATGTCTCGTTACGGCGGGAGATTCGTGACTTCATCGAGCAGGGCGGGCCGGTATACGCTGAGTGTGGCGGACTGATGTACCTGGCGCGCAGCCTGCAATGGCAGGGGCGCCAGTGCGAGATGGTGGGTGCCATAGCGGGGGACGTGGTGATGCATGAGCGCCCCCAGGGACGGGGCTATGTGCGCCTGGAGGAGACCGACGCCAGTCCCTGGCCGAAAGTGCCGGATTGTAGCGCCACGATCGCGGCCCACGAGTTCCACTACTCGGCGCTGGAGAATCTGGATCCGTCAATCCGCTTTGCCTACCGGGTGACCCGGGGCACCGGGATTGACGGAACCCATGACGGGATTATTTACAAGAATCTGCTGGCCAGTTATACGCACCTGCGGGATGTGGGCGATAATCACTGGATAGAACGTTTCCTGGCCCATATACGCAACTGCCGGAAATAGGGACATAACAAAACAGAATGGCGCCGGCGGCAGGGAATAGGCGGAGCGCTGAAACAAATAATTGAAAGGTTAGGCATAACCGGGATAACCTCGACAGGAGTATCCCTATTGCAGTATGGAGCATTCTCATGTTTGAAATCACAGAAAATGCCGCTGAGCAGGTTCGCAATGCAGCCGAACAGGGCGGTACCGAGGGTATGGCGCTGCGCATGGCCGCCCGGATGAAGGAGGATGGCACTATCGATTATCTGATGGGCTTCGATGAGGCCAAGGATGACGATCTGCGGATTGTCACCAACGGTATAGAGGTGGTGATGGAACCGCAATATGCGAGTCTGCTGGACGAAGCCGTGATGGATTATGCGCAACTGGATGACGGGGAGCTGCGGTTTATTTTTATCAATCCCCAGGACGCCAACTACGAACCGGCCCCCAAGAGCCGGTCCAAATAGGATTTGAATAACCCGCTTCCTGCGCCGGGTGACCGGTCGGCAGGTTGGATTTATTAATGCCAGGCAGCGGGTGCGCGGTATGCGTTCCGGAAGCCTGAATAGATAAAAATTACAATTACCCTTTTTCTTCTGTTTCAGGTTACTGCCCCACCGCTTCCGGATTGTCGGAGCGGTGGGGCAGAGGCTGTTTACTCATCCTGGTGATGGATCTGCTGCTGGTGTTTCTCCGCTAGGGCGCGTTGAATGTTGTCCGGCACCGGATCGTAATGGCTGAAACTGATCTCGTAACTGCCTTCACCACCGGTGAGTGATTTGAGCCGGGTGCTGTAGTCGTCCAGCTCCGCCAGAGGTGCCTGACCACTGATCAGCATGCGACCATCCGCGGTCATTTCGGTATTGTGAATCCGCCCCCGTTTGACTGCCAGGTCGGCGGTGATATCGCCCATGGCATCACCGCTCGCGGTGATGCTGATGTTCACCACCGGTTCCAGTACGATCGGCCGGGCCTTCTCCAATGCGGCCTGAAATGCCTTTTTACCGGCGGTTACGAAAGCGATCTCCTTGGAGTCCACGGCGTGGAATTTACCGTCATAGACCGTTACCTGCAGATCCTGGATCGGGTAGCCGGCGATATAGCCCTCCTCCAGCGCCTGCCTGACCCCCTTTTCCACCGCGGGGATGAACTGGCCGGGGATGACGCCGCCTTTCACCTCGTCGACAAACAGGAAACCCTCGCCCCGGGGACGGGGTGCAATACGCAGTGAGACCTCGCCAAACTGGCCGGCACCGCCGGTCTGTTTCTTGTGCCGATAGTGTCCCTCCGCTTCGCCGCTGATGGTTTCCCGGTAGGGAATGCTGGGCGGGTGGGTCTCCACATGGACGTTGTAGCGTTCCGCCAGTTGTTCCAGTACCACCCGCAGGTGCAGTTCACCCATGCCGCGGATCACGGTTTCATTGGCCTGGGCGTCGTGTTCAATGATCAGGCAGGGGTCCTCGGACGCCAGTTTAAGCAGCGCATCGGACAGTTTCTGTTCATCGCCCCGTTTATTGGGAACCACCGCCAAGCCGAACAGCGGCATGGGGAATTGCTCCGGCTGCAGGTGGAAATTGTCCTCGTCGTGGGAGTCGTGCAGCACCGCGTCACGGAATATCTCGTCCACCCGGGCCACGGCGCAGATATCCCCGGGAATGGCCTGATCAAGCTCGGTCTGGGCGTTACCCTGGATGCGGTAGAGATGGCTCAGCTTGAACGGTTTACGGGAGTCGCCGATCAGCAGCTGGCTATTACTGCTGACCGTGCCCTGATAGATGCGGAATATGCCCAGCTTGCCCCGGAACGGATCGTTGCTGACCTTGAATACATGGGCGATGACGTGTTTGTCCGGGTCGGGCGTTACGGTCACCGGTGTGGCATGGGGTGGCTCACCTTTCATGAAATTGGGGGGATTACCTTCTGTCGGGTCCGGTAGCAGGCGGGTAATGATCTTCAGCAGCTGCTTGATACCGGCGCCGCTTTTCGCCGAGACGAAGCAGATCGGAATCAGGTGGCCGTTGCGCAGTGCCTCTTCAAAGGGATCGTGCAGCTGTTCCGGTTTCAACTCCTGGCCCTGCTCCAGGTAGAGCTCCATCAGCTGCTCATCCATCTCCACCACCTGGTCGACAATATTGGTGTGGGCTTCGGCGACGGATGAGAAGGCGGTCGGAGCGCCGTCCGGGGTGAAGAAACAGTCCACCACCTGGCCCTGTTCGGCGGCCGGCAGGTTGAGTGGCAGGCAGACATCGCCGAAGGTCTCCCGGATGTTGTTCAGCAGGGCCTCCAGATCCAGATTGTCGGCGTCGATCTTGTTAACAATGATGGCACGACACAGGTTGTCATTCTGGGCGTGTTCCATCATCGCCAGGGTGGCGGGCTCAATGCCGGTCTCGGCGTTGATGACCACGGCCGTGGTTTCGGCGGCCTGCAGCACACTGAATGCGCGACCGAAAAAATCGATCAGACCCGGCGTGTCCAGCAGGTTGATGCGGGTACCATCCACCTGCAGATGGGCCAGGGCAGCGTCCAGCGAATGCTCGTAACGCTTCTCCTGTGGATCAAAATCGCAGACAGTGTCGCCCCGTTCGATGGAACCCTGGTTCTGTATCACACCAGCGTGATACAGGAGGGCCTCGACCAGCGTCGTTTTACCGGCGCCTGATTGGCCCACCAGGGCAATATTCCGGATATCCTGGGTGGTGTAGTCAGGCATTATTCTCTCCTCGGAAGTTGCTATGACGGCTTGTTTTGAATCTCCTGTTATCCCACTGGAAGAAGGGCCCGGGCGCCATGACCCGGATCAACAAGTGGTCGAGGCGGACCGGGCGGCGGGCTTTTTTTTGAACCGGAGGACAGGCTCCCGGGCCGGGTTATTTTTACGGCTACAGGTAACCCAAATCCTCGCTCCACCCCTGCGGGGTGCGCCCTGTGCTTGACAGCGACGGGGCGCGTCTGATTCGCCGCGCTCAAGCCCATGCCGCTATTTTCCGTTGCTGGCCGCGATGCTCGGTGGCGCGAAGGTCGGCCCGTGCTGTTTTGTTGAGTGTAGCCGTCGGTAAGGGAGTGGTCAGCGACGGCGTCCCTTGAAGGCGGCGATCTGCTGGATGATCAGGTTGAACGGCAGTTTATCCAGTGCGCCATACTCCGCCTTGGCACTGTTGATCAGGCTGTAGATGTCAGGGACGTAGCGGGATTCCTGCCGGGTCTGCTCCATGACCTGTTCCAGTCCACGCAGACCGCCCACCTGGATGCGCAGGGCCTGGGCATGGCTGAGTACGCCACTCTCCAGGCTGGCCTTGAGGACAAAGCGGCTGTGATGGCGCAGCAGTTTCAGCAGTTCCGAGCACTGGGCCTGGGCCTTGTCCAGTTTGCAGTGAATGCCTTCCCGCTCCGCCAGGTTGAACTTTTCTGACTGGGAACAGCCGGCATGGCCGGCAAACAGACACTTCTCGAACAGGCAGGCGCGCTCGTTGATCTGTTCAAACGTTTTGCGGTAGGCGTCCTGGTCCATAGCCGTCTGGCCTCAGCGCTCCTTCCCGGTGAAACTGTGGATCATGCGCCGGTCCCGCTTGCTGGGCTTGCCCTGGGCCGGACGGGGGGCGGCGGCCCGCAGCAGCCGCTGCTCCTCGATCTGCTGTTGCCGCTTCAGTTTGCTGGCTTCATCCTCGTGATAAAACAGTACCGCTTCACTGGCCGGTCGGCGCTGTTTGGGCAGCTCCCTGACCTCGATCTGCCACTCCAGGGACTCCTTGTGGATGGTCAGCCGGCTGCCGACGCTGACGGTTTTGCCCGGCTTGGTACGCTGGCCGTTGAGATGAACCTTGCCGCCGTTGATGGCCTCGATAGCCAGCTGGCGGGTCTTGAAGAAGCGTGCCGCCCAGAGCCACTTGTCCAGACGCATCTGGGCAGTACTCATGTAATGATATCCGGCTCATCCCGGGGTGCCAGGCCGAGCAGCGGGTCCAGCTTGCCCATCATGTCCAGTTCGGCCATGTCGTCATAGCCGCCCACGTGGAAATCATCGATGAAGATCTGGGGCACGGTGTTGCGCTGACTGCGTTGCAGCATCTCCCGCATCCGCTCCCGGTTACCCTCAATCTGAAGCTCTTCAAATGCCACCCCTTTGCGGTCCAGCAGCGCCTTGGCACGCAGGCAGTAAGGGCAGATGGCGGTGGTGTACATCACGACTTTTGGCATGTTCAGTCTCTATGATTACAAGGGATTCGGCCTATCCTATCAAGCGCCCCAGAGAGGGTCTAGCGGGGCTGTGCTCCCGCTTCGGGCCCGCTTGTACAACTGATTCGCCCCCGGGGCTTGAATAGTGGGTTAGAATCCTGATCTATTGTACCTACTGCCGATTTTTGCCAGCCAACAAGAGATTATCAATGCTAAGAGATACCCCCAGTACGGTTTATCTGAAGGACTACCTGCCCCCCGAATTTCTGATCGATCAGGTCAGGCTCTGGTTTGATCTCGACGAAACCGAGACCCGGGTGCGCTCGCGGCTGGAACTGCGGCGCAATCCGGCGGCCCAATCCCGTTCACCGGATCTGCGTCTGCACGGTGAACAGCTGGAGCTGATCTCCCTCAGCCTGGACGGCGAGCCTGTCGCACCGACCGAGTACGTCCAGGATGACGAGGGGCTTACCCTCAGGCAGGTGCCGGACCGGTTCGTGCTGGAGAGCGAGGTGCGCATCCAGCCGCAGCTCAATACCGCGCTGGAGGGGCTTTACAAGTCGGGCGGCCTGTTCTGTACCCAGTGTGAGGCGGAAGGGTTCCGCAAGATTACCTGGTACCTGGACCGACCCGATGTGATGAGCCGTTTCACCACCACCATCACTGCCGACAAGCAGCGCTACCCGGTGCTGCTCTCCAATGGCAACCCGGGCCCGGTGGTGGAGCTGGAGAATGGCCGGCAGCAGATCACCTGGATAGACCCGTTCCCCAAGCCCGCCTACCTGTTTGCCCTGGTGGCCGGGGATCTGCGCGTTATCGAGGATAACCATACCACGCCCTCCGGCCGCCAGGTGGCCCTGCGCATCTACGTGGAGCCGGAGAATATCGACAAGTGCGACCACGCCATGGCGTCGCTGAAGCGGGCCATGCGCTGGGATGAGCAGCGGTACGGTCGTGAATACGATCTGGATATCTACATGATCGTGGCGGTGAACGACTTCAACATGGGGGCGATGGAGAACAAGGGGTTGAATATCTTCAACTCGAAGTTTGTGCTGGCCTCGCCGGCCACCGCCACCGATCGGGACTTCCAGGGTATCGAGTCGGTCATTGCCCATGAGTATTTCCACAACTGGACCGGCAACCGCATCACCTGCCGTGACTGGTTTCAGCTCAGCCTGAAAGAGGGGCTGACGGTATTCCGGGACCAGGAGTTCTCCGCCGACATGGGCTCGCGTGGCGTCAAACGGATCGAGGATGTGCGGCTGCTGCGCGCGCACCAGTTTGCCGAGGATGCCGGCCCCATGGCCCATCCGGTACGGCCCGACGCCTACATGGAGATCAACAACTTCTACACCGTCACGGTGTATGAGAAAGGGGCCGAAGTGGTGCGTATGCAGGCCAACCTGCTGGGACCGGAGGCGTTCCGGCGCGGTACCGATCTCTATTTCGAACGTTTTGACGGCCAGGCGGTGACCACGGACGACTTTGTCCAGTGCATGGCGGATGCGGGCCAGCGCGATCTGGGTCAGTTCAAACGCTGGTACAGCCAGGCCGGCACGCCGGAGCTGACTATCCAGGGCGACTACGATGCGGCACAACAAACCTACACCCTGACGGTGGAGCAGCACTGCCCGGCCACCCCGGGGCAGCCGGACAAGGAGCCGTTCCTGATCCCGCTGGCGGTGGGACTGCTGGACCGGCAGGGCACCGATCTGTCCCTGCGCCTGGCGGGTGAAACCGGTGCCGGTCAGACCACCCGCATGCTGGAGATCAGCGAGCCCCGGCAGCAGTTTGTGTTTGAACAGATCCCGGTGGCCCCGGTTCCCTCCCTGTTGCGCGGTTTCTCGGCGCCGGTGAAGGTACGGTTTGATTACAGCAACGAACAGCTGATGTTCCTGATGGCCCATGACAGTGACGGCTTCAGTCGCTGGGATGCGGCCCAGACCCTGGCCCAGCGCATCCTGCTGCAGCTGGTGGCGGATCCCGACAGTGATGTGCCTGCGGGTTTTGTCCAGGCGTTCCGCCAGGCTTTGCAGGACAGCGGGTCAGATCCGGCGTTGCTGGCCGAGGTGCTGACCCTGCCGGCCGAGAGTTACCTGGGCGACCAGATGGCCGAAGTGGACGTGGAAGGGATTCACCGCGCCCGGGAACAGCTCAGGAGCACCCTGGCCAGCGAGCTGAAAAGTGAACTGCTGGCGGTCTACCGGGACAACGAGGTGACCGGTGAGTATCGGCCCGATGCGGAATCCATCGGTCGCCGCAGTCTGCGCAACCTGGCCCTCGGTTACCTGATGCAGCTGGAGGACGAAACCATTCAGGATCTCTGTATCGCCCAATACCGGGCCGGCAACAACATGACGGATGTGATTACGGCTCTCTCCCTGCTAGCCGACCGGGATACCCCGGAGACGGCAGAGCTGCTGGAAGCCTTTTACCAGCAGTGGCGGGATGATCCCCTGGTACTGGACAAGTGGTTCAGCCTGCAGGCCATGTCTAAGCGGCCCGATACCCTGGCACGGGTGCAGGCGTTAATGGAACATCCCGCGTTCTCCATGGCCAATCCGAACAAGGTCCGCTCCCTGATCGGCGCCTTCTGTTCCGGCAATCCGGTGCGTTTCCATGCGGTGGACGGGGCGGGTTATCGATTCCTCGGTGACCGGGTGCTGGAGCTGGATGGTCTGAATCCCCAGGTGGCCGCCCGCATGGTGCGTCTGATGACCCGCTGGCAGCGTTATGATGCAACCCGTCAGGGGCTTATGCGGGCACAGCTGGAGCGCATCCTGCACACCCCGGGCGTATCCCGGGATGTCTATGAAATTGTCTCCAAGAGCCTGGAGCAGGCTTAACCGGCACTGAGCCCGGATTGTCTGCGGGGGAGCCGGTACCGGCCCTTGGGCATGGCGCCCGAGCCGGCCGGTTTCCCCGGTCCATACGGTCTCCTGGCTTCTGTAATGGTATTTTTCTGCCCGCTTGATTAGTATCTAGCCCACGACGAGCAACCGGAACCGGGGCAGGATAGGGCAAGATGACAACGCAATCACTCCAGTATCAGCTGAAGGATTCAGAGTCGATCGGGGAGGTGATGACGGCGTTATCCGCACAGTTCACACTCACCAGTGAACCTGAAAAAACCGTACGGCACATACTCCACGACAGTTTCGACTGGCGGTTGTTTCAGGCCGGTTTGCAGCTCGAAGAGTTGCGCGCAACGGGGCGGCATGAGCTGGCCCTGCGGAAACTGGATGGCGGGGCCGCCTGTGAAAGTATCCGCCTGGACGGCGCCGTACCCCCCTTCTATCAACACTATGGCCCCGGCCTGCTGCGGGACCGGCTGGCGGACTGCCTGGCGATGCGGGCCCTGCTGCCCCAGGTGGAGATCCGCCGGCGCGAACGGCTGCTGCGACTGCTGGACAGTGAGCAGAAGACCGTGTTGCGGATCGCCCTGCAGGCGCAGGAGGCGCGGCCTCCCGGACGGGGTGAATACCGGCCGATGGTGGATCTGGTGCGCCTGCTGCCGGTGCGCGGCTACGACAAGCCGCTGGGCCAGGTGAGCCGTTTCCTGACCCGCACCCTGGAACTGCAACCGCAACGGGACCCCCTGATCACTCTGGGGCTGGCCGCCATTGACCGGCAACCCCTGGACTACAGCTCCAAACTCAATTTCAAGCTCCAGCCGGGAAGCCCGGCCGGCGAAGTGGCCCGGCAGATCCACCGTGCCCTGCTGGATACCCTGGAGATCAACCTGCCCGGGACCCGGGCCGATCTGGACTCCGAGTTCCTGCACGACCTGCGGGTGGCGGTGCGGCGCACCCGCTCGGCACTCAGCCAGATCAAGGGTGTGTTTCCGGAAGATGAGGTGGACAAGTTCAAGGAGCGTTTTGCCTGGATCGGCCAGCTAACCGGCCCGACCCGGGACCTGGATGTCTACCTGCTGGGCTACGATGATTACCGCGACAGCCTGCCGGAGCCTTACCGGCCCGACCTGGATCCACTCTACCGGTTCTTGCTGAGTCACCAGAAAACCGAACAGCGGGCCATGGTGCGCAAGCTCAATTCGCCCCACTTCCACAGTCTGCTGAAGGAGTGGCGCGCTTTCCTGGATAGTGAGCCGGGACCGGAATCGACCTGCCCCCAGGCCCATCAACCGATCGGCAAGGTGGCCCGAAAACGCATTTACCGCACCTTTACACGGGTGCTGGAAGAGGGGCAGGCCATCACCCCCCACTCTCCACCCGAGGCGCTGCACGAACTGCGCAAGGGGTGTAAAAAACTGCGCTATCTGCTGGAGTTCTTTCAGAGTCTCTATCCGGCCGAACGGGTTAAGCCGCTGATCAAGAGCCTGAAGGGGCTGCTGGACAATCTGGGTGATTTCCAGGACCTGGAGGTGCAGGCCGACAAGTTGCGCAAGTTCGCCCACCAGATGGTGGCCGAGGGCGACGTGCCGGCCGACACCCTGCTCGCCATGGGCATGCTGGTGGACGGCCTGCTGAAACGTCAGCAGGCCAGTCGCCAGGCGTTTGCCGACCGCTTCGCCCGCTTTGCCGACAACAAGCAGATTGCCGTCTACCAGGAACTGTTTGGCCCGCGCCGTAAAAAGCGCGCTGCGGATGGGGAGCAGGCATGAGGATTATCGGCGTCTACAACATCAAGGGCGGGGTGGGCAAAACCGCCACCGCAGTGAATCTCGCCTACCTGTCCGCCCAGGCCGGACTGCGCACCCTGGTGTGGGATCTGGATCCGCAGGGCGCGGCCAGCTACTACTTCCGTATCAAGCCGCGCATCAAGGGCGGTGGCCGCAAAATGCTCAAGGGCAAGCGGGATCTGGATGGGCTGATCAAGGGAAGTGACTTCGAAAACCTGGATCTGTTGCCGGCCGATTTCTCCTATCGCAACATGGACCTGATGCTGGGGGAGGCCAAGGGACCGGTGAAACAACTGCTGCGGCTGTTGCGTCCCCTGGCACAGGAGTACGACCGGATCTACCTGGATTGCCCGCCCAGCATCTCCCTGGTGTCGGAAAACATCTTCCGGGCGGCTGACGCCCTGCTGGTGCCCACTATCCCCACCACCCTGTCGCTACGCACCTATGAGCAGATGGTGGAGTTTCTGGGAGGGCACAAGGTGGGCAGTGTGAAACGGATGCCGTTTTTCTCCATGGTGGATCGGCGCAAGCGTATGCATCTGGATATGATTGAACAGTTGCCGGAGCGTTTCCCCGAGCTGCTGAAGGCCCATATCCCCTACGCCAGTGACGTGGAACGGATGGGCTATTTCCGCGCCCCGCTGGGCAGTTTTGCCCCCCGCAGTGCGGCGGGTATCGCCTATCAGGCGCTCTGGCAGGAGCTGGAAGCGGCGTTGAAAAGCTGATCAGTGGAGGTTTGCCGGGAGGGTATGGAGATCCTGCCCACCCTGCCGGTTTGCGGGGGATCAGCCCGCCAGGCCGTTGTTCTCTTCGTAGGGCTTGTAGTGCTTGATCTTGCGACGGATATTGCGCTGAACAATCACCCCTTCAATTTTGTGGTTTGTGCCGGCCAGCTCTATGCTAGGGTACTGCGGGTTCAGCGCGACCAGTCGCACCCGGCCTTCGGCATCGCGGACCCATTGGCGGAACAGCCGCTCGCCATCCACAGTGATAATGACATAGGCGCCACTGGCACACACCTCCGATGGCTCGATGACAATGATACACTTGACCGGAAATTCCGGTTCCATGCTGTCATCCAGCACCTGCAGGGCGTAGAGTTCGTTGTAGCTGCAATCTTGTGTCATAGCTGTTGGCCCGGGAATTCTGCTGTATTAGTAAATTATTAAACAGTCTCTCTATATGGCACACAATCGTCAAGCCCAGGCGCGTCCCCATCGTGATCGACGCGACTGGAAGAATCTGCAAAACATGCTCCCCTACCTGTGGAATTACCGGGGACGGGCCCTGCTGGCACTGGCTTGCCTGGTGTTGGCCAAGCTGGCCAATGTGGGCATTCCGGTGGTACTCAAGGAGATTGTCGATGGCATGAGCGACAAGCAGGAGACCCTGCTGATTCTGCCGGTCTCCCTGCTGATTGCTTATGGTGCCCTGCGGGTCAGCAGCACCCTGTTCAATGAGTTGCGCGACGTGGTGTTTGCCCGGGTGCGCTATCACGCCATGCGCCGGCTGGCCACCGAAGTGCTGACCCATCTGCACCAGCTCTCGCTCGGCTTTCACCTGGGCCGCCAGACCGGGGCCATCAGCCGCGACCTGGACCGGGGCACCCGCAGTGTCAGCTCCATTCTCAACTACATGGTGTTCAGCATCATTCCCATGCTGGTGGAGTTCTCCCTGGTGGCGGTGATCCTGTTGACCAACTACGCCCTGGTTTTCACGCTGGTTACCTTCGGCACGGTGGCGGTCTATATCATCTTTACCTTCTCCGTGACCGAGTGGCGTATGGACTATCGCCACACCATGAACCGGCTCGAGTCCCAATCCAACTCCCGGGCCGTGGACAGTCTGATCAATTACGAGACGGTCAAATATTTCGGCAATGAGGGGCTCGAACTGTCCCGCTTCGACAACACCCTGGATGAGTGGGAAGAGGCGGCGGTCAAGAGCCAGAACTCCATGTCCCTGCTCAATTTTGGTCAGGGTGCCATTATCGGTCTGGGCGTAACCGCCATCATGTTCTACGCCGCCGCCGGCGTGGTGGATGGCTCTATGTCCATCGGCGACCTGGTGCTGGTCAACGCCTTTCTGTTGCAGCTGTTCATCCCGCTCAACTTTCTCGGCATGGTCTACCGGCAGATCAAGTACTCCCTGGCGGACATGGATCTGATCTTCAAGCTGATGGAGCAGCGGCCCGAGATACAAGATCGTCCGGATGCCCCGGCGCTGCAGCTGGACCGGGGCGAGGTGCGTTTTCAGCATGTCGGTTTTGCCTATACCCCGGAGCGGGAGATCCTGCGGGATGTGGATTTCACCATCCACCCGGGTGAGAAGGTGGCGGTGGTGGGGCACAGCGGTGCCGGCAAGTCGACCCTGTCCCGACTGCTGTTCCGGTTTTACGACGTGACCCGGGGAGCGGTGCTGGTGGACGGGCAGGATGTGCGCACCGTCACCCAGGAGAGTCTGCGGAAGGTGATCGGCGTGGTACCCCAGGATACCGTGCTGTTTAATGACACCATCTATTACAATCTGGCCTATGGCCGGCCCGAGGCGACCCGTGAAGAGATCGAGGCGGCTGCCGGAATGGCCCATATCCGCGACTTTATCGAATCTCTGCCGCAGGGCTATGAAACCCTGGTGGGCGAACGGGGCCTGAAGCTCTCGGGGGGTGAAAAACAGCGTATTGCCATTGCCCGGGCGATCCTGAAACATCCCCGTATCCTGGTGTTTGACGAGGCGACCTCGTCACTGGATACCCAGACCGAGCAGGCTATTCTTGAAACCATGGGGGAGGTGGCGGAGAACCACACCACACTGGTTATCGCCCACCGGCTCTCCACCGTGGTGGATGCGGACCAGATCCTGGTCATGGAGCAGGGGCGGATTATTGAACGTGGCAGCCATCGGCAACTGCTGGAGCAGGGCGGGGTCTACCGGGAGATGTGGCAGCTGCAACAGGAGGAACGGGACATGCAGGTGGAGCAAACACTATGAAAAATTGGCAGGAAAGACAATTTCCACGGTCGCAGGCCGCCCGCCAGGGTGCGGTACAGGGAGGTGCCGCATGAAAAATTGGCAGGAAAGACAATTTCCACGGTCGCAGGCCGCCCGCCAGGGTGCGGTACACGACTGCATGAATGCAGGAGATAGAGCAACCCGGGACGCGGTTGTGGAGGGAGGCGCCAAATGAATATCTATCTGGTCGGTGGCGCCGTGCGCGACCGTCTGCTCGGTATTCCGGTCAAGGACCGGGACTGGCTGGTGGTGGGTGGCACCGAGGAGGAGATGCTGGAGCGCGGGTTTGTCCGGGCCGATGGCGTGTTCCCGGTGTTTTTACATCCCGAGAGCGGCGAGGAGTACGCGCTGGCACGACGGGAGATCAAGACCGGGCCGGGTTACAAGGGGTTCGAGGTGGAGTACGGGCCGGAGGTCACCCTGGAGGAGGATCTGCAGCGCCGGGACTTTACCATCAATGCCCTGGTGGAAGATGAGCAGGGCGAGGTGATCGACCTGGTTGGGGGACTGGATGATATCGAGGAGCGTCGTCTGCGTCATATCACCCCGGCCTTCAGCGAAGACCCGGTCAGGTTGCTGCGGGGGGCGCGTTTTGTCGCCCGCCTGTCGCCCCAGGGCTTCGCGCTGGCCCACGAGACCTTTGCGCTGATGAAGCAGATGGCCACCCCGGAGGAGCTGGCAGCCCTGAAACCGGAGCGGATCTGGCAGGAGATGAAACAGGCCCTGGTTGCACCTGAGCCCTGGCGCTTCTTTGAAGTGTTGCAGCGCTGTGGTGCGCTGTCGCTGATGCTGCCGAAACTGGCCGAAAAGATCGGTGGCGATGCCACCCACAGTGATCAACCGGTCAGCGAACCGATACGGGCGTTGAAACGCGCCGTGGCTGCCGGGACCGATCCGCGGGTCCGGTTTGCCGCACTGCTGTACCCCTTCTGTCAGGGGCCGGAACGTACCCGCTGGCTGAAGGAAGCGCTGCCGGTGGAGCGGGATTATCTGGACCTGCTGGCCCAGGCCCAGGGCGTGGCCCGCTTCTACCCCAGGGCGGTGCAGGGTGATGCGGAGGCGACCCTGGATCTGCTAATCCGCGGACGGGCGCAACAGCAGCCGGAGCGTTTCCATCGTCTGCTGATGCTGTTCGGAGCGCTCTGGCCCGAACAGTCGGTCGAGGCCGCCAGCTGGCTGGCGGAAGCCGGACGCGCCATGGCTTCAGTCTCGCCGGCGCGCCTCAGCGAGGAGGGCTACGAGGGCGCCCAGCTGGGGCGGATGCTCCGGGCCCGGCAGATTGAGGCCATCAGCGAGGCCCGCTCGGCCCCGGCGCAATAGTCCCCACCGGCCGGTTTGCCGGTAAAAACGGCAAACCGGCCGGCGTATTTGGTATCACTTGGGCAGGCTTGCCCAGGTGTCGTCTGCGATCAGCGCCCGCCCGGGCGCACCACTTTTGTCCGTTTTGTGGATCAACCGGGTGGCAGGCCGTCGGTGGCCGGACGGTCTGTTTCCTCTGTGATCGGAAATCATGCTAAATTAGCAACTTCGAATACAGTGGTGCGGTATCTGCCCGATTCATATCCAACTAAGGTGAACGATGGACAAGGCCATGACGAACGAAGAGAAGCTGTCTCGTTCTCCTGTGCCCGAGAGCGGCGGGCTGCTGATGAGCATTGTCAGCCGCTATCCCTATCTGCAGGTTCTGGTGGCGGCCCGTATGCTGGGGCCGCTGATTATCCTGGCCAGTGCCCTGCTGCTCAGCCTGCTGCTGTCACTCGGGTCTGTCCCGGACGCCGAAGCCGGGCTGGTTCAACTCCTGTTACTGGCCTCCACGCTGGTGGCGATCGGAGCCTTCATCGTTGGCGTCAACCGCCTGCGCAACCGGTTGCTGGCCCCGTTGGTGCAACTGGAACGGGCGGTGGGGGATGTCTGCCAGGGTGAACCCTGGACCTCCCTGCTGTTTGATGATGTGGGTGTGCTCGGCCCCCTGGCCAGGGATCTGGACAGCCTCAGCAGCGAACTGATCGACCTCTACGAAGATATGGATAACCGGGTGGCGCGGCAGACCCGGCGGCTGGCCCAACAGACCACCGGCCTGAAGGCGTTGTATGATGTGGCCGCCAGCATCAACCAGACCGACGACATGGACGAGTTGCTGCTGCGATTCCTGCGCGTGCTCAAGGAGATGGTGCATGGCGTGGCCGCCACGGTGCAGCTCACCACACCCCAGGGGCAGATGCGCCTGGTGGGCAGTATCGGGCCCGATGACCGGGTGCTGACCGAGAGTGAACAGCTGCCGGTGCCGCTCTGCCAGTGCGGCAAGGCGCTCTCCAGTGGCGACGTGCTTTGTGAAAACGATGCGGTGGCCTGTTCCCGGCGCAATGGCCGCCACATGTACGGCAGGGATGAGTTGGAACAGATTACCATCCCGCTCAAATTCCACGGGGACATACTGGGCCTCTACCGGCTGTTTATCAGAAAGTCGGCCATGGAGGGGCGCGAAGAGACCTACGATCTGCTCTATACCATCGGCAGTCATCTGGGTATCGCGATTGCCAAGCACCGGTCTGATGAAGAGGCGCGGCGGCTTTCGATTATTGAGGAACGGACCGCGCTGGCCCATGAGCTGCACGACTCCCTGGCCCAGACCCTGGCGAGCCTGCGCTTTCAGGTGCGCATGCTGGATGAGACCCTGGAGCAGGAGCCGGGGGACAGCTCACCGGCGCGCGCCGAGCTGGAACGGATCAAGAATGGCCTGGACGAGGCCCACACCGAACTGCGGGAACTGTTGAATAACTTCCTGGCACCGGTAGATCAGCGTGGACTGGTGCTGGCGCTGGAGAAAATGACCAAGCGTTTTCGCCAGGAGACCAACGTCTCCATCTTTTTCCAGTGCGGCTGCCGCCAGGTGAATATGGGCGCCAGCGCGGAGATGCAGCTGTTGCGCATTGCCCAGGAGAGCCTGGCCAATATCCGCAAGCACGCCAAGGCCCATACCGTGCGGGTGCTGCTCACCTGCAGTCCGGAGGGTGAGTACCGCCTGCTGGTGGAGGATGACGGTGTCGGTTTTGACAATGTGCGGCCGAATGGCAGTCCGGGTGAACATATCGGGCTCTCCATCATGGAGGAGCGGGCCCGCCGGGTGGGTGCCGAGTTCAAGATCGAGAGTGAACCCGGCGAAGGTACCCGGGTGGAAGTGACCTATAACCCAGGCCAGGGTGGCCGCAAAAGTGATCGGAAAGAGACCCACTGATGCGTATCCTGTTAATTGATGATCATGCATTATTCCGAATCGGACTCCAGGAGCTGCTACAGCGCCGGGGCATTAACGTGATAGGCGCCTTTGGCGACTGCCAGGAAGGTATCGAACTGGCATCGCGTGAACATCCCGACGTGGTATTGCTGGACATGCGCATGCCGGACATGAGCGGCATCGAGGTGCTGCAGGTGTTGCGGGAGAAGGGGCTTACCATGCCTATCGCCATGCTCACCACCAGCCGCGAGGAGAGCGACGTGATCAATGCCCTGCAGGGCGGGGCGCAGGGCTATCTGCTCAAGGACATGGAGCCGGACGAACTGATTAATGCCCTGCGTGCCATTGTCGGTGGTGCCACCATCGTCGCCCAGGAGCTGACCGGCATTCTGGCCAAGGCGGTGCAGGGGGAAAGCCAGGCGGCGCCGGCGCAGGATGTCTTTTCCGATCTCACACCGCGTGAAGCGGAGATACTCTGCCTGCTGGCGGATGGCCAGAGCAACAAGGTGATCGCCCGTAACCTGGGTATTTCCGATGGCACGGTCAAACTGCATGTCAAATCCATCCTGCGCAAACTCAATGTACACTCACGGGTCGAGGCGGCGGTGATCGCCGTGGAGCAGGCGCTCTGCTCCCGTGAACAGTAACCCGATCAACCGTAACCCCGGGCAGTAACAGGAGTTATCCCCATGATGCGTTTTATAGAACTGATCCGCAGTTGCCTGACGGATGTAAAAGAGATCATGCCGTGGGATCTGGAAGAGCGGCTTGAGGATAATCCTGATCTGCTCATCGTCGACGTGCGGGAACCGGAAGAGTTTGCCGCCATGCATATACCCAACTCGCTCAATGTTCCCCGTGGCATCCTGGAATCGGCCTGCGAGTGGGACTTTGAAGAGACCGAGCCGGAACTGGTGCAGGCGCGTGACCGGGAAGTGATCGTGGTCTGTCGCTCCGGTCATCGCAGTGTGCTAGCCGCCAACTCCCTGCAGGTACTCGGATTCAACAATGTGGCATCCCTGAAGACCGGCCTGCGCGGCTGGAACGACTACGAACAACCCCTGGTGGATGGTCAGGAACAGCCGGTGGACATGGACGACGCCGACGACTACTTCACCACCAAACTGCGCCCGGAACAGATGCGGCCGGAGAGTCGCTAGCCCTTCCCGTTGCCGCTCTTCCCAATGATAACTTGCTGACAGGAAACGGCGATACTGATCTTGATTTGTGGATCTTTGAGATCGGTCCGGACGTAGAAGATACCGTTGTCGATATCAGTAAAGACGGTGCGACATGGTACAACGTTGGCCCTCCGCATTTCCGGTCAGGTCGTCGAAGATGATTGAAACGATCACGTCCTGGATAGCTGCCTTAATCAATGATTCTGACGTTCCCCAATCTCACGTAAAGGGATCATTCCCTTAGCTCTATCCTTCCCCGGTTAACCGGACGTACAAGGATGTGAGTTTTTTCGCTTCGTCTTATCCTGAAGATCACCGAGGCGCTGGCTTGGCTTAAGAAGATTAATCATTATATTCTTATGGCTTTACCTGCCGATCAAACAAGATTTTAAAGATTATTTATTCCCGGTCGATGAATATCTCATGACTCAGTCAGGTAGGGAGTGTACGCCTTTGGCGCACTCCCTACTTGGAGTCCGCCGCGAAAATAAAATCGATCAGGAGGAATCATGAAACCACTCATAACAGTAACCCTGGCCGTTTGTGCGTTCTCTTCACCAGCCCATGCCGTTTTTAAATGTGAGGTTGATGGTAAAATCACCTTCTCGCAGACCAGGTGCGCTCCAACAGCTGAGACTATCCAGGTTAAGACTCACATTCCCAGCGCAGAATCAGCTGAGCATGCCGCTAGTCGTGCCGATGCTATCAAGGCCGAACTGGACAAGACCCAAGCCCAGCGCGAGTTACGCCGCATCCGTACCCAGATTCGTGCCTTAGAGGCTGACGTAGCCCGGTACCAGAAACGGCAGGATAATGAAATTGCCGCCTTGCGGGAGAAAAAATTACACGCAAATAACAATCTTGCCGGTGCAACGTGGGAACAGTCTATCTCGCAGGAAATGCAAGCTGTTGTCCAGAACTACACCAGCAAAATTAATACAGCCAGAGACCAGATCAAGCACCTTCAGAAGCGCCTAGATGAAGTGCAAGCCTCTAACTAATTTTGCAACTGCTTTTTATGATGCTTGCAGCATCTTTTAACGGGATGCGGTGTATGTCTATTAAGCGGCTCGTTGGCCTTGCGGGGTATTGATGAACCGAACGGGTTAATAAGCATGATAAAAATATCCCGTGGGCGCACAAAACGTTATAACTCTGCTAGCGCTATGTATTTCCCTGTTAATCTAACCTGCTTTTAAAGATTATCTGCTCCCGGTCGATGAATATCTCGCGCGCCAGCCACTGTTCAGCATCCTGCTCCAATACCTTGGCTGAGTGAACTGTAACTTTAATCAACTCTGGAGAATATATGAGAACGAGATTGTTAACTGCTCTATTCCTTTTGCTATGTGCCTCTACCGCTATGGCGGGGTCAATCGTCGGAGAGTGGAAACTGGTATCAATAGTTGAAAATGGTCAAAATATTACCGCAGGTGAAACGGTAAAAGACTTCTGGAATTTTCATGCGGACGGTACGGTAGAATATCGGGATCTGATTAAGGGCAAAGTAAAAAGCACCTATAAACTTGCGGGTAAGAAGCTGGTGATAAAAAGCGTAGATCATCGTCCGGATGGCGTGTTTGAGATACAAAACGCGAAATATAGCAACGGTAAGATGTCCTGGAAAATGGAGTGGCTGGGTAGAGTGCTCACCTACAACCTCGAAAGAAAATAATCCAATCATCAATTATTTCCTGATCTGTCGACGCTTCTACCACACGTGCTTATCACGGTACTCATGGCAGGCGTTGAATAAAAACCAGTAATCACCCACAGCAGGAGTATTTTGTGAAAAAATTAGTTGTTTTGTTTTTGTTGCTGCCAGGATTGTCCTTTTCAGCGACCATTACAGAGAAAGAGTTGATAGGAGAGTGGGAGTGGCTTGGTAACGCTTTCTCCAAATCCCAAACCCTCACTGACCTGATCCGCACAGGACCGAGCATCAAGCGGTTCTCGAAGGGTGGCAAGTATGAATATGTCAGTGTGACCGGCAACAACAGCCGGGGTAAACCGGTAGCCGGCACCTGGCGATTGGAAGGGGATGTGTTGATTATTACACGGCCCGACAATGGCACATTTAAAAACAGGATACTTAGCCATAAAAACGGCGTGTTGGAAACTCAAGACGATATATTAGAAGCCTATTCATATATGAAGAAAATCAGCAACTAGCAATTGCTGGAGAGTTTGGCCGGTTAATCATCCAAAAAGCGTTATTGCCTTGTCAGTCAGTGAGAGCAGCAGTCTCTCACTTCCCCTGAAACTGGCGTTCGATCAATTCGTAAAATCAGGAAAGTCCAAATGAAGATAAAAATCTTTGTTCTGTTAACCGTGTGCTCAATGACTGCCCTGGCGGGCGGGTACAAAGTCGTCAGAGTCGAAAAAGAGATACCGGGTGTGGATCACTATCATATCCTGGCGTGTGATAATGGAAAAAAGACCGAAGTCCTTGAGTATCCCAAAAAAGGGGTTTTCTATTCCAAAGGAAAGAAATTCAAAACCCTGCGCGAGGCCGCAAGTTTTGCTTGTCGTTAATCCAGTAAGGATAGGATAACCTTCCATGCCCACTCTGCAGGGCAGTGTGGGCCTCTTACCGCTTCCCTGAGTCTTTTGGGCGCGGCACACTCATTGACATCTATTTACTTGATCCACTCCCCACTCAACCCCGGTCAGCTGGCTATCTAATTTTTCGGGTAGAATTGTTCCATGGAAAAACATACGCGTATCAAAGGAAAGCTGACCGCCTGGAACGATGAAAGGGGGTTCGGGTTCATATCGCCGATGACCGGTGGCAAGCAGGTCTTTATTCATATCAAGGCGTTCGGTAACCGTAATCGGCGCCCGGTTGTTGGACAAATGGTGACATTCGAACTTTCTGCTGATGATCAGGGCAGGCCACGTGCCATAAAGGCAACATTAACGGGTGATAAACTGCAACCGAATTCAAAACGGGGACGTGGAAGGCTGCCGGTTGGTATAGCCGTGCTGTTTCTCATCCTGGTGGGAATCTCTGTGCTCGTGGCCAGGCTCCCGCTGCCTGTGCTCGCGCTGTACCTGGCGGCAAGCGCACTCACCTTTGTCGCCTATGCCCTGGATAAATCCGCCGCCCGAAGCGGGGCGTGGAGAACCAAAGAGAACACATTACACCTCCTGTCACTGGCCGGGGGCTGGCCAGGTGCATTGATTGCACAACAGAAATTGCGTCACAAGACCAAAAAACGATCATTCCGTTCGGCGTTCTGGGTAACGGTGCTGGTAAACTGCGGTATCTTCGTTTGGCTCTTTACGCCAAAGGGGGCTTTAACCCTTGACTATTTAATCAGTAATCTGATGTATGCCGGGTGGTGAAGCGCAATAGTTGGCCCGGAGTGAACTGTGCGCCTGTTTAAAAATGTGCAATTCCGCTTGATCTGTTTCCGATGATTACCGTGGCTCACCTCAGGAAAACCGTTGGCAGGCCGGGTTTGTGGGCCTTTCCGCTCATTTACCTCGGTTGGGCCTTTCTATTCTGGAGCCCGATATTCGTATCTGAAGCGTCGGTCTGGTCATTCCCCAACCTGCTGTTCTTTCTACTTGGAGGGGCGAGTCCTCTGATTGCCGGTGTTGGTTTGGCAGGCCTCAAGGGTGGCAGGAGACGCCTCCGAGAACTGGCCTGGCGGTTGGTCGATTATCGGCGTATCCGTCCCGGATGGCTGGCTGTCGTTCTGCTTTTCTGGCCGGCGTTTGATCTGCTCATGGCGGCCGCGGCAGTGGTGTTGGATGTGACGGATCAACCTCTGAATATCGTCTGGCGTGTGATCACTGAACCCCGGACATTCGCCTTTATGTTGCTCCTGGCGCTGGTTTTTCCCGCAGTCGAAGAGATTGGGCTCCGGGGTTACTGGCTGGATGAACTGCAACAACGTTTCGGCCCGATGCTTGCGGGCCTCATTAACGGCACTGTCTGGGCGGTTTGGCACGCCCCGTTTGTCTGGTTTCCAGGCTACTACCAGAACACCACTTTCAATCCGGAGCTCTGGTGGTGGCTGCCCTCTATTGTTCTGCAAACGTTGCTCATCGTATGGATATACAACCGGACAGACAGAAGCCTGCTGGCCGTCGTATTGTTCCACGGCATGATGAATTTTACTGGTGAGTTCCTGGGTCTCGCTCCCGAGATGTTCCCTTTCATGCTGTTGGGGAATCTGCTGGTTGTAACAGTAGTGATCCGCAGTTGGGGACGGTTTCAATAGGGGCAGAAGAGCCAGGTATTGTCTTGTAGGTTATTGAATATAGGCAGTAAACCTGATGAGTGAGGCGCTGCGCCTCTGTTTAGATGATCCCGAATGCGGTAAAGATGGAGATACCTGGCGCCAAAAGATGGCTCTGAAACGGAATATTGCAGTTCCGTGCGCTATGCCAGCGGTGACGGGATGATTTTCGGTGTTAGCGTCGTGACGACGCTTCTATACGGCGCTGATCTTTGTTGAGCGGTCACATCACCGTGTCAGCGGGATAACTTAAACGCCTGTTGGCGTTCGGCGGTATGTCAGCTTTAAGCACGCTAACCCGTTGATTCCCAACTGACCATGCATGCAGCAGCGGGTCATATATTTAACATATGTTTTAAGAATCAGATGCTGTTCTCAACTACTATATAAAGAGAGTCGTCAGCCACGTGAAACAGATCCAGCCAGACATAATGTGGGGTTCTTTTTGCCTGAATCGAAGTGACGTTACTGAATCAGCCGGGTTGAAAACAGGAAAGCATTAATATCCCGCCGGTTCAATAGCCGGCGGCGAACAGAGGGACGATCTCTTCAAGGTTTAATTTATGGTTGATATATACAAGTTTGCGTCCCGTTTAAGTGGCAGAGTGGGGCTGACGATTGTTCCGCTTATCGTGATCGTTACCATCATTGCGGCTGCAATCTATGACCGGAACCAGTATCGCAGCGCGATGCAACAGGCTGAACAGACGCTTGAAAATGATGCCCGTTTGTTCGGTGAAAAGATTCTCAGCGAGATAGCGCGTCTCAAGTACGATGTGGACCTGATCAGTGAGATACCCGCGGTTCAGGGCATTATCCGCAGCGAACATGGGAATGGTGTCGATCCCTTTGATGGCTCAACGACCCGGTTATGGCAAGCCCGCCTTGGCCAGGTTCTCGAAATGATAGCCCGTAAATCCCCTGAGTATGACCAGTTGCGCTATATCGGGATAGCGGACGGGGGACGGGAGATAGTACGTATCAACCGGATCGGTGACAGGGTGGAGCCGGTTCCCTCTGAACAGCTGCAAAGAAAAGAGAGCCGCGACTACTTTCAATCCACTTTAAAGCTGACACCCGGACAGGTATACCTGTCGGATATTAATCTGAATCGCGAGTTTGGAAAAATCGTCACCCCCAGCTTCCCGACCCTGCGTATCGCCAAACCCGTATTCAGTGAACGGGGTAGTCTGCATGGCATGGTGGTGCTCAATCGAAAAGTGGAACCGCTGTTTCAGGAACTCGAAAAGCAGCTGCCAAATGGCATCGAGTTCTACATCACCAATGAACAGGGGGATTATCTCTACCATCCCGACAAGGCAAAACGGTTCGGCTTCGAACTGGGAAAGCGGTATCGGCTGGCCGATGATTTTCCGCAACTGGAAGCTCTATTCGCGGAAGATCCAGGCTTGTCGCACGTCCATCTTGACGTGGGTGCTGCCGACACAACCTATATGCTGGAGTATCGGCGCATAGCATTTGATCCGCTGAACGAATCCCGCTATCTGGGCATCGCACTCACGATTCCCCATGATCGGATTCTGGATATTTATGATGACGGTCGGGTGAATAATATTCTGCTCATAGTTGCACTTGGGCTGATTATTATTGTTACATTCTATGTGTTGTTACAACGTGTTACGCGCCCACTGCACAGGCTGGCCAATAGTGCACAGAAAATTGCCGAAGGTAATTACGATATAGAAATCCCGAATACGGGTAGCCTGGAGCTCGAGGAGCTGGCCGAAGCGTTGCGACATGCGGCCAGCGACGTGGCCCAACGGGAAAGATCACTCGCCACGCTTAACCAGGAACTGGAACAGCGGGTCGCGGACCGAACCAACAAACTGCATCAACGGGAACGCAGCCTGACGAATGCCCAGCGTATTGCCGGGTTGGGGAGTTGGGAATGGGATGTTGAACGGGAGCAGTTGAGCTGGTCCGATCAAATGTACCGGATCTTCATGCTGGATCCCAAAGAGCACCAGCCCAGCTACTGGATATTTCACTCACTGATTCATCCTGATGACCGGCCCAAGTTTGAGAAAAAATTTAACGATGCGCTCAAGCATGGTGATGGATTTGAGCTGGAGTATCGTCTCATATGTCCGGGGGCACGGGAGCAGGTGGTCTCCTGTGAGGGAGAGATTACCCGGGACAAAGATGGTCGGGCAATCTATGTACAGGGTACGGTACTGGATATCACCGAACGCAAAAAAACCGAAGTGGGCCTGCGCCTGCTGGCAAGTGTTTTTGAGCATAGCCCGGACGGTATCCTGATCACCGATGACAAGATGAATATTCTCCAGATCAACCCGGCGTTCACCACCATAACCGGCTATACACCGGAAGATGCGCTCGGGAAAACACCAAAGCTGCTCAGTTCCGGCCTGCATGACAAGGAGCACTACCAGCAGATGTGGCGCAGCCTGTCAAAGACCGGGCACTGGCAAGGGGAGATGACTGATCGGAGAAAGAACGGTGAGAGCTATACCGAGTGGCTGACAATCAGTAGTGTCCACGATGACGACGACAGGCTGGTCAACTATGTGGGCGTGTTCAAGGACATTACGGAGAAAAAGGCGGCGGAGCAGAGAATCACCCATCTCGCCTATTACGACTTCCTCACCGAGCTGGCCAACCGGCGGCTGTTTGAAGATCGCCTGGAGCAGACACTGCGCCTGGCGAAGCGCAAGACCCGGTCGGTGGCGTTGCTCTATATCGACCTGGACCGGTTCAAACCCATCAATGACAGCCTGGGGCACAAAGCGGGGGATCTTTTATTGATTCAGGTGGCCCGGCGGCTGCAGGCGGAGGTGCGGGAGAGTGATACCGTGGCCCGGTTGGGAGGCGATGAATTCGGGATTGTGCTGGATGATGTCAACCAAGTCTCCACCACCCATATCGCGAAGAAAATCATCGGGCGTATCGGGGACGCATTCAACATCGAAGGTACGGAGGTATTCATCGGTGCCAGTATCGGTATCAGCATGTTCCCCAATGACGGGACTGACCTGAACGCGCTGATGAAGCATGCGGATATTGCCATGTACCGGGCCAAGGAGCAGGGCAGAAACAATTACCAGTTTTTCCTGCCGGTAATGAACGCAGGTGCGGAAGAGCGCATGTTGATTGAAAATGCGTTGCGTCATGCGGTCAACCGGGAAGAGCTTGAAGTCTATTACCAGCCCCAGGTGAGACTCAGTGACGGCAAGATGGTCGGCGTTGAAGCATTGCTGCGCTGGTACCATCCGGAGCTGGGGACAGTCTCCCCCGGTCAGTTCATACCCATTGCCGAGGAGAGCGGCCTGATTAATCAGCTGGGAGAATGGGTGTTGGAGCAGGCCTGTCGGCAACGCCAGTACTGGGCGGGTACGGTAGCGGATGATTTCCGCGTGGCGGTGAATCTCTCGGCGCGTCAGTTCAATACCAATATCGTGGGTATGGTGGAGTCGGTACTGGCCCGCACCGGCATTGCCGCTGAACAGCTTGAGCTGGAGATTACGGAAAGCATGGTGATGCAGGAGGCGGACAGTTCAGTAGAGTTGCTGAACGCCCTCAGCGCACTGGGCGTGCACCTGGCCATGGATGATTTTGGCACCGGCTATTCATCGCTCAGTTATCTCAAACGTTTTCCGTTGCATAAGCTTAAAGTGGACCGCGCATTTGTTTCCGGCCTGCCGGATGATGAAGAGGATGCGGCAATCACCAAGGCGGTCATAGCCATGGCGAAAAGTCTTGGCTTACGGGTGCTTGCGGAAGGTACTGAAACCCTGGAGCAGATTAACTACCTGCGGAGTATCGGGTGTAATGAAGTGCAGGGCTACTATTGCAGCCGGCCGTTACCGGCGGATCAGCTCCATCCCCTGTTGCAAGAGGAGGTGTGTCATCTGATATCGGGATGATCTGCTGCCGATTATTTTATCCGCAGCGCTCGTCCTGACCGAGGATTGTGCTGATCGCCGACCGGCTTACCCTGGCTGGGGTGGGGCGGGGAAACGGAGCCATCAGGCGGTCACAGACAGGGATGTTTGCAACTCAGAACCGCCTACGGGAAATCGGGCCGACCCTGGACCCATCAGCGGGCGAAGCGTAAATTCAAAGGGAGTTAGACAGGCAACAGACCTGTTCACTTGACCAGACAACAAAATAACCATTGGAGTCGAATGCCATGGAACTGCCCCCTTTACCCGATACCCACGGTCTTGCCGTGCTGCTCCTGGTGGTGGTGGCCCTGGCCCTGTTCACCCGCGAGCGGATACCGCTGGAGACCTCCAGCCTGGCGGTACTGGCGTTGCTGGCGGCCGGATTTGAGCTGTTTCCCTACGTCACCGGTGGTGTCCAGCTCCATGCCATTGATTTCTTCTCCGGTTTCGGCCATGAGGCACTGGTGGCGGTTTGTGCCCTGATGATTGCCGGGCAGGCCCTGGTGCGGACCGGTGCCCTGGAACCGGTGGGTCGGCAGTTGGCCCGGTTATGGTCGGTCAGCCCGATGCTCTCCCTGCTGCTGACCCTGCTGGTGGGCGCGCTGCTCAGCGCCTTTGTGAACAACGTACCCATCGTGGTATTGCTGCTGCCCATTCTGGTCAGTGTCTCCCTGCGCAACGGCCAGCCGGCGTCCAGCATCCTCATGCCCATGGGTTTTGCCACCCTGGTCGGTGGCATGAGCACCACTATCGGCACCTCCACCAACCTGCTGGTGGTCTCGGTGGCCTCTGATATGGGCTTGCCCCGCTTCAGCATGTTCCATTTCTTTGTGCCGGCGGCTATAGCCGGGGGGCTGGGCATTCTGTTTCTGTGGCTGGTGGCTCCACGCATGCTGCCCAGACGGGAGGCGTTGATGGAGGACACCTCACCACGGGTGTTCACCGCCCAGTTGCAGGTGGAGGAGGAGAGCAGCGCCGCCGGTAAAACCCTGGCCGAGTTGAATGAAGCGGTGGGCAGAACACTGAAAGTTACCCAGATTCGTCGCGATGGCGGTGTTGCACTGTCCCCTTTGCCCGATGTGCAGATCAAGCCGGGAGATCGCCTGAGCGTGCGGGACACCCCGGATAATCTGAAGGAGATGGAGAGTGTGCTGGGGGCCAAGTTGTATACCGGTGACACCCGGGTCGATGAGGAACATCCGCTGCGCGATGAGGAGCAGCAGCTGGCCGAAATCGTGGTGACCCAGGGATCGCCGCTGGAGGGTGCCACCCTGTCGCGCCTGCATTTTACCGATCACTACCAACTGGTGACACTGGCGCTGCACCAGGTCGGTACCACGGCCCGAACCCTGAAGAAAGAGGTGGGCAGTGTCCGTATGAATGTGGGTGATGTGCTGCTGGTGCAGGGCAGCCGTGAGCGGATTGCCGAGTTGAAGCGCAGCGGCGAACTGCTGGTGCTGGATGCCACCAGTGACCTGCCCACCACCAAGCGGGCGCCGCTGGCGCTGCTGATCATGGCGGGCATCGTCTCGGTGGCGGCGTTGGGTCTGTTGCCGATCGCCATCAGTGCCACCTGTGGTGTTCTGCTGCTGATAATCACCCGTTGTCTGAGCTGGCGTGATGCGGCCCAGGCACTGAGTACCCAGGTGATCCTGATCGTGGTGGCCAGCCTCGCGTTGGGTTTGGCGCTGTCGAAAACGGGCGGGGCCGAGTACCTGGCACAGCTCTTTGTCGGTGTGACGACCGGCAGTTCACCCACGGTGATGCTCAGTGGCCTGATGCTGGTCATGGCGGTACTGACCAATATCGTCTCCAACAATGCGGCAGCGGTGATCGGCACGCCCATTGCGGTCAGTATTGCGCAGCAACTGGGGTTGCCGGCAGAGCCGTTTGTGCTGGCGGTGCTGTTCGGGGCGAATATGAGTTACGCCACGCCCATGGCCTATAAAACCAATTTGCTGGTGATGAATGCCGGGGGCTACAAGTTCAATGACTTTGTCCGGGTCGGTATCCCGCTCACCCTGATTGTCTGGCTGGCGCTCTCCTGGCTGCTGCCGATGATGTATGAGATCGGCTAGTGGTTACTGTCGGCCCTGCCTGCCCGGTGTGGTCCGGCAGGGCCGGCGCTACATGCGTAGCTTGACTGCGGGTAGTTGGTCCGACAGCAGTTCGGTTGCCGCATCCGCCGCCATGGGGCGCTGGATGAAATAGCCCTGTGCATAACTGCACCCCCGGCTCTTGAGATAGTCCATCACCTCCTCCGTCTCCACCCCTTCGGCGATCACTGAAATACCCAGCTCCTGGGCCAGCAACACCATCATGTTGACCAGCTGTTGCTTGCGCTGGTCACCGGCCAGGCCGCTGACAAATGAGCGGTCGATCTTGATGACATCGATCGGGAAGCTGTTCAGGTAACTGAGCGAGGAGTAACCGGTGCCGAAATCATCCAGATAAATCAGTATGTCCAGCGCCTGTAGCTGTTTCAGGTACTTCTGCACGGCGCGCTTGTCACTGAAGATGGCGGTTTCGGTCAGCTCGATGGAGATATTGGACGGCTCGGTTCCCGCTTCTGACATGATCTGCCTGAGCTTGTTGATCATGTGCGTGTTACTGAACTGGTTGGGCGAGAAGTTGATCGCCACACGAAACTGTTTTGGTAGTACGAACTGTTTCTGCCAGAGGGCGATCTGTTGTGCCACTTGCTGAAAAATCCAGTCGCCCATGGGTTGGATTAACTGGGTATCTTCGGCAACCGGGATGAACTTGTCCGGCGAAATGGTGCGGGTCGGATGATTCCACCGCAACAGTGCCTCGAATCCAACGACGGTGTCATTGGACAGGTCGAGTATGGGTTGGTAATACATCTCCAGCTGATGATCCTGGAGTGCCACGATCAGTTCTTTCTCCAGGGTGGTTCGTTCCAGCAGCATCTGGCGCATCTGGTCGTCAAAGATCTCATAGCGCCCCTTGCCACCGGATTTGGCCCGATACATGGCGGTATCCGCATCGCGCAGAATCTCCTCGGCATTCATATAGCCGGATTTGGAGAAGGCTACGCCGATACTGACATGGGTTTCGTAACGCTGATCCTGGAGTTGGAAGGGTGCCGCGATCACTTTTACCAGGCGTTCAGCCACGAGCACGGTGTCGGAAGAGCTGATTTCAGGTAGCAGTACGATAAACTCGTCGCCGCCCAGCCGGGCTAGCGCGTCTCCGGGGCGCAGGCAGGATTCTATCCGTTCCGCCACCTGGATCAGCAACAGATCACCCATGCTGTGGCCCAGGGTATCGTTAAGTGTCTTGAAGTTATCCAGGTCAATGAAGAAGACGGCGAAGCTTTTCTCCTGCCCGGGACCCCCGTCATTTATCTCCCGATCAATGCGCTTGATCATCCAGTTCCGGTTATACAGGCCGGTCAGCGGATCGTGGGAAGCATCGTGATGCAGGCGCTGTTCGGCACTTTTCTGCGTACTGATATCCTGGATTGATCCCACCGTTCGGGTCACCCTGCCGCTGGTGTCCCGCACTGCGCGGCAGGTGTTGCGGAGATAGGCGGTACTGCCGTCCGGCCTGGTAATCCGGTATTCGAGCTTGATGACCGTGTCTTCCGATTTAAGGAAGTCAGTATAGCTTGCCTTTATCCGGGGCTTGTCATCAGGATGCATCATCTGAAAAAAAACAGCGGGTGATGCGGTGTTATCCTGACAGTCCAGGCCAGTGATCTGCTGAAACCGTTCCGAGCAGTAGATGCTGTCTGTGATGCCGTTGTAGTCCCAGATACCCTCCTGGGTGGCATGGGTGATCATCTCGTAGCGTTCTTCGCTGAGTCGCAGGGCCTTTTCATACTGGTGTTTGACCTTCAGTTCATCCAGGAACAGGTTGAACCACTGGGCCAGTTGGGAGGCCTCGTCGTTGCCGGCAACCGTTAATTTGGGGATGTCGGTTGCACCCGACTTGAGGCGCCGGAAAGCATCGGTCACTTGCTGGATATGGACAATCACGGTGCGGGAAAAGATGGTCGCAAACAGGGCTGCAATCAGCAGGGCAATGGTGAAGCTGAGTACACTGACGTTGCGGATAAGGTTTGTTCCCCGGCTGGTGGCGCTGACCGGAATGGTGGAAACCAGTTTCCACCCGGTCCGCTCCAGCATCTCACTGGTCAGGTAGTACGCCTCGCCATTGATTTCGCTTGGCTGGTTTTGGGTTGTTTTCTGCTGCAATTCGCTGTTGGCCGGCTGGCCGATCAGCGCGGGATCGGGATGCACAATAAAGCGACCGTACTGGTCGATCAGGAACACCTGGAATCCGCTCTCAGTTGCGCGACTGTTGAACTTGTCAAGCAGTCCCTGGATGCTGTAGTTGGCAACCACCAGGCCGATCCGTTCCCGCTCCAGGCGCTGCCGGTTGAACTGATATATGGGCTCTACCGCCGGCAATACAAACGGCTCACGGGAGCCGGCGTTAAGGTTTCGGGTTATCCCAGCCCAGTGAATCCAGGATTTTTGCTGCGTCAGAGTCTCCAGAATCTGCTCTCTGACACCGGGCTGAGTGCGCAGCGTCAGGGTGTCACCCACCTGAAAATGGATATCCCCGTCACCCAGTATGTGTATCGATTCCAGCCCTTTCACATTGAGGTAACTGTTGAGGATGTAACCGACCTGTGCCTGGGCGGAGAGCCGCTGGTAGTCTGAGGGCGTATCACTGTGCTGACGCAGCACCTGGTTGATGGTCTGGTCACTGGCAATGTTAGTCACCAGGTTTTCGATTTGATCCTGGGTCTGTTCCAGCTGTTCCCGGTAATTGATCAGCAACTCTTGCTGCTGGGCCAGAAATTGTTTGAGCAATGCACTTTGGGTGGTGTGATAGGAGACCAGGCCAGCCCCGAGTAATGGCAGTACACCAGCAACCACCAGGGCGATGGTGAAGCGGTGGGTGATTTTGAGATGGCGGAAAACCGGGATCATGGGTCAGAGGACGTCGCGGGTGATCAGAACGGCGTCGATAAGTGTCTCCAGGGGCAGTTTTTCTCCCTTGATGGCGCGGACGGCGTAGTGGATGCCCAGGTAGCCCTGCCGGGCCGCCTGCTGGTCAATGGTCGCCTGCAGGATATCGGCCCGGATCGCCTGGCGGGCTTCGTCAATGGCGTCGTAGGCGGCGATCAGGATATCGTCCCGTCCCGCCTCTTCGACGGCCTTTATAATACCCAGCGCCATCATGTCGTTGGCCGCGAAGACCAGCTTTACATCCGGATACTCCACCAGCCACTGCTGCATCAGCTGGTAGCCTTCGTCGATTTTCCAGTTCGCACTACCCCTGGCCACCAACGTGATATGGGGGTTTTCACCGAACGCCTGCATGGCGCCCTGCATGCGTCTCTCGGCGTTCTTGGCGGTGCGGATACCCTCCATCAGCAGCGCCTTGGACGGGGTGGTAATCTGGTCGGCAATGTATTTGGCGCTCTGGTAAGCGGCCAGACGATTGTCCACGCTGATGAAGGGGACATCCAGCAGATTGCTTTTGCGGGAGAACTCAGGGTTGAGCTGGTTATCGATATTGATGACCGAAATCCCCATGTCCCGGGCTTTTTTCAGTACCGGGATCAGCTCCACCGAATCGCCCGGGGCAATGACAATGGCGTCAACCCCATCCCGTATCAGGCTTTCGACGATGCCGATCTGCTGCAGAATGGATGTCTCCTGGCCCGCCGTCTTGACCACCAGGTTAATGGCTAGTTCCCGCTCCGCCTTTCTGGCACCCTTCTCCATATCGATAAAAAACGGGTTGGTCCGGGTTTTCATGACCAGGGCGATGGTCAATATCTGCTGGTCGGTTGCCGATGGGTCGGTGGTCTGGGGTGCGGTGGGTGTAAGGAGGTCGCAGGCGCTGATCAGCAGCACCGGTGAACAGAACAGCAGTATGCGCAGAGCATGTAAATAAAACGGGCGATCTCTCATGGTGCTCCCTGTTGGGTCGCTGCATCACGCCTGATGCGGTTATTCCTGGCTACTCTGCTGGGTTAAATCCTGTGGGCATCTTACACCATAATGGGCCACATAGCGCCTGTTCATCAGGAACCGGGGCAGATTGTCATTATCGGGCCGACCCTGCTGGCAGGCATCAACTGACCCTGCCGGTTGGATATAACCGGCAGGATTGACTACAGAGCCGCGGTGGGACTATCCGGACCGGATGGTGAAAGCGTGGTTCTTGAATGAATATTATAGATATAATTTCACGCTCTGTTTTTTACCGTGGAGTTATGTCGCTATGCCTGTCCCCCTGGTCAGTCCTTCCTTTCCAGCCTGTTTGGGTCTCCCGGGCATGGTCGAACCCGTCGGGCGGCAGGACTCTCCCCATGCCTGAGTTACGTGATGCGGTTGCAGATGATTTCCCCGCCATTGTTGAACTGAACGATGCCGAGGTGCGGCAGACCAGCCCCATGGACCGGGCCCGGTTAGCGTTTTTGCATCACCTCTCCGACTTCCATAAGGTGGCCCTGGTGGACGGCCAGGTGGCGGGTTTTCTGCTCGCGATGCGGGAGGGAGCGGCCTATCCCAACGAGAATTACGGGTGGTTCCAGTCCCGCTACCCAAAGTTCATCTACATCGACCGCATCGTGGTGGGGGCTGAATATGCCGGCCAGGGGATCGGCAGCACCCTCTATCAGGCGCTGTTTGACCGGGCCCAGGCCAGTGACACCGCTATCATCACCTGCGAGTACAACCTGGAACCGCCCAATCCCGCCTCGGCTGCTTTCCATGCCCGGCTCGGTTTCCGGGAAGTGGGCCGGCAGCAGGTGGCGGACGGGACCAAGTTGGTCTCCCTGCAACTGCGTGAACAGGATCTGTAGGGAGGCGTGCCTACTCCCAGCGGAAACTACGCGCGCCGATGGCCAAGAACAGGATGCTCATCACCAGCAGGACCAGCAGGTGAGGGTAGATTTCCGCCAGCCCGGCGCCGTCGATCATGATGGCCCGGGCCGCGTCGATCATGTGGGTCAGGGGGAATATCTGGGCGGCCTGCTGAATTATTGCCGGCGATCCCTCCAGGGAGAACCAGACCCCGGACAGCATCATCATGGGCCAGCTGATCATGTTCAGCAGGCCGTTGGCGGTCTCCTCGTTGGAGAGGCGGGCGGCGACGGTCAGGCTCAGGCAGATCATGCTGAAGGTGCCCAGCACCAGCACCAGCAGCAGGCTGAAATAGGAGCCGTACATGCGAAAACCCACCAGCAGGTTGGTGCTGACATACACCAGGCTGGTGACGCCGACAATCAGCCAGAGCCGCGACATCACCTGGGCCGCGAGAAACTCCAGCGCGGTCAGGGGCGTCGCCTTGAGCCGTTTCAGGACCCCGTTCTTGCGATAGCGCACGATCACGTAGCCGACCCCGAACAGGGAGCTGAACATGATGTTCATGCCCAGTACGCCGGGGATCAGCCAGTCCACGTAGCGGATTGGCTCACCACTGACGGTCTGCTTGCTAAACCGGTTTTCCCCGCCGTTCAACAGCTGTTCCAGCAGGTAGCCATTGGCCGACTGGTCATTGATCCAGTAGCTGCCGCTGGCGCTGTCCAGCAGCATATCCAGCTGGTGGCGCTCCACCTTGGTGATGGCGGCGGGGATATCCTCCACCGGGATGAACCGGATATGTTTCAGTGCCAGGAAGCGCTCCTTGCCGGGGGCCTGTTGCTGCTGCTCATACAGGCCCACCTTGAACAGGGTATCGCCGCCGGTGGTGAAGGCGAAGGCGAAACCGAACACGATCAGTACCGGCAGCACAATGTTCCAGGAGAGGGCGCTGCGATCACGGATGAACTCCAGGTTACGGGCCGAAAAAATGGCCAGAAAGCGGCGTAATCCCATAACTCAGCTCCTCAGTGCGCGGCCGGTCAGTTCAAGAAACAGATCCTCCAGGGTGCGGGAGCGGATCTGCAGATGGGTCAGGGGTACCTGTTGCGCCATCAGCTGTTTGATAGTGGCATTGATATCATCACTCAGTATTTCCACCTGTCCGTCAACCCGGCGCAGTTTCAGCCGCGGGTCACTGTCCAGCGCTTCCGGCACTTCCTGGGCCGGCAGGCAGATTACCGAATGGTCAAAGTGTTTCTTCAGCAGGGCCCGGGGTGAACCCTGGGCGATGATTCGGCCATGGTCCATGATGGCGATCTCGTCGCACAGTTCATAGGCCTCCTCCATGTAGTGGGTGGTGAGTACCAGGGTTTTCTGCTCCTGCTTGATGTCATTCACCAGTTGCCAGAAGTTGCGCCGCGCCTGGGGATCGAGACCGGTGGTGGGTTCGTCCAGGAACACGATCTGGGGATCATTGACCAGGGCGATGGCCAGCAGCAGGCGCTGGCGCTGGCCACCGGACAGACGACGCACATCCCGGTCGAGGAATTCACCCAGGGCGCAGCGGTCGATCAGCTCATCCAGCGGGCGGGTGTGGGCATAGAAGCGGCTGAACAGCTCCAGGGTCTCGCCAACCCGGATAAACTCCTGCAGCGAGGTCTCCTGGAACATGATGCCCGCTTCCTGCCGGAAGGTGGCGCCGGTCGGCTCGCCCTTGTAACGGATGTCGCCACTGGTTGGCGGGATGATCCCCTCCAGCATCTCCACCGTGGTGGTCTTGCCGGCCCCGTTGGGACCCAGCAGGCCGAAGCAACTGCCCCGTTCGATGGCGAAGCTGACGCCGTTTACCGCCTGGACCTGGTGGAAATGCTTTACCAGATTGTCGACTTGCAGGATGCTGCTCATGGGCTGTCTCGTGGTGTTGAGCGACTATTGTATGCTATTTGGATTCAGCCTGAATCGGCTTTGGGCGCTCGCGGTAGATCAGTCCCCGCCGCACCAGCAGTTTTTCCCCCTCCACCGCCAGCAGGGTCAGGGAGGCGATGGCGACGCAGTTCAGCAGATCGGCCAGCGGCAGCGGCCGGGTGTTGAACAGGGCATTCAGGGCCGGGACATAGATCACCGCCAGTTGCAGCACAACCGTCAGGGCCACGGCTCCCAACATGGCGGGATTACTGAACAGGCCCTGGCTGAAGATTGAGCGCCGGTCACTGCGCACCGCCATGGCGTGGAACAGCTGGGAAAAGGTCAGCACCGTCAGCACGATAGTCTGCCAGTTGGCGTTGTTCTGTCCGATCGCCCAGGCCATGGCGCCGATGGAAGTGGCGCCGATGAACAGCCCCACCCAGAGGATATGCTGCCACATGCCGTGGGCAAAAATACTCTCCTCCGGCGGCCGGGGCGGGCGCTGCATGCTGCCCGGCTCCTCCGGCTCCAGGGTAAAGGCCAGCCCCGGCAGCCCGTCGGTGACCAGGTTGATCCAGAGAATATGGATCGGCAGCAGCGGCACCGGCAGCCCCAGGAAGGGGGCCAGGAACAGGGTCCAGATCTCGCCCGAGTTGGAGGTCATGGTGTATTTGATGAACTTGCGGATGTTGTCAAAGATGCGCCGGCCTTCCCGGACCGCCCGCACGATGGTGGCGAAGTTGTCATCCAGCAGCACCATGTCAGCGGCCTGGCGCGCCACGTCGGTGCCCTTGTCGCCCATGGCCACGCCGATGCCGGCCTGTTTCAGCGCCGGGGCGTCGTTGACCCCGTCACCGGTCATGGCGACGAACTCACCCTGCTGCTGTAACGCCTGCACAATGCGGATCTTCTGTTCCGGGGAGACCCGGGCGTAGACCCCCACCTCCCGGACCTGCCGGCGGAATTCATCCTCCGGGAGTTGATCGAGCTGCTGGCCGGTCAGTACCCGGGCCTGGTCATGCACAATACCCAGCCGGACCGCGATGGCTTTCGCTGTACCGGGATGATCGCCGGTGATCATCACCGGGGTGATCCCGGCCCGGCGACATTGGCTGACGGCAGCTTCGGCTTCCGGACGGGGCGGATCGATCAGGGCCACCAGTCCCAGTAGGGTCAGGGTCTGGCCGGCGTCGCTCAACTGGTCCACGGCGCCGGCAAAACGGCGCTGCGCCACGGCCATAACCCGGTAGCCCCGGCTGGCCAGGGTCTCCGCCTGATCGAGCCACGCCTGGCGATGCAGGATTTCGGGAGCGTCTGCGCCCCACTGGTCGAGACAACGGGTCAGCACCACCTCGGGTGCCCCCTTCACATAGGCGATGCTCCCTGTCCCGTCGGGGTGCAGGGTCATCATCAGTTTGCGTTTGCTGTCGAAGGGGATTTCCGCCCGGCGCGGCGCCTGCCGTTCCAGGGCCTGCTTCTGGAAGCCGGCGGCTTCCGCCGCCTGGTACAGGGCCAGTTCGGTGGGCTCGCCGTGCAGCTTCTGCTTCTGCGGTACCACATCGTTGCAGAGCGCCAGTGCCTTGCCCATCTGTTGTGCGGCCGGGAGAGCCAGCGCCTGTTCGAGCGTCGTGAAGGTTTTGCCGGCAATCACAAAACACTCCGCGGTCATGCGGTTTTGTGTCAGGGTGCCGGTCTTGTCGGAGCAGATGTAGGTGACCGAGCCGAGGGTTTCCACCGCAGGCAGGTTGCGCACCAGGCTGTGGTGGCGGCTCAGCCGTCGCGCCCCCATGGCCAGGGAGATGGTGATCACCGCCGGCAGGGCCTCGGGAATGGCGGCGACCGCCAGGCTGATGGCGGTCAGCAGCATCAGCAGCACCGGCTCCCCCTTCAGCAGCCCGGTAATAAAGATCAGGGCGCAGATCACCAGGATGGCGACAGCCAGGTGGCGGCCGAAGCGGGCCATGCGGATTTGCAGCGGGGTCTGCACCTCTGTCTGCTCGTTCAGCAGCCTGGCAATCTGGCCGATCTCGGTCTGCATGCCGGTGGCGGTAACCACCCCGACGCCCCGTCCCCGGGTGATGTGACTGCCCCTGAACAGCATGTTGTGCCGGTCACCCGGCGGCAGGTTGGCGGCATCGATGGGTTCGATCTGCTTCTGAGCGGCCTGTGACTCGCCGGTCAGCGTGGATTCGTCGCTCTCCAGTCCGGCCGCTTCCAGCAGGCGCAGGTCGGCCGCCACCAGGTTACCCGCCTCCAGGGAAACAATATCACCGGGAACCAGTTCCGGTGCCGGGATGCGCTGGCTTTTCCCGTTCCGGCGTACCGACACCTTCGGAATATCCATGGCGCGCAGGGCGGCCACCGCCTGTTCGGCCCGGTAGGCCTGCACGGCGCCGATCAGACCGTTCAGCAGCAGGATCACCAGGATGGCAATACTGTCGGCGATTTCGCCGATCACGCCGGAGATCAGTGCCGCGGCCATCAGTACCAGGATCATGAAGTCGGTGAACTGGTGCAGCAGCAGCGCGAGCAGGGATTTGCGCTTGCCCTCGTGCAGGCGATTGGCGCCGTACTGCGCCTGTCGCTGCGCCACCTCCGGGTCGCTGAGTCCCTGTTCCCGGTCCGAACCGAGCTGTGCCACAACCGCCTCCGCTGATTCCCGGTACCAGGCAGCGGCGGGCTGTTGTGGGTTGTTCATATGCCTATCCGACCAGCAGTATCAGGGCGACGGTGGCCAGGGCGATGGCGGTGGTCTTCAGACCGCTCAGCAGCCAGTAGGTGCCGCCGATATTGCCCAGAAAGGCACCCAGGCCGAAGATACAGGCGAACGCGCAGAGGATGGCGGCGAGCAGGGGATCCATGCCCAGGTCGATGCCGCTCCTGGCCAGTCCCAGGGGCAGGATAATCAGCAGAGACATCAGCAGTGGTGCCGCGCCATTGACCAGGGCGATCACCAGCGGCATGCCCCGTGCCGCGCTGGCGTGGGCGCTGTCCGAGAGGTCGTGGACCATGGCCTGTTCCAGGTCTGCCAGTGCCTTGCGGCGTTCCGCGCTCTCACTCAGGTAGGCACTGGAGAGGCCGCTGATGCCAAGGGCGATGGCGGCACCCAGGCAGGCGTGGATGACCAGGCTGAGTACCGCATCGCCGCTCAGGTAGAAACCGGTGATCAGGCCCAGCATGGTGAGGGCGCCATCGAAGCCGTTGACCACGAAATAGCGGCGAATAATCCCCTGGGACTTGGTCAGGTGCAGCCAGAGGGCCAGCTTGTCAAAAAACATGGTGTGTCGAATCCCTGCTCAGCTTCAGTCGCCGTCCGTCGCGTTGTGTTCCACCTCCACCACATCGATACTGTGGATCGAGGCGCCCATCTCGGTGATGGCTGCCTGGATCTGTTCATAATCGATGTCTGTGCCCTTGATCTCCACCTGCAGGGTCTCGGTCCGGGCGTCGATCTCCACCACCGTCAGGCGGACCAGGCAGTCACCGTTCTGGGCCAGTGCCTTGCTGAAATCGATCACGTTGGGGTGGTGGGGTTTAAGGATGTCCAGCAGCAGGCGCTTGATTTGCGTCATGTCATGGTCCCTTCTGGTTGTCGGTGATTCGGTCCGGTAAAGGTTGGTTAAACGGTGCTCCCGTGGGCGGGTGGTCGCCCGTCAGAGCCCGGCTTCATTGTACGCTATTTGATTCTGGCACGGGATTGCCGGGCCCGGTTCAGCCGAGGGCGACCGATTTGCGAAAACGTGACAGGGCCACCAGGAAGAACACCACGCCGATCGCCAGCAGGGCCAGAAACTGGGGCCAGACCGCCTCCCAACCGGCACCGCGATAGAGAATCGACTGGGCAAAATTGACAAAGTGGGTGGTGGGCGCCAGTTGCATAATATCCTGCACCAGGACCGGCATGCTCTCCCGGGGCGTGATGCCGCCCGACAGCATCTCCAGCGGCAGCAGGATCAGGATCATCAGCAGTCCCAGCTGCGGCATGGTGCGCGCCAGCGTGCCGAGAAAAATTCCCAGCGAAGTGGCGGCGAACAGGTGCACGGTGACGCCGAACAGGAACAGCAGGATGGAGCCGTGTATGGGCACCTGGAGCAGGCCCTGGATCACCAGCAGCAGCGACAGGGTGGTGGCGAACAGTATCACGGCACCGTTCGCCCAGATCTTGGCGCCGACAATCTGCAGCGGTGTGATCGGCATGACCAGCAGATGCTCCAGGGTGCCATGCTCCCGCTCCCGGATCACCGCCGCACCAGTCAGGATGATGGCGATCATGGTGATCACGTTCATCAGTTCCATCACGCTGCCGAACCAGGCGCTGGTCAGGTTTGGATTGAACTTGATATGGGTGGTGAGGCTGATGGGCAGCTGGTACTCGGCCCGGTAACCCAGGATCGCTTCATTGATCTCGCCGCTGATGATGTACTGGATATAGTTGTCGCCGATAAAGGCCTGGCCCATGCGGGTGGCGTCGATATTGACCTGGATCTCGGGTTGCTTGCCGGCCAGCAGGTCGCGCTGAAAACGATGCGGTATGTAGATGACAAAGGTGTATTGTCCGCTGTCCATGGTCCGGTCCACATCGGCTGACGAGATCAGATCCGGGACCCGGAAGTAGGGGCCGTAGAAGGCCTGGATGATGCGCTTGGAGATGGGGGACTGGTCCTCATCCACCACCGCGATGGGGGCGTTGTGCAGCTCCATGGAGGTGCTGGAGGAGACGCTGTAGATCATGCCGCTGAAGGCGAACAGGACAAAAATCAGCAGCACCTTGTCGTGCCACAGGCTGCGCAGCTCCTTGATACCCAGTTGAAAAGTGTTGCCGCCGAATCCCATCTTACCGGTCCTGTTTACGCAGAGAGAGCACACTGGCGATGGTCAGTACCGGAATAAAGGCGGCCAGTGGCAGGAGATGTTGTGACAGGCTGGAAAAACCGAGCGCCTTGGTGAAGGCGCCGCGACTTGCTTCCAGGAAATAGGTGGTCGGGAACAGCTGACCGATGATCGCTCCGGCGCCCTCCATGGAGGAGACCGGATGGGTCAGGCCACAGAAATTAATGGCGATCATCAGGGTCAGTACCGAGGTGCCGGCCAGGGCCGCGATCTGGGTCTGGGTGAATGCGGACATCAGCAGTCCCAGTCCGGTGGTGGCGGTCACATACAGCAGGGCCGCCAGGCTCAGGGCCAGCAGACTGCCTTTCAGTGGAACCCCCAGCACGAAGACCGCCAGCCCCACTAGGCCGATAAAACTGATCATGCTGACCAGGATGTAGGGCAGCTGTTTTCCGATCAGGAACTCCAGCCGGGTGACCGGCGTGACATAGAGATTGGTGATCGATCCCAGCTCTTTTTCACGCACCACGCCCAGGGCCATCAGGATGGCCGGGATGAACACCAGCAGCAGGGGAATAACCGCCGGCACCATGGCGTCCAGGCTCTTGAAATCCTGGTTGTAGCGGTAACGGGAGACGATATCTGCCGGCACCAGGCTGGGGGTGATGCCGTAGGTGCGCAGTGACAGGTCGGTCAGGTAGGCCAGGTGGAGGCCCTGGATATAACCGTAGATGGTTTCACCCCGGAACGGCATGGCCCCATCGATCCACACTGCCACTTCCGGTTGTCGGCCACGCTTCAGCTGCCGCCCGAAACCGGGTGGTATCTCGATGGCCAGGTTCAGCTCACCCCGGGCCATGCGCTGCTCCAGTTCCTCGGTACTGTAGATATGCGGGCGCTGGATGAAATAGCGGGAGCCGGCGATATTCTGGATATAGTCCCGGCTTTGCGGGGTCTGGTCCCGGTCCAGCACGGCAAACCGGAGATCCTCCACATCCAGGGTGATGCCGTAGCCCAGGATAAACATCAGGATCACCGAGCCGAGCAGGGCGAAGGTGAGCCGGATCGGGTCGCGCAACAACTCCAGAGTCTCCCGGTGGGCGTAGGCGAACAGCCGTTGCAGACTGAAGCGGCTGGGTGGCTGCTGGGCGGTCTGCCCTTCTGCCGGCGGCACGACCGGCGGTTCCGGGCTGTTGTCGGTGGTCGAGGCGGTGGCCTCCTCCAGGTAGCCGATGAATGCCTGCTCCAGGGTCTCCACGCCCCGTGCCCGGCAGAGTCCTTCCGGGGTGTCGCTGGCCAGCACCCGGCCGGCATGCATCAGGGAGATGCGGTCGCAACGGGTCGCCTCATCCATGAAATGGGTGGAGATGAAAATGGTGACCGACTCCTCCCGGGAGAGCTGTACCAGCAGTTGCCAGAAGTTATCCCGGGCCACCGGGTCAACCCCCGATGTGGGCTCGTCCAGGATCAGCATCTCCGGGCGATGGACCACCGCCACCGCCAGCGACAGGCGCTGGCGGATGCCCAGTGGCAGATCCCCCGGCAGGTTGTGGCGGTACTGTTCCAGCTTGAAGCGTTGGGTCAGTTCATCTATGCGCGCGCTGATCTCGCTTTCCGGCAGGTGGAACAGCCGCGCATGCAGTTCCAGGTTCTGCTGCACGGTCAGCTCGCTGTAGAGCGAAAAGGCCTGGGACATGTAACCGACCCGGTTGCGGGTCGCCATGTCATGGGCGTCCACCTTGTGACCGAACAGCTTGCCCTCGCCTTCACTGGGGGGCAGCAGGCCGGTGAGCATCTTCATGGTGGTGGTCTTGCCGCAGCCGTTGGAGCCGAGAAAGCCGAAGATCTCGCCCCGCTCGATCTGCAGACTGACATGATCCACGGCGGTGAAATCGCCAAACCGCTTGGTCAGGCCGTTGGCGCTGATGGCCGGCTCGCCGTCAACCGCCTGCCGGGGCGGTACCACCAGGCGTTGATGATGGTGCCGCTTCTGCTCCGGCAGCAGGGCGATAAACACATCGTTCAGGGTCTCCTGTCCGGTGCGCTGTTTCAGTTCGTCGGGGCTACCGTTACCCAGTACCTGGCCCTCATCCATGGCCACCAGCCAGTCGAACTGCTCCGCCTCCTCCATGTAGGCGGTGGCCACCAGCACGCTCATGCGGTTGTGGCGACTGCGAATCCGCCCGATCAGCTCCCAGAACTGGCGCCGGGAGAGGGGGTCGACGCCGGTGGTCGGCTCATCCAGGATCAGCAGCTCCGGATCATGGATCAGGGCGCAGCAGAGGCCCAGCTTCTGTTTCATGCCACCGGACAGCTTGGCCGCCGGCCGATCGGCAAAGGGTGCTAGGCCGGTGCTTTTTAACAGGTCGTGAATACGCCGGTGCCGCTCCTGGCGGTTCTGGCCAAACAGGCGGCCAAAGAAGTCCACATTCTCAAATACCGACAGGGTGGGGTAGAGGTTCTTGCCCAGCCCCTGGGGCATGTAGGCGATACGGGGCGAGGCGGAGGCGCGAAAGCGGTGGTCGCCCATGTCGCCGTCCAGCACCTTCAGTTGGCCCTGTTGCAGCGCCCGGGCGCCGGCAATCAGCGCCAGCAGGGTTGACTTGCCGACCCCGTCCGGGCCGATCAGCCCCACCATCTGGCCGGCCGGCAGCGCCAGGTCGATGTCACTCAATACCCGGTTGTTGCCGTAATGGTGGCTCAGCCCGGTTATGCTGACAGCGGTGGTGGATTCACCGGCCATGTTCAGGGCAGCCTGATCTGCAGTTCAGGTGGCCACTCCGCGTCCGCTTTCAGCAGGACATAGGCGATACCCGGCACGCCGGTCTTTACCTTCTCCACATGCTGTTTCAGCAGATTGGAATCGATCTTCACCTTGACCCGGAACATCAGTTTCTCCCGTTCGGAACGGGTCTCCACCGCCTTCGGGGTGAACTGTGCCCGGGGGGCCACGAAGGAGATCCTGGCCGGGATGGTGTACTGGGGAATGGCATCCAGAATAATGCGTGCTTCCGAGCCCACGTCCAGGTTGCCCACTTCCGCGGTGGGCAGGAAGATGGTCATGTAGACATCGGTCAGGTCCAGCACCGACAGCACCTTGCCGCCGGCCGCCAGCACCTCGCCCGGTTCGGCCAGTCGATAGAGTACCCGGCCGCTGATCGGGCTGGTCAGCTGACTGTCGGCGATATTGCCCTGCAGCCGTTCAATGCGCGCCTCGGCCGCCTCGATACCGGCCTCGGCCTGTACCACCTGGATGTTGGCCGCTTTCAGGGCGGCCTGGGCGGAGCGCAGCGCGGTGCGTTGCTGATCCACCGTCTCCTGTGAAACGTGCCCCTTGTCAATCAGCTTCAGGGAGCGGTTCAGTTCCGCCTGGGCGAAGGTGAGTTCCGACTCCCGCTGCAACACGATGGCCGCGGCGTACTCGCGTGACTCCTGCGCCTCGCGCAGGCCCGCCTCCGCCTCGCGTAGCTGCGCCTGCAGATCCACCGTGTCCATGGTGGCCAGTACCTGGCCCGCTTCCACCATGTCGCCCTCCTGTACCGCGACGGTCAGCACCCGGCCGGCGTACTTGGTGGCGATGTCGTACTCGGTTGCTTCGATGCGGCCGTTGCCGGAGGCGACGTTTTCCGGTAACTGGTCGGCGTAGTTGGTGGTCCAGAGATACCAGCCCGCCGCGCCGATCAGGGCGATGACGATGAGTGCGATAATGCTCTTGTTTAATGCTGTAGCTGGCATAGCGGGAAGCTCCGGGCCTGATTCGAACAGATTGGAAAAATATAACCTGATGTTTGTTGCTTGGGGCGCCGGAAGCGTCGACTGTCTCTCTCTTCCTGGCAGACTGATTATATCGTGGCGGGCCTGTTAATCAGTTGATCCAGCGCACCGTTCGTGTGCCCTGGCAGGTCGCTTAAGGTGGGCACATGCTCCGTACCCACCTTACCATTCGGCTTCCCTAGCGGATATGTACATAGTCACCAGGGGCGTCGCCCAGGACCGGATACTGCTCGTTACCCAGGCTGGGTGGTGCGGTTTTGCCCGATGACTTGCCGGCCAGCCACGCCTGCCAGGCGGGCCACCAGGAGCCTTCGGTAACCGGCGTGGTCTGCTGCCAGACATCCGGGTTGATGTAGCACTCGCGCGCCTGGTGGGTGCGCATCTGGTAGCGCCGGTGGGGATGGCCGGGTTCGCTGACGATGCCGGCATTGTGTCCGCCGCTGGTGAGCAGGAAGGTGACCTCGTCGGTATCCGCCAGCAGGTGGATCTTGTAGACCGATTTCCAGGGTGCCACGTGATCCTTGACGGTGCTGACCACAAACAGCGGGGCGCGGATGTCATTGATCACCACCGGGTGACCATCCACCTGGTAGCGACCGCTGGCCAGGTCGTTGTTCAGGAACAGCTGGCGCAGGTATTCCGAGTGCATGCGGTAGGGCATGCGGGTCAGGTCCGCATTCCAGGCCATCAGGCTGTTCATGGGCTGGCGTTCACCCAGCAGGTAGGCGTGAATCATGTGGGACCAGATCAGGTCGTTGGAGCGCAGGATCTGGAAGGCCCCGGCCATCTGGTAGCCATCCAGGTAGCCCTGCTTCCACATCATGCTCTCCAGGTAGTCCACCTCGCTCTCGCCGATGAACAGCATCAGCTCGCCCGCCTCGGAGAAGTCCACCTGGGTGGCCAGGGTGGTCAGGCTGGCCAGGCGTCCATCACCATCCCGGGCCATGGCTGCGGCGGCAATAGACATCAGGGTGCCGCCCAGACAGTAGCCGACGGCATGAATTTTCTGTCCCGGTACGATGCCGGTGATGGCATCCAGGGCCGCCATCGGTCCCAGCTTGCGGTAATCCTCCATGCCCAGGTCCCGGTCTTCTGAATCCGGATTGCGCCAGGAGATCATGAATACCGTATGGCCCTGCTCCACCAGATACCTGACCAGGGAGTTGTGCGGTTCCAGGTCCAGTATGTAGTACTTCATGATCCAGGCCGGCATGATCAGTACCGGTTCGGCATACACCTGTTCGGTGGTCGGGCTGTACTGAATCAGTTCGATCAGGCGGTTGCGGTAGACCACTTTGCCGGGGGTGACGGCGATATTCCTACCCGGCTGATAGGCCTCGGCACCCACCGGTGGTCGGCCGCTGGTGATCCGTTGCAGGTCCTCCTGCAGATTCTGCCAGCCCCTGACCAGATTCATGCCGCCACTGTTCAGGGTCGCCTGGCTGATCTCGGGATTGAGCCAGGGGATGTTGGAGGGGGAGCAGTGATCCAGCAGTTGGCGGGTGATGAATGAGACCACCCGTTCGCTGGCCGGCGCCAGACCGTCGATGCCGGTGGTGGCGTTGTGCCACCACTGCTGGTTGAGCAGGAAGTACTGGTAGTAGAGGTTATAGGGCCAGCTCTGCCAGGCGCTGTCGGTAAAGCGCCGGTCCTGCGGCAGGGGTTCAATGGTCGGGGGCGTATCGGGATCGATCGCCGCCTGGGTGGCGTAACGGGTAAACCGGGTCAGTTTACGCAACGCCTTGTCGGTCAGTTCCAGTTGCTTGCCGGGTGACTGGGCCAGGTGGGCGAGCCAGTCAAAATAGACCCTGGCCAGGCCGGCCGGGGTGATGCCCGCGGTCATGCGGGCCAGATTGCCTTTGAACGCCTTGTCCAGGGTTACCGCCAGTTCATGGATAGTGGCCGGATCGATGGCGGTATGATCCGTATCAGTTGCCGGCTGGCGGGTGTCGGCCAGGGGTTTGGAGGTGTCGGACGCTGTTGTCATGCTGGATTCCTCATCTGTCCGTAGTCAGTTTCAGGCAAACAGGTTGCCGGATCTGGACAGAAAACCTATCTGGATAAATTCAGGTGTCGATCCGATGCTGCGTGGTTGCCCGGATGTATGGCGAATGCATGTCCCGGGGAGGCTTGCTTCATGGTTCGATTATATACCGGCACCTGATCGGCAGACAGCACGGGCAAGCCTGAATGCGTCTGTCATGATCTGCCTCAACTCACGACCCTATCGACTTCCGGCCCTGTCCTGCCGGCGTCACGGGCGGTTGAGCAACGGATCACTTTATAGACTACATTTGGTAGTTACAGCAGGGGCGTGGTTCGGATCGTTTCACTGGGCAGTCGGTTGAACAGGCTGGCGGCGGTGATGTTTCTGTCAGGGTATGGATGGTCTGCAGGGAAACCGATAGATGAACGAATGCAACAGTATCAAGTCTTCCATGTTTGATTCACTTTTCGATATTTTTGAGGAGATCTGCGAAGGCGCCATCTCGGTGGATGAGAAGGCCCGCATTGTCTGGATCAACGCAAAATACATGGATCTGCTCGGTATCACCGACGAGGACGAGGTGCTGGGCAGGGATGTGGCATCGGTGATCCCGGAGAGTCTGCTGGCCCACGTGATCGAGACCGGGCGTCCCATTCTGCTGGATATCATGCGTTTCGATAACCGCCACTTCGTGGTCAGCCGCCTGCCGCTGCACGATGAGGACGGGGCGGTCATCGGTGCGGTGGGATTTGTGCTCTACAACAGCCTGGATTACCTGAAACCGCTCATCTCCAAGTTTGAAATGCTGCAGCAGCGCCTCACCAGTGCCGAGGCCAAGCTGGCGGCGGCCCGCCACGCCCGCTACAGCATCGCCAACATTATCGGTCGCAGCCAGCAGATCAACGACCTGAAAGAGCAGGCCCGGGCAATTGCCCGGCATACCAGCCCGGTGCTGATCCTGGGTGAGACCGGTACCGGCAAGGAGCTGCTGGCCCAGTCGATGCACTCCGCTTCGGTACGACGCCACGCCCCCTTCGTGGCGGTCAATGTGGCGGCCATTCCCGACAACCTGCTGGAGGCGGAGTTCTTCGGCGTCAGTCCCGGCGCCTATACCGGTGCCGACAAACGGGCCAGCAAGGGCAAGTTTGCCCTGGCCGACGGCGGTACCCTGCTGCTGGACGAGATCGGTGACATGCCGCTGCAGTTGCAGGCCAAGCTGCTGCGGGTGCTGGAGGAGCAGGAGTTCGAGCCGGTCGGTTCCAACACGGTGCAGCAGGTGGATGTGCGCGTGATCGCCGCCACCTCACAGGATCTGGAAGCCAAGGTGCGGGCGGGCACTTTTCGCCGCGACCTTTACTACCGGCTCAACGTGCTGCCGGTGAGGGTGCCGCCGCTGCGGGAACGACTGGATGACATCAAGCCGTTAAGCGAATATTTTCTTGAGACCATCGCCTCGCGCAGTGGCGAGGCCCTCAAGGTGATCGACCATGATGGCCTGGCGCTGCTGGAATCCTTCAACTGGCCCGGCAACGTGCGGGAACTCAAGAACACCCTGGAACGGGCCTGCCTGATGTGCGACAGCCCGAGTCTCACCGCCGATACCATCCGGCCCTTTATGCCCAGTACGCTGGATTTCACCGATACCCCCATGGCCGCCGATGCGGGTTTGTCACTGCCGGCGCGCATCGCCAGCATCGAGCGCCATGCCATCAGCCGGGCGCTGGAGATGACCGGTGGCAAGAAAGCCCCCGCCGCACGTATGCTGGGGATCTCCCGTTCCCAGCTCTATGACAAGATCCGCGATCATCAACTGTCCGGATAACCGACACTTTCTGTCCTGATTCCGGACGCTTGTAATTAATCCAGTAAAATCAATAACTAAGCCAATTACCTGGTAATTATGTCTGACTTTACGACAGAACCGCACGCCGGCCGGTTTGCCAGTTTCTATTCTTAACTCATTGTAAATAAATAATATTTTTCTGATGTGCCGGTCTGGCACAGGGCTTGCTCGCCTACAGGGTAGCGATAAGCGGTCGGCCACAGGGGTGGCACGGTCGCAGGAGAGTGAGGAGGAGTGGGTGGCCCGTACCGGGTTCGCCCAGGCTTAAGTCAATCGATGGGCACAGTTCTGCCCGGAGGCTCCTGTCGTGGTTCGCTGCCACTCTCATGCCGGTTTTTGAGGGTGTGTTCCAACTTTCTACCAACAACACCAGTATGGAGATGCGAGATGACGAGAGATTATGCGAAGAGATCCAGCCGTCGGGTGCTGAAGCAGGTGATAGTATCCGCGCTCGTGGGTGCCGGTCTGGTACTGACCACGGCTGCCCAGGCGGCTGAAAAAGTGCGTTGGAAGGTGCCGGTTGCGTTCGGCACCAACCTGCCCGCCCTGGGGGACAACATCACCTACGTGGCGGACGCCCTGAAAGCGGCCTCGGGTGGTGCGGTGCAATTCAAGGTGTTTGAGCCGGGCAAACTGGTACCGCCCTTCTCCATTACCGATGCGGTCAAGGACAACAAGGTTCAGGCCGGCTACACCTGGGTTGGTTACGATCAGGGGCGGATTCCCTCCTCGCCGCTGTTCGCCGCCCGTCCGTTCGGCATGGAGCCCTGGGAATACACCGCCTGGTGGTATGAAGGGGGCGGCAAGGCGCTGGGCGAAGAGGTGTACGGCGAGCACGGCGTGCATCCGATCCTGTGCGGCATCATCGGGCCGGAGACCGCCGGCTGGTTCCGTAACGAGATCAAGACCCTGGATGATCTGAAGGGGCTGAAGATCCGCTTTGCCGGGCTTGGCGGGCGTGTCCTGCAGAAACTGGGGGCTTCGGTCACCATGCTGCCGGGTGGTGAAATCTTCCAGGCGCTGGAGAAGGGGGCCATTGACGCATCCGAGTTCTCCATGCCGGCGATTGACCAGAAACTCGGCTTCGACCGGGTGGTCAAGTTCAACTACTTCCCCGGCTGGCACCAGACCTACACGGCGTTCCATCTGCTGGTGAACAAGGGTGTCTGGGAAAAGCTGGAGGACTCCAACCGGGCCCTGATCGACATGGCCTGTACCGCCGGTGTGATGCGCAATCTCTCCAAGGGTGAGGCGATTCAGGGCAAGATCATCGACAACTTCAAGGCCAGCGGCGTGACCGCGACCCGGTTGCCCGAGGATCTGCTGCGTGAACTGCAGACGGTCACCCACCAGGTGATGCAGGAGGAGTCGGACAAGGACGCGCTGTTCAAGAAAGTCTACGACTCCCAGGAGGCCTTCTCCGAAGGTTACAAGAGCTGGAAGAGCCTGGGCTACCTGCCACGCGATTTCTGATCGCTTCGCTGACAGCTGAGAGGCTAACGTAAACGATGGGTTCATGGGGGTAGATCATGGCGGAACCGGGAACAACTCAACCATCCAGTGCGGGCAAACCCGGGGAGCATGATCTCCTGCATGAACTCATCCATCACGTTGAACTGCCCCATACCGCTTTCTCCCGGCGTATCGACCGGGTAATAAGGGTGATCGGTGCGTCTATCTCCTGGATCTGGCTGCTGCTGGTGGCGATCATCATCACCAACGTGACCATGCGTTACCTGTTCGGCCAGGGACGTGTCGAGTTCGAAGAGATCCAGTGGCACCTCTACTCAATCGGTTTTCTGCTCGGGCTCTCCTACTGCATGGAGTCGGATGACCATGTGCGGGTGGATGTGCTCTATGAGCGCTTCAGTCTCAGAACCAAGGCGTGGGTTGAGCTGTTCGGTACCCTGTTCCTGTTGCTGCCGTTTCTGATTCTGGTGCTGCGCTTCAGCATTCCGTTCTTTGTCTACTCCTGGTCAATCAACGAGGTTTCGGATGCGCCGGGCGGTCTGCCCTGGCGCTGGGCGATCAAGTCGTTCATGGCGATCGGCATGATCCTGTTGCTGGTGGTCAGCCTGTCCCGTCTCTCCCGGGTAACCGCCTTTTTGTTTGGCTGGCCCCGGGCGCTCAAGACCACCCCGGTGCAGAGGGAGGGCTGACCCGATGCCGTTCAATGAAATCCTCTGCATCCTGATGTTTGTGAGTTTTATCGCCCTGCTGTTCACCGGTTTTCCGGTGGCCTGGGTGCTGGGTGGGCTGGCCTTTATCTTCACCGTGATCGGTTGGGCGACCGGCCAGTTTACCGACCTGATGGCGGACTCTTTCTACTCCATCGACTGGGCCTATACATCGGCGGTGGTGGATCGCATCTGGGATGTCATGAAGAACTGGGTGCTGGTGGCCCTGCCCATGTTCATCTTCATGGGGCTGATGCTGGACCGGTCAGGTGTGGCCGCCCTGCTGATGGGGAATTTCGTCAAGCTGTTCGGGCGCATGCGCGGCGGCTACGCGGTAACCGTTGCCCTGATCGGCATTCTGCTGGCCGCCTCCACCGGCATTATCGGTGCTTCGGTGGTGCTGTTGTCGCTGCTTGGCCTGCCGGTAATGCTGGAGAACAAGTACCGGCCCTCCTTTGCCGCCGGCACGGTCTGTTCGGTCGGTACCCTGGGCATCCTGATTCCCCCCAGCATTATGCTGGTGCTGATGGCGGACCGGCTGGCCATGTCGGTGGGGGACCTGTTTCTCGGGGCGCTGATTCCCGGGGTGCTGCTGGGCAGCATCTACATCATCTATATGGTGGCATATGCTGCCCTGGTGCCGGGTGCGGCGCCGGCCCCGCAGCAGAGCGAGCCGATCAGCTGGCGACTGGTGCTGGGCGTGTTCTGGGCCGTGTTACCTCCGGCCGGTCTGATCCTGGCGGTGCTGGGCAGCATCTTTACGGGGCTGGCGACGCCCACCGAGGCCTCCGGCGTGGGTGCCTTCGGCGCCATCATACTGGCGGCGCTCAACCGCAAACTGAACCTGCAGGTGTTCCGGGAAGTGTGCCAGCAGACCACCCGGACCACCGCCTTTATCTTTGCCATTTTCCTGGGCGCCACCGCCTTTTCGCTGGTGCTCCGGGGGCTGGGTGGTGACGAGCTGATCGAGTCCGCATTGACCTCCCTGCCGTTCGGTCCTACCGGTATCGTGATCACCATCCTGGTGTTCACCTTTTTGCTGGGCTTTTTCCTCGACTGGATCGAGATCACCCTGATCGTGCTGCCACTGGTGGGGCCGGTGGTGCAGGGGCTCGGCTTCGACCTGGTCTGGTTCACGGTGCTGTTTGCCGTCTGCCTGCAGACCTCGTTCCTGACGCCGCCGGTGGGTTTTGCCCTGTTCTACCTGAAAGGGGTGGCGCCCAAAGAGGTGACCGTGGCCCACATCTACCGGGGGGTGCTACCGTTTATCGGGTTGCAACTGCTGGGCCTGGTGCTGGTGTTTGTCTGGGAGGATCTGGTGACCTGGCTGCCCCGTGTGGCCTATGGCAACTGACCGGCGGGCTGGCCCGGCGCCATTGAAGCGGGCGCCGTTCCATCTACCATTTATTGAAAGCGGGGGAAGTGACCATGTTGGCCTCAATCAAGAATATTCTCTACGCCACCGATCTGGGCACCAACTCACCCACGGTGTTCAACTATGCGGTGAGTCTGGCTATCAGCTGCCAGGCGGAGATCCACCTGTTGCACGCCATCGAACCGCTGGGCGCCACCGGCCGCACCCTGATGCGCAGCGCCATGCCGGAAAAACAGCTGGATGAGCTGGAGCGTGAAGGGCTGAAAAAGGTACACGAGTCGATTCACCAGCGTCTGACCGAGTTCGCCCGGCGGGAACTGGGCAGCGACGACGAGGCCGCCACCCTGGTGAGCCAGATCATTATTGCCGAGGGCCGGCCCGATACGGTCATTCTAGAACAGGCGAAGAAGATCGGCGCTGACCTGGTGGTGATGGGGCCCCACAGCCAGTCCACGTTTGATCGGGTATTGCTGGGATCGGTGGCCCGCAAGGTGACCCATCTCTGTCCCGTTCCGGTACTGCTGGTACCCATCCCGAGAGAAGATTGATTCAGGGGAGAGGCGATGTCCAAACTGGTGCTCAAGACAGAGGTGGAAGCTTCACCGGTGGTGGCCTGGCAGGCGCTGAGCCGCTTTATTGCCAGTGCCAGCTGGCACCCCTTCGTACGCCAACACTACGTCTGCGACGATACCAACCGGGTGATCGTCTGTACCCTGCGCAGTCCATTGCCGGTGGGGGAGTGCACCATCGAGATCGGCATCACCGACCAGCGTCCCGATCACTCCACCATCTCCTGGACCGGTACCTTCTCCTCCTCCAGCGTGCATGAAATGGCTGCCGTGCGCCAACTGCACCGCACACTGCACGGCCGTGCCAGCCAATTTGAGGCACTGTTCAAGGATATTCACCCGGACGCGTAGATCCATTGGGACAGGGCTGGCCGCTGTGATATTCTGCCCCCAGGGCAGGCGTTATAATCCTGCCGGGATTTGGACACCGCATCTTCTTGATCTGAAATCCAAGACAGCCGCACGGAGTGCCTACTGTGGTTCAGGATCGGCGCAAAGACCGACGTTTCAAAACCAGTCATCCCGCCCGACTTGTGGTTGCCGGTGCCCAACCGATCGATTGCCGGATCAATAACTTTTCCCAGGGCGGGCTCTCCCTCTCCATCGGCAGCGCGGCGTTACGTGCCATCAGGGCCGGCAATCATTCCGGCAAGTCAGACGAGGTACGGGCCGAGGTGCTGCTGGGGCCGGATACCGACGGTACCGAATACCGCATGGCGGTAGGTATACGCTTCGTCTCCGAGCAGGGCCTGGGGGCGATCTTTTTGCACCCCGATCCCCAGGTGATTCGCTACCTGTCCCGCACCTCGGTTGTGCAGAAACAGGGCTCGGCCACGGGTCACTCGTTCGATGTGTTGTACCAGGTGCAGACGCTGCTGGAGCAGGCCCTGGTCAGTGGTTATGACAAGTTTATAATAATCCTCACGGAAACCTTTCTGGAACAGGAGGACCGGGCCGCTTTCCAGGAGCAGCCGGATCTGCGTTTCGGCCGGCAGGCCATCACAGCGGGTGCAGCCGATCTGCAACGCCGTCTGCTTGAGCGGATAGACAGCAACTGGCGGCAGCTTGAGACGGCGCAGCTCGCTGCCGACCGGCCACTGGATGAGAGTGAAAACCTGGAACTGGTGGATCAGCAGGAGTTTGACGAGTGGACCGTGGTGGTGGCGATCTCCCGTCGGCTGGAGGGGCGTCTGTCCCAAACCCTGTTTACGCTCTCCCAGGCGATTGCCCGCATGATCAAGACCCCGGTCAGCAATGAGAACAATCCCCTCTCTCCCTACTGTCTGCTGTGGGCACTCAAGAAGGCACTGGAGGGGATGGATCTCAGCATGTCTGTCAGAAACACCGTCTACCAGGTGTTTTCCGAGCAGGTACTGGCCAACATGGATCCCACCTACCACCAGATCCATGAGTTGCTGGAACGGCATGGGTTCACTGTCCATGAGAAGACGCCCGCACCGCGTCCCAAGGCCCGGGAGCAACTGGCCGACCGCCCCTTCAGGCCGGGGCCCCGCTCCCTGATCGAGACCCTGTCAGCCTGCGCCGAAACCAAACCAGCCCCCGCCAGATCGGCTGCCCAGCCCATCGCCACCACCAGCAACCGGGCCGTGCTGCACGCACTGGATGACATGGTGCAGGCGGATCAGCGCAACCTGGCGGATCGGGTCGAGCAGTCCCTGGGTGGACATGCCGGTGTCGGTGGCGGGGTGGAGTTGTCCGGCGAGAGTCGCCAGATCATCGATGCCACGGAACAGTTGCTGCGCACGGCGCAACAGGATCCGCGCCATAACGCCATCATGCGGCGTATTCTGCGCCAGGTTCAGCTACCGCTGGCCAAGGCGGCCATCAGTGATCCGGCGGTTTTGAACGACGCTGACCACCCGGCCCACCAGTTATTGAATGATCTGGACGAACTGGCCCTGTTCGCGCCGGCCAACGCGGCCAGTGTGCTGTCCCAAAACATCAACAAGCGGCTTGAGTCGGTACTGGGATCGCTTCAGGTGGCCGGTGGCAAGGCCGATCTGGATGGGCTTGCCCGGCAGGTGGGAGAGCTGCTGAATGAGCAGAAGCTGCGTTTCACCAGCAATCTTGAACAGGTCCGTGCGGCTGCTGTCCGTGAGCATCAGATGGAGGCCGCCAGCCGGGAGGTCAGGGCCTTTCTGGAGCAGGAGTTGCAGGGCTCCATTTCCATCCTGATCGATCAGCTGCTGCACCTGGGTTGGGCCGGGCTGCTGGTGCAGACCGTAGTCGAAGGGGAGGCGAGGCGAAAACACCTGGAGAGTTACCAGAATGTCCTGCTGCTGCTTAACCAGGCCCTGCAGCCGGGTTCCCAGCACGCCTACCTGAAACCGGAAAAGTGGAGCCGGGTCAGCCAGGTGTTGCTGAAAGGCATGGCGGCCTATCCCATCTATATTGAACAGTTCCGCGGGCTGATCGAACAGTTCGCCGAGTGTCTGAAACAGGGCAGTGACAGTTACAGCCGGTATAACGAACAGCGTATCCAGGTGGGCGGGGACTATTTCGATCAACTGCTGCCGGGGACTGCCCGGCATGATGAGCCGGATGCGGGGAAGACCGACAGTGACGCCCAGTCCATGCATCAGCTGGAACAGTTGCAGGTGGGCGATTGGGTCGCTGAACAGCGCCCGCAGGGGCATGTACGGATGCTCAACCTGGCGCTGTTCGAGGCGACCGGGCAGCGTTACCTGTTTGTGGACAGTTACGGTGTCAAGGCGCTGGACTGCAACCGGCGGGAGCTGCTGCACAGGTTCCACACCGGACAGCTCTCCCTGATGGAGGATGCCGGACTGCCCATGGTGGAACGGGCGGTTGAGCAGGCGCTCAGGCAGAGCTTTGAGCAGTTGCGTGAACAGAGCGACCTGGATCCGCTGACCGGCCTGATGAATCGGCGCGCCTTCCGGCGGGCCCTGGACCGGCTGCTCAAGGAGAGCCGTCATACCGGGGATCGCCACGCCCTGATCTGTCTGGATGTGGACAAGTTTACGCTGGTGAACGAGCTGTGCGGCACCGATGGTGGCGATCAGTTTCTGGCCAACCTGGGGCAGATCTGCCAGAACTTCCTGGAGGAGGGCAGCCAGCTGTCCCGCACCGGGGACAATGAGTTCAGCATTCTGCTGAAACAGTGTCGGCTGGCTGAGGGCTTTATCTTCGCCGAGAACCTGCGCAAGGCGATACAGCAATACCATTTCCAGTGGCGGGATGAACGGATTTCAGTCACCGTCAGTATCGGCCTGACAGAGATCAACCGGGAAAGCGGATCGGCGGATGAGCTGAGCCAGGCGGCCCAGTCGGCCTGCGAGGAGGCCAAGCACGAGGGTAGAAACCGCTGCCGCTGTTACCAGCATGAAGACCTGGTGTATGCACAGAAAAAACGCCTGGTTAAATCGGTCCCGCTGATCGAGAAGGCGCTGGAAAATGATCAGCTGGAGCTGTTTGCCCAACTGATTCAGCCGCTGTTCGCTGACGATGGCCTGCTGGATCACCATGAGGTGTTGCTGCGCCGGACCGACGAGCAGCATCAACCGGCCAGCCCGGACCAGTTCATCGAGGCGGCGGAACGCTATGAACGTATGCAGGCGGTTGACCGCTGGGTGGTACAGCACTTTTTTGACTGGGCCAACAGCGCCCTGGCCGGCAGCCTGGGCAGGGAACTGGGAGGCTTCAGTATCAACCTGTCCGGCCAATCGATGGCGGACGACAATTTTATCCGCTTCCTGAAACGCCAGATCCAGCACTCGGTCATCCCGCCGCACAAGCTGGCGTTTGAGATCACCGAGACCGCCATGGTCAGCCAGATGGGTCAGGTGACCGCCCTGATGAAGGAGATCCGGGCGCTGGGGTGCCAGTTCTTCCTGGATGACTTTGGCACCGGTTACGCCTCCTACTCCTATCTCAAGGAGTTTCCGGTGGATGTGGTCAAGATTGACGGGATCTTCGTCAAGGATATCCACCAGGATCAGGTCAGCTATGCCATGGTCAAGTCGATCACCGAAGTGGCCCACCACATGGGCAAGCGGGTGGTGGCCGAATTTGTCCATGATGAGGCGATACTGACCGCCCTGCGCAAACTGGGCGTGGACTATGCCCAGGGTTTCTGCGTCGGCCGGCCGGGACCGCTGAAACTGCTTGGCCATTAATTTCGGGCGGACTCTATAACGGCCGGCCTCGAGCCGGCCCGTTCCGATACAGCTCCGCAGGCCAGCATCTCCGCGACAAGCGCCGTCCCCACAGTCCGCCGGCCAGCGGATGTCACCGTGCCCCTGGATGGATCTGATATAGTGCCGGACCATCGTCAGGGGATCTCTATCGGGAGACAACAGGATGCATACAAGAACAGTGGGGCCATTTACGGTTTCGGCCGTTGGGCTGGGTTGCATGAGCATGTCATGGGGTTACGGCCAGGCGGATGACGCCACTTCCGAACGGTTGCTGCAAGCGGCGCTGGATGCGGGTTACAGCTTTCTGGATACGGCAGCCATGTACGGCATGGGACATAACGAGTCCCTGATAGGTCGCTGCCTGGGCCATCGGCGGGATGAGTTTGTCCTGGCCAGTAAATGCGGTATTGCCCGGGGGGAGGATGGCAATCTGAGCGTGGATGGGCGCCCGGAAATTATCAAACAGACATGTGAACAGAGCCTGCAACGGCTGCAGACCGATGTGATCGACCTCTACTACCTGCATCGCCTGGACCCCAATGTGCCGGTGGAGGAGAGTGTCGGCGCGCTGGCAGCGCTGGTGGATGCGGGTAAGGTGCGGACTATCGGTCTCTCTGAAGTCTCCAGCGAGACCCTGCGCCGGGCCCACGCCGTGCATCCCATCACGGCGGTGCAGTCGGAATACTCCCTGTGGGTTCGGACACCGGAGCGGCGCATGCTGGCCACCTGCCGGGAACTGGGGGTCAGTTTTGTCCCGTTCTCGCCGCTCGGACGGGGCTTCCTCACCGGCTGTGCCCGGGACGTGGATCACCTGGACCCGGACGATATACGCACCAACGTGGCGCGGCCCCGCTTTGAACCGGACAACTTCTCCGCCAATCAACAGTTGCTCGGTCCGTTTGGTGACATAGCCCGGGAACAGGGCTGCAGTATGGCCCAGCTTGCCCTCGCCTGGGTGCTGGCCCGGGAGGATGAAACACTGGTGCCGATTCCCGGTACCAAGCATCTGGAATACATGCGGGAGAATGCCGCTGCGGGAGATATCCGCCTGGAACCGGCGGTGGTGGACCGGCTGGATCAGTTGATTAACGACCAGACCGTCAAAGGGGAACGCTATAACGCCCAACTGATGGCCAGTATCGATTCCGAGCGGGATTGAAGCGATTTACCTGTTCTGCCAGTAGGTTAAGCCGGGCCGGGCGCACGATTTGATGGACTCGACCGAAAAAACAGAAAAAGTTGCTTGTCTTTTAAATGAGTTTTGCATAGAGTGCGTTACATTGCAGTGTACTTGTAGTTTTTCGGCAGTGATCCTCTCGCAGTTCGTGACAGATTCTTCCGTAAGCGCCTGGCAAGCGTCTGCATGTCAACGATCAATTTTGTATAGAGGATAGCAACATGGCTACTGGAACAGTTAAATGGTTTAGCGACGAAAAAGGCTTCGGTTTTATTACCCCGACCGATGGCACCAAGGACGTATTCGTTCATCACAGCGCAATTCAGGGCACCGGCTTTAAGTCGCTGGCTGAAGGCCAGAGCGTTTCGTTCGACGTTGAGCAGGGTCAGAAAGGCCCCAGCGCGACTAACGTCGTAGCCCAGTAAAACGGGTTAGGGATGCCTGGCATCCCCGGAAAAGCCCCGCCGTCAGGCGGGGCTTTTTTTTGTCCTTCGAAAACTGGCGGGAAGAGAGGATTGGCTGACTAAAGGCCCCCATCCGGCCAATTCGCTTATCCATCATCAAAGGCGTGATCCGGCATTTGGGCGCTTCCGGATGAACCTGCCGGGTTGTGTTCGGGAGTTGGTATCTCAGCGCAATATGAGCAGGCGGCTATTCTGCCCTGTTCTTCCCGGCGGCTGAATTCATCGGTCGATTTTCCAGCCAGCCCAACGCCAGGGCACTCCAGAGTGACAGGGGCTGGCGCTGGGGTAAACCGAGCGCCTCCGACCGGTCCAGCACGACGGGACGTATATCCTCGCCCTCATGGGCCAGTCCATGGAATCCGGCAACCGAGGATGCATCCACCGTGGCGAAGTAGAGATGGATTTGCTCGCTCGACAGGTGGGGCGCGGTGAGATAGCTGCCGATAGGCTCAATGCTCTCGGGTACCAGGCCGGACTCTTCCTCGATCTCCCGTTCAATCGCCTGCAGGGGCGTCTGTCCATCCTCGATGCGTCCTGCCACAATATCGACCAACCAGGGAGAGACACCGGCGACCTGTGCCCCGGCGCGGTACTGTTCCACCAGCACCACTTTGTCACGCTGCGGATCGTAGAGCAGGGCCGCCACCACATCACTTCGATGCAGCACTTCCCGTTTAATCGGCCCGATACGGCCACCGTCAAAACGGTCGTGCTCCAGCGTCAGGCAACGCAATTCAAAAAATCCGCTGTAGGCTGTCTGGCTGTCGAGAATCGTTGCGTTGAGTTTTTTACTTTTCATTGTTCAATGATTACCTGATTACCTACCGCGCCCAGAGCCACCGCAGAAAAAAGGGCGGAGTCCCGCAGAAAACGACACGCTGTTCTAATATTTTTACACCGGGAATGAATCAGTCCATTTTGAAACCGGCGGATGAACAGTCTACGCCTTTCTGTTGGCAAGCCAACACTCCGCTTTAACCGCCGGCCAGTACCCAGGTGATCTCCTGCCTGAAAATACTGACGACAGGTATTATCAGCCCAACCAGAATAATGCCGCTATCAATCATACGCCGTGTTCTGTTCCACATGATCGTTTCCTCTTTTTGATTCGATTTTGAATTTGTCGATCAACGGAGTGTTAAACATCCGCTTGTGGATTTAGCCTAGAACTTCTGCATTAAATGAAACTGAACCCGCACGCCGCTATCTGTACTCCCCAGAAAAATTTCATCAGGTAAATTTTTTCTACAACTGTTACCGGTCTGTATCACAGCGCTTTTATAACCTCAAAAACTCCATGGTAGTGACTTTTAAAAAATCACGACAGGTCCCCGTAATGGGAGGGTGAAACTCAATTTTCAGTTTTAATTCAGTTTTACGCGCTAGGTTCGCCGTGCAAGGAAAATCCGCTCCGTAGCTGATAACGGATCGGCCTGCATTCAATGAGTCTTTCACGCAATGGAGTTTTTATTATGCGTAACATAAAGCGCCAAGTACTATTCTGCGCGTTGCTTAGCGCCAGTGCCGTAGCCATGGCCCAGGGTCAATGGCAAGCGTTGCCGGAAACGGCTCCGGCCCCGGCGGACAATCCAACCACCCCGGAAAAAGTGGAGTTGGGCAAGATGCTGTTCTTTGATCCACGGCTCTCTTCCAACGGGACGGTCTCCTGCTTCTCCTGCCACAATGTGATGGAAGGGGGCGATGATCACCGTACCACCTCTATCGGTGTTCACGGACAAGCCGGTGGACGAAACGCCCCGACTGTCTGGAACGCTGCTTTCCACTCGGTTCAATTCTGGGATGGTCGTGCCGCCAGCCTGGAGGATCAGGCCAAGGGGCCTCCCGCCAATCCGATCGAAATGGGTATGACCGGTCTGGATGCGGTCTCTACCCGGATCGCCAAAATCCCCGGCTACAAAACCTATTTTGATCAAGCCTTCGGTGCCGGCGATAACATCAATATCGACAATATCGCCAAGGCCATTGCCGCCTACGAGCGTACCCTGATTACGCCCAACAGCCCCTATGACCGTTATGTGCGGGGCGATAAAAACGCCATGACGGCGGAACAGTTGCGTGGCATGGAGACCTTTGCGGCAACCGGTTGTACCGCCTGTCACTCCGGGGCCAATTTTGATGGTCCTACGTTGCCGACCGGGCAGGGCTTTTATCAGAAGTTTCCGGTTTTCACCAACAATGCGTATGTGGATAAATACGGCCTGATGAATGATGTGGGGCGCATGTCCAGTACCGGAAAAGTGGAGGATAAGAACCTGTGGCGCGTCCCGACTTTGCGTAATCTGGCCTATACCGCTCCCTATATGCATACCGGCTCGGTCAAGAGTCTGGATGAGGCGGTCAGGGTGATGGCAAAGAGTCAGCTCAACAAGGACCTGGATGATCAGGCGGTCACGAGCATTGTGGCTTTCCTGGGCAGCCTTAACGGGGCGTTCCCCGAGCAGACCATGCCGCGCCTGCCCGCGACCCCCGGTGATCTGCTTAACTGACCCTGTTAAACGCCGGTCTGATGGCCGGCGTCTTTTTATCCTGAATATCCAATTCCATCTGCCAAACAACAACCCATAACCGAACCAACCCTGCCGCTGCCTCCTGCAATCGACCCGTTGTTGTATCTGGCGTTAGTGACTGGTCAGTGGTTGGCTTTTCATCTTGATTTCAGGCTGGGTGGTTAAAGTGGCCCCACAAATCGACTTGGAGAAGGTGTTAGTTATGAGTCAATCCGAAGAGAAAAAGATCTGGGATCTGTTTGTAAGGTTCTTCCACTGGAGTCTGGTCGCCGGCTTCTTTATCGCCTACCTGACCGAAGATGAGTTTGCCGGTCTGCACATTTGGGCCGGTTATCTGGTGTTCAGTTTGGTGGTGTTGCGAATCGTCTGGGGGGTGGTGGGCAGCAAGCACGCCAGGTTCAGGGATTTTGTTTACGGCCCGACCCAGGTGATCCGTTTTCTGAAACAGACCCTGGCGTTCAAGGCGCCGCGTTATCTCGGGCATAACCCGGCCGGTGGCGCCATGGTGGTGGCCCTGTTGTTAAGCCTGTTGATCACTGCGGCACTGGGCATGCTGCTGTTCGGTGCTGAAACCCAGGTGGGCGCACTGGGCACGCTGGCGGCAGGTATGGGGCTGAACGGTGAGCTGCTGGAAGATCTCCATGAGTTCTTCGCCAACTTCACCCTGTTCCTGGTAGCGGTGCATGTGGCCGGTGTGATCTTTGAAAGCTATGTGCACAAGGAAAACCTGGTCCGTTCCATGCTGACCGGTCGCAAGCAGGCTTGATTCAATCACACAGATTTTGGAGGTAACGCATTATGCAACAGCGCAAAGGTGGCGTTCTGGCCATGCTCCTGGTGGCCGCACTGCTGACCGGGTTCGGTTTCTGGCAATTCGGCGGTGTCGGATTGGGTGACGGTGAATTTGACGACGAAGCGTACGAGTATGGCACCGGGCGGTTCTGGGGTGATGGTGAGCCGCTGGCCGACGATAAGGCCCAATCCCGGTTGTCCAGTATCGCGGCGGAGCGGGGCTGGCAAATCGTCAAGCAGGAGACCGAGCACGAAGATGGCCGGCTGGTCTATGAACTGAAGCTGCGGGATCAGGAAGGCCGACGCCACAAGCTGATCGTGGACGCCCGAAGCGGTGAGGTGATCAAGGGCGATCACTGATAGCGTTTTGTGCCGGTGCCCGCATCAGGCCGGGGGCGGATTAAAACGTGAATTACAGTAACAGCAGGGCCACCAGCGGCATAACCAGAAAGGCGAGGATGGTCTGGAACGTGATAATGGATGCCATGGTGGCGGTATCACCGCCGAGCTGGCGGGCCAGAATGTAGGCCGACGGGGCGGTGGGCACCATGAGACAGATAATCAGGGCGCCGGCAGGGATGCCCGCGAGACCCGTGACCGAGATCAACAAGGCGGCGATGGCGGGCTTGAGGCCGAACTGGATCACCGACGAGACCAGGATCGGGCTGATATGTCCACGTACCGCTTCCGGTTTCAGGGCAGCGCCCACGGCCAGCAGACCGAAGGGCAGGGCGGCCCGGCCGACGATTTCCAGAATATCTTCCGCCATACCGGGCACCCCGATACCGCTCAGGCTCAGGAACCAGCCGACCGCGCAGGCGATAATCAGCGGGTTGCCGATCACATCCCGGATGATCGGTTTCACCCCCTTGCTGGACCGTTCACCCCAGATGGCGAATGCCGAGATACACAGCAGGTTGATCAGTACGATCATGAACCCGGCGGTTACCGCCGCCATCGCCAGTCCGTCCACTCCATAAAAGGCCTGGGCCACGGCCAGTGCGATATAGGTGTTAAAGCGGACTCCCCCCTGGAAGATCGACGTAAAAGTCGGCCCGTTGACCGATGCGCTAAACTGTTGCCAGGCAATCAGCAGTGCGGCGGCGGTCAGTATGGTGCCCAGCACCACCAGCAACATGGACGACCAGGGCGCACCGGCCAGGCTCTGGTTGCCCAGGGTGCGCACAAGCAGTGCCGGAAACAGGATGAAGTAGGTCAGCTTCTCCATCCCGGCCCAGGCGTCATCAGGGAGAAAATGGCTGCGTTTCAGGCCATAGCCGATCAGGATGAGGACCAGGATGGGTGCCAGGGCCGTTGCGATATCGCTCATGGGTCCTCTGTGATTGGGTGGATTTGCTGAGGGGTGGGGATTATTCCGCTTTTTCGTCGGGTCGTCCAGTTGGCGGGTTGTGCCTTTTGGTCCCGGACTCCCTGGGCGATCCTCCAAACTGGCTGTCACATGCAAAACGGGGCCGGTCGCCACAGACACCCTGACGACCGGCCCCGGCATTAAGATTGTGCGGCTGCGCCCCGGCAGTCCTCCAATCTGATCCTAATCTGTAATGCGGCTCAACTGGCCGGATTGCCCATGGCCTCCGCCTCCAGGCGCTGCTTCAGGTCCGCATCCAGACCGAGTTCAGTGGCCAGCTGGTCGAGATAGCTCCTTTCCAGAAAACCGGCTTCGCCAATCACCAGGGCGCTGGCGAGATAGACCTCGCTGGCCAACAGCTTGTCTCCGCCCGCTTCCGCCGCAATCGCACCGGGATCCAGGGGCGCGTTCAGTTCTGCCTCCATCCAGCTGCGCAGTGCCGCATCACCGCCGTGCCGGGAGACCTCCTGGTCGATCAGGGCGCGCTCCCGCTCATCAATATGGCCATCCACCCGGGCTGCCGCCAGTACCGCCCGCAGCACGGCGCGACTCTCGGCCGGGTTGTTCATGGCGGGTATCTGCTGTTGTCCGCCGCCAGTGGCCTGGGAGCGATTCTGATTGTAGGCGCGCCAGGCCATGGTGCCGAGCGCCGCAAGGCCGCCAAAGGTGGCCATCTTGCGTCCCGTCTTGCTGCCAAGCAGCAGGCCAATCAATCCGCCGGTGGCGGCACCCTTGCCAAAATCGGTGACACCTCCCTGTGGATTGGTTACCCCGGCATCGTTGAGAAACGACTTACCGGCGCCAAGCAGTTGGTCAAGTAAACCTCGGGTATCCATTATGTGCTCCTTACATTTACATGGGTCAGTATCAATCGCCAATTGTTGCCCGCATGGCTGAATTGAAGCTGAATTATAAGTCAGATGGTTGCGTGTAAGGGGTTTGAGTAGCAATTCTAAGAGCGGTTCCTTATCCCGCCGGAAAACTGGTGAGTGCCGCAACGTCCCCGGCAGATCCTTTCTGCCAGCGCTGTGGGGCCTGGCATATAGATCCAGTTTATAAAGTGGTACGGCCACTCCATGAAGAGTCGGCACTATTCGGCCCGGCGGGTGACGCAAGTCAATATTTTCACCAGCAAGCAACCTTCCGCGGATGGGTAGCCGGGCCAAAATACCGGGATGGTAGGCCTGTTTATATCGATCATCTGCATGTCGGGGGCGGCTATTAATCAGCCTGTAACCCTGTCTTTTTAAAGTAGTATCCGGTGGTGCCATCCTGGTTCGGAATGCCCGGGTTTATACCCTGTATTTCTTCCGTCATGCGGATAAAAGGCCGGAAGAAAAGCAGGCAGCCACCTTATTCCATCACATAAAAATTGGTGATTTGTCGCCTGCTATAAAGAGGCGTATAACAATGTTGTTGGTACGTATTCACCGCGTTAAATCCGCTCCAAACTACGATGTACCATCGTAACAGCATTCCGCGACCGGCATTACTTCAGCTTCTCTTCTGTGCGTGATGCCGGAAGCCAGAGTACTTCTGTTTTGACAACAATCTGAGAGACAATCATGAAAAACTTTCCTGAACACTATAAAGAACTCAATGAATGGATGAAAAAGCTGGGGATGGATGTCCCTGAAGTCATGCAAGGGTTTGGCATGTTGCATAAAGCCGCCACCAAGCCGGGCGCGCTCGATGGCAAAACCAAAGAGCTTATCGCGCTGGGTATTGCGGTAACCGTCCGTTGTGATGGCTGTATCTCGTTCCATGTGCATGATGCGATGAAGGCCGGCGCAACCAAGCAGGAAGTCGCCGAGACAGTGGCGGTCGCCATCCTCATGGGCGGCGGCCCGTCCGTAATGTATGGCGTTGAGGCCATGCAGGCGCTCAGCCAGTATGAAGAGCAAGGCTTATAACGCAGTCACAATGAAACTATCCCGGTAAGCCCTTAACAGATTCCCGGGAGATCGGGTGGTCTGGCGACTGTTCCTGATGTGATGGTCGCCAGATGACCGCTGCTGTTAAGCCTGACGAAAGGCCAGGTCAGTGCAGTGGGCTTTTAGAATGCAGCAGTGCGTTGGGGTGGTTACTGCTCGCCCATGCTTAATCTGTGCAGTATCTCCGGCAGCATACGTTGCACGCAGGCTTCTCCCTCGGCTATCGCCTCATTGGCCCGATAAAACTCCAGCAGTCCGATATGGGACAGCTTGGGAGAGAGCAAGATATCCGGTGGATCACCCGCCATACGGCTCCGGGTGATTCGGTCCTGGGTGATATTGACCGAGCTGGCGATCGCTTCAAACATGCCGGGTGGCTGATCCTTCGACTTTGATATGGGGAAAACCGAGGATCGGTACTCGGTCACGAAATCGGTAATAATGCCGGCGACCCCTTTGTTGCGTTTAACCTGGTGATTATTCTTCTGGAAATGCCTGCCCACAATATCGCCGTTCAGGTTCACGGCGATAACCACGTCGGCTCCCAATGCCCGGCAGACCGAGATCGGCACGGGATTGACCAATCCGCCATCCACCAGCCACTTGTTACTGTTTTTAATCGCCGGAAACAGGCCCGGCAGTGAAATGGACGACCAGACAGCCTTGAGTATCTCGCCCTGGGTTAACCAGATCTCCCGGCCTGTCTCCAGGTCCGTTGCAACAGCGGCATACTGTTTATCCAGCTTCTCGATCAGCGCGCTATCGCCGGCCACATGAGTCGTTAAAAACTGGTGCAGCCTTTCTGTATTGACGAAACCTTTCAATGACGGACTGATCTCCAGAAACCGGGCGGTCTCGAACTTGGTCAGTGAGCGCACCCAGGCTTCAAGACAATCTAGATTGCCTGACACATAGGAGGCCCCCACCAACGAACCGATCGAGGTGCCACAAACAATATCAGGACTAATGCCGTGCTCGGCTAGCGCCCGGATCACACCGATATGGGACCAGCCACGGGAGGAGCCACTGCCAAGGGCCAAACCTATCTTCATCTTCGTCTCACAGGGTCAGGGGATCGCGTGTGGCTGCGGATTGCAGCGATGGGTATCAGTATACCGGGAGAGTCTCATCGGCCCTACTGTTGAACGGTATTGATCTTAAGCCAGAACGCCTCCTGGCATTGATTCACAAAGACCTTGCGCCGGGGGGATATGTTCAGGCCGGGGGGCGCAGAGACCACCTCGTAGCTGATCCAGCACTCGGGGCAGGCGGCCAGGTGGTTATCGTCATCCTGATCGATCTCCATGCTGTGCCGGATGGTGACACCATTGACAAAACTGACCGTCTGCTCGGTGCAGGTCGTGACAAGGCCATCGTCCTGGCGCTTATCTTCCTGTAGTTGCCGATCCGAAATCAGCCCCTCCGGACTGCCGGTTTTGATGGCGGAGATGTAGGTAACCAACTTGTTCATAGGGGCATTGGAATAACTTGGTCAGCGGCTGATGTCCGCAATAGGCCATGGCCTGCCTGCTCTGGTGCTGATATCGTTGCTTGTCACACCTTTTTACCGCTCGCCTTAAGTGCCTTCATAAACTTGCTGAAATCCTTCATAAAGGCAGAGAACAGGGGATTGTCCCTGTTGTCCAGCATCACCTCACTGAACATTTTTATTCCGATGGCCAGCGCGGTAGCGTCATTTTCATTCAGATCATCCCGGTTGCGCATCATCCTGACTATTTCAAATATATTGTCGTGGTTGTCTATCTCTAGTTGCAGTGGCGAGTCGGCGGATGTCTCCCCTTTCGGGTTGTTCAGGTGTTCCAGTGTAACCCGGTATCTGTGCTTTTTCATGAAATAAAATCCCGAAATTCAAAATATAGGCAGACCGGTAGATTGGGATGACTCGGGGAAAGTCAATGTATTGAGGCAGATATTCTTGGTTGTTATGTCAGGGGGTGGGTTTTTATGGTATCCCGGTTTGACCGGGTTGCGGGTTGTTTGATCTGCGTGGGCATGGTAAACGTAAACACCGCATCTGGCTACTGGATTGCTGTGCTAGATATTAGTAGTCCCTCTCAGTTTTTAGCCGGTAGAGTACACGGATGCCTCCATTCTGTGTAAGTTCTTCATTTATATCGAATAGCTCAGTTGCTAATATAAGTCTTTTAAGTGTCTTATAACCATATCGAGTTTTTAGATTGGTTATTTCTTCAGGTTCTTGTTGACGGATTAATTGGCCAGCCGTATTCAGTGAGGTCCATCCATCGGGCCTTGCCGATTGAGCTGCAATCTCTCCAAGTAAGCGTACGAGTCGACTTTCTCTAAGCCAGATCAATTCCAAATGCCTTTGGAATTCGTCAGAGCTAAGAAACTCTGCGAATAGTTGTTTACCCCTCTGTAGAGTGTCAACCATTCTTTTTAGTGATTCAATTTCGGGGACAAGTTATTCTCGCTGTTGATCAAGTAATTGATCGACTTCCAAGCAGCTTTCGATCGAATCAGGTTTAAAACTAGGTAGAAGGTGGTGAACGAACTCATTGCGATCAGCAACAATTGACGCAAGAGTTTTCTTTTTAGTCTCTTCGTAGACTGTGTCACTTTCGATCTGAAAGGAGAAAGCGAAATGCGCCTCTTTATGTATTAGTGGGTCATCCGTGATTTTTACACGTTCAGAGTATGTGTTCTCTACAAGTTGTTTAACTAGCTGTCCCATGGTTTGTTTGTGGACAGAAGCGGCGTTTTGTTCTTGAATTTTGTTTAGTTCACTGGCATAACCTGACAAACATCCATTGGCGACTAAGAATTTAAGAATATGCTCTACTTGTTGGAATAGAAGCATATTTCTTCCGATCTTTCTTAGGACTTCATTTCTAACTTCTTCTAATTCCATTGCTTGAGTGTTCGTTGTTTTAAATATTCCGGTTAGGGATAGGAGCAGATAATGTAAAATTTCTTTCGAACATTTGAAGAGGTGTGACCTCGTTGGTTAAATGGTTAGTGACCTAACGAACCAAGGCCAACTGAGGAACCACTACCATGAGTAAAGATACTAGAACCCTGAACAAGAATGTCTACCGGCATATCGAGTGCCCGCGCAACCGGCCGATCAAGGGGATATTCCTACGTCTACCTGGACGGTAATCCCCTCACTGGACCCGGATCAAGACCAACAATCCACCGGAGTGGATCATGCGGGAGATCAGGCGACGTACCCGGGTGGTGGGTGCATTTCCGGATGGCAACTCGGCACTGATGCCGGTCGTGGCCCGTCTCAGGCACATCGCGGGGACCAAGTGGGCAATGCGTCGTTTTCTGTCGATGGAAGCGCTAGAAAAACAGGATCTGGAGAACTCGATTACCGCGTAACCGCGAAGCCACCGCCAAGCAAAGTGCGGAAGATAGACGGAGAAAACTGCATGGCTTTGAGCAACTGGCCAAAGTCATCACCGGAGTGAAGTTCAAGGATGGAGAAGAGGTGGCGGCACTCAGTCAGTATGCTGCTTGATCAGGCCGCTGAACACCACTCTTGACTATAACTCCCGTCCCATACCGCCTCCATTTATAACGGAATTGATAGACTGAGCAGGATACTGCTGGTATCTCTGTAGTTATCATTATCGTCATCAGCGTCCGACACCATATGCGACATGGCCAGCTCACCGTTCAAATCACCAAAGGAATATCCAAAGCCAGTGCGCAGACGATAAACACCATATTGATCTAGCCCGCCACCAAAGAAAGGCTTAACAAAACCAAGATGACCTCCATCATCACTCCTGATGGCAAAACCATAAGCCAAAGTGCCGCTGATTGTGTATTCGGTATAATCACTGCGCCCGGCAAGATAGGTAGCTTCAAGTGCCGCATTCAGCCCCGTTTCGCTATCAAATAGACGCAGCCCACCACCAATATTGAACGCCGTTTTGTCATCATTGATTGCATCGGTGAAGTCATAAATTAGCTCAGTTGAAAAAAACGGTGTGACGATAATGTTATGAGTAGGTATAAAATCGTAAGCCATCTCAATCGCTGGATTGATCTGTAGAGTATCAGCCTGAGTACCAGCCACAAATCGACCATCGCTTTCGATGTAACTTTCCACTGTCTTGCGTGCTGCCAGGAACGCCACTGACGATGTTAGGGAAAAAGGCAGCGTCTCGACCGGACGAATCGTATAGGTCGAGTTCAAAGAGCCATACCATAAATCAGAATCTGTACTACCCTTAACCGTATCATTATTACGGGTGACATCAATATTGCCCTGACCGAACCCGAACTCGGCAACAATGGCCAAGCCCTGTAGCGGACGATAGATCGCATACGGAGAAATAACCCAACCCTGCTCCTTATAACGCCCCTGGTTAAAGGCCGTCGTCAGATCGGTATCGTTATAACCCATCGTTACCCCCGCCGTCAGCGTTTCAGTAAAGCGGTAATCCAAGCCGATATTGTACCCCCACACATCACCATCATAGCGATTATCCGTGGTACCACTGACATAGTCGTTATCAACCGAGGTAAAAGAACCATGCCCCCATACAGTAAAAGGGGAGTCGGAATACAGTCCACTGCGAGCATCAACCCCACCGGCTCCACCTACACTCCCTCGGTCTGCTGGCCCAAGCCCCAAGGCCGCCAAACCATTACCGGTCGAGCTATCAAAGCTACCCATCATGGCAAAACGTCGCAAAGCATCGCTACTGTCGGTGATACTGTTAGCATCATGGTCGGAAAATTCAAACCCACTGCTCAGACCCGCGCTTTCATTGTGGATATGACTAATGTTTAATGGCGCTATAGTACTCGCCTCAACACCGGCGACACCACCCACAGCCGAACGACTTGCCGCGCTGATTACCGATGAAACACGTGATTTTATATTCTTCTGAATGATGCTGGTCTGGGATCGCGAAATCGCCGCTATCACTGTCGGAGTCGTACTGGCGGAAGATACGGATTCTGGTGTTGGCGCTACGGGTGCCGCCCCTGCCACGCAAGTGACCGTAATATTGTATTGAGCGCCGGGACCATGCATCAGAAGCCGACCGCTTGTCGTATCATTTGGAATTTGAAGGCTTAAAGTAACCGTCTCACCAATCACAGTGCTACCGCTCTTCATAGGAAGCGAATTACCTGCATCAATATTGTCAGTATAGGTATATGTATAATTATTAGGTGATGTACCGCTTATATGTGTGAAGCTGACTGTAGCAACTTCCCACTGAGAAAAAGGCTGGTTCGAAGCCACTATGCCATCAGAAGTAGCTGAAGTATTCCAACCCGAGCAACCCGAGCTAAGAGCGCTTGCCGCTTGTGTCACAAGGGTCAAAGCAACAGCCGCCAAAGTTGTTAATACCGTCTTATATGATGTTGTCATTATTATAGCTCTCGAAAAATTAAGGCAATTCTGATTAAGACCCAACATTGTGACTTGTCGTCTCTGCCTGTTGGGTGTGGAGCAAGGAGTGGAAATACCTGAAAGTAGATGACTATGGCCCCGTTAATTTGGAAGCGCTTTGAATTGACCGGGTGATGATTCCGGGCACTATCGTATCGATTAATAATGCTCCCACAGGTGGCCAGAAACGGGCATAGTCAAGCTCTTCAGTATCCATGGCTTACTTGTCTGGGTGTTGTAGTTATCAGGTGATCATCCGGCTGCAAAATATTCTGATATGTGAATGCGGCAATTGTACCCATAGCAATTCGTTGCTTTCTGCTGGTGCCGTGTTTATTTTCATTATTCAAGCAGCCCGCTGATGACGGACATATATCAGCTGTTAAGATTGTTTTTTTCGCTGCTGCTGGCAGAGCCTATCAAATAATGCAAGCCTAATGAACTAAAAGATTTATCGATGGGCCAGGGGGCTTGCTTTATCTGCCCCGCTGGGCTGTCACTCCCAGCGTTCAGCTGTTACTACCCGCCTGTTAGCGCTTCCCCATGATCGAGCCCAGTATTCCCCGTATGATCTGCCGGCCGATGTTGCTGCCCACGGCCCGGGCGGCGCTTTTGAAAAAGGACTCCACCACGCCCTGACGGCCCCGGCCGCTGCTTTTGCTCGCTTTGCGCACCTGTTTTTCGCGGGCCTGTTCCACCTCGGCGCTCTTCTGCTCTTCGGCCAGTTTGGCGGCGCGCTGGGTGAGGATTTCGTGGGCGGACTCCCGGTCCACCGCCTTTTCATAGACGCCGGCAACCAGGGAGTTGTTGATAATGCTTTTCCGCAGTGTTTTGGTGATGGGACCGATCTGGCTCTCCGGGGGGCGGATCAGGGTCCGTTCCACCACGGTGGGGCGGCCCTTCTCATCCAGCGTGGAGACCAGTGCTTCGCCCAGTCCCAGTTCACTGATTACCTGTTCCGTATCCAGAGCCGGGTTGTCCCTGAAGGTCTGGGCAGCGGCCCGCAGGGCCTTTTGGTCTTTCGCCGTGTAGGCACGCAGGGCGTGCTGGATGCGGTTGCCGAGCTGGCCCAGTACGCTGTCCGGGATATCCAAAGGATTCTGGGTGACAAAGTAGACGCCGACCCCCTTGGAGCGGATCAGCCGGACCACCTGTTCGATCTTGTCCAGCAGGGCGTCCGGCGCATCGTCGAACATCAGGTGGGCTTCATCAAAAAACAGCACCAGCTTGGGCTTGGACTGGTCGCCCACTTCGGGCATCTGTTCAAACAGTTCCGACAGCAGCCAGAACAGGAAGGTGCTGTAGAGTTGCGGGGCGTTCATCAGCTGGTCGGCGGCCAGGATATTGATCATGCCCAGCCCGTTGTCATCGGTTTCTAGCAGGTCGGGCAGGTTCAGGGCCGGTTCGCCGAACAGGAGCGTGCCGCCCTGGTCTTCCAGGCTGATCAGGCGACGCTGGATAGCGCCCACACTGGCCGCTGATACGTTGCCGTAGAGGGTGCGGAAATCCTTGGCGTTCTCCGCGACAAACTGCAGCATGGAACGCAGATCCTTGATGTCCAACAGCAGCCAGCCGTTCTCGTCGGCGACCCGGAACACCAGCGCCAGCACGCCCTGCTGGGTGTCGTTGAGATTGAGCAGCCGTGCCAGCAGCAGGGGACCCATCTCGGAGATGGTGGTGCGCACCGGGTGGCCCTGCTTGCCATAGATGTCCCAGAAGGTGGTGGGGAAGCCACGAAACCTGAAGTCGTCCAGTTCCATCTTGTCCAGACGCTCCTGCACCTTGGGGTGGGGTTTGCCCGGCTGGCTGAGGCCGGACAGGTCGCCCTTCACGTCGGCCAGGAACACCGGTACCCCGAGGCGGCTGAAGGATTCCGCCAGCCCCTGCAGGGTGACGGTCTTGCCGGTACCGGTGGCACCGGCAATCAGGCCGTGGCGGTTGGCCATTCCGGGCAGGAGCCCGACTGCTTTATCGCTGCATCCGAGGTAGATGGTCTGTTCCATTTTTACTGTTCCCTGGTTGTCTGTCAGAGTGTGATGCGCGCCCGAATCGGGCGATCACAACGTATGCGCCGGTCCCGTATGCTGCCGGGGGCTACCAGCCGCCGCCACCGCCGCCGCCACCGCCACCACCGGAGGACCCGCCGCCACCACTGCCGGATGATGAACCCGGTGCGGTGGAGGACGAAGAGATGGCAGAACTCATGGCACCGCCCATGGCGTTGCTGAAACCGACGATGTTGTTGGCGCGCCAGCTGTTACCGCTGTACCAGCCTGGATGGTAACTGTGTCCGTCCTGGCCGACGCTGGCCAGCACCTGGCTGAAACGTTCGGCCCACTGCTGTTCCACGCCCAGTGCCAGGGCGTAGGGGAGATAGGCCTCGAACAGTTCCGGTGTCTTCTCCGGCGGGTGTTTCAAGTTAAGCTCATCCTGTTCCGCGATGCTGAGATATTGCCGGAAGCCCTCCACCTGCTGCAGCAGTCTCTGGCCGGCCAGGGTCGGTGCCTTGAGCCATTCATAGAACAGCACGTTCATGGCGATGGCGAGCAGCAGCATCAGGGTAAAGGGCAGTGAAATGGCCTGGGTGAGCATGCCGATGCCGAACACTTCGCCGGCAAAGAAGGGCAGGGCAAACAGGGTGCCGCCGATTGCCGCGACGTAACTGCCGATACCGGAGCTGAACGCATCGCGCCAGGCCTGGTAGAGACCGATCGACAATTTGAACACCCCGAAGCTCCAGCCGGAGAGCCACACCACCATAAAGGCGCCCAGGACCCGCTTCTCTTCCGAGCCGGCGATCAAGAAACCCAGCCCGAGCAGCGCCAGGGTGATCAGCACGCCGGGGATGATGAAGCCGCTGTTGGTGTTGAAGTAGATCTTTTCGTAGTTTCGCTTGAGGGAGCGCTTGTGGGCCTCCAGCGCCTTGGCCAGCTTGCTGTGATTGGTGCGGTGCAGCCTGATCTTGTGGTTGCTGCCGTCAAACAGGGCGCTGGCAATGGCCGCTTCACCCGGTGCCAGGGTGGGGGTCTTGCCGCTCTTCTCCAGGGTGAATATGCCCGCCTTGTCCTCCTTGATTTTCAGGTAACCGTTCACCGCCATGTTGACCACCGCCGCGCCGAAGGTCTGGTGGTCGTAACCCATCTCCCGGACAAAGCGCATGGAGGCGGGGGAGTACCCTTCGGGCGGTGTGTAGAGCGGGATCACAACACCCAGATCCGGGTCCCGTCCGACCCTCAACCAGGTGACGATAAAGTAAGCCAGCAGCACCAGGGCGCCGCCACCGGCGACCAGGAAGTTCTGGTTGTCGTCCAGAAACCAGCTCAGGCGCTGTTGGGTATCCGGTTCCGTGACATAGCCCTTGGGCCAGCTGGTGACCAGGGTCAGGCCATGGTGGACCGGCAGGGGCGCAGTCGTCTCGAACAGCGCCGTGCCGTCCCCGTCCACCCGGGCGCTGTACTGCTGGCCCTGGTCGCCCTGGGCGCCGGTATAGCCCTCCACCCGGATGGTATTCACCGGCACACCCGGTGGCAGGGTAACCCGGGCACGGGCCCGTTCGATCGGGAAGTCCCAGCCGTTGCCGGTGACGTTCCAGTAGAGTTCGTCATGCTCAGAGAAGAAGCCGAGCTGACGGTTGGTGCGGTAACGCAGGGTGTAACGATAGACGCCGGGTTCCAGGACGACATTTTTACTGCCGGCGTAGATGCGTATGCCGTTGCTCTGATCCTTGGTGTGGTAGGGTTCCGGGTTGCCGTCGCGCCGCACCCCCAGCAGTTCAAAATCGACTCGGTAGCGGTTGCCGAGCCGGTCTTTGTAGATGGTGGGGAAGTCCCGGTAGATGCCGCGCTTGATCTTGTTCCCTTCGGTTTCCACCTCGATGTGCTCTTCCACCAGCATACTGCCATCGCTGGCCACCTGGATATCACTGAAGTAGTCGAGTATGCGCTCCCGGGCCAATACGGGGTTGGACAGGGCCAGCAACAGCAGCAGACAGAGATGGGGTATAAACTTCGGCACTAATGTATCTCCGGTGGATCGACTTCAACGGCGCTTTCGAGCTCAAAGAAGGTGGCGGGACGAAAGCGGAAACTACGGGCAATCAGCAGGTCGGGGAAGGAGTCGATACGCACGTTCAGGTTGCGTACCGCCCCGTTGTAATAGCGGCGTGCATACTGGATGTGGTTCTCCACGTCGCTGAGTTGGCGCAACAGGTCCAGGTACTGGTCGCCGGCCTTGAGATCGGGATAGGCCTCGGCGAGCAGCAGTAGGGAGCGCACCTGTTCACTGAGGCCGCTCTCCAGCCGTTCCCGTTCGTTTGGCTGGCTGCTGGCTGCAGCGGCGCTGCGCAGGTGGGTGATGTGATCCAGGGTGGACTGTTCGTAGTGGCTGTAAGCCTGTACGGCTTCCACCAGCTTGGGAATCAGGTCGTGACGTCGCTTCAACTGCACGTCGATATCACTCCAGGCCGCCAGCACCCGGTTTTTATCCCGGACCAGCTTGTTGTAGATGATGATTGCCCAGACGATGAGAGGCAACAGCACCAACAGCAGTATCTCCATCGCGCCCGTTATCCTCTTGTTTTTATCCTTGCGCTACCCGGTACAAACCGGCGACCGGCTCCAGTGTGCTTGCTCCCCGGCGGGATTTCAAATTTTTCTTGTTGATGGGGGAAGGGGTTGTGGAGCCCGGTGTTGTGCCTGTCCGGGATGGCTGTAAGCGGGCAGGCCGGGGTAGCGCTCCGGGGCAGCACTGGCCGGCGGCTGGCCCGGCAGGGTGGCGACCTATTGGCGGCCAGGATAGGGCCGTTGTGGCGGCGATCAGCTGAATTGCAGCTCGAAACCACGTCCCGCCAGTTGTTGCGCCTCCCGCTCCAGCTCGGCCCGGGGCAGGGTGTGGGTGGTGAGCCACTGGTCCGGGAAGGTCAGCTTCAGGCCGTTGTCGGCCACCTCCAGCGCCACTTTCACCCGGGTGGCGGCGGAACGGGCCCGGTGCAGCAGCACGGAGAGCCGTAACAGGATACAGAGGCGCAGGGTGGCCAGGGAGATGTCCTGGGGCAGATCATTGAACACGTCGAAGGGGAACTTGCGCCGGTGGCCACGGATCAGGGCCGACAGCACCCGCTGCTCCTGGCGGGAGAAGCCCTGCATGTCAGAGTTGGCGATCAGGTAGGCACCATGCTTGTGATACTGGCTGTGGGAGACGGTCAGGCCGATTTCATGCAGGCGGGTGGCCCAGCCGAGCATCTCCAGGTATTCACCTTCGCGCAGGTTCCAGGCGTCCATCGCCTGACTGAACAGGGCGCGGGCGGTGGCCTCGACCCGGCTGGCGTGGTCCATGTCCACATCGTAGCGGCGGCACAGGGCGCGCACGGTGCTCTCCCGCACATCCTCGTACTGGGTACGCCCCAGCATTTCGTAGATGAGTCCTTCCCGCAGGGCCTTGTCCGAGACCCGCAACTGCTCGATACGCAGCGCCTTGAACACGGCGCGCAGGACCGCCACACCGCCGGCAAAAACCGCCTTGCGTTCACTGCTCAACCCCTCCAGCTGGATACGATCCACATGGCCGGTGTCGATCAGTACATTGCGGAGTTTTTTCAGCCCCTGATCGGTAATGCCCTCTTTCTCGCCGGCCCAGCCGGCGGCCCGGATCACCTTGTTGATGGCCCGGATGGTGCCGGAGGCGCCCACGGCCACTTCCCAGCCGGCGCTGCGATACTCGTTTTTCACCGGCAGCATCTCCAGCGCCCCGTTCAGCTCGGCGGAGCGCATGGCCTCGGCGGTGATCCTGCCGTCGCCGAAATGCCAGCGGGTCATGTTGACGCAGCCCATGTGAATGCTCTCGGTACGGCGTGGCTGGAAGCCGTCTCCCACGATCAGTTCGGTACTGCCGCCGCCGATGTCGATCACCAGTCGGCGCTCGTTGCCGGCGGCCAGTCCGTGGGCCACCCCCAGGTAGACCAGACGGGCCTCTTCGCGGCCGGCGATGATATCGATCGGGTGGCCCAGCACCGCCTCGGCTTCGGTCAGAAAGCGGGTTGAGTTGCGCACCTGGCGCAGGGCGCTGGTGCCCACTGCCCGGACGCTGCCGGGGGGCAGGGATTTGAGTCGCTGGCCAAACCGCTCCAGACAGGCGAGGGCGCGGGCCTCGGTCTCCGGGGTAAGCTCCTTGTTCTCCTGCAGGCCGGCCCCCAGGCGCACCATTTCACGTAGCCGGTCAACCACCTGAAAATTGCCGTTGTCCACCTTGGCGACGATCATGTGGAAGCTGTTGGAGCCGAGATCCACCGCCGCAACGGTATCCGACAGGTTGGCGATGTTGGCTATATAACGGAGCATGGGACAGGAGCTTTATGGTAAACGGGATCGGCATGCTACCACTGGGTTCTGGCGATTGAAACCACAGCGGTGTCTGTTCCGGGGGGATACCCCGGGCCCTGTTGCCAGGGGCCGGGCGGTGGTGGGTGTGGCCGGCCGGCGGTCGGGCCGGGTCATGGGCGCTGTCCCAGACTGCGCAGCTGTCTGGGCGGTAAAAGCCAGATCATTTCGGCCGATGCGGGCTTGGGGCTGCCCTTGAACTCCAGCAGACAGGCGGCGCCCCGCTTGAGTTGCAGGAAGTTGAAATGGGAACCGTTGGTATACCAGGAGATCAGTTCGGACAGATCCGGTTCGTGGCCGACCAGCAGGACAGTGCTTTGCGGCGGCAGATCGGCCAGCAGTTTGTTCAGCTTGGCCGGGTTCGATCCCGGGTTGAGCTGTTCAATCGCCTCGCGTCTGGCACTTGGATAGATTTCGCCAATCAGGTCGGCGGTCTGGACGGCCCGGACCAGGGTGCTGCTGAAGATATAGTCGGCGACCGGCTCCACCCGTTGCAGTCCCTGGCGCGACTGTTCCATGCGCCTGATGCCCTTCTCGGAGAGGGGGCGGAGCCCGTCATCCTGTCCTGTTTTGGCGAAGGTGGTCCGATCTTCGGCGATGGCGTGTCTGATGAAGATGATTTTCATAGCTGCAGGGTCATTCTGTCTGGTTACACCGGGAGTATGAATCAGGCGGTTAGATTACACCGCTTTGACTGACCTGGCACCCGTTTGTCAGGTGTGGCCGGTCACTGTATGGTCAGCGTACCTTGTATACTAGGTAATCATGAATATTTGATGATAGTGGGCAACAGCATGAACTATTGTAGCCAGTGCGGCAACAGCGTCGAAATCAGGATTCCCGAGGGGGATAACCGGGAGCGCCACATCTGTGACAGCTGCGGAACCATCCATTACCAGAACCCCAATGTGGTGACCGGTTGTATTCCCGAGTGGGAAGGCAAGGTGCTGCTCTGCCGGCGCGCCATCGAGCCCCGCAAGGGCTACTGGACCCTGCCGGCCGGGTTCCTGGAGAACGGTGAATCGACCCAGGAGGGGGCGCTGCGGGAGACTCTGGAGGAGGCCAATGCACGGGTGGCGGTGGGGCCGCTCTACAGCCTGTTCAGCCTGCCCAGTATCAGCCAGGTCTACATGCTGTTTCGCGGGGCTTTGCTAGATCTGGACTTCTCGCCGGGCAAGGAGAGCCTGGAGGTACGGCTGTTCGACGAGGCGGAGATTCCCTGGGATGAACTGGCGTTCCAGGTGATCGTGGAGACGCTCAGGTGCTATTTCCGGGATCAGCGCAACGGCGAGTTTCGCCTGCACTCCGGGGTCATTGAGCGCCTGCCGGGGGAGCAGCGTCGCTACCGCACGACGCTGCATGAGTAGCCCGGATCAGGAGGAGGCGTAGACCAGCCGCACATTGGTGGCGATCAGCCCCTCGTCCACGTCGCTCTCCTTGAGATAGAACTCCACCACGGTCTCCCGGTTCATCATCATCTCCGGGGTTACCTCCTCCGCCAGTTCATTGATATGGCAGAAGACGCTTTCGTAGGGGGATTCCGGGTCCCGTGGATCGGTAATCCACAGGTTGGGCGACACGGCCCGGATAAAGCGCAGGAAGCCGTATCCCTTGTCGGGGAACCACTTGGTGCAGATACCCCGCACGCAGGAGCCCGGTTTTCCCCATTCGTTGCGCGGCTCGTGGGGGAAGGGCAGCAGATCCGGTATCAGGTAGCCGCGATAGAAGGCATCCACCTGCCGTTGCAACTGCTTGGAGACGTTCTGAAAGCCCAGCAGTTCCACCCGGCAGCCCCGGTTCTGCAGTGCCGTCACCACCTGCAGAAAGTCACCATCGCCGGTCACCAGCAGGATCAGATCCAGGTTCTCGGCCTGCAGCATGGCATCCACCGCCAGATCCAGGTCGGCGTTCGCCTTGGTGGTGATATTGCCCTCTTCATCGGTATAGCGTTTGACGTTCTTGACAATAATTTTCCAACCGTAGTCCCGCACCATTTGCTGGTAGATATAGGATTTTTTGGCGTAGTCCGGGTCGTCCCGGGCACGCTCCTGGTCAAACGCCAGGTAGGTGTTGAGACGTAACAGGGTGCCGTTGGCACGCGCCGCGAAGCGGCGCAGAATGTCGTAGCGGAGTTGGTAACCGCCATTAAATTTGATGTTTTCCGCATCGACAAAAACACCGACTTTAAGCATCTTTGAGATCCATGATATTAACTAGATTATGATTTTACAGGTTTGTGCTTTGGCGCCCCTCAGTGGGCCGGGTTGGGCGCAGCCTGTTGGAGAAATCACCGCCAGCGTCTGACCGGTGATCCTGCTGTTACTGCACGCCATGGTACATCAAATAGTCAATGGTGGCTCGATCACCGGCAACCGGGCCGGATTTGACGGGGCGCCGGCCAACGCCTGTTCCAGCTGCTGCAGATACTCCAGGATCAGTTCCTGGGTATGATCGATATTCTCATGCAGAATGCCGTGCCGGTCGGAGTCCACAAACTTGAGCTGTTTCGCCTTGCTGCTGATCTTTTTATACACCCGGTTTGCGCTGTCGGGCACCACCACCGGGTCCTCGTCACCCTGCAGAATCAGTGTGGGACAGTGCACATCCGGCAACCGTTTTACCAGCTCGTTCACCATCTGACGCAGCTCAAACAGGGCGTGAACCGGCATGGTGCTGTAGTTGATATCCGGGTGTTCGGTGTCGGTGGGGCGAAACGGCATGATCCCTTCGTAGGCGCGCAGCCAGCTCACCAGTTTGTTGGCGTGATGCACCAGGGGGACAAACATCATGTTCTTGTTGCGGAACTTGATGGGCGCCGAGATGGCCACCGCGCCGGCCAGACCGTCCGGCTGCTCGGCGGCCAGCAGCAGTGACAGGGCACCACCGGTGGAAAAACCGATCACACAGACATCATCGCAATAACCCAGCATGATCTGGTAGGCCCGCTGTACCGATGCCAGCCAGTCTGTCCAGCTGCGTTCACGCAGATCCCAGGGCGAGGTGCCGTGGCCCTTGAGACGGGGGCCGATGACGGCATATCCCTGCTGGCCCAGTTTTTCACCAAACTGTTTCACCTCGGCAGGGGAGGCCAGGAAGCCGTGCACCAGGACGACGCCGAGCCGGTTGCGCTGCTGGGGCAGTACCAGGAACGGTTCGGCGTTCTGGGTGGCGGTTTCCCGGCTGTTCAGCTCCTGGTGTCGCGGTTTGGAAAAGCTGGTCTTGTCCCACTGGAAGGCTATCCGCTCATCGTCAAACTGGTATTCGGCAATCTCCCGTGGGGTGGTCTGGTCCACCTGGGCGATAACCCGCTTGATCATGCTGACGATGCCGGCCACCGGCCGTGCCTCATTGGCGTAGACCTCGACCATGTTCTCCAGCCTGATCTGGTCAAATTCGTGCTCTTCACAGAGCTTGGGCATAAACAGGTAGTGGCCCCCCTCCTGCTCGATCAGCTCCAGCTGGGCGGCGGTAAGAAAGAACTGGTCGAGACCGGCGCACTGGCCCATCAGCAGATCGCCATAACTCTCCGGGTTCTGCAGGCTGCGTTGCAGGTTGATCCGGGGCAGCTTCTGCGCCCATTTCACGGCCAGGTAGAGCATGCGATGGAACTGATCCACTTCGACCGCCTGCTGCCCCTGTTCCAGCAGGCCGTAGATGATCAGGGAGGCCAGGTGACTCAGGTTGATGGTCACCTCGTTGTAGATCGCCTCCATGTAGTCATTGCGCAGGCGCAGGGCATTGTGACGCAGGCGACGGTTGAGCAGACGCTGTTTGAGGGTCTGTTCATCGGCCTGGCGCTTCAACAGCTCATCCAGGGAGTCCATCTCCCCGGCCAGTTGCCGGATGATCGGCCGTACCCACCAGCTCCAGTACTCCCGGCTGTAGAGAATATCCCCCAGATGGATATCCATGTCGGTGTTTTTCAACAGGATATTGCCTTCGATCAGCAGCTCTTCCGAGAGACGGCGGCTGAGCCCCCGGTTGATCAGCTCGAAACCGCTGTGCAGCAGGTTGTCGCTGACCCGCATGGGATAGAAGGTGATATTGGCCGGTACGATGGTGGAGGGGCGTTCGGCCGCCGCCTGCAGAGACTCCGGGGTGGCGAACTCCAGCTTCTCCATCCAGTGCTGGATGCGCGCCTGGTCGTTCCGTTCGAACGCCTGCAACACCGACTGTTTCAGGATGTCCACCGCCAGGGAGAGTACCGCTGCGCCGGTGTGGTGTTTTCTGCGCTCCAGGGAGGTGCGTGAATAGATGCTGTAACCGCCCTGGTTGTCCTGGGAGCGGCGATCCTTGACCATGCCGCCTTCCGGAAAAATGATCACCTTGCGTCCGCGCAGGATCTCTTCTGCCAGGAAGGGGATCAGTCGCGGGTGGTTGTTGGGTACCGCGCCCACGTTGAGCAGATAGTTGGCCAGGGCGTCATCCCGCGCAAAAAACTCGCTGGCGGCGATGGCACGGCAGTAGGCGCCGGTTTCCTGGTAGATAAGATACTGGGGAATAAAGGTTTCAAAGCGGGCGAAGTGATTGAACAGAAAGATTTCACCCCGGGCGACCTGGCCGTGGTCGTGGTGCATCTTGATGTTGACACTTAAGAGCCGTTTGAGCGTGGAAAAGAGACGTACTGACCACTGATAAGTGGAGATATTGAGTTTTACTTCGTCGTGCAGATCAGTCAAACCTGTCTTCTCCTGACACCGATGCTCTGGTTATCGAACGCTGGCATGGCCTGTTGTTTTGTAACAAAAGTATAGGCGTTGATGGGGGCACTGTCTGTCGTTGACAAGGCTGACAGGGGTGATACCGCTGTGTGCCCCGGGTCCGGGACAACAGGATAAACGCTCGGGTGGGCTGAAGGGTAGCGGGGAGCTTGTCTGATCTCGGGCTGGTTGGCACATCGGATCACGGGCATCGCTGCGCCCGTGCAGCCCTGCGCTTTACGGCATAAAAAAAGGCGACCCCGCTGCCGGGGTCGCCTTGCTTGCCAGTAAGGCTGTTACTGCTTGTTGGCGCGGTTCTCGATCAGGTCATCGACCACGCCGGGATCGGCCAGGGTAGAGGTATCACCCAGGGTATCCAGCTCGTTACAGGCCACCTTGCGCAGGATGCGGCGCATGATCTTGCCGGAACGGGTCTTGGGCAGGGCCGGTGCCCACTGGATCAGGTTGATCTTGGCGATTGGCCCGATCTCATCCCGTACCAGTTTGACCAGCTCGGCCTTCAGCTCGTCGGTCGGTTCCACGCCGGCCATGGGGGTGACATAGGCGTAGATGCCCTGGCCCGTCAGGTCGTGGGGATAACCCACCACAGCGGCCTCGGCCACCTTGTCGTGCAGCACCAGAGCCGACTCGATCTCAGCGGTACCCAGGCGGTGACCGGACACGTTCAGCACGTCATCGATACGACCGGTGATCCAGTAGTAACCATCCTTGTCGCGGCGGGCACCGTCACCGGTGAAGTAGTTGCCGGGATACTGGGAGAAGTAGGTGTCCTTGAAGCGCTGGTGATCGCCGTAGACGCTGCGCATCATGCCGGGCCAGGGGCGGGTCATGATCAGTGCACCTTCACACTCGCCTTCCAGCTCTTCGCCGGTGGTGGCGTCCACGATCGCCGGTACCACGCCAAAGAAAGGCTTGGAGGCGGAACCCGGTTTCAGGTCAGTGGCGCCGGGCAACGGCGTGATCATGTGGCCGCCGGTCTCGGTCTGCCACCAGGTGTCGACGATCGGGCAACGCTCTTCGCCCACCACGCGGTAGTACCATTCCCAGGCTTCCGGGTTGATCGGCTCACCCACGGAACCCAGCAGACGCAGGGAGGAGAGGTCATGTTTCTTGACCGGCTCTTCACCGACCCGCATCAGGGCGCGGATGGCGGTGGGGGCGGTGTAGAAGGTGTTGACCTTGTGTTTTTCACACACGGCCCAGAAGCGACCCGCATCCGGGTAGGTGGGGATGCCTTCAAACATCAGGCTGATAGCGCCGTTGGCCAGCGGGCCGTAGACGATATAGGTGTGGCCGGTGACCCAGCCCACATCAGCGGTACACCAGTAAATTTCACCTTCCTTGTAGTCGAAGGTGTATTTGTGGGTCATGGCTGCATACAGCAGGTAACCGCCGGTGGTGTGCAGTACACCCTTCGGGGTACCGGTGGAACCGGAGGTGTAGAGAATGAACAGGGGATCTTCCGCATCCATCTCTTCGGGTTCACATACGGCCGAGGCGTTGGCCATGGCGTCGTGGTAGTAGATATCCCGGCCCTCGGTCCAGTCCACCTTGCCGCCGGTACGTTTGACCACGATGCAGGTCCGCACGTTGGGGCAATCTTTCAGGGCCACATCCGCATTGGCCTTGAGCGGGACATTTTTACCACCGCGCACCGACTCGTCGGAGGTGATCAGGGTCTGGCAATCCGAATCCAGGATTCGGCTGGAGAGGGCGTCCGGCGAGAAGCCGCCGAACACGATGGAGTGCACCGCGCCGATGCGGGTACAGGCCAGCATGGCTACCGCGGCTTCCAGGATCATGGGCATGTAGATGCAGACCCGGTCGCCCTTCTTGACGCCGCGCTCTTTCAGTACGTTGGCGAATTTACATACCTCGGTATGCAGTTCGCGGTAGGTGACTTTCTTGTCCTCATCAGGATTGTCGCTCTCCCAGATGAGGGCGGTCTGGTCGCCACGGGTCTCCAGGTGACGATCCAGGCAGTTGTAGGAGACGTTCAGTTTGGCACCCTGAAACCATTTGATGTTGGCCTCATTGAAATCCCACTCACTCACCTTGTCCCACTTTTTCGACCAGGTCAGGAACTCCTCGGCGGCATCGCCCCAGAAACCATCCGGGTCTTCCACTGAGCGCTGGTACATCTCCTGGTACTTTGCCGCGTCAATGTGCGCTTGCGCGGCTGTCTCAGCACTTACCGGATAGATTTTCTCTTCGGACATGGTTTGTCTCCTTATGCTTTTAATTAAAGGCCAACAGAACGGCCATTTCTCTCTCATCTTAGTTCAGTTGCTTTGTCACGCAACCTGGGATGCTCCTCGGATCATCCTTGCCGGGGCAAAAATTAGAAATGCCCCAATTCATATTGCTGATGAATCAGCTTGTGCACCGGTTTATCGTCATCCGACAACACCGGCGCGATGCGCTTGAAGACCTCTGCGGTCGTAACGGCATCCCCCCGCGCTGTATGTCTTCCCTGTACCTCTACCTGGGCATAGTCAGCTACCTCCTCCAGCGTATAGTGACCAACCCGACCGGTATGAACCAGATAGAGTAACATGGTATCTAACCATGGATGTTTCAAATGGCAAAGCAGCTCTTGTCGCAGCAGCTTGTTTAAAAAGCGAATGTCGAAGCCGATGTGGTGCCCGACCAGTACGCTCTCACCGATGAAATCGACTATCTCCTGCATCACCTCTTCAATCACCGGGGCGTCCTGTACGTCCGCGTCCGTCAGGTGATGAATCCGGGTGGAGGCGGCCGGAATCCCGCGTCCCGGATAGATCAGGCTGTTGAACTCCCGTCCGGTGCGTTCCATGCCCTGCATCTCGATCAGGGCTATGGAACAGATCTCATCACCGGCATAGGCCTGCAATCCGGTGGTCTCGGTGTCCACCACCACAAACCGGGTCTCCCGCAGTGGCTGGCTTTGCAGTTTTTTCGGATCGACCGACAGCAATCGTTCATGCAGTGTCAGCATGGCGGGGTCGGATAGCAGGGCACCTTTGCCCAGCGTCCGCCGGAGTCCCGCGTGTATTCTTCCGAGTAAATCACCGAGTTGTTCACTTGCCATGGCGGTTCGGCATCCTCCGGTCGTTCCGGTGCTGTCTCCTTGTGACTGATCAATGACCGACTGCTTGATAAGACCCGGGGATTATCAGGGCACCAGCGTAAAATTTTTATTTGTCTGTTCAATGTCGGGTTGATGGGGTGTTGCCATCAACAAAAGTGCTGCATCCTCCTGCCACCGAAGCGGCTGCTTAATCCCTGTGCCCGGTTTTTTTAAAATATATCCGTGGCGTAGTCGTCCTTCAGCTGTTCCTGGAATCGTTTCACCGCCCGCATCGCCATGCGCAGGGTACTGCGCGACTGGGGGGAGAGCCGTTCCGGATTGATCAGTTTGTTCAACTCCTGGCCCGCTCTGGCCTGTTTGATCTGGTGCGTCAGCAGCAGATCCAGCAGCTCTTCGTACGCCTCCTGCACCGAGTCCTTGAAGTCGCTGGAGAGTTTACCGACACGCTGCAACGCATTCAGCCGGTCGCTGGTGTTCTGCGCCGCTATGCCGTTCTGCAGGGCGAAAATGCGCGCGGCGTCGGCAATAATGCGCAGGCCATTGCGCTTTATGTCGATATATTCTCCCTGATCATCCTTCATGGTAACCAATTGATTAAAGAAACCGATAGCGGGTTTTCCCTCAGCATCGTGATCGGCCATCATCTTCAGCAGGCGCGGCTTGTCCTTCAGTTCGGCCAGTGCATGCCGGCGCAGTTCGGTGGTCAGGGCATCGTCCCCGTACAGGGTGTCGAAATCAAACACCACGTTGGACCAGCGCGCCGCCTTCTCGGTGGGCTGGTTGGCGATGTGGCTGATCTGCTGCTTCCACTTGGACAGGGTTTTGTTATAGAGCGAATTGCGCGCCATGATGGCACCGGGGCAGAGCGGGTAACCGATCCGGTCCAGGTTCATATTGAGCCGGTTGCAGAAACTGTCGAACCACTCCCGCACCGGCTTGCTTTCGCTGATATCGCTGTCTTCGATAATGATGCCGTTGTCCTGGTCCGGATTGAGCAGCATCTCCAGGCGGCCGCCGGAACCCATGATCAGCACACTGAAGCCGACCGGCGGCTCGCCCAGGCCCTTGCTCTCCATCCAGCGCAGGGTCAGTTCCACCGCCCGCCGCTGGGCGATCAGGTGGTATTCGCTGAGCAGCCGGACCGCGCTGCTGGGCCGGTGATTGGTCTCCTGGATGTCCCGGGCCGCTTCGGTCAACTGGGCCGTCAGGGCGGCCAGCTCCCGGATGCTGTCGGCGGCCCGGAAGCGGTTGGTCAGGGTGCTCGGGCGCGAGATCAGAATCCGCAGTATGTCGGTCTGGGAGACGATGCCGAGGGGGTGCTGCTCCTCCAGCACGATCAGGTACTTGGCGCTGTGCCGTTTCATGATCTCTTCCGCTTCCCACAGGGCGGTCTCGGGATCGATCACCCGGGGCGTCTCCGGCGCTATCTGGGTAACCCGGTTGTCCGGTTGCGCACCACGAAGCAGGAGCGCTTCCGCCAGCCCGGCATAGGTGAGCACGCCCCGCAGCCGGCCCTGATCATCGGTCACCACCAGGCTGCCAATCTTGCGCGACTGCATGGTGCTGAACGCTTCCCGCAAGGTGGTTTCCGGACTGCAGGTGGCCACCGGGGCATGCATCACCCGGGTGACCGGCTGGGCCAGAACGCCGGTGGAGATGGAGCGGTCCGGGCTGCGTTCGCGCAGTTTGGCGGCGATCACCCGGTTGAGCACATTGAACAGTTCCGGCCGGGCCTGTTCCAGCGCCTTGAAGCGCTCCTCCGGGATGACCAGGAATTCCGACTGGCTGGTGGCAAGGGTTTTGGTGGTGTAGTCGTTTTTGTCCAGGTAGTTGGCCAGACCTACCAGATCGCCGGGCATGACCGTGTCCTGGCGGCCGGTGGGGCGATGCATCACCACGCTGCCATCCAGCAGGATATAGACCTCTTTCCGGTAAGCATCACCCGGTTCAAACAGGGCTGCGCCGCCGGGTAGAATGCGCCGGTCGGCACTGGCCACCAGGGCCTGCAGAGTCGCCAGCGGCACATCCCGGAAGGTACGGGTGGCGGCGAGTCGCTGCTCGATGCTGAGGGATGGTTTCTCCTGTTTCATGGATTACCGTAGTGCTTTCACCGGCGCTGTGAAAAGGGTCATGGCTTTATGCGTCTCTCGGTGCCTGGGCCGCTGTTGTGGGCGACCAAAAACTGCTATTTTCTGTTGTTTCAAAACTGGCCGCTGTCATTAAAGAGGGTCTCCTGTTGATCGACTGGATTTTCCTGCTGGTTACCGGCGTCATCGCCTGGCATGCCCTGACCCATCGCAATGCGGATGGCGGGAACGATATCGGTCATCTGTTGTTCGGTGCCATCGCCCTGCTGTTTTTTGTCCGGGTCCTGTTTGTCGATATTCTCCAGCTGATTTAGTTTCCATGACCGCGCCGCTAATCGAGCCGGTAGGGGCGCTGCTGCATGTCCTGTTCCGGCAGGCGCAGCAGCCGTTCCGCCGCCGGTTTCGCCAACTGCTCGGCGATATAACGGGCCCGGTCGGCGATGCTGGGTGGCCGCTCCGCCTGGTTGCGCAGGAAGCGGGTCAGCAGTCCCGGCCCTTCAGCCAGCGCGGGCTCCAGTCGCAGCCCCGCCCGGTAGTCGTCCAGGGCGCCGGCATAGTCCCCCAGCTGATCCTTCAGTATGCCCCGGTTGGCCAGTGCCACCCCCTGGGCCCGCCGGTTCTCATCTCCCAGGCCGCGGGCCGCCTCCTGCGCAATGGCCTGGTCATACAGGGCCAGGGATTGGCGTAACTGGGCGGTTGCCTGCTGTTGCAGTGAAGCGATCCGGTCGGCCTGCGTCGCCGGATCAAGCCTGGCCGCCTCGGCGGCCTGCTGCAGGCCCATGCGCATCAACGCCTGTGCCCGGCCCCGCAGGGCGCCGATATTGTCCGGCTGCTGTCGGGCTATGCGGCTGAAGATCTCCAGCGCCTCCTGATACTGGCCATCCTCCAGATAGCGGACCGCCGCCGCCAACTCCTGCTCGGTTCCGCTGACCGGTCCGGCACCGCTGTCATAGAGCGTCCAGCCGACCCAGGCGATGGTCAGGGCTATGGCGCTGTAACGCAGCAGCCGGTAAAGCCTCTCATCCATCGCCTATCCCGCCATCGACAGATTGAACAGCCAGGAAAACAGCGATACCAGCGGCAGGCTGATAAATCGCGCCCGGTTTTTCTGTCCGTGCAACTCCTGGTCATCCAGTTGCCGGTCCAGTTTCCGTTGCAGCCGCCGCACGCTGGTCACCCAGATCATGTTGCTGACGGGAAAGAACAGCATCGCGGCCAGCAGTATTACCCAGAGATAGAAAATCGGATTCATAGTCTGATTCAGCGCTCGCTGTTGACCGGTTGCCCGGTTCCGCCGGCGTGGCCGGTTCACTCATGGTTTTCTGTTCTGTTTCCGTTGGCTCTGACACATCGCCGGGTGCGCTCAACCCGGCTTGTCCAGGTCCAGCTGGATATCACCAATATCCTCATGCAGCGCCACCACCTCTTTGTGCGGCACCGTGGAGAGCTCCATGTGGTAGGCCAGGAACCACATCATGCCCACGCCCAGCGCCCACCAGAGCAGCTGCCAGGCCCAGATCGACGGGATGCCGAACGTCCAGTCGGCGGCATTGGTCGGATCACCGAAGATCCAGTTGCCGATGACCGCGCCGGGACCGACGCCGAAGAAGAACCAGATCAGGGTGATGATCCAGGCCGCCGGGATCAGGCCGCGCTTGCCGGCTGACAGTGATGCGTGGTCCCGCAGGAAGTTGTGGAACACCATGCGATGTTCCCGTTCGTCGCTGTTCTGGGTCAGGGCGGAGATGATGATTGCCAGGCTCAGGTTAAACAGGATGCCCCAGAAAGCCGAGTGCAGGGTCATCGGCCAGCGACCCCAGGGCATGTACTGGGCGCCGATATTTTCAGTCAGGGTGACCGCCACCAGGCCGGCGATCAGGCCGATGGTAACCCCTTGCCGGGTCAGGAAGGGCCACCAGCAGACCGCAATCAGGGAGGGCCACATCTGGAAGCCGTAGGCCACCGCCAGACCACCCATCAGCACCAGGGCGTCATTGGATGTGGTGGCCACCATCAGGGCGGCAATGACAATCAGCACCACCCCGAGGCGGCCATACATCTTCTGGTGGGCATGGCTGACGTTGGGGATGATAAAGCGTTTCAACAGGTCCCGGGTCAGCATGCCACCGGCGGTGGACATGTAGGCGGCGCCGGTGGACTGCATGGCCGCCAGGGCACAGACCGCCAGCAGGCCCACCAGCCAGGGGGCCGTCTCGGACAGCAGATAGACCAGCTGCGGCACCAGCATGTCGCCCTGGCCTTCCGACTGCAGCAGATCGATGCCGGCCAGGCCGGTGCCCATGACGTTATTGACCAGCTCGGGATAGCGGGCCATGAATTCGGTATCGGCGCCGAGGAAGTGGGCGCCGATACCCTGAATGGCGGTGAAGAACATCAGGATGAAGCCGATTACCAGGGCGGAGGCCCAGACCTGTTGGGGCGCGAACGGCTCCGGGCTCCGGTTGCCGAAGGCCCACATGGAGAAGGCCGGTGTGGACTGGACGCCCATCAGGCCCATCAGGTAGGTCAGAATCATGACGCCGGTCCAGACGCCGCCGACCGGCTCGCTGTCGGTACCCAGCCCGGCGCTGAACTGGATCACGCCGGGAATGGCGATATAGGAGCTGTAGCCGTCTGCCGTGGTGTCGCCGAACACCGCCTTGCCGGTGTTGGGGTCGATCTGGGTCAGGGCGGCGATACCGTCACTGAGCCGGGCGAGTCCACCGATATCGTGCAGGGTGACAATACCGATCACCACGATACCGCCGCCCAGCAGGATGGCCTGGACAGAGTCCACATGGGCCACCGCTCGCAGGCCGCCGGAGGCGACGTAGATGATCACCACGATGGAGAGCAGCCACATGCCCACCGTGGTGCCCAGCATGTTGTCGGTGAGTACGTTGAACAGGAAACCGGAGGCGCGCAGCTGGATGCCCAGGTAGGGTATGGAGAAGATCAGCGCCACCAACACCACCAGGATGCGGATCAGGTCGGAGCGGAAATAGTAGGCCAGCATCTCACCCGGGGTGATGAAACCGAACCGCTTGCCCAGCATCCACTGGCGTTTCAGAAAGAGCACGCCGGTGAAGGGGATGGCGATGGCGTAGAACGAGGCGTAGGCGTACTGAAAGCCGTCCCGGTAGATCAGACCCGGGTGTCCCATGAAGGTCCAGCCGGAGAACGAGGTGGCGGTGGCGGCGAGGATGAAAACCCACAGGGATATCTGGCGACCGGCGACGAAATAGTCACTGGCGGTGCGGGCCGACAATGCACCCTTGATACCCCAGAAAATACAGTAAGACCAGTAAAGCGCAACGAATACAAACAACCAGACAACTTTTGCATCCATTGCCGTATTCCCCCTCTGTAGTGATAAACAAGTGGCGTTCAGTTAATGCTGTGTAATGAAGCCGAGCTGGCGCGGCGAGTTGATCCGTGATTCAAAGGCAGACCCATATATGCGAAAAATGTGCCGGTAATTAAATCCAGTTGATTCAGTCGGTTACCGGATTTTATGGCGGCTCTGTTACTTCGGATCGTTACCATTGGTGACACTGCCGTGTGGTTAGGTAACAGCCTGCCTCAGCTGCCCCCCTTCTTGCTGCGCGGGATACCGAAGCGTTGGCGTCTCTCCCACAATGCCTTGCGACTGATGCCCAGGCGTTTGGCCAGTTCGGTTTCGGTCATCTGATCCTGGTTCTCCAGCACGAACTGGCGGAAATACTCTTCCAGTGACAGATCGGCCGGGCCCGGTGCCGGGGTGGCCTGGCTGGCGGCGGAGTGTGCGCTGTCAATCGCCAGCAGGTCCGGCGTGATCTCATCCTCCTCACACAGGATGACGGCCCGTTCCAGGGCATTCTCCAGCTCCCGCACGTTACCGGGCCAGCCGTAGGTGGTGATGGTCTGGATGGCGGCCGGGTTCAGTTTCATGGGCGAGCGGTTGAGCTGCTTGCGGGTCTTCTCCAGCAGAAATTCCGCCAGCTCCACCACGTCCTCGCCCCGCTCCCGCAAGGGCGGCAGGTTGAGCTCCACCACCCGCAGGCGGAAATAGAGATCGCTGCGGAACTCGCCCTCCTGCACCCGCTGTTTCAGATCCCGGTGGGTGGCGGCAATCAGGCGCACGTCCACCAGCCGTGACTGCTCGGAACCGACCCGGCGGATCTCGCCATTCTGCAGCACGCGCAACAGCCGGGCCTGGGCGGCCATGGGCAGTTCGCCGATCTCGTCCAGGAACAGGGTACCGCCTTCGGCCGCTTCGATCAGGCCGGTACGGGCGCTGTCAGCACCGGTGAAGGCGCCTTTTTCATGGCCGAACAGTTCCGACTCGATCAGGGTTTCCGGGATGGCGGCGCAGTTGACGGTGACGATCGGGGCGTCCTTGCGCAGGCTCTGTTCGTGCAGGGCGCGGGCCACCAGCTCCTTGCCGGTCCCGGATTCGCCCAGGATCAGTACGGTGCTGTCGGTGGGGGCCACCTTGGTCACCCGGCGACACACCTCCTGCATGGCCGGGCATTTGCCCACCATGCCGTCCACCGGGTAGGTCTTGTCCAGGTCTGATTTCAGCACCTCGGTCTTGCGTCCCAGCTTCTCCTGTTTCAGGGTGCGTTCGATCAGCATCACCAGCTCGTCATGGTCGAACGGTTTGGCGATGTAGTCGATGGCCCCCTGTTTCATGGAGTCCACCGCCGAGCGCACACTGGCGTAGCTGGTCATGATCAGCACCGGTACACCGGGCGCCCGGTTGATGACCTCGGTACCCGGGACGCCGGGCAGGCGTACGTCGGTAAGGATCAGGTTGAAGCTTTTCAGGTCGAATTTCTGCTCCGCCTCCTCGACCGATTCGGCGGTGTTGACCTTGTAGCCCCTGCGGGTGAGGAGGCGGTCCACGGCGGTGCGGATGACCGACTCGTCTTCAATTACCAGTATTTGACTCATGACGTTTCAGGTCCATGTGTAGGGGCAGTTGGATAATGACCCGGGTGCCGATCCCAGGCGCCGAGTCAATCTCAATACTGCCATCGTGTTCATCAATGATCTTGGCCACCATGGGCAATCCCAGGCCGGTTCCCTTGCCGGCCTCCTTGGTGGTGAAGAAGGGTTCAAAAATCTCATCCCGGACCTGGTCTGAGATCCCTTCCCCCTGATCCATGACCTCTATCTGTATCTGACTGTTCGAGGCGAAGGCGAAAATCTCCACCTGGTCGCCCGGTTTCGAGGCGTCACAGGCGTTGGTCAGCAGGTTGACCATCACCTGGGCCAGCCGCTGACGGTCTCCGTTGATGGTCAGGTCGTCCGGGCAGCTGTTGCTGAAGGAGACATGCTTGCCGGCCCGGGTCAGTCCCACCAGCTGGATGGCCTCGTCGATGATATCGGTGAGCCTGAAGTGCTCAAAGTCGAGGCCGACCCGGCCGCTGCGGCTGTAGCTCATGAGAGACTGGACGATGCTGCTGATACGCCGGGTCTGTTGCAGTATCGCTTCGATACTCTCCTGGGTGGTCGCCTCGTCCCGCTCTTCGAGCAGGTTTTGGGCCAGCGAGGCGATGCCGGATACCGGGTTGCCGATCTCGTGTGCCACGCCGGCCGCCAGCTTGCCGATGGAGGCGAGCCGGTCACTGTGGGCCAGTTCCGCCTCCAGGGTTTCCAGGTCGGTCAGATCCTCCACCAGCAGCACCAGGCCGCTGCGGGGACCGGTCTGGTAACGGGGCAGGTCGGGATCCAGAATGGCTGCCTTGTGCAGGTTGAACCAGTGGGGGCGATTGTTGATCGGCACCTCCATGTGGTGGATGTGCTCATCCTGGGCCAGGGCAAAACCGGCCAGCAGTTCACCCCAGGGCGGCGGCAGGGAGGAGAGCTTGCGCCCGGTGGCCTCGTTGCTGCGCACGCCGCTCATCAACTCAAGGGCCAGGTTCCAGGTGACCACCGTATGGTCCGGGTCGACCGCGCAGACCCCCAGCGGCAGGTCGAGCAGGATCTGCCGATGGTAGCGGCGCAGGGCGTCCAGGTCGGCGGTCAGGCCCTTCAGCTTGCTGCGGGACTGCTCCATCCGCTCCTCCATGTGACGGATGGAGTCGGCCAGGGCGGTCTTGGCATCCGCATCCACTTTCAGCTGCTGGTTGATGATCATGTGGGCCATGGCCGGTCCCAGCAGGCCGGACAGGTTGCGCTCGATCCGTTGGCGGAGCCGTTTCAGCTCCCGGGGGCGGGTCTCGTTCCGGTCCAGTTGCAGATCGGCAAGCGCCTGGTCCACCTCCATCTCGGCCGCTTCCCGGCCCAGCATAACGGCCAGACCTTCGGCGAACTGGGTGGGTGATCCCGCCATCAGGGTGCCGCTCATGGGGGTCATGATGGCCACCTCGCTGCGGCAGGCAAAGGCGGTCTCCTCCTCTTCGGGGGATTGCCGGGTCAGCAGGGAGATGATGGCAAACAGCAGGCCGTTGCAGGCCAGGGACCAGAAGGTGGAAAACTGCCACTGATCCATACCGGCGGTATCCTGCATGGCGGCCAGGTCGATGCCGGTATTGATAAAGCCCGATTTTTCCAGCAGGGGCAGCAGCAGGGTGATGATCCAGACCGCGATACCGCCCAGCAGTCCGGCAATAAACCCTTCCCGGGTGGCGCGTCGCCAGTAGAGCAGGCCGATAATGCCGGGCAGGAACTGGGCAACGGCGACAAAGGAGATCAGGCCCAGCTGCACCAGTCCCTGGTTGTGCTCCAGCACTTCGTAGAAGATGTAGCCGGCGAAGATGATCAGGCCGATCAGCAGGCGCCGTCCCCACAACAGCCAGCGGTACAGATCCACCCGGGGATCGGGGTAGCTGGCCGGCAGCAGCAGGTGATTCAGACACATGGAGGAGAGTGCCAGGGTGGAGACAATCACCATGGCGCTGGCCGCGGAGACGCCCCCGATAAAGGCCATGATGGGCAGCCAGGGCGGCCCCTCGCTCAGGGTGATGCCCAGTACGTAGTAGTCCGGGTCCATCCCCAGCTGCAAATAATCCCCGGCCCACAGAATGGGCGGGATAGAGAGATTCAGCAGCAACAGAAACAGCGGAAATGCCCAGCTTGCCGTCGCCAGCGACCGCATCGACAGGTTTTCCGTGAAGGTCATGTGAAACTGTCGCGGCAGCAGAAAGGCGGCGCAGAAGGAGAGAAACAGCAGGGTCGCCCAGGGACCTTCCCGTACCGGTTCGTAAAGTTTTTTCAGCGCTTCCGGGTGGGAGGCCAGGTACTCATTGAGCGAGTCCGGACCGGAAAACACCCCGAAGATGGCGAAATAGCCCACCATCAACATGGCGATGATCTTGACCAGCGACTCGAAGGCGATGGCGGCCACCAGGCCCCGGTGCTTCTCCCGTGGCGTGATGTGGCGGGCGCCAAACAGGATGGAGAACAGGGTCAGCATGCCGCAGAAGCCGAGCGCCAGCACCTGGGGTATCTCGTCGTGGGTCAGTACCTGGATCGAGGAGGTGACGGCGCGGATCTGCAGGGCGATATAGGGCAGTGAACCGAGCAGCATGAACAGGGTCACCAGTACGCCGCCCAGCTGGCTGCGGTAACGGAATGCCAGCAGGTCGGCCAGTGAGGTGAGCTGGTACTCCCGGGTCAGGCGCAGCAGTGGTTGCAGCAGGACCGGGCTGAGGATGAAGGCGATGGTCAGCCCCATGTAGATGGTCAGGAACTGGTAACCCTCGCTTTCGGCAAAACCGACGCTGCCGTAGTAGGTCCAGGAGGTGGCATAGACGCCCAGGGAGAGGACATACACCGGTGCATTGTCGGTCCACTGATCCGGCACCAGGCCACTGTCGGTGACGTAGGCGACGAAGAAGAGCAACAGCAGGTAGAACAGACTGGCTCCGAACAGGATCTCCAGGTCATACGTCATGGTGCGGATATCTTCGGTGTAACCAGGCGCCGAGCAGGATCACAAACAGCCACAGGGCGTAAGGCACCAGCCAGTGGGCGTCATCCTGTGCCCACCAGATAACCAGTGGTGATGCGAACAGGAACAGGGCGAAAAGTGCCAATAACAGCGCACTCTCTCTTAACCTTATAGGATCCGGGTGCTTTTGCATCCCGCAAGGTTACCAGTTGTTACCTATAGTAACAACTTGACCGGGTGACCCGGCTGTCCCCGCGGTCGCGGTCAGGGGCTGCAGAAGGGACGCCGCAAGGAGGCCGTTTGTGCGTTCTTCCCGGCAGAGGGGTGCGGCTTCCCGGGGTGGGCTGGAAAAGGAAAGCTTGGTGCCTGTTAATAAGAATCGTATGATCGGAATCTGATAACCGATAGGGTCAGAGCGGTGTCGGGCCGGTTTGACAGGGAACAGGGGGGGCGATGAATCCGGAAAAAGTGGCATTTGGTTTTTTTATTGTTTTGGCGCTGACGCTGAATTTTGGCTTTTTCGTGGGCGAGATAGACAACCCGGATCACCACCATGTCTACGAGCTGTTCGCCGTGGTGGTGGTCAACCTGATTGCCACACTGCTCAAGTTTGGTGATCGCACCCAGATGGGGGCGGTATTGCTGGCCACCAGTCTGGTGGCGGTGCTGCAACTGCTGGCGGCGGCGCTGATCTGGGCGGTGGTTGAACACGCGACGGGCGAGGGTATGACCCCGGCCATGATGGCCAGTATCGTCTCCCTCTCCGGTGGCGCCATGCTGGCGAACGTGATATCGGTGGTTCTGCTGGTGATCGAGACCGTGATGCTGCGGCGTTAAGCGGGCGGAAACCCCATGCACAGCATCTTTTTCCTCATCTTCCGGCGCATGCGTCAGCCCCTGCTGACGCTGGTGGCCACCTATGCGGTCGCCGTGCTGGGCCTGACCCTGATACCGGGACAGGATGATGCGGGCAATCTCTGGCGCATGGATTTTTTCCACGCCTTCTACTTCGTCAGCTTTATGGCCACCACCATCGGTTTTGGTGAGATTCCCTACCCGTTTACGGACGCACAGCGGCTCTGGGTGACCTTTTCCCTCTATGCCACCGTGGTGGTGTGGATCTACGCCCTGGGCACCCTGCTGGCGCTGGTGCAGGACAAGATGTTTCAGCAGGCGCTGGTGGAGCGCCGTTTCACCCGCCGGGTGCAGCGGATGCGCGAGGATTTCTACCTGGTGTGCGGCTATGGTGAAACCGGCACCGCCCTCACCTACGCCCTGACCGAGCGGGACCGCTCCGTGGTGGTGATCGATATCGATCCCGACCGGGTCAACATGCTGCAACTGGAGAATCTGCGCCAGTACGTCCCGGCGCTGGAGGGGGACGCGGCCCAGCCCGGCTGTCTGCTGGAGGCCGGTCTGAAGCATCCCCGTTGCAAGGGGGTGGTGGCTCTCACCAATGTCAATGAAGTGAACCTGAAAGTCGCCATCACCAGCAAGCTGCTGCACCCCGATATCAAGGTGATCTGCCGTTCCGACTCCCACGATATCGAGGAGAACATGGCCTCGTTCGGCACGGATTACATCATCAACCCGTTCGACACCTTCGCCAATCACCTGGCGACCGCGTTGCAGGCCCCGGGGCTGTACCTGCTGCACAGCTGGCTGAGCGGTGAGCGGCGCCTGCCGGATGCGCCGGTGCAGCCGCCGGCCGCCGGTCTCTGGATTGTGTGCGGGTACGGCCGGTTCGGCCGGGCTATCTACCGGCGTTTGAAGAGCGAAGGGCTTGAGCCGGTGGTGGTGGAGTCGATGCCGGAGCTGACCGGCACGCCGGAGAGTGGTTATGTGCTGGGGCGTGGCACCGAGGCGGATACCCTGCAGGAGGCCGGCATCGAGCGGGCCGTGGGACTGGTGGCCGGCACCGACAATGATGCCAACAATCTCTCCATTATCATGACGGCCCGGCAGCTGCGCCCCGAGCTGTTTGTGATTCTGCGCCAGAACCACAACGGCAATCAGGCCATTGTGGATGCGGTCAAGGCCGACATGGTGATGCACTCCAGCGCCATTATCGCCAACCGGATACGGGTGCTGTTGGGAACGCCGTTGCTGTACCAGTTCACCAGCCTGGCGCTGCACCAGGACGACAATTGGGCGCAGGAGCTGGTGAGCAGTATTCAACGGCTGGTACTGGGCGAGGAGCCCGCCATCTGGGAGGTTTCGCTGGATAACGAGGAGGCGCTGGCGGTCTGTGACGCGGTGCTGAAAGGCCGCAAAGTGACGCTCGGGCACCTGCTGACCGATCCCGGTGAGCGCAGCCGGTCGCAGCCGGCGATCTGCCTGCTGCTCCGTCGGGAGGGGCAGCGGATGATGCTGCCCGCCGATGATCTGCGGCTGAAGATCGGCGACCGGCTGCTGTTCTGCGGCCGCCAGTCGGCGCGTGGGCGGATGGAGTGGTGCCTGCAGAACCACCATGCCCTGAAGTACATTCTTACCGGTGAGTTGGCCTCCAGCGGCTGGATCTGGCGTAAGTTGCAGCGCCGCCGGCAACCCGAGTCCGGTGATCAGGCGCTCCCTCAGAAGGACGACAAGGCGTGATACCGGCAGATCAGCGCATCCATTGGGAGAGGTGCGTCGCACCGGGATAGGTTAGGATAGGCGTATCCTGAGTAGACCCGGATAAGGCGCTGAGCGGCTGCTGAAACAGTTCGGGCACGGCTTCCATTCAGGTAGCCGGAACAGAATTTAGGGGAGATAAGTAAAAAACTTATACCCGGATTACAAGATTCTTGGCTTGTTATATGGAGGCATCCGATGCATTATCTGATGGAAAAACTGCAGAAAGATCATAGGAATCTGGAGAAAATTCTCGATCTTCTGGAGCTGCAGCTCGACCATTTCCTGGCCGGACGCGAGTCTGATTTCGACCTGAAAATCGAACTGTTGGAGTACATGGAGGCTTACGCGGACCAGGCCCATCACCCCCTGGAGAACATTATGTTCACCGCGGCCAAATCCCTGGCGGATGAGCAGGCGGATCTGATGGATCGCCTGATGCAGCAGCACCAGGAGCTGGCCCAGCTGACCCGTACCTTTCGCCAATCCCTGGAAAACATCTTCCAGGGCGGTGTGATGCCCCGGGAGGAGCTGGAAGTGCGGGGCCGGGAGTTTATTGCGCTGCAGCGTCAGCACATCGCCCTGGAGGAGCAGGAGGCGTTCCCGCTGCTGGATGAGGTGCTCCAAGAGCAGGATTGGGCGGCTATTCTCGAACAGTCGCCTAACTATGATGACCCGGTATTTGATAAACCGGACAAGATCCGCTTCCAAACCCTGTTTGATTATCTGAGCAAGGCTGAGTAGGGGGAAACCCTAATATTAGTTGACAGATATGCGTAAACTGGGTCACGGTAATAATGACATTTGTCAGGGATGACCAATAAACGAAGTAAAACTTTGCGACTAAAGGGTTCAGGATCAGAACCCGTTTTGGTACCGGTGCGCAACCGGTCGGATCGGACGGACATTTGCAGGGGCTTGCGTCGTTAAGCCCCGGCTGTCTGATGATCGTGCGGTTTTTCAGGTTGCCTTAGGTACATGGGGAAAATTGGTATAAAGCGCGTTCCTTGGGAGGAATAGAGTATGGCTCATGTTGTTGTATTGGGTGCAGGTACCGGGGGTATGCCCTGTGCCTACGAATTGAAAGAGACCCTGGGTAAAGACCACCAGGTTACGGTAATCAACGAGAGAGAGGAATTTCAGTTTACCCCTTCAAACCCCTGGGTGGCCGTCGGTTGGCGTGACCGCTCCAGCGTGACATTTGATATCCGCCCCCACCTGGAACGCAAAGGTATCGGCTTTATTGCCAAGCGTTGCGACAAAATCAACGCGGAAAACAATACCCTTGAGATGGAAGATGGTGAGGTGGTCAGCTATGACTACCTGGTAATTGCGACCGGCCCCAAGCTGTTCTTCGAAGAGGTGGAGGGAGCCGGTCCGGCAGTAGGTAATACCCAGTCGATCTGTACGGTGGACCATGCTCTGGGAGCCTACGATGCCTACCAGGAACTGCTGGAAGAGCCCGGCCCGGTGATTATCGGCGCCATGCCGTTCGCCAGCTGTTTCGGCCCTGCCTACGAGTTCTCCTTCATCATGGATGCGGACCTTCGCAAGCGTAAAATACGCGACAAGGTTCCCATGACCTATGTGACCTCAGAGCCCTATATCGGCCATCTCGGCCTGGGAGGCGTGGGTGATTCCAAGGGCTTCCTGGAGTCTGATCTGCGCTCCCACCACATCAACTGGATCACCAACGCCAAGGTGACCAAGGTTGAAAAGGGCAAGATGCACGTGGAGGAGTATGACGACAGTGGCCAGGTGATCAAGAATCACGAACTGGAGTTCAAGTACTCCATGATGCTGCCCTCGTTCAAGGGGGTGGATGCTGTCGCCAACGTGGAAGGACTGTGTAATCCGCGCGGCTTTGTGATGGTGGATAGTCACCAGAGAAACCCCACCTTCAAGAACATCTACTCGGCCGGTGTCTGTATAGCCATTCCGCCGGTAGAGGCGACGGTGGTGCCGACCGGTGCTCCCAAGACCGGTTACATGATCGAGTCCATGGTGACGGCCATCGTGCATAATATCGCCGATGATCTGGCCGGCCGTGAACCCTCTACCAATGCGACCTGGAATGCCATCTGTCTGGCAGATATGGGTGATACCGGTGCCGCCTTCGTGGCATTGCCGCAGATCCCGCCCAGAAACGTGGCCTGGTTCAAGAAGGGCAAGTGGGTACACATGGCCAAGATTGCCTTTGAGAAATACTTCATCCGCAAGATGAAAAAGGGCACGACCGAGCCGATTTATGAGAAGTACATCCTGAAGATGCTCGGTATTGGCAAGCTGAAATAATCCCGTTTCAACGCCAAAGAAAGCCCGGCTGAAAGCCGGGTTTTTTTTGTGCCTGGTTGGTGCTGGCAGGCCGCCGGATGCGGCGCCGGCTGGTTGTGTCGGTCAGTGTTTGAACTGATCCAGCAACTGGCGCAGTTCCTGGGTCTGGATGCTCACCTGGTTGCTGGACTCGGACAGTTTCAGGGCCCCTTCGGAACTCATCTGGCTGGCCTGGTCAATCTGCTGCATATGCACCTTGATGGCTTCGATCAGGGCATCCTGGGAGGAGGTGGAGGCGGACAGACTGTTGCTGATCCGGGTCACCGAGGAGATAGCACCGGCAATCTCCGCCAGCAGTTCGGCGGCCCGTTCAAAATGCTCTTCGGTCTCAATTGCCCGGTTGCGTGCGTTATCCATCACATTGACGGCCGACTGGGAGCCGCTCTGCAGCTGGCCGATGATCTTTTCAATCTCCTCTGTGGATTCCTGGGTGCGGGTCGCCAGGGTCCGTACTTCATCCGCCACCACCGCAAATCCACGCCCCTGTTCGCCGGCACGGGCCGCCTCGATGGCAGCATTCAGGGCCAGCAGGTTGGTCTGTTCGGCGATACTGCGGATCACGTCCATCACCATGCCGATACTGGCACTCTTCTCGTCCACCTGGCTGATCACATCGCCGGCCTTGTTCAGGTCGGTAATCAGTGCCGCCACGGAGCCGATCGCCTCGGTGGCGATCAGGGTGCTCTCCTTGGTAGACTGGTCGGCCAGGTCAGAGGAGCTGGCAACCTCCGTCGCCATCCCGGAGACTTCGTGAATACTCTCACTGATTTCGTCAACCGCCTGCAGGGCCTGGCGACTCTCGGCCTGCTGACTGGCCGCCTTTTCGCGCTCCGTTTGGGCGATCTCGGCGAGTTGGCGGGTGTTTGTGTCCAGGGCCTGGGTGGAGTTGCCGATGCGGCCGATCATGTCCCGCAGGTTGGCCGACATCTGGTTGAAACTGGCGATGATCTCGCCAATCAGGTCATGACTGACCAGGTTGCACTGCTGGCTGATGTCGTTGTTGCTGATGGCCTGGGCCACTGCCGATATGCGCTGCAGGCGACGCAGCAGTACCTGCTTGCAGACCAGGTAGTTGACCACGCCGATGCTCAGGCCCGCAATAATGCAACCGACGTTGAACCAGAGTTGCATGCCCGGTTTCCACTCTACAAAGAGTTCGGCATACAGGGGGAACAGCAACCCCATGATCAGACCAAATCCTATATAGGCGAAAAGCAGGGTGCGCAGGATGCTGGGTTTCATAAACGGTTACCTGATTATTATTGGTTATGGGAATATTCGGCTAATCGCCGGTAATCTTTAAAAACCAGTTAATAAAATAAATCGATAGACAGATAACTATTTATGATTCATCGGCAGAGCCGGGACGCTGCCGCAGCGGCTCAGCTGTCCCGCCACAAATGGCGTTGGACCAGGCCGGCCAGGGCTTCGATATGTGCCGGCGAGTCGTTCAGGGCCGGGATATAGTGGTAGTCGCCGCCGCCGGCGGAGACGAAATATTCCCGGTTCTCTTCGCCGATCTCCTCCAGGGTCTCCAGGCAGTCAGCCGGGAAGCCCGGGCAGATGACATGCACCCGCTTGACCCCCTCTGCCCCCCATTTTTGCAGGGTCTTGTCCGTGTAGGGTTGCAGCCACGCCTGTTGTCCAACCCGTGACTGGAAGCTGAAGGCCCACTTCTCCGCCGGCAGGTCCAGGGCGGTGGCCAGCCGGTTTGCCGTTGTACGGCACTGGTCAGCGTAGGGATCGCCCTGATCCGCATAGGATTGGGGGATGCCGTGAAACGACAGCAGCAGTCGGTCGCACTCGCCATGGCTGGCGGAAAACTGCTGAACGCTGCTGGCCAGGGCATCGATATAGCCCGGCTCGTCATGATATTGATTAATAAAGCGCAACTCGGGAAGCCAGCGCCACTGCCGCAATACCCGGCTGATCTCGTCGAAGGTGGATGCGGTGGTGGTGGCGGAGTATTGGGGATAGAGCGGCAGTACTAGGATTCGTTGCGCGTTGGCCTGACGCAGCGCCTCCAGGCCGGCGGCGATGGAGGGTGTGCCATAGCGCATCGCCAGTTCCACCTTGACCGGGCTGTCGACGCTTTGTGCCAGGCTCCGCTGTAACGCTTCGGCGATCTGGCGGGAGATAACCAGCAGGGGCGATCCCTGATCGGTCCAGACCTTGCGATAGGCGGCCGCGGAGCGTTTGGGACGGATGCGCAGGATAACGCCGTTCAGGACCAGCCACCAGAGCGGGCGGGGGAACTCCACCACCCGGGGATCACTGAGAAACTCCCGCAAATAGTTTCTGACATCCTTCACTGAAGCCGACTCGGGGGTGCCGAGGTTGGTCAGCAGGATGCCGGTGCAGGGCGTGATCTGGTTGTCGGGCACAGGTCCGTGAAATTTCATGGGTGGTTTTAGACTGGCGGCTGAAAGTGCGGCCTATGATCCCCCATTAGCCGGCCATGGTGCAATCACCCGGACGGATCCGGGCCGGTCTGGGCGGTATCCAACGGTGCGGTGTATGATGCAGCTGGATAATCAAGTGGCGAATCGATCGCCGTACGGGCAGTGATAATGGATCCGGTGGACAGTACAAATATTGAACGCTTTATCGACGCGCTCTGGATGGAGCGGGGCCTGAGCCGCAATACCCTGTCCGCCTACCAGTCGGATCTGGCCAAGCTGGCCCAGTGGCTGAACAAACAGGGCAAAGGGAGGCTGCTGCAGGTACGTCGGGAGGATCTGCTGGCCTATCTGGCGGCCCGGGCCGTGGCTGGGGTCAAGGCCCGTTCCACGGCCCGTATCCTGTCATCGCTGCGCCAGTTCTATCAACATGCCCTGCGGGAGGGCTGGATCAGCGAGGATCCGTCGGCCCTGATCGATGCCCCCAGGCTGGGACGGCCGCTGCCCAAATCCCTCACCGAACAGGAGGTGGAGGCGCTGCTGGAGGCGCCGGACACCGACGATCCGGAAGGGATGCGGGACCGTGCCATGCTGGAGCTGCTGTATGCCACCGGCCTGCGGGTGTCGGAGCTGGTGAGCCTGCAGTTTTCCCAGCTCAGTCTGAACCAGGGACTGGTGCGGGTCGTGGGCAAAGGCGGCAAGGAGCGCCTGGTTCCGCTGGGGGATGAGGCGATGGATTGGCTGTCCCGTTTCGTCCGCTCGGCCCGCCATGACCTGCTCGGTGCACGGCCCAGTGATGATGTGTTTCCGACCCGGCGCGGAGCGGCCATGACGCGCCAGGCATTCTGGTACCGCATCAAGCGCCATGCGGCCACGGCCGGAATCAGCAAGCACCTTTCTCCCCATACCCTGCGGCACGCCTTCGCTACCCACCTGTTGAACCATGGCGCGGACCTGCGGGTGGTGCAGATGCTGCTGGGACACAGTGATCTCTCGACCACCCAGATCTATACCCATGTGGCGCGGGAGCGTCTCAAGAGTATGCATCAGCAGCACCATCCCCGCGCCTGACCGACGCTGATATGGTAGCCTTGCCGGATCAGTAACAATCCAGTCAACCAATTAAAGGAGTCAGACAGGTGCCGTCATTTGATATCGTCTCTGAGGTGGATATACAGGAGGTGCGCAATGCGGTCGATCAGGCCAAGCGCGAAATCTCCACCCGGTTTGATTTCAAGGGAACCAAGTGCAGTTTCGAGCTGAACGATACCGAGATCACCCTGAAGGGCGAGCAGGAGTTCCAGCTCAGCCAGATGATGGATATCCTGCGCCAGAAACTGGTCAAGCGAAAAGTGGATATCACCTGCATGGATGTGAAAGAGCCGGAAACCACGCTGAACGCCGCGACCCAGAAGGTGCTGATCAAGCAGGGTATCGAGACCGACACGGCGCGCAAAATGGTGAAAATGATCAAGGGCAGCAAACTCAAGGTCCAGGCCCAGATTCAGGGCGACCAGGTCCGGGTTACCGGCAAGAAGCGGGATGATCTGCAACAGGTGATCGCCCTGTTCAAGCAGGCGGATTTCGATCTGCCCCTGCAATACAGCAATTTCCGGGACTGATGAGCCGCCTTAACCGGACATTCTGCCAGACCCTGCTCGTCGCCTTGCTGTTGTTGCCGGGCGGTTTGACGGCCGAGCCGCCTGAAGATCCCCGGATTCAACTGGTGCGTCAGCGCCTGTCCCAGTTGTTGCCCAACGTGCTCCCCGACAGCATCCGGCCTACGCCGATCCCCAACCTCTATGAAGTGGTGGTGGGGACCCGATTGGTCTATGTGACCGGTGAGGGCCGTTTCCTGATCGAAGGGGAGATTATCGACCTGGAGAACCAAAAAAGCCTGACCAATCCCCGCCTGAATGAGATCACCCTGGCGGCTATTGATGCGGTGGGTGAGCAGAACATGCTGATTTTCGAGCCGCCGGGCGCCGCCCGGCACACGGTCACGGTGTTTACCGATATCGATAGCGCCTACAGTCGCAAGCTGCACCAGGTGATGGATCAGTATACGGACCTGGGTATCCGTATGCGTTACCTGTTCTATCCCCGGGCGGGGATCGACAGTGGCTCGTTCGGCAAGGCTGTAGCGGTCTGGTGTGCGCCAGACCGGTATCGGGCGATCGACCGGGCGATGGCCGGTGAAGCGCTGGAATCGGCCGTCTGCCCCAACCCGGTCAAGGATCACTGGCAACTGGGCCAAAGCATCGGTATCTCCGGCGCGCCGGTCCTGGTGCTGGAGAGCGGGGATCTGTTGCCGGGTTATGTTGCCGCTGAAAGACTCATAAAAATCCTGGGAAAAATGCAGCGCTTGAAATAGTCCGGAGTTGGTTGCACTTTGTCCGGCAGAGCGCAGATTAGGTGTTCCGACAGGCTTGATGTTGCTGAAATGTGCAGCTGTTTACAGATTAAATATACGCAGTGCCTGAATATTCAAGTCTGATGAAAACGTTGCCGATAGCACGCTCAAATAAACATCACCAATCTGCCAAGGTGATTCCGGCCGGCTGGGTCAGGATCAGTAATTAAACATATGAATCTACTGCCTATCCATGCTGTTGTGCGTTCCGACAAGGGACGGGTTCGGGAAATCAACGAAGACAGTGTCTCGGTTATGGAAACGCACGGCCTGGTGGTTCTGGCTGATGGTATGGGTGGTTATAATGCCGGGGAAGTAGCCAGTAGCCTGGCGGTCGAAACCATCACGACAACCATGCTGCGCTTTTATGAAGCACACAAAACGCTCCCCTCGGCAATCATCGGTTCGGCGGTGGAGGCGGCCAATGAGTCGATTCTCTCCAGTATGCTGGCCGAACCGAACTACGAAGGTATGGCCACCACGGTGGTGGTGGCGCTGTTTGAACAGAATCGGGTGCACTACGGCCATGTTGGTGATTCACGTCTTTACCGCTTGCGCGATGGTGAGCTGGAGCAGCTGACCCGGGATCACTCCATGATCCAGTTACTGGTGGACGAAGGGATGTTTGACTCCATACAGGAAGCGCAGGATGCCGGGGTCAAGAATAATGTGCTTACCCGGGGGCTGGGCATCCAGGAGATGATCGAGGTGGATGTGGGGGTCGCTGATCTGGCCCCGGGAGACATTTTTCTGCTCTGTTCCGACGGTCTCAGCAACATGGTTCCGCATCGGGATATGCTGGCTATTTTGACAGGAGCGGATGGCAACATGGAACATGCTGCACAACATCTGCTGGATACGGCACTGCACAACGGTGGCCTGGACAACATTTCACTGGTATTGGTATGCCCTCAACATTAAGGCGAATGCGGCCAGATAATTCTGGGTCGGGAGTAACGATGGATAAGCTGGTTATCAAAAAAGACGACGCACTGGTGGCTGAGATAGCGATCGACAAACAGGTCGTGACCATCGGTCGGGATCTGGAATCCGATCTGCAGTTGAATGACCCGTCGGTCAGCCGCAACCATGCCATTATCAGACGTATCTATACCGATCTCTACCTGGAAGATCTGGGCAGTACCAACGGCACCCAGCTGAATGGTCGCAGTATCACCAAGCACGTCCTTAAATCCGGTGACCGGGTTGTTATTGGCACCTACCAGCTGGAGTTCCTGGCAGAAGCGGACGGGGACGAAGAGCTGGAAAAGACGGTGGTGATTCAGCCCGAAGTGGTTGCCGCCGCCCGTGCCAGGCGAAATGGCCAGGTGCGACAGCTCAAGCCCAAGCAGGCCACGTTGCGGTTTTTCCGTGGACCCAACAAGGGCAGCCTGGAGAAGATTGATCGCTCACTCTTCACCATCGGAAAACCGGGCGAGAATGTGGCGGTGATTGCCCGGCGCCCCCAGGGCTTCTATCTGCTGCACATCGGGGGTTCCTCCTTCCCGCGTATCAACGACAAGGAGATCGACTCCAGCGCAGGTGTCCAGTTGCAGGAGGGTGACGTGGTGGAAGTGGGTGAGTACGTGGCGGAGATCTCGTTCGCCCAGCAGTAAATCCACCCTCCAGACTTTTGCTCCGGAGTTTGGTCGACGAATCTCCGGAGTTTGATCCCGATATGTGGGGCCATACTCATCCATTGGCCGACCTCGGGGGGTATCGATTTCCCGACTTATTTCTCGCGATCCCGTTCCTCTGCATTACTTTTTTGCAGGTAACTATGGTCATAATTGGTCATTCAATCTTCCCATCAATCAGAACGCTGTCTACCTCAGGTTCTCTCTGATCTCCAGCACACCTATCTCCACGGCGCTATTTGGCGCGTTTCGGTGAGAATTATCGGCCCAGATTGGCTACTGGCACCCCGGTTCTGACACCCGTGATATTAGCCGGATAACCGGCCCGTATTTGTCACATAGTCCTGCACAATGCTGGCGCAATAAATGCTGCTGCGCACAATAATCGCGCATGCATTACCCCGGTGTGAATTTATAAGCCATTGTTTTTATTATAAATAGCTTCATGGCACGCTACTTGTATACAAGTTTGTATCTTGTATACAAGTGGTGATTGACAATGAAGCGTTGTCTTAATTTACAAATCTCCAATTTGAGATCGCTCTATCTGGCGGGTGAGCTGACTCCGGTTGGCTTGGTGGATTACCTGCTGGAGCAGGATGATGCCGATTCAGGCGTCTGGATTGAATCCCCCGATAGGGAGCGCTTGTTCAAGGAGGCAAAACTCCTGGAGCAGCGTAGTGATGACTTGGAGCACCTGCCCTTGTATGGCATTCCCTTTGCCGTCAAGGACAATATTGATGTTGCCGGAATACCAACAACCGCCGCCTGTTCCGCATACAGCTATGTCCCGGAACAGGACGCAGCAGTGGTTGCCCTTCTAAGAGCCGCGGGCGCTTTTCCTATTGGCAAAACCAACATGGATCAGTTTGCTACCGGGCTGGTCGGAACCAGAACACCCTACGGGCCGGGACGCAATCCGTTTAACCGGGAATATATTGCCGGAGGGTCCAGCTCCGGTTCCGCTATCGCTGTAGCCACTGGTTTAGCCAGTTTCGCCCTGGGTACCGATACGGCCGGGTCGGGTCGCGTACCGGCGGCCTTTAATAATCTGATTGGCCTGAAGCCCACGCGGGGGCGGGTCAGCAACCGGGGGGTCGTGCCGGCCTGCCGCAGCCTGGACTGCGTATCGATTTTTGGCCTGACCGTGGCGGATACCTGGTCGGTGCTGCAGGTGATATCCGGTTTTGATTTTGCGGACCCATTCTCGCGCCCCGTTGCAGGTGGACGGCTCAATTTAAGCCAGGGGTTTCGTTTTGCTGTGCCGACGAACGACCAGTTGGATTTTGAGGGTGACCAGGAAGCGGCGCGACTTTTTCATGCGCATGTTAATCGTCTGCAGCAAATCGGTGGTGAGAAAGTTGAGGTCGATTTTTCCCCGTTGTTCGAAGCTGCTTTGCTGCTTTACGAAGGGGCGTGGGTTGCTGAAAGGGCGCACGCCATCCGGTCATTTCGCAAGGATCATGCTGATGCCCTGCATCCGACGATAGCGGGAATCATCTCCCAGGCAGATAACTATTCGGCGGTAGATACCTATGATGCCTACTATCGCCTGAAGACCTTACGCCGCCGTGCTGAGCCGATCTGGCAACAGGCGGATATCCTCGTAACACCAACCACCCCGACTATCTACCGGATTGATGAGGTGCTGGAGCAGCCAATCACCCTAAACAGTCGACTCGGCTATTACACCAACTTCGTAAACCTGATGGATCTCGCCGCCATCGCGGTACCGGCCGGTTTTCGAGCGGATGGTGTGCCGCAGGGTATCAGCCTGCTGGCACCTGCCTGGGAAGAGTCCGCGTTATGCGAACTGGCGGCGCGCCTGGACAGCCTGACACCATCGCGACTCGGCGCGACGGAGTACGTGGTTGACGCATCCGACCGCCTGGAGCCCCTGCCCAAGTGCGACCTGGCCGACCAAAGCCCTTGCGTAGAACTGGCCGTAGTGGGCGCACACCTGAGAGGTCAGCCGTTGCATACCCAGTTGACCGCGCTGATGGCTGACTTCATCGGCGAATTTCAAACCGCAGACATCTACCGGCTTTATGCGCTTGATAACACGGTACCCGCTAAACCGGGCCTGGTCAGAGACAGCAAAAAAGGCACATCAATCGCGGTGGAGTTGTACCGGTTGACTGTAGAGGCGTTTGGTCAGTTTGTAGCTGAAATACCCGCCCCGTTAGGCATTGGTACGGTAACGCTTCAAGACGGGCGAAATGTAAAAGGTTTCATTTGCGAACCCTGGGCCACGCATGGGGCCAGGGAGATCACTCAATACGGTGGATGGCGCAGCTACCTGGCCGAGCTGTCCATTCAACAGGCCACTACACAGGAGTAAGACCATGGATGCTATCGTCCAAGATCACCCGTCGGAGACCCAGGAGCCCAAAGGTTTTGAGCCGGGGCCTCTGGGAACCCATATTACTGTCCGTGGATTAAACAAATCGTTTTCCGGACAGCCGCTGTACCAGAACTTTGAACTGAATATCCCGAAGGGAAAAATCACCTGTGTGTTTGGTCCAAACGGTTGTGGAAAGTCCACATTGATCAACATGATTGCAGGCTTGATACCGCTCGATTCTGGCCTGGTGCTGTTTGACGGAAAGACGCTGAAACAGACTCGTATCGGTTATGTATTTCAGAATTATCGGGACGCGTTATTCCCCTGGATGCGCTCTAGAAGCAATATTGCCTACCCGCTGAAACTGGCCGGCTATGACAAGGCTGCACAGGAGGCTCGCGTCGATGAACTGACCGAGACCTTCGGCATCAGTTTCGATCTGGATCGATATCCCTACGAACTGTCAGGTGGCCAACAGCAGCTGGTCTCCATAATGCGGGCACTTGCCCCCCATCCGGAGGTGCTCTTCCTGGATGAGCCATTCTCCGCATTGGACTATGAGATGACACTGACCATTCGGGACACCCTGCAGCGTATCTTTATGAACACCGGCTTGACCATGGTGGTGGTGTCCCATGACCTGGAGGAGGCCGTCTACCTGGCGGATGAGATTCTCCTGTTGACCAAGCGACCCACTCGAGTGGCTGAGCTGGTTCCCTTTGAAACCGCGCGGCCCCGCGACGAGCGAACCCTGGCCAGTGACTATTTTGTACAGACCAAAATGCGCAGCCTGGAGATATTCCAGCGGGAGGTCCGGCGATGAAATATGCGAGCTATAACATCGAAACAGTGTCCGAGGCGATGAACCGTTTGTCGGATAATCCCTGGATACAGCGGCTTGGGCATGTTGGTCACGCCCTGATAGGTCCGCTGTGCATGTTTGTTCTCTGGTGGTGGGCGGCGGAAGCGGACCTGGTCAGTGACAAGTTGTTACCCGGTCCGGTCGAGACGCTGGGATCGCTGGGAAACAGCCTGCTGAATGGTGACATGCTCCGGGACGCCGGTTACACCATGTACAGAACCGGCTATGGCTTTATTATCGCTATGATCCTGGGTGTCCCGACCGGCGTCGTTCTTGGTTCCAGTCAGAAACTTTACCGGTCGGTGGAATTTGTCGTGGACTTTTTCCGTTCTACACCGGTCACTGCTGTATTTCCCCTGTTCCTGCTGATCTTCGGTATTGGCGATATTGCCAAAATATCGGTGGCGGCATTCGCTGCCTGGTTGGTGATTTTGTTCAATGTCGCTTATGGCGTTATGAATGCGCGGCAAACCCGCATCATGGCGGCAAAAGTCATGGGGGCTTCATCCGGACGTATCTTTTTTGACGTGATGTTTTTTGAATCACTGACCCAGACCTTTGTGGGTCTGCGCATGGGCGTATCAATAGCCCTGGTGGTGATTATTGTTGCAGAGATGTTCATTGGATCCATGGATGGTATGGGGCATCGAATTATCGATGCACAGCAGGTCTACGATCTGGAGGATATGTACGCTTCCATCCTGATGACCGGTGCCATGGGTTATGGATTTAACCTGTTTTTTCTTGGTTTGGAACGATGGCTGGTCCATTGGTCCGGGCGCTAACCGCTTTACCCCGTCCCACTTCGTTACATAAAACTGGAGATTAATCTGATGAAATTTAGAAACCTGATTATCAGTGCTGCAATGGCATTGATTATACCGATCACCGCACCCGCGAAGGAACTTGAGAAGGTGGTTGCCTCCTGGCTGCCAATCATGCAAACGACCGCCTATTACGTCGCCCTCGAAGAGGGGCTTTTCGAAGAGGCCGGCATTGAGATTGTGTCCCATAAATTTGGCAATCCGAACCAGATTATCGATTCCCTGGTTTCGGGGCAGGCCGACTTTGGACCGCCGGGAGCCGCTGCAGGTATCGCCATGCTTGCCGAGTCCCGGTTTCCCGGCACCTTCAAGGTGTTTGGACTTCAAGGTGGCGGTATCAAGGTTGACTTGATCAATGATGGCCTGATTGTAAAGGCGGACTCCAATATCAAGTCGCTAAAAGACCTGAAAGGTAAAACCCTGGGTACTGTACCGGGCATTCAGTGGCAGACCATTGCGCGTCATCTGGTGCGTATGAATGGATTGGATCCGGACAAGGATGTTCGGGTAACCGCCGTGGCGGTTCCTCTCCAGGTTCCTTCGGTTGTTGCAGGTAGTGTGGATGCCACCCTGTCGTTGGAGCCGGTGGGATCTATCGCAGCGGCGTCTGGTGATGCTGCACGCGCCATGGTTAATCCTTGTGCCATCTTTATCACTGATCCGTTCTATTCGGGAGCCGCGGTACTCACCACGAAGTTCATTAAGGAACGGCCAGAGGTGGCGCGTAAAGTGGTAGAGGTGATTGATAAGGCTACCCGGATGGTAAACGCGGATTTTGATAAGTATAAAAAGGTGATACCTAAATATACCGCTATCAAGGCCGAGCAGCTGGACCTGTTGGCCAAACCCTACCTGCGGCCATTCGCTGAATTGAACGAAACTGACTTTGATTCGTACCAGGCGTTTGTCGATGTGTTCTACAAGGAAGGTGTATTGAAAGAGCCCATTGATATCCGCACCAAGATCCTGGCCTGGGAAGACTTCAAATAGGTTGAATCTACAACGGTGAGGCGCGTGCAGCGCCTCACCCAACAAACGGAACGACGTTATGAATAAAAAACCCTCAAGTTTTCGCGCAGCGGTTGTCCAGACGTTGGCAGAACTGGGTGATCTGGATGCCAATATCGCGCTTACTCAAGCTCATGTGGAAGAGGCGGTGCGACAGGGGGCGCGCTTAATCGTACTGCCGGAATGCATGAACAGTGGTTATCTGTTTGACTCCGAGGCGCACTGTCGTGAGATAGCGGAACCGGTCACCGGACGTTATGTACAGGCGCTTGCAGAATTGTGCCGGAAGCACGATATTTTTATCGGTACGGGATTTACCGAATGGGATGAGGATAAAGGGAAAATATTCAATAGTGCCTTGCTGATTGATCCACGCGGAGAGTTGATTCTGCATTATCACAAACAGTTCCTGGCCACGCATGATCAGAACTGGTTTGAATTCGGAGAGCGTGGTTGCCCGGTGGTGGATACCGAACTGGGCCGTATCGGCCTGTTGATCTGTTTTGATGGTCGTATTCCCGAAATCGCCCGTAGCCTCGCGCTGCAAGGCGCCGAAGTGATTCTGGATATGGCGAATTTTTTCGCCATGGACCAGGCCGACCTGTGGGTGCCGGCACGAGCATACGAAAATGGTGTATGGATCGTAGCGGCCACCAAGTCCGGTGTGGAGCGGAGTATCTATTACCCGGGGGGCAGCATGATTGTCTCCCCGGATGGAGATACCAAGGCCTACGTGCCCTACGATACTCACGGTGTGGTGAGTGCTGAAATCGTGCCTGCGCAAGCCCGGGACAAATCCTGGTACTACGGTGCGGATCGATGGGCTGATCGACGGCCGGACACCTACGGATTATTGAGCAAGCCATTTGAAGAGACACCGCTTGCACCATTACTTGATCAACCCCTGGTTCCGGAAATGGCTACCGCAAAGGGTGCCGCTGTGCAGGCACATGCCACATCCAGCCCGGGTAGTCTGGATGAAGCGCTGGACATGCTGGATCATGCTGCAAAACTGGGCTCCAAGTTACTGGTGCTGCCGCAACATATGACTTTTTCATCCTGGCTGCCGAGCCAGGATGAAGTGGAACAGAATCCGGACGACAGAGACCACGCGCTTCGGCGGGTGCAATCGATCTGCAAACACTATGGTTGTACAGTGGTGTTGCCGCTCTTTATGGAGGATGCCGGACGACTCGCCCCAATGGCGGTCGTGATAGGACCGGATGGCAACGAACTGGGGCGGCAACAGCAGATTCATTTAGAGCCGGAAATGGTTTCTTGGGCAAAGGGTGGTGACTGTTTCAGCGTGATAGATACACCGAGTGGTCGGCTGGGTGTGTTGCTGGGTTATGACGGGATGTTCCCGGAGTCCGCTCGTGTACTTGCCCTGGCTGGTGCGGATATCATTGCGTGGTGTAGTGCATGGCGCCATCCCCATGATCGGAAACTGCTGGCCATGCCCAAGGCGGAGGATAACCGTTGTTTCCTGATCTGTGCGAACCGCAGTGACGCACCCTATCCGGGTGGTTCATTTATAGCCCCGCCCACCGGTTTTCCACAATGGGATATGGACCTGGCAGCGCCGCCGGTATTGAGACACAATGCGGTGCAACCCGGCTTTATGAATCTGGCACTGGCACGTCAGAAGTCAATGATCCCGGGTGTGGATATGATTCGAAACCGTATCACCGATACCTATGGTGTGTTGGTCGCTGACAGTAATACGGAATAGATGAACCAGCGTGAAGGTTGTCCTTTAAACAAGCAATATGTGGTCAAGGTAGTCAATGGATAGATCAATACACCGAAAAGCACGCGTAAATCGCCTGGCGGATCGTATCTACAAGCAGCTCAAGGATGAGCTGTACGTGGATCTGAAACCGGGAGACCGGCTGACCGAATCAGCGGTGGCAGAACGACTGGATGCCAGTCGCACGCCAACTCGTGAAGCGTTACAACGGTTGGTTCAGGAGGGACACCTGAACGCACATCTGCGTAATGGTTACACGGTCTGTTCCATCGATCCGTCAACGTTGCAAGACCTGTATGCCGTTCGTGTGTTGCTGGAGACCGAAGCCGTACGGCTGTATTGCGCTGGCTCCAGTAATAGCGATCTTTCCCCGTTAATAGCGGTTTGGGACGTACCGCGCGCTGAGCAGATTAATGACCCCAATGAATTGGGGCGTCTCAACGAATCTTTTCACTTCGGCATCGTGGCGCTTTCCGGAAACCGGGAGCTTGTGCGTCTGCATGGTGATATATTCCAGCGCATTCAGTTAGTTCAACGCCTCGATTTCAGTCACGAAGAACGGGTCGATGCAACATATGATGAACATCTGGCAGTACTGCAGAGTATGATGCGCGGGTCGAGTGAAAAGGCCAGTGATATTCTGCGCCAGCATATTGTGCAGAGTCTGGATATGGTTGCTGAAATCGCCCGACAGTTTTCTGCCTGCTAAGTTTTTGCGCGGGTCAGCGTGCTGTTGTTTGTCCGCCCATGGCTGGTGGCGAAAAGTTTATTGAAATGGCGGCTCGACAGCCCGCAGCACTATAACAAGACTGTCTGCAATTGGCCCTGTTCAGGGCCAGTCGCTGTTCTGAATCACCACCCGGTATCCGTCGGGATCTTCGAAAGTCCGTCCGGCCCGGTCCCAGTAGGGGTTGGTTGGCGTCACCGATTTAAAGCCAGCCTGTTGCATCTTTTCACAACGCTGACGCCACTCCTGCGGGTCGGGCAGGTAGAATACCAGTAATGCCTCGGCAGAGGGTCGCGTTGGCTCCGGGTGACCCGCCTGGTGGGTGAACTCCAGGTGGTAAGGCCCACCAGCCTTGCCCAGCATCACGCCATCGAATCCGTCGTGATCCTTGAAACGGCCCAATTCATCCAGATCCAGCCCCTGGCGATACATTTTTACTATCTGATCCAGGTCCTCGGTCGGGCGGGCTACTCTGAGTTGCGGCAACATAAAGGGTCTCCTGTCAGCTGATCGGGATTTTACGGCAACGGAATTGTTATTCTATTGAATCTGAGTCTCCAGTCATTGCGGTAATTGCCACAGGTCACTGCCCGGAGGCGCCGGGCATCAGCCGGGCGCGTTCCAGTGTCGCCAGTGCATATCATCCTATGCTGCACAAACCACCCGGCTCAAGCCGGCGCAGTCGGTGGGTAGTGGCCCCTGACCGGGCAGACTTCAGACAGCTGCTGCCCCGGGTGAGCAAGAATCGGGTGGTGTCCTGTTGTTGCCCTAATCTATAGTGGCTACTCAATGGCTGATTGTGGCCAATTTTCCACGGCTTTTCCTGATGGAGTGTTGAATGGACAGCGCCAACCTTTTGCGTCTTTTCAGCCTGGCGGCGATCTGGGGCGGCTCGTTCCTGTTCATGCGTATCGGCGCGCCAGTGCTGGGGGCGGCCTGGCTGGTGGAGTGGCGGGTCGGTCTGGCGGCGCTGTTTCTGGCCGGGGTGGGTTGGCATCTGCGCAAACGGCTGCAACTTGGCGCGCATTGGCGGCACTATCTGACACTGGGATTTTTCAACTCCGCACTGCCGTTTCTGCTGTTCAGCTACGCCGCCCAGACACTATCCGCCTCCATGCTGTCGATTCTGAATGCCACCGCACCCATCTGGGGGGCGGTGATTGCGGCGTTCTGGACCCGGGCGCCGTTGGCCGGAAAGACCCTGGTCGGATTACTGCTGGGTGTGGTGGGTGTCGCCCTGCTGGTCGGTTTTGATCAGGTGGCCCTGCGTCCCGGTGCTCCACTGGCCATTGCGGCGGCGCTGGGTGCCGCCTTCTGTTATGGCGTCGCCTCGACTTACGCCCGTAGTGCCCGGTCGGTTGATGCCTTCAGCAACGCCCACGGCAGTATGTGGGCCGCCACCTTGCTGATGCTGCCGGTGGTCCCCTTCTTCCCCATGCCCGGTACGCCGGACGGCCCTGTTATCGCCTCGGTGGTGGCCCTGGGCGTGGTCTGCAGCGGTATTGCCTACCTGCTCTATTTCCGTCTGATCCACGACCTGGGCGCGCCCTCGGCATTGACCGTGACCTTTCTGATCCCTATGTTTGGCGTGCTCTGGGGTTATCTGTTCCTGGATGAGGTGGTCGGCTGGTACACCCTGGCCGGCTCACTGGTGGTGATTGTGGGGACCGCCCTGGTGACCGGTTTCTCTCCGCGCCGACTCTTTTCGGCCAAGGCTGATCAACATGTTTGACTTATCCGACACTGAATCACAACTCCAGTATCAGCGCATTGCCCGGGCGATCCGTTATCTGCGTGCCCATGCTAGCGAGCAACCGTCCCTCGGTGCGGTGGCCGCGGAGGTGGGGCTGAGCGAGTACCATTTTCAACGCCTGTTCAGTCGCTGGGCGGGTGTGTCACCGAAACGTTTCCTGCAGTACCTGACCAAGGAGCGGGCCCGGGCGGCATTACGGGAATCCCGGCCACTGCTGGAGGCCGCCCACGCGGCCGGACTCTCCGGGCCGGGGCGGTTGCACGACCTGATGATCAGCTGCGAGGCGATGACGCCGGGGCAGATCAAGACGCGGGGGGCAGGCCTTGAGATCGGTTACGGCTGGAGTGACAGCCCGTTTGGTATGGCCCTGGTGGGCTGGACCTCAAACGGCGTCTGTCACCTGGGTTTCCATGATGATATCGATGGACGGTCTGAGCATGAACTGACAGAAGCCTGGCCCGGGGCCCGTCTGCGTCGGGATGACACGGCGGCGGTGGAACTGGTAGCGCGGATCTTCCCGGAGCAACCACGGCCGGGCTCCCTGCACCTGGTGTTACAGGGCACCAATTTCCAGATCAAGGTGTGGGAGGCGCTGTTACAGATCGGCAGCGGTGAACTGATCTCCTACGCCGGCCTGGCTACCCTGGCCGGATCACCTGGTGCCGCGAGGGCAGTAGGATCAGCACTGGCCCTCAACCGGATCGGCTACCTGATCCCCTGTCACCGGGTGATCCGTGAAACCGGTGAGTCGGGACAGTATCGCTGGGGCGACGACCGCAAGCTGATCATCCAGGGCTGGGAGGCGGCCCGATTGGAGACAATCCAGCGTGTATAAGGTGCTTCCTCTCCATGTCAACAGGATGGCTGACTGTTTCCCGGTGCCATGAGAATTTCCAGCGCATAACACAACCATAGAAAAAGTTTCACCCATTCGACATATCCAGATAACCGCACTGTCACAAACGGTCAGTAGCATCTCCCGGCAATAGATTGAGGAGAGTGACATGACTGCTATTGCCCTATCTGGTGTTACCAAGACATTTTCCCGCGAACCTAATGCAGCCCCGGTACTCAAGGGTATTGATCTGGCTATCGACCAGGGGGAGATGGTTGCCCTGATCGGCCCTTCCGGCTCCGGCAAGTCGACCCTTCTGCGCCACCTCTCCGGCCTGACCCTGGCAGATCGTACCAGCACGGGCGAGGTGCGGGTATTGGGACGTTCGATTCAGCGGCAGGGCAGACTGGAACGAGACATCCGTCACTCTCGTGCCCAGATCGGCCACATCTTCCAGCAGTTCAACCTGGTCGGCCGCCTGTCGGTGTTGAAGAACGTGCTGATCGGCAGCCTCAGCCGCATCCCTGAGCAACGTGGTCTGCTTGGCTGGTTTACCGAACAGGAGAAGCGTGCCGCGCTCCAATCTCTGGAACGGGTGGGGCTGCGTGAGTTCGCCCTAAAACGGGCTTCTGAGTTATCCGGTGGCCAGCAGCAGCGAGTGGCGATTGCCCGTGCCCTGATGCAGCGCGCCCAGGTGATCCTGGCCGATGAGCCGATCGCCTCGCTGGATCCTGAGTCGTCTCGCCGGGTCATGCAGACCCTGCAGGATATTAATCATCGGGATGGCATCACTATCGTGGTCACCCTGCACCAGGTGGACTATGCGCAGCAGTACTGCCGACGTGCGGTGGCATTGCGGCAGGGTGAAATTGTTTTTGATGATCAGATTGATGCATTGCATGCGGCACAGATCAGCGAACTCTACGGTAGTGATCAGCCCGCCCACTATCCACGAAAAGCGTCGTCGCCGACGCAGCTGTCTGATCGGCGTCTTGCGATTGCCTAACCCGAACCATTCTACACGGAGTCCACAGATGAAAATTAAAAAGCTGTTCAAGAAAATGACTGCAGGTCTGTTGCTTGCCGGCTCCCTCGCCGGGATTCAAACACTGCAGGCGGAGGAAGCCAAGGTCCTTACCTTCGGTATTATTTCGACCGAATCCTCACAGAATCTGAAAACTGTCTGGATGCCCTTTCTTGACGACATGTCGGCTAAATTGGGCATGGAAGTTAAGCCGTTCTTCGCCTCTGATTATGCCGGGATCATCCAGGGTATGCGTTTCGACAAGGTGGATGTGGCCTGGTACGGCAACAAGTCAGCCATGGAGGCGGTTGATCGGGCGGGCGGCGAGATCTTCGCCCAGACCGTGGACGTAACTGGCAACCCCGGCTATTGGAGCCTGCTGCTGGCGCGCGCGGATGATGATCGGATCAACTCGGTCGAGGATATGCTGAAATTGACCGGAGAACTGGCTTTCGGTAATGGCGATCCCAACTCCACTTCCGGTTTCCTGGTACCCAGCTACTACGTGTTCGCCAAGAATGGCGTAGATCCTAAAAAGGCCTTCAAGCGCATGACCAACAGCAGTCACGAATCCAATTTCCTGGCGGTGGCTAACGGCCAGGTGGATGTGGCCACCAACAACACCGAAACCATGGCGCGGGTGAAGATAACCCATCCGGACAAAGTGGCAAAGGTAAAGGTGATCTGGAAGTCGCCGCTGATCCCTGCCGATCCGATCGTCTGGCGCAAGAACCTGCCGGAGCGCGTCAAGAGCAAGGTGTATGACTTCCTGATGAGCTACGGCAAGACCGGTGACAGCAAAGAGACGAAGATCCTCGCGGACCTGCAATGGGCTCCGTTCAAGGCTTCCAGCAATGATCAACTGCTGCCGATTCGTCAACTGGTGCTTTACAAGGAACGCGTGAAGCTGGCCAAGGCATCCGATCTGAGTGATGTAGAGAAGGCGGAAAAGATCCAGGCCATCGATGACAAGCTGTCTGAATTAAGTCGTCGCATGGAAGCGATCTCGGTGGCCGTGGCGAACTGATTTCCGGCAACTGCTGTAGCGGGAGACGACTTGCTCAGTCGCCCGCCGCAGCGGTTCACGCACAGGAAATATCCCTGTCCTGGAGAGGCTGAACCATGATAACCGCGAACAACCTGCCGATTCCTAAACAGCCGTTTAACTGGTTGGCGGCCATCAGCTGGGGCCTGTTTTTGCTGGCCTTGAGCTGGGGCTGGCAAGCGGCTGAGATGAAGCCCCTGGTGCTGTTTTCCGATGCCGACAATATGTTGGAATTCGCCAGGGATTTCTTTCCGCCTGACTTCAGCGATATGGGTTACTACCTGGAAGAGATGGTGGTTACCCTGCACATCGCCCTGTGGGGTACCACGTTGGCGATCATCTGTTCCATCCCTTTGGGCCTTATGAGTTCAGAGAACCTGGCACCTGCCTGGATCTACCAGCCAACCCGACGTCTGATGGATGCAACCCGTGCTATCAACGAGATGGTCTTTGCCATGTTGTTCGTGGTAGCGGTTGGCCTGGGTCCGTTCGCCGGCGTGTTGGCCCTGTTTGTCCACACCACTGGTGTACTGGCCAAACTCTTTTCCGAAGCGGTGGAGGCGATCGATCCGGCACCGGTGGAAGGGGTGCGGGCGACCGGTGCCTCGATGTTGCAGGAGATCCTCTACGGGGTGATACCCCAGGTGTTGCCGTTGTGGATCTCCTTCTCCCTGTACCGCTTTGAATCCAATGTCCGTTCCGCAACAGTGGTGGGTATGGTGGGTGCCGGTGGTATCGGTGTGATCCTGTGGGAGAGCGTGCGCGGCTTCCAGTTCCAGCAGACCTGCGCGGTGATGTTGGTGATTATCGTCAGCGTGACCCTGATTGATCTCACTTCCCAGCGATTACGCAAGGCATTTATCTGAGTTTTTTGTTGAGCGGATTTGTATAGACAACTGCCATGGCCGTTTACCTGACAATAGCCACCCAACTGCGTGACGAGATCCGCAGTCACTATTCCCATGGCGATATGCTGCCCTCGGAACATCAGCTTGCAAAGCGCTTTAATGTGAATCGTCACACCTTGCGGCGGGCAGTCGACGAACTGGTGCACGACGGTTTAGTGCGCCGGTACCAGGGGCTGGGTAACCAGGTGGTGGGGGCGCCGATTGACTATGCGCTGAACCATCCCTCCTGCTTTACCCACAATCTGTCAAAAATGGGTTTGCTGTTGGATACTGAAGTGTTGAGTTGTCGTGAAGAGCGGCTTGGCAAATCCCTGGCGGGCCGTCTGTTGCTGCCGGCGGAAACAGGGATTGTACTGATACGCACCTGTCGCCGTATCGATGACAAACCCGCAACCCTGATGCGCCACCACCTGTTTAACGTCGATATCCAGCAGATGGGCCGTTTTCGCAGCGGCTCCCTGCATCGGTTTCTGAAACAGACTTACGGTTACCAGGCGATTCGGGCCACTACCCGGCTGCGAGCCCGTATGCCCTCTTTTGATGAGTGCCACCAGTTGAAGATTGGTCGCGGTATACCGGTGATGGAGATCCACTCCCGCTATCACCTGAAGGAGAGTGGGGCGCTCATGGAGTATGCCATCAGTATCAGTCGTGGCGATCTTTTCGAATACAGCGTGGAGCCCTGACACATGCCTCAGACAGCAACCAGCCGCCAACAATGGATGTCGGTTCTGGCCCAGGCCCCGGCGCAGCAGCTGGTGGAACTGGCGGAACCATTTTTGCTGATCGATCGATTCACCACTATCCGGGCACCGGAGATTGGCCTGGCCCAGGTGCGGGCGCGCATGGGTGGTACCGGCAATCAGTTTAACCTCGGTGATGTCACCATTACCCGTTGCGTGGTGCTGTCTGGTACCGGCCACCACGGTTATGCCTACATCCGCGGACGCAACAAAACCCAGGCACTGCGCGCAGCGCAACTGGATGCTCTGTTGCAGTGTGAATCCCATCGGGAAGCGATTGAATCCCAGGTGATAGAGCCCCTGCGCCAGACGTTGGCACAGCAGCGGCGGCAACGGGCGGATGAGGCAGCGGCCACCCGGGTCAACTTTTTTACCCTGGTCAGGGGAGAGGATTGAGATGCAGAACCTTGCCATTACGCCGGCCTTTGAAGAGCCGGTTGCACAGTCCCAGCAAACCTTCCGTCGGCTGCTCAAGGCGATGAGCGAACCGGGTGTGATCGTGCCGGTACCGGCGGTGGCTCCGCTGCGGCAGCTCTATCCGGCCACCCATGCGGTCTGTCTCACCTTGCTGGACAGCCAGACACGGCTCTGGATCTCGGATGGGCTGGCGGATCAGCAGGTGCGACACAATCTCCATTTCCACACAGGCATGCTGCTGGCGGTCGATGCTGCTGCGGCACAGTTTGCCTTGGCCCGTGGTGATGAGATCGACAACCTGGAATCTTTCCCCCGGGGCACGCTGGAGTATCCGGAACGGGGCTGCACCTTGATCCTCCAGGTGTCGTCCCTGGCTATGCACAGCGACCTGGGGCCGAGTTTTACCTGTCTGCGACTGAGTGGGCCAGGAATCGACGGGCGGAGACAGTTTGCGCTGGATGGCCTTGGCCGACCACTGATTCAATACTTGGTTGAACGCCCTGATCCATTTCCACTGGGGCTCGATTTCATCATTACAGATGCCCAATCCCTGGTCGCCATTCCCCGAACCACCCAGGTGGAGGTGTGTTGATATGTATGTTGCGGTAAAAGGTGGAGAGAAGGCGATCGGTCAGGCCCATCGTCTGCTGGCGAAACGGCGTCGGGGTGACACCGCTCTGGCCGAGTTGTCGGTGTCCCAGATACGGGAGCAACTGTCCCTGGCGGTGGACCGGGTGATGACCGAGGGATCGATTTACGATCCCGAGCTGGCGGCCTTGGCGATCAAGCAGGCGGCTGGCGATCTGGTGGAGGCGATCTTCCTGTTGCGCGCCTATCGCACCACCCTCAGTCGGCTCTATGTCAGTGAACCGATTGATACCGCCTCCATGCAGGTGGATCGACGTGTCTCGGCCACTTTCAAGGATCTGCCGGGAGGGCAGGTACTGGGTTCTACCTTTGATTACACCCACCGACTGCTCGATTTCAGGTTGCTGGCCGAGGGCGATACCGGGCCGCTATCCCCGGATGCCGAAGACTCCGCGGCAAAACCTGTTATACAGGAGCAACCGGAAGCCATGGGTCGGGTGTTGCAGATGCTGGAACGGGAGGGATTGCTGGTGCCTGAGCAGGACGATGGCAGCGACCCGACCGACATTACCGAAACGCCACCGGATTATCCCAGTGACCGCAGTGCCCGTCTGCAATCCCTGGTGCGGGGTGATGAAGGCTTTCTGCTGGCGCTTGGTTACTCGACCCAGCGGGGATACGGTCGCAACCACCCGTTCGCCGGCGAGATCCGGGTGGGCGAGGTGGGCCTGAGCCTGGTCCCGGATGAACTCGGATTCCCGGTGGAGATCGGCACCCTGCAGGTGACCGAGTGCGAGATGATCAACGGATTCAGCCGCCTGCCGGACGGTGAGGTGAAGTTCACCCGGGGCTACGGTTTGGCGTTCGGCCAGAGCGAACGCAAGAGCATGGCTATGGCCCTGGTGGATCGGGCGCTACAGGCGGATGACTACGGGGAGGAGCGGCTGTCGCCAGCGCAGCAGGAGGAGTTTGTCCTGTCCCACAGCGACAATGTGGAGGCTGCCGGTTTTGTGTCTCACCTGAAACTCCCTCATTACGTCGACTTTCAGTCCGAGCTGGAGTTGCTGAGACGCCTGCGTGACGAAGGCTCGGTGGAGTCGGAAACAGAGGAGAGCTGCGGATGAACGGAACCACCGTCAGAGACGGCTACAACTTTGCTTACCTGGATGAACAGACGAAGCGCATGATACGACGTGCCCTGCTCAAGGCCGTGGCGATCCCGGGTTACCAGGTACCGTTTGGCGGCCGCGAGATGCCCATGCCCTATGGTTGGGGCACTGGCGGTATCCAGGTGAGCGCCGCGGTGATTGGCCAGGACGATGTGCTGAAAGTGATTGACCAGGGGGCGGACGATACCACGAACGCGGTCAGCATCCGGGCCTTTTTTCGTAACCTGACCGGGGTGCGCACCACTGAACGCAGTGATGAGGCCACCCTCATCCAGACCCGGCACCGGATACCGGAAACGCCACTGCGGGCGGATCAGATACTGGTCTACCAGGTGCCAATACCGGAGCCGCTGCGCTTTATTGAGCCGAGTGAAGTGGAGACCCGGCGTATGCACGCCCTGGAGGATTACGGCGTGATGCACGTCAAGCTGTATGAGGATATCGCCCGCTTTGGCGAGATCGCCACCACCTATGCTTATCCGGTACAGGTGAATGGACGCTACATCATGGATCCATCACCGATTCCCCGTTTTGACAATCCCAAGATGCATCGTATGCCGGCCCTGCAACTGTTCGGTGCCGGGCGCGAGAAGCGTATCTATGCAATCCCGCCCTATACCGACGTGGTGAGCCTGGATTTTGAGGATCATCCATTCCGGATTCAGTCCTGGGATCAGTGCTGCGCCATCTGCGGCTCACGGGAGAGCTTCCTGGACGAGGTGGTGACCGATGACCAGGGGGGACGAAGTTTTATCTGCTCGGATACCGACTATTGCCGCCAGCGCCAACAGCGGCGGGAGGTGGCGTGATGAATGAACAGCCGTTGTTGAGCGTGCGCGGTGTTACCCATCTCTATGCGCCGGGTAAAGGTTGCCAGGAGATCGACCTGGAGCTCTACCCGGGCGAAGTGCTGGGCATAGTGGGTGAGTCCGGTTCCGGTAAATCCACTTTACTGAACTGCCTCTGTGGCCGCCTGGAGCCGTCCGCTGGAAGGATCCTCTACCGGGATGTAGCCGATCGCCTGCTGGATCTCTACCAACTCTCCGAATTCGAGCGCCGGCGCCTGTTGCGCACCGAGTGGGGCATGGTGCATCAGCATGCCCGGGATGGTCTGCGCATGGGCGTCTCTGCCGGTGCCAATATCGGCGAGCGACTGATGGCGGTGGGCGAGCGCCACTATGGTGAGATCCGGTCCCGGGGGGTGCGCTGGATGCGTGAAGTTGAACTGGATGAACAGCGTATCGACGACAAGCCAAGCAGCTACTCCGGCGGCATGCAACAACGCCTGCAGATTGCCCGCAACCTGGTAACCCATCCACGGCTGGTATTCATGGATGAACCGACCGGCGGACTGGATGTATCGGTCCAGGCTCGTCTGCTTGACTTGCTGCGCAACCTGGTTACCGATCTTGGTTTGGCGGTGATCATTGTCACCCATGACCTGGCTGTGGCCCGACTGCTGGCTCAGCGGCTGGTGGTGATGCGCCGGGGGCGCATCGTGGAGCAGGGCCTTACCGACCAGGTCCTGGATGATCCGCAACACCCCTACAGCCAGTTGCTGGTCTCTTCGGTGCTTACGCCGTAACACGACAGGAGTGATGTAATGACCACAGTGATTGATATACAGGGCCTGTCCAAGGTTTTTTCGCTGCACAACCAGGGTGGCACGCGGCTATCGGTGATACGGGATATTAATCTACAGGTGACGGCCGGTGAGTGCCTGGTGCTGCATGGCCAGAGCGGCAGTGGTAAAAGCACCCTGTTACGCACCCTCTACGCCAACTATCTGCCGACCGGTGGGCGCATCCTGCTCCGACATCGCGGTGAGATGGTCGACCTGGCCAAAGCCGGCAGTCGCCAGTTGCTGGAGATCCGTCGCGAGACGTTGGGTTACGTCAGTCAGTTCCTCCGGGTGATCCCCCGGGTCTCCGCCCTGGAGGTGGTGAAGCAGCCGCTGCGTGAGCGCGGCGTGGCCGATGCCGAGGCGGACGCGCGGGCGCGGGCGTTACTGGAGCGGCTCAATATCCCCCAACGTCTCTGGTCCCTGGCGCCCGGTACCTTCTCCGGCGGTGAGCAGCAGCGCATCAATATCGCACGCGGTTTTATCGCCGACCATCCACTGCTACTGCTGGACGAACCCACTGCTTCCCTGGATCGGGACAACTGCCAAGTGGTGGTTGCGCTGATCCGGGAAGCGCTCGCACGGGGCAGTGCGGTGGTGGGTATTTTCCACGATGCGGCGGTTCGGGAAGCGGTGGCCAGCAGGGTGTTCAACATGGGCCGGGTCGATTCCGCGGTCGTCGCCAGCTGTTAGCAGGGAGTGGGAAGTTGATATTAACCAACGCGAAAATTGTTCTGTCAGACGAGGTTATAGATGGCACCCTGACGGTGGAAAACGGGGTGATCGATTCGATCGACCCTGGACGGGTAACCCTGCCCGGTGCCATCGACTGCGGACAGGGTTTTCTGACGGCGGGCATGATTGAACTGCACACCGACAACATGGAAAAGCATTTCACACCGCGCCCCGGCGTCGCCTGGCCGGGAATCCAGGCGTTCAAGGTGCACGATGCCCAGATGGTCAGTGCCGGCATCACCACGGTCTTTGATGCGGTTTCCATTGGGGACGTAGTGGATGGTAGCGAACGTCTGAAAAACCTGCAGCGTATGGTGACGGCACTGAATGAATCGGCCCGGCGCAATCTCAATCGGGCTGATCACCGATTGCATCTGCGTTGTGAAGTGAGCCACGCGGATACCCTGGATATGTTTCTCTCCCTGGTGGATGTGAGTACGCCCCAGCTGGTTTCAGTGATGGACCACTCGCCGGGGCAGCGGCAGTTTGCCAGTCTGGATCGCTATCGCCAGTACTACCAGGGCAAGTACAAGCTCTCTGATGCAGAACTGGAAGCGTTCATTGAACGCCAGAGCAGGGCCAGCCAGCGCCATAGTGACTCCTATCGGAAAGCGATCTGCGCACTCTGCAATGAGCGCCGCATACCGCTGGCCAGCCACGATGATGCGACCCGGGCGCATGTCGATGAATCCCACGCCCTGAACATGGTGGTGGCGGAGTTCCCCACTACCGCTGAGGCGGCCCGGGCCGCCCACCACAGGGGGATGTCGGTCATGATGGGGGCGCCCAACATGGTACGGGGCGGATCACACTCGGGCAATGTGGCGGCCCACGAACTGGCCGCTGACGGGGTACTTGATATCCTGTCCAGTGATTACTATCCGGCCAGTCTGCTGGATGCGGCGTTCAAGGTGGCGATGCTGCCGGAGAACGACTACGACCTGCCGGCAGCCTTATCCCTGGTCACCTGGCGACCGGCCGAAGCGGTGGGCCTGGATGATCGGGGGCGTATCGCCCCAGGTGCCCGGGCCGACCTGGTCTGGAGCAGCCGGACGGATGACCATATACATATCCAGCACGTGTGGAAAGATGGCAACCGGGTCTACTAGCGCAACAGTACCCAGGCTGGTCTACCTGATGGGGGCCTCCGGTAGCGGCAAGGACTCGATCATCAACGGGTTGCGCCGGCGCTTGGACGGGGAGGCCGGTCTTATTATTGCCCATCGCTATATCACACGCGCCTGGCAGAGCGGGGGGGAAAACCATGTAGAGCTGACCCGGGAGGAGTTTGCGCTGCGTCGGGCGCTGGGGCTGTTCGCTCTGCACTGGGTAGCAAATGGTCAGCACTACGGGGTCGGCTGCGAAGTGGGTGCCTGGTTGGCCGCGGGGCGGTCGGTGCTGGTTAACGGTTCCCGGGGGCACCTGGAGCAGGCTCGTGCACGCTTCGGGGAGCAGTTGTTGGCGGTGCTGGTAACCGTGGATCAACCGCTGCTGGAATGGCGCTTGCGAACCCGGGCACGGGAGAGCGAGTCGCAGATCCGCGCGCGGCTAGCGCGGGCCCGGGAATATGATGGGCAGATCACCGGGCCGGTCTGTCGCATCCATAACAACACCACGCTGGAGGAAGCGGTATTGCGGCTGGAACAGCTGCTAGCCAGGCAGCAAGCGGTGGCGATTCATGCCTGAAATCGAATTTACCGGCAGTGGCGGCGCTGCCCAGGTGCCGGTATGGGGATGCCGCTGTACCATCTGCCAGCGCGCTGCCAGCATCGCCTCCTACCGACGTCGACCGGCCGGGCTGGCGATCTCTAATGAACAGGGCGTCACCCTGATAGATGCTGGCAGTCACCATCTGGTGCAGCGTTATCATCCGGCACAGTTGCAGCGGGTTATCCTGACCCATTTTCACATGGACCACGTGCAGGCGCTGTTTCAGTTGCGCTGGGCGGGTGGGTCGCGCAGGATTCCGCTGTACCGGCCGGATGATCCGGCCGGTTGTGATGACCTGTACAAACACCCTGGCATCTTCCATCTGCAGAAACCATTTCAACCCTTTCAACAGATGGAGTGGGACGGCCTGAGAGTCACTGCACTACCGTTGCAACATTCCCGGATCACCCTCGGTTATCTGCTACAGACGCCGGGCACGGCGATTGCCTATCTTTGTGATACGGCCGGTCTGCCCCGGGATACAGAGCGCTTCCTGGCGGAGTCCCGTATCGACTATCTGATCCTGGACTGCTCGGAACCACCGACTGATCATCCGCCACGTAACCACAATGATCTGAACCAGGCACTGGCGATTAAGCATCGGCTGCGCCCGGAGCAGACCCTGTTAACCCACATCAGCCATCATTTCGACAACTGGTTGCTGGAGAATGCCGGAGAGCTTCCGCTGGATGTGTCGATTGCCCGGGATGGACTGCGCATTCCCTGTCCCTGATTCTCTCTCAGGGGGCAATTCAGACTGCACCCAGTTGGTTGACCGCTGGGCAGATCTCTGGCTGGCTACTGTCGATCCGCCTGGTGACGGTTGCGGTTATCCACAGTGACCCGGCATCAGTCACACAGCGCCTTGAGCCGGTAGAGCTCTTCCAGCGCCTGCCTTGGGGTCAGCTCGTCCGGGTCAATCTGTTGCAACGCCTCCAGGGCGGGGGACGGGGGTGCCGGTTCCGCGGCCGGGGCAAACAGGGAGAGCTGGCTGGCGTGCTGGTCGCTGTGGCGCTGGGCCGACAGCTCCAGTTCCCGCAAACGCTCCGCGGCACGCTTGATGATCGGTTTCGGTACGCCGGCCAGGGCCGCCACCTGCAGGCCGTAGCTCTGGTTGGCCGGCCCTTCCCGTACCGCGTGCAGGAAGACGATGGAATCGCCATGCTCCACCGCATCCAGGTGCACGTTGGCGATGCCCGGGTACTCCTCCGGCAGGGTGGTCAGCTCGAAGTAGTGGGTGGCGAACAGGGTGAAGGCACGGATACGGGTGGCCAGTTCCACGGCGCAGGCCCAGGCCAGGGACAGGCCATCGAAGGTGCTGGTGCCGCGACCGATCTCGTCCATCAGCACCAGGCTCTGCTCGCTGGCGTTGTGCAGGATGTTGGCGGTCTCCTCCATCTCCACCATGAAAGTGGAGCGGCCGCCGGCCAGGTCATCCGAGGCGCCGATGCGGGAGAAGATCCGGTCCACCGGGCCGATCCGTGCCGCGCCGGCCGGGACAAAACTGCCGGCGTAGGCGAGCAGTACGATCAGCGCGGTCTGACGCATGTAGGTGGATTTACCGCCCATGTTGGGGCCGGTGATGATCAGGATGCGCCGCTGGTCGCTAAACGCCACACTGTTGGCCACAAAGGGTGCGTCGCTCACCTGTTCGACCACCGGGTGACGGCCATCCTCGATCTGGATGCCCGGCGTCTCATCCAGTTGCGGCGGGCTCAGTTGCAGGGTCTCGGCCCGCTCGGCAAAGTTGCTGATCACGTCCAGCGCGGCCAGGGCGGCGGCACACTGCTGTAACGGGGCGATGACCGCCTGCAGACTCTCCAGCAGTGCTTCGTAGAGCATCTTCTCCCGGGCCAGGGCGCGTTCCCTTGCGGACAGCACCTGGTCCTCGAACTTCTTCAGTTCCGGGGTGATGAAGCGCTCGCTGCCCTTGAGGGTCTGGCGGCGCACGTAGTCGTCCGGCACCTGTTCCGATTTGCTGCGGCTGATCTCGATGTAATAGCCGTGCACCCGGTTGTAGCTCACCTTGAGATTGGCAATGCCGGTGCGCTCCTTCTCCCGGCTCTCCAGGTCGAGCAGGAACTGATCGGCATTCTGGGACAGGTTGCGCAGTTCATCCAGTTCCGCGTCATAACCCTCGGCCAGCACACCGCCATCCCGGATCAGCATGGGCGGCTGTTCGATGACGGCGCGTTGCAGCAACGCCACCGTGTCGGGATGGGTGCCGCATTCCCCGGCCAGTTGCTGTAGCAGGGGGGCGTCCAGTGGTGCCAGCCGGGCCTGTAGTTCGGGCAGTTGGCTGAGTGAGTCCCGCAGGGTTGCCAGATCCCGCGGACGGGCGCTCTTCAGTGCCACCCGGGCCAGGATGCGTTCGATATCACCAATCCCCTTCAGGCACTCCTGCAGGGCCGGAAACGCCTGCTGTTTCAACAGCAGGCCGATGGCATCGTGACGCTGTCGGACCTGGTTGATGTCCCGCAGCGGCCGGTTGATCCAGCGCCGCAGCAGGCGACTGCCCATGGGGGTGGTGGTGCGATCCAGAATACCGGCCAGGGTGTGTTGTTGCTGACCACTGAGGCTGTTGTCCAGCTCCAGGTTACGCCGGGTGGCGGCGTCGATAATGATCGCCTCCTCGCGCCGTTCCACCGACAGGCCACGCAGATGGGGCAGGGCACTCTGCTGGGTATCCTTGACGTACTGCAGCAGGCAGCCGGCAGCGCCAATGGCCAGCGGCAGATCGGCACAGCCGAAGCCGCCCAGATCCCGGGTGCCGAACTGGCGGGTTAGCAGCTGCTCGGCGCTGTCCTGGTCGAAATGCCAGGGCGGGCGCCTAGTGGTACCGCCAGGGGCAGAGAGGCCTTCCGGCAGGGCGTAGTCCTCCATCAGCAGCAGTTCCGCCGGATGTAAGCGTTCCAGTTCGCCCGCCAGTGCCTCGCTGCCCCTCAGCTGCTGCACCACGAAGCGGCCACTGCTCAAATCCAGGGTGGCGAGACCAAACTGGTCCTCCCGCTGATACAGGGCGGCCAGCAGATTGTCGCGCCGTTCTTCGAGCAGCGCGTCATCGGTGACCGTGCCGGGCGTGACGATGCGTTGCACCTTGCGCTCCACCGGCCCCTTGCTGGTGGCCGGGTCGCCCACCTGTTCGCAGATCGCCACCGACTCGCCCTGCTTGACCAGTTTGGCCAGGTAGCCCTCGGCGGCGTGATAGGGGATGCCGGCCATCGGGATCGGCTGCCCGGCCGATTGGCCGCGCTTGGTCAGGGTGATGTTGAGCAGCCGGGCGGCCCGTTCCGCATCACCATAAAACAGCTCATAGAAATCCCCCATGCGGTAGAACACCAGCATGTCCGGGTAATCGGCCTTGATGCTCAGGTACTGCTGCATCATGGGCGTATGTTGCACATTTTTATCTAATGAACTCATGCCGTTATTAAGCGTTACTTATTGATCCATCATAATTTATTGTCTTTCCGTCGTCTCTCAAAATCTCATCGAGTCTCACGAAGTATCATCCAATCTCACAAAAAAGTGTAACTTGAAGTGTAACTTTTGCTGGTGTAACTTTTGTTGAAATCCAAAAGTTACACTTTTTTCCCATGCGTCGGACAAACTGACATCAACTCAAGAGGATGCCAATGGCAACAGTACAGCGTACCAAACCTCTATCTTCCAGGACAGTGGAGACGATGAAGCCGGGAGATAAGATTAAGGCCGACACGGGGGAAAACATCGGGTTGAGAGTGAAATGCGGTGCTACCGGTGTAAAGACATTTTTCTATCGCTATACCAGCCCGATCACCTCAAAGCTCGTTCAGGTGAAAATCGGCAACTTTCCGGAGACCTCCCTGGCCGAAGCGAGATTGAAGCTCCAGGAGCTTAAACAAGTTCGCCGCCAGGGTCACTGCCCGGCAGCTGAGGCCAAAGAGGAGAAACGGCAGAAACGGGAACAAGCCCAGGCATTGGAACAGGGATCAGTGGAGTCAGTTGAGAAGTCCTTCACCGTGGAGAACCTCGTAGAACTCTACCTAACCCAATATATCGAAGACCGGAAATCTTCAAGCGGAAGAAAAATCGCCGGGGCACGAAAACCGAAAGGTCAGTCTGAGACGCGCAGAACTCTCTATGGCGATGTGATTCCCAAATTGGGGGAGATGCCGGCAAATGCTGTCACGCGAAAGGCTGTGGTGGATATGATCATGGCAATTGTTCAACGTGGGGCAAATGTTCAGGCAGGAAATGTACTGAGAGAGCTTGCCGCCGCCTACGAATTTGCGATTGGTCTGGGCTATTTTGCAGATGAGTTTGCAAATCCGGCAATTCTCGCCAAATCAAGCCTCAGACAGGCCAAGGTAAAACTTACCCATCAACGAGGAAAACGAGTCCTCTCTGATACCGAGTTGGCGACGTTGCTGAAATGGTTGCCTGGCTCTGATTACACCGCAACACAGAAGAATGTTCTTCGATTCACCCTCTGGACAGGGTGTCGTACGGGAGAGGTCTGCGATGCGGCCTGGAAGGACATTGACCTGGAGAAACAGACGTTTCATATAAGGGAGAGCAAGACCGAGGTCGAGCGCTATGTGCAATTGCCCCGTCAAGCAGTGGAATTCTTAACAACACTTCGCCTGACCACTGGAGACTATCTGTTCCCATCCCAGAAAACGCGGCTGCCCATCCAGCAAAAGCAGCTTACCGAGCAGGCCTGGCGGATGAGAATAAGCAACAAGATGGTAGATCTTCCGGCCTGGACACCTCATGATCTGCGTAGAAGTGTCAGGACTGGCTTGTCGCGCCTGCAATGTCCTAACGAAGTCGCTGAAGCTGTATTGGGGCATTCACGTAGAGGGATTGAGGGAACCTACGATTTGCACCGGTACGAGCCGGAGTGTAGGGACTGGCTACAGAAGTGGGCGGATCATCTGGACTCGCTTATTCGTTAGTAGTTGAGACTCTATCGTACAGTGAGTGACAGGCTTCAATTGGCCGAGTTCGACCCGAAGTTGCCGTACAAGCGCACGCTGTGTCAAGAGGTGAGAGCGTCGATCTATGGCGCGTTATAGCACAGAGGTGTATCCGCAGGCTCTACTTATCATGTCTCAACAAGTAACACGTCATAATCACTACGTCCCAATCTGGTACCAAAAAGGCTTTATTGTCGGCACCGGCGCCTCGCTTAATTATTTGGACCTCAATCCGCCTGCAACAATACTTCCAGATGGGCGCGCTATACGTGGGCGCGCCCTTTCCTATCGTGCTCCCAAGAGTTGCTTCTGGTCTAAGGATCTGTATACAACCCAGTTCGGCGGCATCCTCAATGATGAGATTGAGCGCTTCCTGTTCGGGACCATTGATGATTTTGGCGCCCGTGCTGTTCGTGCCTTTGCGAGTGGCGATCTCGTTGCGATTCACAAGCTATTTCGGCATTTCTTCGAGTACCTCGACGCGCAAAAACTACGAACGCCAAAAGGGCTAGATTGGATCAAGAGTAAGTATCCCAACCTGACCCAACTCGACCTGATGATTGAAATGCAAGCCCTACGCCAGATGCATTGCACGATGTGGTACGAGAGCGTCAGAGAGATAGTCTCGGCAGAGCAGTCTGATGTGAAGTTCATCGTCACTGACCACCCGGTGACGATCTACAATGCCGCATGCCCGCCAACCTCGCCGGCATGCAGATATCCTGACGATCCCGCTATTGAACTGAAAGGCTCCCAGACTGTTATTCCACTAAACGCGAATCACTGCCTGATCCTGTCAAACCTCGAATATGCAAAGAATCCAACCACTGTTGATCTAAAGGCGCCACGTACACACGCGAGATATGGCGGACAGAGTATTGCTCGCACAGATGCATTCGTCCGAACGCGTAAGCTGACTAGTAAAGAAGTAAGTTCACTAAATCTTCTTCTCAAAGCCAGAGCTCATAGATACATCGCGGCAAGCGAAAAGGCATGGCTAGAGACCGAAAAGGCTGATTCCGGCCAGTGGGAAACGATTGGCAAGATTCTTCTCCCGCCTTCCGATGAGTTGTGGCATTTCGGCGGCGAGATCTACATAGGTTACCAGGATGGCTCTACTCACTACCAAGATGAGTTTGGTCGCACATCCGGCGCTCATCAATACTTAAGAAAAAAGCCGGCATCACCCTTCGACAAAAATGGGCCATGCGGCTGCGGGAGCGGACGTAAGTTCAAACAATGCTGCGCGGGAATGTCGAAAGAAGATCGACCATCTTGGGATGTCTACAGCATTCGAGAACGCAATCTCATGTTTATACGCGCAACGAAGGGCATTTTGGGGATTTATAAAGGAAAGACTTGGGAGGATGTTCGAAGAGAACTGAGTGAGGATCAGATAAAGCAGATTCATGAAGCTTTTGAAAGTCTGTGGCCCAGGGATACGGGCCTTCCTGATTTGCTGCCGCGACCTGATGAAAGAATTTTTCGTACTGTTTATTTGGGCATGGTCGATCCTCGTACGGTCGCTGTCACCGTTACCGGATGGCTGCCTTACTTTGACGAAGTAATCATTGCCAATCCATTCATAAATGCTTGCAATGTAAAGCCTGAGTTCAGCCCTACCAAGTCGCCTGGTAAATACAAGGTTCAAACACTGAAGAATGTGTTCTTGCTGCTGATGCTCGAGCCATTTATCGATGCGGGCTTCGTGCACATGGTGCCCGATCCGGCTGACTTTGGCGACATCAGGCATGCCCTATGGAACATGGCGGAGCAGCGGGTGGGCGACAAAGTTGACTTCGATGATAAGGACCGGCAGAGAAATCGCGCGCTCTTTGAGGATGACATGATGAGAGCCAACCGCGGCCTGCCCGTGGATGCATTGCGCGGTCTTATTCAGCGTACGTCGCCGGAACTTAGTTCTGGCGAGATCGCGCAAGTTATTGAGTACATGAGGGAACAGCAGAGGCAGGACCCGTTGTCACTGCTCCAACAGTTGCCTCCGGGCGAGGAAGGGGCGCAGCTACAAACAGTTAAGGGATTCAACCTGGAAGTGTCATTGTTTCTCGCACAGTTCACTGGGTCTGTTGTCTATACCGACGTTGGAGTGCACTGGCAGCATCTTCACGAACATGCAGCTGCCGCTAGTTCATCAAAAAAACCAACGCATTGGCCACCAGTGATTGACTCGATGCAAAAATTACCTTTCCTAGTCGAAGGCAGTCCTGAAGCGGGTTTTCAGCTTCGCTTGAGCGGAAAACACGATAGAATTAAAGACACACTGCGACGAGTTCATAATTCAGTTGGTCAACAAAACGGAAAGTCGTTTTCCAAGAAAACCGCGAAGAAACTCGCTCGCGAGATGGAGGAAGCTAAAAAGTACTTACGCAAGGAATGGCGCCGAAGTGATGTAAGTCACTCATCCGGTCCGTTTCAAGGCAATCTAGAGCTATCTATCCCGACCGGTTGTTTTGAGCGCAATACTGTGCGAAGTCTGCTACTTATGTATGGTCGGGCAAAACATGTTAGAGGGATGCCGATGGCGTTATTCATGCGGTTGGCACGGCTTACTTAGCAAACGTACGTATAGAACTGTCGGTTTCGGGCCGTTCTGAGCTACTGTCAGACGGATAGGACGCGCGACCTCATCTGACCAGGTTGGTCGCTCGAGTCTGATCTCATGCAGCTTATTAGCTACAAACGATCACTCAAGCGGCCAGAGTCTGCCGCTTTTCTATGAGTATTTTTACCACGGCTTGAAGTTCCTCTGTCGTCTTTCCCGAGGCATATGCACTTAACATCGTATCCACTTCATGGGCCAGCCAGCCGACAGAACGTTTGCCGAGGGAAACCCCAGGAGGGAACAAGCCTTCACTGATTCGACGATAGAGGGTCGCGTGACTCATCCCGGTTCGATTTAACACCGCTGGTTTTCTTTCGATTCGGATTGCGTGATGCTCAGACATACGCGATGAATACAGGCTGGTGTGCGATTGTCGGTTGCCTCATGAGTTCACGTGCTCCACCGTGCATTGATACACAGTTCATACTAACGGCGGGTCGTGCGAGAAAAACCTGGGAAAGCGGGCAGACCGGGGCGGGCTTTCGTCATTGAAAGCGCGCCGGTGCGTGTCGATGAGCGGCGGCGATTACAGATACATTTTGAAGTACGCTACGCTCACAAGCACGGAGAGGCCTAGACGCTTCTGTCGTAAGTCTTTGGTGTGATGGAGTGGGCCCGGATCAGCGGGCACCGTGATCTTCGGGTACTGCAGAATGTCTATTACGCACCATCAGTGAAAGACCTGTCCGATAAGCTCGACTAGGCGACCCGGTTCTCCTGATGTTTCTCAGTCCAGGCGATCACTTCCTTGGCCTTCCACAAGGGTTGCCCGCGGCGTTTACTGCCGGCGACTGGCAACCTGATGGCCTGGGGAAACCCGGGGAGAGCAGTGATGCGGTCACGAACGACCGCTTCGGAGCGCTTCAAATATGCGGCGATCTCTTTCACCGTCCATAAGTCCACCGTAATCGGGATACGCGGGGAAAGGTTGTTGATCGCATCCAGTAGTATTTCAATCTGATTCATACTTGTTCCATGGCTTCATCGTTTTCGATGCAATGATTGTATTGGCTTGGTCACAAGGGAATTAGGTCGAAACCCCGGATCCAGCAGCGGCTTTTCCGCGTATTTTTCGGTACGCGCCGTCCTTCCAACCGTCTAGTTCACACATACCGCTCGCAGCGTTACTAATAAAGCAGGAAAGCGACTCTAGAGGGGCGTGCTTTCGGAGACGTTTATTTTTGTCCAAGCCACTAACATCCGCAGGGAAGAAATTCATGAAGGAGAAAGTGGTGAAAATCGAACTGTGCAGTGGCAACCAGCCGTATTTGAATCATGATTGCGACATCGCATGTAAAGATCCCACTATCGCGTCGCTTCCGCGGGGAATGCCATCCAATCTGGCTTTCCTATAGGGTACCGCCAATGGCTAGCCAAGACTCTAGCGCCATGCAGGAACCGGGCACTCCTGACGCGGCCACAACGTTAAAGCTGGATGTGCGTCGTATCAAGTCCTATGAACGCAATCCGCGTCGCAGCGAGAATCCGGAATTCGATCGCATCAAGGCCTCCATCCGTGCCAATGGCATGGATCAGCCCTTGGTGGTCACGTGCCGACCCGGCGAAACCGACTACGTCGTCGGCGCCGGCGGCAACACGCGATTGCACATCCTGCAGGCGTTGTACCAGGAAACGGGCGACGAGCGATTCCAGTGGGTTGATTGCCTGTTCAAACCGTGGCGTGAAGAGTCGGATGTGCTTCTGACACATTTAAGGGAAAATGATCTGCGCGGGGAACTGAGTTTCATCGACAAGGCCCAGGCCGTCTTCGAGGCCAAGGGACTCCTGGAAGAGGAGATGGGCATCGATGGCCTTTCGCAGCGCCGTCTCGAAACGATACTTCGAGACCGCGGCTACAGCTTGAGTCACGGGCTGATCTCGCAGATGGGCTACGCGGTTCACACTTTGCTCTCGGTGATTCCCCTGGCGCTGAAGTCGGGTCTCGGCCGACCGAAGGTCGAGCGGATTCGCGCGCTGGATAGGGCGGCGCGCGCCCTCTGGAAAAAACGCAAGCTGGGTGATGACGAATCCTTCGATGCGGTGTTCGCGGCATTGTGTGAACGATACGACGGTCCCGAGTGGGATCTCGAACTGTTACGCAATGCCATTGAGATTGAGATTGCGGAAGAGCTCGAGGTGAGTATCCAGGCCATTCGCGTTGAACTGGACGCGCAGCTCTTAGGACGCGAGATCGAAACCCCAATCCTTGAGAACGACCATGACGCGGATACACCAGAAGAAAGAGCATCTTCTTCAAATGCCATTACGGCAAAAGTAAAAAGTGTTGCCGACGACAAGACGCCTGGTGACTCACGCGGTAACAACGCGGAGACGCAATCCAAGGGCAAAGTGTCTCCACCGCAACGACCCTTGCTTGTCATCGCGCCCGATGCATCGGAGGAAAACTCAGAGGAGCTGCCGGATAACCCGATCGAGTCAGAGGCGGATTCTATCGAGAGTGCGATCACGCTCAGCCAACCCGGAGCCACGGACCTCAAATCATTGCGTGCTCGGGCCTGGACACTGGCCGCGCGCCTTGCGCAGCGCAACGGCATCGGCGGCCTGGTCGCGCCGCTGTCCGGCAAGGGACTCGGGTTCATCCTCCGTGACGTACCGGATTCGTCGTTGGCCGATCAGTTGGACGCCGAAACGCTCGGACAGGTCTCCATGTTGTGGTGGCACCTGGCGGCTTGCGCGGAGATGACAGTGGCGCCACTGGATGCCGTCATCGCCACCTTGTCTGACGACTCGATCCTGCGCAAGGCGCTCGAGAACCAGGATGCCGGCCTGCTCTTCAACAGCGTCTGGACGCTGGATCCGGGGCATACCGGCTATCGGCTGTGGCGCCAACTCGGCGAGCAGGACTGGCAGGACCTGCTCAACCTGATGGATACCTACCGTCGCATTCACCGTTCGGCGGAAGCCTCGCAGGTCCGGCTCTGGGAGTAGGCGCAATGGACGGGACCAAGGAATCCGATTTGATCACGGCCGTGCTGATGTACGCGATCCGTTGCCTGGCCGAAGGGGATCAAGCCGCGCTGCGCAACATGAACTTCGGCCCGCGCGAAATCGAGGCGTTGCGCGAGATGAACCTGGCCGATCTCTATCGCGTCGAATCCTTGCGCGCCCATTGCCTGGATATCGTTCTCAATCGGGACGTGTACTGGCCGATGATCGAGCATCTGCGGCGTCAGCGCGAATCCGAGGAATTGCAACAAGTGCTCATCGCCGCCGACGCACCGTTGGAGATGATGCAAACGCTCTTCGGCTTGGGCTCCCGCGAATACACGCGCCTGCGCCGTATGCTCACCGTCGATCCCTCGGTCGGCCGGCCGGCGGAACCCGATGAAGCGAGCACGCACAAGCTCTGGAACGCCTGGGTCCAACGGGCGGAACACGAAGAAGATGGTCCGCTCGCACCGAACGAGTATCTCGCCATCCACCGTGAAACCGGTATCTCGATGCGGGCCATATGGAACTTGACGCAACGCTGGAATCAATACGGTGACTTGACGGGTCGAAACAGTCACGACCCTGTGGAGCGAGCCTGTTCGGATGGGTGAGGGTTCTCGCGGACTCCGGCCCGAGACCCACGCACTGGATGCGCTGATACAGGCGACCATCGAACGTGCACAACAGGAACCGGGTAGAACGCAAACCGATACCATGTTGTTTATGGGGAACCGGCATCAGGCGTTCCCCACGCTGGTGGTGCAAGACCCGGTGCTCGAACCCGTGGACAAGCTGGTGTGGATGGTCATCATGCTGCAGGCCCAGGAGACCGGCGGCAGCACGGCGTTCCCCAGTTATGAGTATCTCGCCAAGAAAACCAACGTCTCCTCCACATCGACCATCTCCCGGGCCATCGCCATTCTGCGCGCCACCCGTTGGCTAACCTTGTGCGCGAGGCTGCGGGAGGCAAGCGGCCGTTTCCGCGGAAACGTCTATGCGCTGCACGATGAACCCCTGCCGTTGGCGGACGCTCTGCATCTGGACCCAGACTATATGAAGTTCCTGCAGCAGTCACTCGGGCATCATCATGCGCGGGTGCGCCTGGTCGCCAAGGGCGTGTTGGATACCATCGACGAGGACATCCAGGAGGGCCTTGATATCTGCGCCCAAATCCATCCGCTCGAACGTCGCCTGCAAGCGGCCGAGGCGATCCAGCAGGATGCACCGCGGCGTTATTTCGCCTTCAGCGCAAAGGTGATGACGCGACTGCGCAACGTGGTCGGGGAAGACGGTACGGATCACCGGGACCAAAATTCAAAGGCGGACGAAACAGGGCTCCAAATTTCGAACCCACAAAATTCAAAGTCGAGTAGTTGTAGTAGTTATATAAATAAAACTACCACTACAGAACCCGCTGAAGAGAAAAAAATTAGCGGCCACGCAGGAGGGGAGCCGTCCCTGATCTACCCCAAGCGTCTCTCGGACAACCAGCGCGAACTCGCGGAACGTTATTTGAAATCCGTTTCCGAAACTGCACGTCAGCCCATCCTCGATGAGCTGGAAGGCCGGTTTCGTTCGGAACAGAAGGGCATGAAGCCGGTGTACGACGAAATGCGCTTCCTGCACTTCTTATGTCGCGCCGCGAACAAGGGTGAGTTCGTGCCGAACCTCGGCATCAAGGTGCATGACGAACGCATCGAGCGGGAGAAGGCGCGCTTGAGGTACCTGAAGCAACAGGAGCAAAGCCTGGCGGAAGTGAAGCGTCGCGATAGTTCCAGCGCCTCAGGTCAACAACAGCTCGCCGAGCTACGCAAATCGCTCAACCTGCCGGCGCGTCCACAGACCGACGACGAGTCGGGTTGACCGATACCGGGAATGCGGTGGTTACACTGTAACCGCTCTCAGCATTCTCTCCCCGATTATCGCTTCTCGGAGTCAACCACGTCGAACCGTGCAGGAATAAATCCTTGTCGGCCGGCTCTCATCATGGATTGATGAGTGACTCATTCACCAGGATGAAGGATATGCCACATGAGTTCCGGTAAGTCAGACCCAGAACAACAGCACCACACGGAAGACGCGAGCGTCGATGCCGGGCCGGGTGCGCTCCGCGGGCAGGTGTGGCTGACGGTCCAAACTCGCCAGGCACAACGGCTGATCCATGGCCGCAACGGCAAGGCCGACAAACCGGCAATCATCGGGTTGGTGGGATTTGCCGATCGGCTGCGCGTAATTTGGCAAGCGGCACGCAATGACGATCCCTACGCCGATTGGTGGCTGGTCAAGGTGCACGAGGCGCTGGAACGGGTGCGTGACCTGGTCAAGAACGAGCAGGCCGCGTTAGACGCACAACTTGAACAGCTCACCTCCCTGGAAGTGGCTGTGGCGGAGTCTATGAAGCCGTATCGGATCGCGCTCCAGTTCGCCAACCCCTACGCCTATCGAGGCGCACAACTGATAGCCGAGTACGACAGGTTTGTGCGCACGCTGTTGACCGCCCACCATGTGGGACTCCTGAGCGGCGCCGCGATGGAGGGTTTACTCAATACGTGTGCGCGCAAAATCCGCGGCGCGTTCGCAGTACCGCAAGGCTATCACTTCCTCAACGTCGATCGCGCGGCACTCCAGCAAGGTACCGCCAACGCGAGTCGCGCCCGCCAGGTCATGGGCGAAGTCCCGGAAGACGTATTGAACAGAGCACACCAGGCACCACTGTCACCCCGCAAAGTCCGATTCCCCGAAGAGACGGCCAAGCACATCCGTCTCAAGCCCGTTGATGCCGCACCAAGTGCGGGTATCGCCGTGGGAAACGACGACGAGGTTAGCACCTAGTTTTCGCTGGTATGCAACGCGTCGCCCGCCATACTCCTGCGAACACACGGTCAATGCCTGTAGGGCCGAAGCCGTATGACTAAGTCGACAGCAGGCAAACGTATCGCACTTCTGCTCGACCCGCGCGTGGCGTTCGAGGCCCTGATCCTGAACCGGCTGGAGCGAACTCCGGAAGGTCGGCGTCAAGAGTGGTTGCGCGGGCTCCTGGTACAGGGCTTTTGCCAGGAATGCCAATCGTTGCAGGTGGTGCAGGACGAGATTAATCCGCAAGCGATGAGACCACCACAAGGACGAGGCGTGTCGACCAGGCAACCGCGAACCGCGTTTGCCGCCTGGTTGGCGCAACCAGCGGCGCCACCGGCCACGGCGACCAAGACGACACGGGTGGCGATCGAAGCGAACACCGCGGCGGGTCAAGGTAAGCCCTTTGCCGGCTTGAGAAAGGTGATCGGTTGAGGCTGGGTGCATAAGAGACGAGACAAGAGCGGAGGAGAAATGATGTCGGATTCCAATACGATGACACCCATCCAGGTGGGCCTGGATGACGGGTATGCATTTACTAAGGTGGCCCTGCCGGATGGCAGGCTGATCGCCATTCCCTCGCGGGCCAGGGTCGGCAAGTCCGGCGTCACTTGGATCGATAACGGCCGGCAGCGCATCTTCGAGTACGAAACCGAAGGGGCGATGTATGCGGTGGGCGCCGTCGACGGTGCGCCCACGCATTTCGAGGGCTATCCCACCTCGGGACTGAACCGCGTCATCGTACAGCATGCCCTCCAGGAAGCCGGGCTGTCCGGCCGCTCCATTCATGCGGTCTCCGGACTCCCTGTCAGCGCCTTCTACAAGAAGAACGGTGAGCAGCGTCGCGACACCATCGAGAGGAAGCGCCTCAGCTTGAAGCAGGCGGTGCAACCGAAGTCGGAGCGGCTGCCGGCCGCGATCGCGTTCCACGAGGTGATCCCGGAGGCGCTGGCCGCGTGGTACGACTACGTCATCGTCACCCAAGCCAATGATGTCATTCTTGATGAAGCGGGCTTGTCGGTGCCGATCGCCATCGTGGACATCGGCGGGCGCACCACCGACTACGTGGTCGTGAAGGACCAGGGCGTCGTTCACGCATCGTCGGGTTCCTTACAGGGCGGCATGTTGGACGTGAAACAGCAGGTGGCCAACGGCATCCAGGAACGCTTCGACCTCGAGAACGTGGGCGAGCAGCTGGTGTCATCGGCCGTCGAACGCGGCGTCGTACGTTTGCACGGCAAGGATCACGATGTCGCGGCACTGGTGGACGCCGCCAAGCGGGAGCTGGTGGAACGGCTCTATGCCGAGAGCCGTCGCCAACTCGGGCTGGGCGTGGAACTGGACCGGATAGTGTTCGTCGGCGGTGGCACCGTTGCCTTGGTGGAACATATCGCCGATTGGTTTCCCAACCAGGCCATCGCCGAACACCCGGCCTTCGCCAACGCGCGCGGGATGTTGAAGTATCTGCAATACGTCTGTGAAGAGTCGGACGTCGCCTGACCGGTTTTATACGTGGTCACTGCGGTCTCAGTGACAAACAAGGTGCCTTAGGATCGTGCAACAGGCGCCGTGGCGAAAGCCTCGGTCCAGCTTCAAGGAAACACAATCGTTTCCGTTTTTCACCAACCCTGCCGGGTAAGCCTTCCCGCCAGGGTCGCGCTTGCTCCGGATGAAAGCAACCTGAAGGAGTAAGCGCTATGTCCAACAACGAAAGTACCAAGTATTTCGATCTTCACACCAACGGCATCGGTTATCTCAACCGTGTCCGGGAAGTGTCACCGGAAGAGGGGACCCCCTTTCTGAGTGTCACCATCGCTGCCCTTCGCGGCAGTGTCGACGACGTCCAGTACACGCATTTCGAGTGTCCCGTGTCCGGCAAGAAGGCGCAGGAAATTGTGCGCCAACTCAAGTCGGCCGTGGAGGGCAAGTTGAAGGTGCTCATCGGATTCACGCTCAGTGATCTGTATGCGGAACCCTTCACCTTCAAGAACGGCGATAAGGCCGGCGAGACCGGTGTCAGCCTGAAGGCCCGGTTGCTTCGCGTGTCATGGGCCAAGGTCGACGGCCAGCCGTTCTTAACGGAGCAAGAGAGCGCTGCGTAAATCCACATCCGGTCGGGTAACTGAGTTACCCGGCCACCTTCCAACCTGCCTCGGGGGATCATTCCCCCGCGGGTCTGGTCTCCCGGTCTATTCGAGGAGATCAGTCATGAAGAACACGGACGACCGGTTCGCCGGTCTGAAGCCGTCGGAGCTCAACGACGTGGAGAAGCAATCAGTGATGATGTTGGCGATGAAGGTGTTGGCGATCAAGCATCGCGCCGGGAGAACCTTGAGCAGTCCAGTCGAGACACGAGATTTTCTGCGTCTTCGCCTGGCCGACTACCGCAACGAGGTATTCGGATGTCTGTTTCTGGATAACCGGCATCGGATCATTGCTGTGCGCGAGTTGTTTCAGGGCACCATCGACGGTGCTTCGGTTCATCCGCGCGTCGTCGTGCAACACGCCATGGAGGCGAACGCGGCCGCCATGGTCTTTTTCCACAATCACCCCTCCGGAGTTGCGGAGCCCAGCCGTGCGGACGAAATGCTCACCCGCCGGCTGAAAGAAGCACTTGCACTGGTCGATGTGCGCGTGCTTGACCACTTCGTGGTGTCGGCGGGTGACAGCGTTTCTTTCGCGGAACGTGGCTTGCTCTGATATTCGTAATTTTTCACAACCCCAGCCGGGAAAGCTTCCTCTTTCCCGGCCGGGAAGGAGGTGTGACCCGGTGTTCATTCCACACAGGAGAAACACCATGTCCAACTCTTCAAATGAACGCAGCACTGAATCGTTTTTCGGTGAGGTCATCTCTACCTATACCCGGGCCCAGGCCATCGAAGACGGTGTCCTGATCGACGCCGGGAGCATGGCACAGGAGGCCGGGTTCAAATGGCCGGTGGCCGTGACATCCGCCGCTTGGGCCGATTGCATAGTCTGGACGGAGAATGACAACCGGCAACAAGTCTACCAGGACGAGTCCGGCCGTTTGTGGGATGTGCTCTTCATGGCGTCCCACGCCATCCGAACCCGCTCAGGTTCCGGCGACCGGTTGCTGTTTGAACTCTACCGGGTACCTCGCGACGGGCGGTCGACGACGGCGGAGCTGACGACATTGAAACTGATCGTCGGTCCGGGTGATCAAGGTGAACCGGTGATCACCATTCTCTTGCCTCATGAGGACTGAGAAGCGTTTTAACAGCGTTATTTCAATTCAATCGGGTCTATGACTCGAGTTCACAACCAACCCCATCGGGGAGATCTTCTCCCTGGTGGGGGATGGTCTCTCCAACGGATCAAATACAGGAGAACCATCATGAGATACATCATTCAATACACCTTGCCCTACGAACACAGGGTCATGGTCGGCATCGATGCCGAAAGCCGGGAAGCCGCCATCGCCAAGGCCGGTGAGCTATTCGACCAGGGCGATATCTGGCAAGACTCGGCGGAAGTACCGCTGCTCTACGATGACTTCGAGGAACAGGGTGATGCCGGTGTTCCACTCGAGTTTACCGTGGAGGACGAGGTATGCGGTGACTGGCCGGAGCCCGAGGCCAGTGTCAAGGCGATCCGCCGCCGGGATGCGGCTTTTCAAGCTGTTCGCCTGCTGATCGAGGCATACCGCCGCGGTGAAGAGCGGGGCGGCAGCATCGACTGGGAGGATCTGGATCAGGCCTACCAGGCGGCGCTTCAGGCGTCTGGAGCAGGTCCGGAGACGGATCGTCCCGAGTCGAGTCCGCGCTGCTCGCGACTTGCCGTCGTCATGGAAGGCGGCATCGTGCAAGCGGTGATTGCCGATCAGCCGGGCGCCGCGCCTGCTGTTGCCGTCGTCGATTACGATATCGAGGGGCAGGCGCCGGAAGACCTGTGTGACATCACGCAATCCAATGGTAGCCGCTCGAAAGCGTATGTCGTCGAACCATGGATCGAGCCGGCCCGCATCGATCTGGATGAGGTATTCCGGCCCATCGACGCGTAGTCACTTTCACGCCCCGCCTCGTGCGGGGCGAACCTTGTCGGTTCGAGAATAGTGGGTAAAAACAATAGGAAAGTGGCGTATACCCCGATCGCAGCCCTGCATATGGCTTTACTTTTGAAAGAAAAACGTATATATATTTCTTTCACAAGATATGGGCAAGCACATCGACAGCACTGACAGCAAGATCCTCCGGCGGATTCAGTCCCGCAAGCGGGGCTGGGTCTTTACGCCTGATAGCTTCACGGATCTCGGAACCCGCCGTGCGATCGATCTCGCGCTGATGCGACATCGGGACAGCGGCCTTATCCGTCAGCTCGCCCGGGGGCTCTATGACTACCCGAAAGTCGACCCCCAACTGGGCTCGTTGCAGCCGGCGACGGATGACATCGCGCGCGCCCTGGCCGGCCGTGACGCCACCCGTTTGCAGCCCTCCGGGGCCTACGCCGCCAATCTCCTTGGGCTCTCTACTCAAGTCCCCATGAAGGTCGTTTATCTCACGGATGGTCGTACGCGGACCGTCCAGGTTGGCAAGCGCCAGATCCTCTTGAAGCACACCACGCCCCGCAATATGGCCACGGCGGGGAAGGTCAGTGGACTGGTCATTCAGGCCCTGCGCCACTTCGGTCAGAAGAATGTCGATCAGCAGATCATCAAGCGGCTCGATCATCGGCTCGATGACGCGGCACGCAAGCAACTGATGAAGGATATTCGATACGCTCCCGCCTGGATCGCCGATATCATTCGCACTCTGGCCGACAAGAAAAACGCCGCATGAAAGAATTCATCGAACTGCCGGTAGAACGCCGCCGGTTGGTCTGTACGGAAGCTGGTGCGCGACTGAACCTGTTCGAGATCGCCGTCGAAAAGGACTTCTGGGTGTGCTGGACCTTGCGCAAATTGTTCGAGCTACCCGAATGGGGCGAACACCTGACGTTCAAGGGCGGTACGTCGCTGTCCAAGTGCTGGAACCTCATCGAACGTTTTTCCGAAGATATCGACATCGTCATCGACCGAGGTGTCCTGGGCTTTGGAGGAGGCAATACGCCGGAAACGGCGCCCAGCAAGAAACAGACGACAAAGCGCCTCAAGGCGCTGAAAGAAACCTGTCAGCAGACGATCAGGGACAGGATACAGCCAGCACTGATCGAAGCGATCTCATCGGAACTGCCGGGGGATCTCGAATGGGCGCTCGAGCCCGATCCCGACGATCCCGATGGGCAGACCTTGCTGTTGATCTATCCGACCGCCTTCCCGGAGCAGGCCGCCTATCTCCGCCGTGCCGTCAAGATCGAGATGGGCGCCCGCTCGGATACGGACCCTGCCGAATCGATCGATATCAGACCCTATATCAGCGACGCCTTTCCGGATTTGCTGTCGGAGCCCGGGGCGCGTGTCCGCTCGGTCATGCCAAGACGTACTTTCTGGGAGAAGGCAATGCTCCTGCACGAGGAAACCTTCCGGCCGGAAGCCAAACGGCGCGGGGAAGCCATGGCCCGCCACTACTATGACCTTTATCGGCTGATCCTCGCTGGCATCGGCGATGAATCTGCACGGGATCTCGATCTGTTCGATCGGGTTGCCGCCCACCGCCAGGTCTTTTTCCGCCATACCTGGGTCGATTACTCGACGCTGAATCCCGGCCAGTTGCGGTTATTGCCAGCGGAAGCCGACCGGCCAGACTGGCAGGCCGATTACGAAGGAATGCGGCAAGAGATGTTTTATGGCGATGTACCGACATTCGCTGAGATCCTGTCGGTAGTGGGCGAATTTCAGGCCAGGTTGAACGCCGGTTAGACAGCGCTGGCGGCATCGATCTTTATCCAATGGCACCGATATCGCTACGGCTGTTGCGCTATTGCTTGGCGATACGCCGGCACTGTTGGGTAACAATCTTTTCGATACGTTGCAGCGCAGGGTAAGGGTCGTAATGTGCCTCGAATTCTTCCCGCACCGCGACGAGCCTATCCTGCAGCGCGGCTGCGGTCTCTTGCACCAGATTACGTAGAAATTGCGGCCGCACATCACATTGCTTGGCGAGCGCTTCCCAGTGCGCGGGCGTGATCACACTGGGATTGCGTTCGCCGCCGACATCGAAGGCGAGATGGTAATCGATGCGCTCGATGGCGCGTGTACACACCAGGTCATAGAACGGCGCCAGGCGGGTTGCGTCATCAGGCAAATGCAACAGGGAGAGGTTCTTGGCATGGCCATCGGAGTTGCCCGCCAGCACATTGAAGATCTGCCAGCGCAGCAGGTGTTGCACGTCGATGGCCGGCTCGCTGGAGGCCTCCTGCACCAGACGGTAGCACTGCGCGAAGGACGGTCCACCATGTTCCTGATATTTCTTCTCGTGCCCGTACCCCAGGGCCTGGCAGAAATCTTCCTGGTGCAATCGCTGCACCTCGCCGCTGTCATCCCATACGCGGTCATAGCGGGCGATCTGTGCATAGCGGGTTCGCCCGACGGTGCGCAAGGCGATATCCACGACCGGCAAGTCGATGGCCGCTGCCAGTCGTGTGGTGAAGGTCTCGTAGGAGGGCAGATGACGGTAGTCGGCCAGCTCGAACTTCAGGATGTGACTGGAAGGCGCTTCGCGCTGTGGCAGAAAATACTGATCGTCGCGCACCAGTACCGGGCACTTGTCCTGGGCGCCGGCGAGCGACAATCGCGGGCGCTCGTCCGCCGGCCAGACGGCGTAGATCTGCCCCCGGCGCGCCGCCAGGTCGGCCAAGTCCTTCTCCGTCACCGGACGGTACTGCCGCTGGCCCGATGGTTGTCGGTCTACGGGCAGAATCGACAATGCACCGGCGCACTCGCCGCCGATGGCGCGCAGCAGGTCGAAATCCGTATTCGGCAGTTTGAGGTCGCGGACGATGTGTTCGCGCACCGCCCCCTCGGGCAACAGATTGGCGAACCAGCGCTGGGCGGTGCCTTCCTCCGGGGCGAATTCCCGGAGCGCCAGCGGCAGGGAACGGGAGACGGCGAAGCCGCCGCCGGTGATCCACTCGGGATCGTAGCGAAACCCGATGGCCCCGGTCGTATTGCGCCAGAGCTGACCGACCAAGCGTTGCTCGTGCCAGAGGTTGAGGATGTCGGGGTCGCTCATGGGGTCTCCTCACGGGTCTTGCCGGTACTGTGAGCCGGCATCGCCCGCCCGCGCGGTTGGATGATGACCTCCAGCCCCAACGTGCGCAGCGCCTTCAGGACCTTGCCGATCTCGGCTGTCTCCTTGCCTCGTTCAAACTCCGACAGGAAGCGCGTGCTCAGGTTGCCGAGCCCGGAGACCGTCTCCAGCGTCAGGTACCGTTGCTTGCGATGGGCGCGCGCCATGCGGCCTAGTTCCTCGGCGGTCTGGACCGCGCCGTAAATGCTGTCTTCCTCTGTCATGGCCGCTCCTCTAAAAAGATACCGTACGGTAAAAAATAACAGCTCGATCAGCCGATGGCAAGAAAAAGTTACCGTACGTGATATATATAGACCAAAAATGCTGCCGCTCTTTGTAAATATCACGTACGGTACAATTTTTCGTAATCAAATACGGGAATGGAATTCGCCTTAGAACGCACCTTCATCCGCGCCCCCCACTTTCGTCTCGTTTTTAGATGTCGTGTCCGTGAAGGCAGGGGAAAGCCATGGCACCGTCACCCGTGGATGGTTTTTGTTAACTCCTTAGGATAATTAAAGATTTTATGTCGCTTGCCGATGACAGGGTAAAACGATATCCAGCTTACTGGCTGGCTGTGTCCGCTTCGCAACATCGAGGTGCGGCACAACATTCGTTACCTCTAAGCAAGTTGTAAGAAGGAGCCATAAGGCAGTCGCCTTTCTCATTGCCGGTCACTTTGGCGTGCAGTGGCGAGCCTAGATAGAAGAGGGATTTTTTATGCACCAAAACCGGCTTTCGAGCCTTCGCGCTCGGCTCGTGCTTTTGCTCATGTTGATCATCGTACCGGTGTTTGCGTTGTTACTGCACAACGCTATCGAAGCACGCAAAGCGGAAGCCCTGCATACGCAGACAGTGGCGCTGAGGTTAGCCCGTTTGGTCTTGCAGGAACAGCAGGAGCTTATAGCAGGAGCACGGCAATTGTTACCGGGGTTGGCCCGGTTGCCGAGTATTCAGGCAGCGGAAGGGGGAGCTGCGTGCAATGCTGTACTGGCCAAGTTGCTCGAGCAGTACCCCTATTATGCCAATCTTGGTGTCAGCGGCCTTGACGGGTTGATGCGGTGCAGTGGTTTACCCATGCCGACACCGGTCCAGATACATGATCGGGATTATTTTCGCCGCGCTATTGAGACGGGCGATCTCGCCATCGGCAGCTATCAAGTGGGGCGTGTCACCGGTAAGAGCGCTATTAATCTTGGTTACCCGCTACGTGATGATCAAGGTCGGATCGAGGGCGTAATTTTTGCAGCCCTGGATCTCGCCTGGCTGAGCCGGAAGCTGAGCAATATTCCGCTGCCAGAAAGAACGATGATCACCATTCTGGATAGGAGTGGCACGGTGCTGACGCATCAGCCCGATCCGGATAAGTGGTTCGGCAAATCCATTAAGGATGCGCCCTTCGTCCGGATGATCCTCGAGCACGACGCCGAAGGTACTGCTGAATCGATGGATGCAGCCGGCGTCCATCGGCTTTTTGCCTTTACGCCCCTTCATCAAGGCAATTCGAACAGTGTATATGTCAGTGTCGGTATTCCGCGTGATGTCGCCTATGCGGATCTTGATTCACGCTTCAAGCGCGATCTGTTTGCATTGTTTCTAATCGTAGTAATAGTCATCGCCGTGGCATGGAAGGGTAGTAATGTCTTCGTGTTGCGGCCACTCGGGGTTCTGGCGCATGCCAGTGAGCGCCTCGGCAAGGGTGATCTCAACGTCCGCACAGAATTGCCGCAGACGCATGACGAGTTCGGTCGACTGGCACAGACTTTTGACCGAATGGCCGCGTCGCTGCAACGGCGACGAGATGAGGCCGAAATCCATGGCCGCGAATTACGCCGAATCAATCGTGCATTACGCACCCTGAGCGCCGGCAACCGCACGCTCGTGAGGACTGCTGATGAATCATCCTTACTGCAGAAGATGTGCAGTGTAGCGGTGGAGCTAGGTGGATATCGCATGGCCTGGGTCGGCTTTGCGGAACATGATGTGGAAAAGACGGTGCGGCCGGTGGCGCAGGCCGGAACCGATAAGGCTTTCCTCGACACACTCCACATCACCTGGGACGAAACAGAACAGGGCAATGGTCCCACCGGTACGGCGATCCGAACCGGAACACACTGTGTTGTGCACGGGCTCCAGAGTGATCCACGATACCAAGCATGGCATACGGCGGCCCGTGAGCAGGGGATCGAGTCGGCCTTGTCGCTGCCCTTGCATGTGGATCAGGAAGTGATGGGCGCTATTACCATTTATGCGGAAGACGACGATGCATTTGATCCGGCTGCGATCGAACTCTTGTCTGAAATGGCGGAGGATCTGGCCTATGGCATCTCCACCCTGCGCACCCGCATCAAGCACGATGCGGCGCAGGCGACGATTCGGCGTATGGCGTACTACGACGCGTTGACCGGCCTGCCAAATCACGCTTCCCTCGAAGAGCATCTGGGTGACGCCATCACTGGCGCGCGCTCACGGAATCACAGTCTTGCCCTGTTGTTGTTTGATCTGGAGCGATTGCGTGACATCAATGATACCCTGGGTTTCGAGGCCGGTAATAAAGTGATGCAGGTATCAGGGAAACGTATAGCGCAAGAAATGGAGAAAAACGAGTTCGTAGCCCGTATGCGCGGCGATGAATTCGCATTGCTGTTACCGGAAGTGGATGCCGTTCAAGCTGAGCAAACAGCACTCCGTATCCTGGAGATTTTAAATCAACCATTTACCATAAACGATTTCTCTTTGGTTATTAGAGCGAATGTAGGCATCGTCCTATTCCCTGACCACGGAACGGAGGGCGAACAGCTCATCCGCCGCGCGGATTTGGCGATGCAGCTGGCCAAACAGTCCGGAAATGGATACGCCTTTTACTCACCCGAGCAGGATGTTGACAAAAAACGTCATCTGGCGCTGGCCTCCGACTTGAACCGGGCGCTGGAAAACAATGCACTGGAACTGTATTACCAGCCGAAGATCTCCATGCGGTCTGGCCACGTCAACGGCTTCGAAGCTCTGGCGCGTTGGTCACATCCAGCGCATGGCATGATTCCTCCTGATGAGTTCATTGCGCTGGCGGAGCGTACCGGGATGATCCGGGCTCTCACGGACTGGGTGTTGGCGTCTGCGCTACGCCAGTCGACCGCGCTACGACAGGCAGGCATCCATCTACCGATTGCCGTCAATCTCTCTGCATTCAATCTCCAGGATCCACACCTACTGGATAAGATTCAGGAGATGTGTGCGGCTTGTTGTATGGAGAAAGGGATGCTTGAACTGGAGATCACCGAGAGCGCGGTCATGGCGGACCCTGTGGGTGCGCTGGATGTCCTGTCACGCTTAAGAGATCTTGGGATACCACTCTACATTGACGACTTCGGCACCGGCTACTCGTCACTGAGTTATCTCAAGAAGCTGCCGGTAGCAACTATCAAAATTGACAAATCGTTTGTCGCTGACATGCTGGATGACGCCGATTCGGCAAGCATTGTACGATCAACGATTACCCTGGCGCACGATATGTCCCTTACTGTGGTGGCCGAAGGCGTGGAGGACGAAGCTGTGTGGGCGAAGCTCAAAGCACTCGGCTGCGATGCAGGCCAGGGCTACTATATGGGACGTCCTATGCCCGCCAGCCAGGTTGAGGCATGGTTGAATGAATCGCCCTGGGGTTTGGCTGAGGTGTCACAGGAACAACAAACCGAATCTAAGTAATGGCGATTGATAGATTCCACATTAATCACTTGATTTGCCGACGCGGGCTGGAATGATTAATTCACAGTAGCCTGATTGGCGAGCCGAATGGACGGGTGGTTACACTGTAACCACCCCAGTTGTTCGGCACTCTTCGTCCCCGTTCTCTTGCCCGAACGATCAGAATTCGGGCTGTCCACAGAGTCCACAGGCCTTGCCCGCCACGGCGTAGCGAGCCTCTCACTCGCGCAGCCAAGGGCGGGGCCGCGGTCAGCGGCGCCTGTGGACCCCTGTGGTCAGGCCACTCTGTTCTGAAAGCGCGCACCGATCATCAATTCCAAGCGGCATGCCAGGCGTGAGCCTGGCGGGCCGCTTGGTGTGTGGCGAAGCGCCCTCGTCACTAGCGAGCGTAGCGGGGTAGTGACGAGGGCGGCGGTCCCGGGAATGGCGCGGGCTTGCGATCGAATTTCGGGATTACGGCGGGATGATGTGTTCCTATACTGCGCCCTCGAAACGAAGATCTATCGAATTTAACCGTGGCCACTGCGGGTACAGTGGCAAACAAGCGCATCCGGACCATGCAACGCGCTGCGGCAATACGCCGTTGGTCCATCTTCCAACCAACACGGACCGCAAGGCCCGCCCTTCACGTAGGCGCAAGCCTGTTTTTACTCAACGAGCCGAGACGGTCGCGCCTGATGATCCCACTCAGGGCGATCCCGTCGACGCTCATTTTTCATAAACCCGCGGACTGAGTCCGCACAATTGAAAGGAGGTGATGTCATGAAACCACACTGAGAGAGCGCCCGAGATCGGGCAGGTTGGCCAGCGCCGGGCCATTACCCAAAAGGGAAAACCGGCGTTGCCTGAGACCAGGCATATTCAGGTCGAATGGGAGTGGTGTCCCTGACCGATTCGCGAAAGCGAGCCCAGTTAGCTACGGCTGCCGGGTGGTCATAAACACTTACCAGATAGAGATTACACCGTGAGAGATCTGAACTACCAACTCAAACAACTTTGTCATCGCAACCGCGACGGCAGCTATTCCACACAAGCGAAGCGCATGCATCACTTGATGCTCATCGCAAACCAGTTGGATGCACTGGGGTTTCGTGGCATGAACGCGCGCTCGTTGAAACCCAAGCATGTCGAGGCGCTGGTCAAGGACTGGCTGGCGCAGGCACTCAGCGTCGGCACGATCAAGAACCGGATGGCGGTCTTGCGTTGGTGGGCGCAAAAGGTGGACAAGCAGAATGTCGTAGCCCGATCGAACGACCACTACGGGATCCCGGATCGGCAGTTCGTCACCAACGGGTCGAAAGCAAAATCGGTGGGCGCGCCGGACCTGGAGAAGATCCGCGATCCCTATGTGCGGATGAGCCTCGAATTGCAGCAGGCCTTCGGCCTGCGCCGTGAGGAGGCGATCAAGTTCAATCCCGACTACGCCGACCGTGGTGACCGTATCACGCTGAAAGCCAGTTGGACCAAAGGCGGCAAGGCGCGTGACGTACCGGTGCGCAGCGCTGAACAGCGCGCCGTGTTGGATCGCACGCGCCGGCTTGCCGCGGGCGGTTCCCTCATACCAACGGATCGGAACTATGTTCAGCAACTGCGCACCTACGAACGGCACACGGCCAATGCCGGCCTTTCGAAAATGCACGGTTTGCGCCACGCGTATGCGCAGCGGCGTTACGAAGAGCTGACCGGGTGGAAGGCGCCGGCCGCCGGCGGGCCGGTGACGCGGGCGCTCAGTCCCGGGCAGAAGGTAATGGACCGACACGCGCGGCAGACCATCAGTCGGGAACTCGGGCATGAACGCGAGCAGATCACTTCGGTGTATTTAGGGCGCTGAGCGGGGCACAGGAAACGGCGCAAACGGTTGGATGGATTTTCCGTTCCCTGTGTGGAGGACGCTTCGTCATGATGCCGGCCTGGTTAGAACCACCGAGGCCGAATTCATGAAGACATCCATTTTCCATCCCACCCATCCGGTCGCGGCAACCGCAATTTGTCTCGCCGGCATCTGTCTTGTGGGCAGCGTGAACCTGCAGGCGAATGATGTCCAGGTAGGGCGGTATTCCTTGCTTTCCGCCACACCGACAGAGGCACAGGCCAACCTGTTGGCGACGATCATCACGGTGTCGTTTCCGGAACGCATCGTGACGGTGGGCGAGGCCGTGCAATACCTGCTCCAGCGAAGCGGTTACCGCCTCGTCACCGGGCCTGCAACAGGACCGGAAACCGCTGACCTGTTGATGCTGCCGTTGCCGGCCGTGCACCGCCATCTTGGTCCGATCACGTTGACGCAAGCCTTAGAGACACTGGTGGGACCAGTATTTCGTCTCATTCACGATCCGGTGCATCGGCTGATCTCTTTCGAGTTGTGCACGGCGACGGGGCGTGTCACGCAGCAACCCAGCAGTATGAAGCCGGAGGGTCAGCAAAATGGAGAATGAGAAATTGTCCGTGCGGTCGCATGACTCGGAGCAGGATACCGCTCGCGTGGAGGGTGCCGAACAGAGCAAGCCGAAACGCTCATCGCGAAAAACGCTGCTGATCGCCGCCCTCGTCAGTGTGATAACGATCGGCGCAGTCATGATGTTGCGCGGTCAGATCGACGCTCTGGACAGCGGAACGGCTACGACAGACCATGCCGCGCCGACAATCCCGGAACGCGCGACGAATCCGAGAGGCGTGGACAGCGTCGATGACAACTCACCGCTGGCGTCCGTCGCCTCCGAGACGATCATGCGCGCCATCGATGGCGTGTCCGATCGGATCAATCAGTGGTTCGAATCCTTGAGGACCGAGCAATCAAGGGCGAATCGCGAACTGTCGGGCTTGGCCGCCAGCATGAGCGCAATTCATGAATCAATCACCGAACTGCGCAAAGGCAACGACGAACTCAAGCAACGCATCACCGATGCGCAAACCCAGCTCCAAGTCATCGCCCAGGACGTCCGCGGCCTCAAGATCGTCGGGACAAAGAAGGCGGTGGCCCAGCAAAAGCAGGCGACCAGCGTCCCGCCGTTTCTCATCGACGCCGTCGACCTGTGGGACGACGCCGTCTATGTGGCCATCTCCCAGAACGGACAGGTCGCCTTCCTGCGCGAAGGTGAACAGCAGTCCGGTTGGCAAGTCACGCACATCGATCGGCTCAAGAGCCAGGTCACGTTTCGTGGTCCCGAAGGTCAGGACTATTCCACTTCAATCCGGAGGTAAGGCTGATGGAAGTATTTGTTGCCATTTTGTTGTTGTTCGGGGCCTTCTCGCTGGGATCGGCAACCCATGAAGGAATGGAGGGTGACCCGACGACCCTGGAAGTGCCGGCCGCTGTGAATGCATTGCCGGATGGCCCCGATGATGTACACGCATCAGGGAATGATGATCCGGCGCAGCTGCAGGACTGCATGCTGAACCGGCACGCCGTGATCTATCGGGATCTGTCCCGCGCCCACGCGCGTGAAATCCATGCTACGACGGAATCCGCCGGTGGCTGCGACGGCGTGTGTACCGATGAGTAGTCACACAGGGTGGGTGGGCGTGATCCTGGCGCTGGTATTCGCAGCTCAGGCGTTCGCCGTGGAAGTTTCCGGCACGCAGGCAAACGAAACCGACACCAGCGTGTCGGTGACGGGAAAGAATACGTTGACGCCGTCCGAGCTGGCGCGTTCACGTGCCTGGGGCCTGTCGGAGACTGAATGGCAACGCTACAAACTGTTGATGCAAGGCATACGCGGCAGTATCAGTCCGCCGACCATCTCGCCCATCGAGGTGTTGGGCATCCACGCGCGTGACGAGGACGAGCGTCGGCGGTACGCCGAGCTTTGGGCCCGCGCCATGCGCGAGGACGTGGATCGCATCCTGGCCTTCCAACACGCCTACGATGAAGCCGGCAAGCGTTTGTATCCGAATGAGCGACTCATCGATGTCAGCCGTCTGCCCGCGCGCAGCAGTAACACCGGTGCCTTGTTGCCGGGTGATCGTGTGCTGTTCTTCACCCGGCCGGATTGCCCCGCCTGTGATGCCCTGCTGGGCAAGTTGCTCAAGCGGATCGATGAGGTGGCCGGCATCGATCTCTATATCGCCGGCGTGAAAGCCGGCGATGACCAGGCGGTCAGGACCTGGGCGGTCGATCGTGGGATCGATCCGGCGTGGGTGCGCAATCGTCGTGTCACCCTCAACCACGAGGCCGGTGTGCTGGAGCGGCTCACCCAGGGCAAGGGTGAGATACCGTATCTGCTGCGTCGACGGGGTGAGGATGTGTCGGCGCTGCGCGCTTCGGAGCTGTGACCATGCGCACGGCGCGATGGCGGATGTTACGGCTGGGTATCGTGTTGGGGATCGCCTGGCCGACCGCCGGTTGGTGTACGGCATCCGTCCCCGAAGGTTACCGCGTCGTCGCCGCCGAATACGGGATTCCCTACACGGTGCTGTATGCCATCGCCATGACGGAAAGCGGCGTGGGCTCGAACGATGACGGTGTGCGCCGCCCCTGGCCCTGGACGCTGAATGTCGCCGGCCACGGTCATGTCTACCCGTCCCGCGAGGCGGCATGGCGTGCGCTGAATACGTTTATCGCGCGCGGTGAACGATCCATCGACATCGGTTTGATGCAGGTGAACTGGCGATTCCACAAGGACAAGCTGGGAGACACCTGGCAGGCCTTGGACCCGTATTTTAACTTGCGCGTGGGGGCGGTGATCTTGTGGCAGTGTTTCGAGCAGCGTCACGACTGGTGGGCGGGCGTCGGTTGTTATCACGCTCCCGCGGATACGGCGCGCGCGGAACGCTACCGGTCGCGGGTGGTTGGGCACTGGCAGCGCTTGGCCGCAAACGGGTAGTGCAGTCCGATGGCGAGACTACTCTCATATATACGGCATGGCGTGATGTCGATCGGCATGGCGCTGGCACCGGTACCGGCCTGGTCGGAAGTCACGGTGATCTACGACAGCGGCGATACGCGGCCGCTGGCACCGTACCTTGAGATCATCGACCGCACCGAGACGGCAATAAATCCGCCGTCGGTGACCGGAGCGCCGAATAGACCCAGGCTCGGCGCCACCGACATTCAAACGCTGTTACCGATTCGCTCTCCCGGTTTGAGTCCCGGGCCGGTACAGGCCAGGTCGCACGACAGGCCGTTCTCACGTCCGTTCTTTCTCATCGGTTCCGATGACCGATCCCGGCAGTGGCTGGTTGAATACCAGGAACGCCTCCAGGAAATAGGTGCGGTGGGCATGCTCGTGCAGGCGGAGACGCAGGAGGACTTGCGGGCCATCGCCCGGTTGGCAGGCGGGCTGCCCATCCTGCCGGCGTCTGCGGCGGACATCGGGGCCGCTTTGGGCATTTCACATTATCCGGTGCTGATAACGCCACAAGGCATCGAGCAGTGAGCCGGCATCCCATCGAGGCTTTGCTGCGCCCGCCGGTCGAGTTGTGGTCGACCTTGGTGGCGTTCGCCACGGCGGCCATCGCGGTGCTGGCCCCCTGGGCCTTGATGATGCCGCCGGGCGTTGCCTACAGTGCCGGTGCGGCACTGGCGGTGATCGGCGTGATGCGCGCCCGCCAGGCCTGGCGGGTCATGCGCTATCAACGCAATATGCGCCGACTGCCCACCTATCGGCTGCGCGCCGACAAGATCCCGCTCAGTCGCCACAAGCTGTTTCTCGGCAAAGGCTTTCGCTGGACCCAGAAGCACACCCAGCGATTGCGGGACACGATTCGTCCCGAGGTCCAACATTACGTCCAGCCGAGCTCGCTGTATCAGTGGGCGCGCCGCAAGGAAGTGGCCTGGGAACCCATACCGCTATTGAATCTCGTGGCCTGGTTTTTCCGCTCCCGGGGCTGGTGGAATCCCCTGGCGCCGCTGCCTGCTGTCGGAGGTAAGCCGGCCCTGCATGCCGTGGAACCCGACGAGCAGGATGTCTGGATGGATATTGGTGAGCGCGTCGGTCACATGCTGGTGTTGGGCACCACACGCGTCGGCAAGACACGCCTTGCCGAGATCCTCATCGCCCAGGACATCCGGCGCGGCGATGTGGTGATCGTGTTCGATCCCAAGGGAGATGCCGATCTCCTGCGGCGAGTGTATGCCGAGGCCAAGCGGGCAGGGCGCGCCAAGGATTTCTACATGTTCCATCTCGGGTTTCCGGAAGTCTCGGCCCGCTACAATGCGATCGGCAACTTTTCCCGCATTACCGAGGTCGCGACTCGCATCGCCAACCAGCTCCCCAGCGAGGGCAACTCGGCAGCCTTCAAGGAATTCGCCTGGCGCTTCGTCAACATCATCGCCCGCGCCCTGGTAGCGCTGGGCCGTCGGCCGGACTACCAGCAGGTGCGCCGTTACATCAACGATATCGAGCCACTGTTCGTCGAATACGCGCGCGAACACCTGCGCCGGCACGGGGTGGCAGATTGGCGCGAGAAGGTGGCGGAGATCGCCGGCAACATCAAGGAACGCAACCTGCCGAACTCGCTTCGCGGTCGCAACGACGAGGCCATCGCGCTGATGCGGCACCTGCAGGAGCAGGACCTCTACGACCCGGTGCTCGACGGACTGGTATCGGCCTTCAAGTACGACAAGACCTACTTCGACAAGATCGTCAGCTCCGTCGGACCGCTGATGGAGAAGCTCACCACCGGCAAGATCGCCGAACTCATTTCGCCGGATTATCTGGACGAGACCGATTCACGCCCCATCTTCGAGTGGATGGATGTCATCCGCCGCAAGGGGATCGTATATGTCGGTCTCGATGCCCTGACCGACACCACCGTGGCCAGCGCGGTGGGGAATTCCATGTTCGCTGACCTGGTCTCGGTGGCCGGGCATATCTACAAGCACGGCGTGGGCGTCGATCCGATCGATACGCCCTCCTATGTGCTGCCGACCATCTCCATGCATGCCGACGAGTTCAACGAGCTGATCGGGGACGAGTTCGTGCCGCTGTTGAACAAGGCCGGCGGCGCCGGCTTCCAGGTCACGGCCTACACCCAGACCTGGTCCGACGTGGAGGCGCGCATCGGCAGCCGTGCCAAGGCCGGGCAGGTGGCGGGCAACTTCAACACGCTGATCATGCTCAGGGTCAAGGACCTGACCACTGCCGAGATGCTCACGGAGCAGCTCCCACGTGTCGAGGTCTTCACACTCATGAGTGTCTCCGGCGTCAATGATTCCTCTGACCCGGGCTCGGGGGTCGATTTCATGTCGCGCAACGAGGACCGCATCAGTGTCTCGGAAGTTCCGATGCTCACACCAGCTGAGTTGATCACACTGCCCAAGGGGCAGGCCTTCGCGCTGCTGGAGGGCGGGCAGCTCTGGAAAATCCGTATGCCATTGCCGGCAACGGATTCTGATATGCCGGAAAGCCTCGCCGAAATCGCCAACGAAATGGAGCGGACCTACATCACCAACGATCACTGGTATCGCGTGCAGGAGCCGTGGTGGATGGCGGTGACCGACGTTTCGGGGCCGAACGGGCAAGCGGAAGATAACCATGGCTGAAGCGGTCGCCGATCCGCGGCGTACCGCCGTTCGACAAGGACTGATTTCCCAAGGGCTGACCGCCGTCGCCCAAGCCATTAAGTGGCTGCTGTTCTCCCTGGTGTTTTCGATCGTCGTGGAGTGGGTCGGGATGAAGCTTTGGTGGCCGGAGCAAGGCCTCGATCACAGTCGCGCGATGCTCACCCAAGAGATCAGCTATCTGGACACGGACTTTCGCCGCAGCATCGTGACATCGGACCCAGCCCGCTTCGCCAAGGAGGTGGCCGATGGCACTTATCACTACCTGTTCGAGGTCACCCGCTTCGTTGCATTCATGCGTTGGGTGTCGCCAACACCACGCGCGGAAGAAACAGGGTTACGACCGACACTGCACAAGCTCTATCGACCGATCGCCGAGTACACGATCGCGGCCATGCAGGTGACCCAGGTGTTCTCGGTACGCCTGGCGATTCTCATGTTGGCGACGCCGGTGTTCCTGCTGTTCAGCCTGGTGGCCTTGGTGGACGGTCTAGTGCGACGGGACCTTCGCCGTTGGGGCGGAGGTCGGGAGAGTTCTTTCATTTACCACTATGCCAAGAAAGCAGCATTGCCGCTCGTCGTATTAACGTGGGTAGTCTACCTATCGCTTCCTTTCAGCTTGCATCCGACGTTCGTTATTCTTCCATTCGCTACATTGTTCGCGCTCGCCGTGGCAGTGACTGCAAACACGTTTAAGAAGTATCTTTGATAGTCCGCATAGCCAATGCAAATTTTCGGATCATCCAGTGGCATATGCTCGATGCCGTCTTTGCGGGTCGGATGGATCGAATGATTTTATGCGCGGTCCAGCGCGAATAAATTACAGAGTAACCAGCGTCTTCCAGAACAGTATCCCAAGCGAGGATTTATCGAGCAATTTCTCGCTTCCAGCGCTCACGACGCGCCTTGAATCCAGGAAGGCTTGGGCATTGTAACGCGCGTTCCACACCGATAAGTTCCACGATGGTATCACACCGTTCCTCATCAATTCGCATCCTGCCTTCTCGCAGCGCCAGATAGATGGCCTCGATATAGCCGTCATTTTCCAGCCTCTCCTGCACATTAGGGTGGACAAGCAAGTCTAAGGACCAAGCGGCAGTTCTTTTGCCGATCAGCGCCTCTGTACTTTTCCGGCCTTTCGCATCATCGATTACAGGCCGATGAGCGCTGGTGGTTGCAATGGCAATTGTTGCAGCCTCACCGTCGCCGAGAGATGGGGGGCTGGCGGTCAACTTTTCGAAAATTGCCCATCCGGCATCGTCGAGCGACACCGGCCGCACCTTTTGCCGTGCTAGGAGACCTTCCAAAAACTGGTGCTCGCCATTGATGCGGCTCGTCTCATGCCTGAGCTCCCGGATCACAATATCGGGCACGGCAATGGCATTTGGAATTGCCGTCAGAATCTGGTCGCCAAGCGAACAGGCGTGCAAGTTTATCAGCACGCTCGTGTCTAGAACCAGAGGCGTCAGGTCATCAGCGAGGCAGCTTGAACAGATCATCCGTTTCGCTCTCCTCAAGTTCGATTTGATCGAGCAGGGCGCGCAAATCCAGACGTCGAATGTTCAACAGCTCCGCTAATTGGCCTTCCGACATAAGCTCGCGCTTCCAGGCCGTGTATGCCATCAGCCCCATGCGGTGTGACACCGGCCGATCAGCATCGTCCTTTACCGGGTCAGATTTGACGGCCGCCTCACCTATAACATCGCGCGCTTGCGCATTGGTTATCCCACCGTTGGCTTCGAACCATGCCCAGATGCCTTTCTTGATGAGGCCAAGATCCTCCAGCCTGCGCACGCAGGCTTCTCGCGAGATGTGGTACTGGTGCGCGAGTAAAATCACGTGCCTACGGGTGAGAGTGTCCGAACCGGCAGTGAGCTGCCGGAACGCCTCTTCGAAGCTCTTCCTGGGGGTCAGGAACGCTCGACCGAAAGCTTGCGCGTAGCGTTCCTCCCGTGACAGGAATTGCTCGTTCTCTTCGAGAACTTCGGGTGCCTGCCGCGTACCTATAAAATGCCCCAATTCGTGTGCTGCCGACTGGATGCGACGCTCCAAGGGGTGATTGGCATTCAGGAGAATGCATGCACCAATACTGTTGTCATAGGTGAACAGCCCAGCGACCTTGGAGCCAGGCGATAGCCGCCGCTGATAGATCCGGATGCCAAGATCCAATTCCATTAGCGTGAAGATGTCGGTGATCGGGCCGGACCCAAGACCAAGCCAATCGCGGAGGTCTTGGGCATGTTGTTCGGCTAGCTCAATAACGTCGCCGGTGTTGATGCCTCTCTCAGGTGGGTAGTTTTTACGGCGTTCTATGCCGAGAATATTTTCAAGCTCAATTTCCGCCTTCACCAGATCATTGAGGAGCTTCACGGCTTCGCCCGTGTGGTCCTCTTCAGTTTCGCGCAGTCGGCGGAAGCGGGGCACAAGATCGGTATGCACCGCCTCGCGTCTTAGCAGTGCGTTGACCGATACGCCGTAATGGTTCGCCAGCGCCTGAATCTCTTGAATGCGAACCCGGCGATCACCCTTCTCGATTGAAACGAGAGTGGGCCGAGACATGCCAATAACCTTGGCAGCTTCATCCTGACGAATCTTCGCGTTTTCGCGAGCGAGGCGAAGGCGGCGACCGATTTCCTGTGCGGTCAGATCGTTTAGATCAGCCATGGCGACCTCCCTTAGTCCATAGTTTCAGAAAGCTCTTCTCTCCCTGCGCTGCAGCGAATGCCGCCCATTCTTCCGAATGGCGGCGAAGCATGTCCCGGAGATGCGTTTGAATATCGCACATCGATGTGCCGAGGGCTTCGGCCAACTCGAACACATAAGGCCTGAGTACTGCCTCTGGTTCGGCCGCAAAATCGGCAAGCTGCTGCAAATGCCGCGCGCCCATATATCCGTAATCGCACAGGGTCGCCGTTGTCTTGAAGCTGTTCTGCTTCGGCAGGGCGTCGGCAAACCGCTCGGCCTTCAGGTTAGTGACGGTATAGGCTTCTGGTGGTTCCTCTATGCCTGCGGCGTGCAAGCTCATCCGACGAAGCTGGCAGGCGGCGCAGACGCCACACTGGAGTAGCTTGCCGCCTACGCGCACGTTTGCCCTCTGTTGCCAGCACGAGCGGGTGTTTATGATCTGCGAGGCCTTCACGTCCGGCTTTGCAAGAAATTCCGCAATGGTGTGGCCTTTGGTGTACCAAAGGCGCGGCTGCTCATAGGTGATACCGATCCCCAGCAAGGCTTGGATGAACTGTTCCATCCGCCGGAAGAACGTCGGGTGGTTCCGGTAATCCGGATAGATGTTCCGCAGCGGCAACAGCACGGGACCAAGAGCGCCTTGTCCGCTCTCCGGTACGATAATCCGGCTGACCTTTGACAGATGCGCGGCAATAGCGGTGATCGCCGCGAACTTGAAGCCGCGCGAGCGGACGCTGTCCTCCGCGCTCGGCTTCACGCTTACATCGAACGGCAGCCGGTCAAATGGACGCTCATCCTTGCGGCGGCGCTGCTTGTGTTTGGACACGCGCACGCAAACCGCCACGTCGTTTTCGTTGTGCAGCCCAGAGACGCACAACGAGTCCAGCCCTTCGCTGTAAGCGATAGCGAACTCTTTATGCTGTTTAGGGAAGAGTGGGCGTTGCCGAGGCTTGTCGGTTACGCCACTTTCATTTTGCACGAAGCTAAACTGCCATTCGTCTCCGGTCAGGTGACGTAAGGTGTCGCGGAGATTTTGCTGCACATTGGCGTCTAGCCAGATGGGCAGCTCCAGCACCGGGATGGTCACATGGATATGTCGCGCCCATTGGCGGCTTGCACGTGCCCAACGCCTATCGGCATACTCCACCGCTGCACACACAATTAGCAGGTCGTGGTGAATGTCCTTCCAGCCCTCATAGGAGTAGCTGTCAAAGATTTCCTGATCGCATTTAATCTCCGATCCAATGGTCGCATAGATATCGTTGCTTCGACACCGACGGGGCAATTGCGTTCCTTCCTCAAGCACATGGAGATTGCGTTCGGAAACCTTCGGAAAATCACTCATCATCTTCACAGTCTGGGCCCTTCATCTAGACCTTCTTTTTTCTTTACGTCCTTTTTGAACGCGTCCTTGTTGCCATTTTTGAGGGCTTTCATAATTCTCGGGCGGTCGATGCCTTGCAGGGCCTGATTGCTGCCTTCAACAAACCGATCAAGTTGGTCCTTTCGCATTTCGCGGCTGTCATATGCCTCCAGGCAGGCTTCATGGGTGCGAGTGCGAAACTCCCCGATACTGGTTTCGAGCGCCGCTTCCAGCCCGTTGTTGATCGCGACTTGGAACTTCTCGCCTTCATGCAGCCGTAGACCGACCTCTCGTTGCAGGTGGTCCGCGAACTCCGACTTCGGATGGGCATCGAAAACGCTTTTGACGGAGGCGCTTGGGTCGAGATCGAGTTGGCCATCCTGTCCGTAGTCTTGAAGGGCGCGGAGCAGCGCCTGATTCTCAAGGAGGATGCCATTCAAGATCGCATCGTTGGCGTAGGCGCACCGCGTTTCCTGATCGACGGCATCATTCTGAACAGCCTCAGCAAACCGTTTTGAGCGGCTATCGAGCTTCAGATTTCTGAATGGACCATCAGTCATTGCAACCTCCTATGTTGGTAGGATAGTTGTCAAAACTGACAATGTCAATATAGTAGTAAATATAACTGACATTTCACTGGGCTTAGGATCCTATCGACTAGCACGTGTCACATGTTTTCTCGGGCTTTGCCGCACCCTGCGGAACGGGTTTTCGTGAACCAAGCCCGCTGAAGCGATTTTGGCCATCCGGCTTTAATCCCTTGCGCATCTTTGGACAGCTCTGACGGGCTGCGTTTTTTCTTTCCTTTTTTTGGGCCTGCGACCCCAGGAGCCGTCAAGGCCAAGCCCTTCGCTTGAGGTTTCGGGCGCGTCCGGTGGCATCCCCGTCCTTCCTACGACAGCTTTCAGTAAATGTGCACATTCACGGCGTATTAGTATCAAGTAGTTCTCGCCTTTACGGCCGGGCGCACCATCGCTTTAACTTGAGAATCGGCGTTCTCACTGCGGTCGTTGTCGATACAAAACCCCGCACCTCATGGAATTGATTTTTCGTATCCCATCCTAACCCGATACCGCACCATGGCGCCTCATGAACGACGCGAGGAAGACATCGATGCGCATCGCCCACTTGCTGATTGTAGGACTGCTGAGCACGGCCTTACCGATGCAGTCAGCGATTGCGGACGCAGATGCTGAGCGTGAAGCGCTGGCACGGATCGCCCATGAACTCGACACACTCGAAACGCTGATCCGCAAGGCGGAGTCGCAGGCCGAGCCGGACGCGCGTATTCGCTTCCGCTATGACTGGCTGCGCCAGGATCTGTCGAGAATGCAGCAGGGCATCCAGGACCACATCGATGCGCCACGGACGGAGCCTCGGACCTTCCCGCCGTTGCGCGGTGACTATAGGCGGTGATGGAGAGCTATGACACCCGCACAAGACGCGGCATTCCAGGCCGGCTCCGGAGTCACCTCTTCGACCCTACTCACGGCCATCGCCTCTGTGGTGATTGTGCTTGCCTTCGTGTGGGTGATTTGGGTGACGCTGGGTACCTTCCGCGCGTGGCAGGACGGGCAGGTCGGCCTATTCGACGTGATGTGGAGCGCATTGCGCGCAAGCATCGTGCTCATGGTGTTGGGTTTTTATCTGCGGTGATGGCGATGACTCGCGCCATTGCAGCAAAGGTTCGGGGAATGCCCCGGTTTTCATCAAAGGGGGAAACCCCATTACCTCGGAGAAAAGCAATCATGCTGAAGACGATTAAAAAGGGCGCAGCCGCAATCGGGCTGCTGACGATATCCGCGTGGCAGTCGGTGTGGGCGGCTCTGCCGACACCGGTACCGCCCAGTACGGCGCCGGCGGCGGGTGACTGGGTCGGGCTCATTCAGGGCTACATCAAGGACGGCGGTCTGGTGCTTGGTCTTGCCATCGCGGTACTCGGGTTCCTGTGGATCGCCTATCTCGGCTTCGCGAAGTTCAACGAGGCGCGGCAAGGCAAGGCCGAGTGGGCCGAGGTTGGCGTGCTGGGTATCGTCGGTGCCGTGGTGCTGATCTTCGCCAGCTACCTGCTCACCGAAGCCGCCGGCGTTATCTAAAAAGCCCATGTCCAATCGCGACGACATTCTCGCCAACCGGCTCAATGCCGAGCCGGCGATCTTCAAGGGCTGCTCGTCGTCCGAGTTGGGCGTCATCGTGGGTGTGGCCGCGCTCATCTGGTTGCCTGTCTCCCTCCTCCTGGCAGGGCTGATGGGCGCGGTCACGATGGGGTTCGGCATCGCCGGGGTGGGCGTGGTCGCCACCGTGATCGTGATGGCTACCTTGTTCCAGCGGCTCAAGCGCGGTCGGCCCGACGGTTACTACCAGCAACAAATCGCCATTCATCTGGACGACCGCGGCTTGCGTCGGTCGCCGTTCATTCGGCGCAGCGGCGCCTGGGATATCGGGAGGAGTCGAAGTGCGACGTTACCGCTACGAGATCGATAACGTGCGCGCCCATCTGCGTTCGCTGTGGGTGATCATCGGGGTGCAGGTGGTCGTCATCCTGGCGTTGTGGTTCGGCTGGAGCCAGTCTCCCCAGCGCCTGATCGTGCATATTCCGCCGGACCTGCGCTCCGGTGCGACATTGGCGGTTGACGAAGTACCGCCGGCCAACGTGTATTCCTTCGCCTTCTACATCTTTCAACAACTCAATCGCTGGTCCGAGGACGGCGCGCGGGACTATGGCAAAGCGATCTTCCGCATCGCGTCCTATGTGACCCCACGGTATCGGGCCGACCTGATCGCGGACATGCAGTTGAAGGGCAAACAGGGCGAGTTGGCCTACCGCGTGCGCGGTGTTCAAGAGGTGCCGGGCCATGGCTATCAAGAACGCCGAGTCGATGTGCTGGCCCCGGGTGTCTGGGTCGTGTGGCTGGATCTCGATCTCTACGAGTCGGTAAAAGGCATGACAGTGAAGAAGACGACCATCCGTTATCCGCTGCGCGTCGTGCGGCTCGCCGTCGATCCGGAGGCGAATCCCTGGGGATTGGCGCTGGACGGTTTCGCGGCGGAGGGCCCGCGGCGTCTGGCGGAATCCGAAATCAACGACGAGGCCGGGCAGGGCGGCTGATGGGGATCAACGCATGAATTCAATCTACCATTTCAAACGCGGCGTCATGATCTGGCTGGGAATCGCTCTGCTGTTAATGCAGTCGGTGGTCCATGCCGAGTCGGACATTACCGAGCGCATCGAGTGGAACAAGACACCCATCCAGCTTGATCTCAAAGTCGGCCACGAACGCCTGGTGCATTTGCCCGGTGCGGTCAAAGTGGGTGTGCCGGCATCCTTGCGGCCAGTGCTGCGTACGCAAAGCGTCAACGGAACCGTTTACTTTCTCGCTAATGGACCGTTCGACGCCACCCGTGTCATGGCGCAGAGCATCGACGGTGGCCAGATGGTTCTCTTCGACGTGTCGGCGTCCAAAGAGGGCGGCCAAACGCATCCCGTGCAGGTGTACGTGAAGACGAACGGTGAGCGTCACGCCGAGACCATGGATTCCTCCATTGCGAGTCACGACGCAACGGTGCAATACAGCTATGTCGGCCTGACCCGGTTCGCGGCTCAGCAGCTCTATGCACCTGCGCGCCTCGTCCAGGATCGGCCGGGCATCGTCCGTATACCGGTGAAGCATGAGCCCGTCAGCTTGCTGTACGGGGGCGCGATCGATGCAACACCGTTGGTGGCCTGGCGGGCCGGGGCGCTCTATGTCACGGCCGTCAAATTGACGAACCGTACCGATCAGCCGCAGACACTGGATCCGCGCAACCTGCGTGGTACCTGGCTGACCGCGACCTTTCAGCATAACCGCCTGCTGGCGGCCGGCAACGAAGCGGATACCACGGCGGTGTACCTGATTTCGGCACGGCCGTTCGAGGCCGCAAGGTAAGCCCATGGCCATCGCAACCAGCAACCGATTGTTGCCCCTCATCGCCGGCGTCGTGGTGCTCATGCTGGTGTTCGTCACCCTCAAGTCGTGCTCGAACGGCACGGATGACCAGGTTGTGATGGACGCCGTGCCGCAGGCGCCGGTGCCGGACGCGGACACGCCCGCCGACACCATCAAGACCCTGACCGCGAACGTCGCGGCGATGACAGCCGAGGTCAAAGCCCTGCGGCAGGACAACGCGACACTGCGCAACGAGAACCAGCGGCTGCTGAGCAGTCGCGCGCAGATCGAGGAGAACGTGGCCACGCGCGTCAAACGCGAACTCTTGTCGCGCGAGAACGACAAGGCCGCGCAGGATCGATTGGATGCCAGTGTGCTGTCGTCGCTGACGGCGCGGGTGGATTCTCTGTCGCAATCGCTCTCGCAAGGGAAGTCGCCTAAGAGTACCGGCGATATCCCTGTCGGTTTAGGATTCGACGGTAGCGGGACAGGGGTGCCGCCCGCCGGCCTGGTCTGGATCGAACCGCTGGATGCCATCGAGGGCGACACAAACGTCGCGAAAGGGAGCGGCCTGTTGCACCAGGTGCGTCAGTCAACGGATGGGGCGCTGAGTACCGCCCGCGAGCAGACTGGCAATATCGCCCTTGAGTTGGAGACGGTGCATCCGGTCTACACCGTCCCGCGCAACGCCACGCTCATCGGCTCGACGGCCATGACGGCCCTGGTCGGTCGGGTACCGATACAGGGTCAGGTGCGTGACCCCATGCCGTTCAAGGTGATCACTGGGGCCGACAATCTCGCCGCCAACGGTCTCAGCGTGCCCGGTGTTCAAGGCATGGTGTGGAGCGGTACCGCCATCGGTGACTGGAGCCTGTCCTGCGTGACCGGCCGGCTCGATTCGGTCACCTTCGTCTTCGACGACGGCACCATCCGCACGATCTCCGGTGATGACCGCGGCGGTCAGTCCGGCGGCGACAAGCGGCCCCTGGGCTGGATCTCGGATCAACAGGGTATCCCCTGCATCAGCGGGGAACGCAAGACCAACGCCCCAGCGTTTCTCACCCAGCGCATCGGTGTGATGGCCATCCAGGCGGCGGCGGATGCGGCGGCCGCGGCCGAGACGACCACGGTGGTCAGTGACAGCGGCGCGGCGAGCAACAATCTCACCGGCGATGCCGGCACCTACGTGCTCGGCAAGACCATCGCCGGCGGCAGCGACGAGGTCGCCAAGTGGCTCATGGAGCGTCAGTCGCAGAGCTTCGACGCGGTGTTCGTGCCGGCCGGTGCTCGCCTCGCCATCCACGTCGACGTGGAACTCCCCATCGACCTCGATCTCAAAGGCAGGAAACTCGATCATGCGAAAGCCATCAATCCTTATCAGCACGCTCAGCTTGATTAGTCTCGTGCTGGGCGGCTGTGCCAGCACCAAGGACGCGGTGCTGCCCCAGGACGGTCCGCCTATGAAGACGATCTACGAGCAACACATTCGTGAGATGGGTGCGCGCGATCCCTTGGCGGTGCGCGAGGCGCTGAGCAATCGCCCCATCGTCGACGGCGACGGTTCGCTGCATGGCTACACCCGCGAGGCCCACAATGAGATCGACACCACCTTTCCCCGGCTGCCGAATCCGAGTCTGGGGATGTATGTGTTTCCGCACCTGGCCGGCGACGAGCAGGTGCCGGTGCCCGGCTACGTGACGACGTTTCCGATGTATGAGCGGGTCGAGTACGCACTGCCCGGCGAAGTGCCGACCAACCTGCAGCGGAAATGAACATGGCGAAGTCTAAAGCGAACAATTCAGCGAAGAAGGCACACGATCCGACGGAAGCGCCTCTGACCACGGCGGCGGTCAAGCGCTTGTACGATCGCCCGCCGTCTTTCACTGATCTGCTGCCCTGGGTCGAGTACGATCCGGACAGCCGCACCTTCCTGTTGGAAGACGGTGTCAGTGTGGGCGTCTTGTTCGAGATCACTCCGGCCGGCACCGAGGCCCGCACCCCGGAGTTCATGAAGCAATTGCGTGACGCCATCCAGACCGCACTCACTGATGCCATCCCCGAAGAAGACGACGCGCCGTGGATTTTGCAGGTATACGTGCAGGACGAGCCCAGCCTGAAAGCGTTCCAGCAGGAAGTCGCCGCCTATGCGCAGCCGAGCGCCAAAGACAGCACGTTTACCCGGCACTACCAGGACATATTCGCGCAGCACTTGGCGCGGATCACCCGTCCCGGGGGACTGTTCGAGGACACTGCGGTGACCGGAACCCATTGGCGGGGACAGGTACGCCGTGTGCGCGCGACGCTCTATCGGCGTTTGAAGGTCAAAGGCAAGATGCCGACGGCGGTCGAAGTGGAAGAAGCGATGAACGACGTGGCGACCAAGTGGGTCGCCTCACTGGCCTCAGCCGGCATTCACGCGCGGCGCGGCACCGGCAAGGATCTCTACGAATGGCTGTTGAAGTGGTTCAATCCGAAACCGGCGATCGCCGATGGCGATCCCGATAAGCTCTTGGAAATCGCCCCGTATCCCGGCGACGCGGACCTGCCGTTCGGCTACGACTTGGCCGAGCGGCTAACGCTGACCATGCCGCGCTCGGACAATGAAACCGCCACCTGGTGGTTCGATGGTCTGCCACATACCGTGGTTACGATCCAGGGATTGCGGCGGGCGCCGGAAGTGGGCCACATGACAGCCGAGCGACAAGCCGGCGACCACGTCTTCTCACTGTTCGATCGCCTGCCCGAGCACACCGTGATGGTGCTCACCCTGACGCTCAAGCCGCAGGATTTCACCCGCAATCACATCGCCCAGGTCAAGCGGGCCGCGGTGGGCGACTCCGCCGAAGCGGCGTTGACACGCGAGGACGCCGAACTCGTGGAGCGGGAGATGGCGCAGGGCAACAAGCTCTACCCGGTGAGCATCGCCTTCTACGTGCGCGGCGATAATCCGAAGGCGCTGCGCGCCAACGTCAATCAACTGAACGCGTTGCTGCTGCCCAACGGTCTGCAGCCGATCCTGCACGAAGCGGATCTCCTCGCGCTGGACAGCTACATTCGCAACCTGCCCATGGCCTATGACGTGTCGCTGGACAAGTCCAGTCGCCGCTCACGCCTGGTCTTCTCCAGTCACACCGCGAATTTGCTGCCTCTGTACGGCCGCTCGAAGGGAACCGGTCACCCGGGGCTGGTGTTCTTCAACCGCGGCGCCGAACCCCTGGCCTTCGATCCACTGCATCGGGAAGATCGCAAAAAGAACGCCCACATGCTGATCCTCGGGCCCACCGGCGCGGGCAAGTCGGCGCTGCTGGTCTATCTACTGCAACAGATGGCCGCAGTGTATCGCCCGCGCATCTTCATCATCGAGGCCGGCGGATCGTTCTCGTTGTTGGGTCAGCACTTCCAGGCGCACGACGTCTCCGTCAACCAGGTCACCCTGAACCCGAACGTGGACGTGAGTCTGCCGCCGTTCGCGGATGCGATACGCGTATTGGACAAGGAACACCGTGTTCGTCTCGGCAAAGAACCAGATGACCTTATCGACGACGATGACGACGACGGGTATGACGAAGGGGACGAGGGCGGCGGGCGAGACATTCTTGGCGAGATGGAAATCGCTGCCCGCATCATGATCACCGGCGGTGACGAGCGCGAGGACGCGCGCATGAGCCGGGCCGATCGACTGCTCATTCGCAATGCCATCTTCCTGGCCGCCAAGACCGTGAAGGAGAATGAGCGAGACCAGGTCATTACGGAAGACGTGGTCAGCGCCTTGCACGCCATCGGTCGCGATCAAGACCTGCCTGAACACAGGCGCAACCGCGCGATCGAGATGGGCGACGGCATGGCGCTGTTCTGCTCCGGCCTTGCCGGCCACTTCTTCAACCGGCCCGGCACCCGTTGGCCAGAGGCCGATGTCACCATCCTGGAAATGGGCATCCTGGCGCGGGAAGGTTACGAGGATCAGCTCACCGTGGCCTACATCTCCATGATGAGCCACATCAACGATCTGGTGGAGCGCCACCAGCACGACGCCCGACCCACCCTGGTGGTGACCGACGAGGGTCACATCATTACCACCAATCCCTTGCTGGCCCGCTACGTGGTCAAGATCACCAAGATGTGGCGCAAGCTCGGCGCCTGGTTCTGGATCGCCACCCAAAACCTCGAGGACTTCCCCGACGCCAGCCGCAAGATGCTGAACATGATGGAGTGGTGGCTGTGCCTGGTCATGCCCAAGGAAGAAGTCGAGCAGATCGCACGCTTCAAGGATCTGACGGATGTGCAACGCAGCCTGCTGCTGTCGGCCCGCAAGGAACCCGGCAAGTATGTCGAAGGCGTGGTGCTCTCCGACAACCTCGAAGCCCTGTTCCGTAACGTACCGCCGCCGTTATCCCTGGCACTCGCCATGACCGAGAAACACGAGAAGGCGGAGCGCGCCGCGATCATGCGCGAACGGAACTGCAGCGAGATCGAGGCGGTTTATGCTATTGCTGAGCGGATTGCTGAGAATGGCCGTTGCTGACAAGATCCTTTCACGTTTTTTGCTCGAAATAATCTGGCATCCATCGTCAGCCCATCAGTACTGCGGCAAGCAACACAGCTGCTTCGGTGATTTCCACCAGCGCCCCGGCGGTGTCCCCGGTGGTGCCGCCGAGGCGTTGCAGCATGAGTCGACGCAGCATCAGGAATACACCTGCCATGGCCAGCAGCAACCCGATCGCGGCTGCACCGATGATGAGCGGCACCGCCGCCAGGGTAAATATTACTATTATGATGCAGGCGCGGCGGGGCAGGTGGTTGGCGAGCAGGCTGCCCAGGCCGTGCGGCCGTACGTAAGGCGTGGTGAGGAACAGCAACACCAGTGCGGTACGACCGAGCACAGGTGTCACGATGAGGATTTCCCAGTCTCCGTTCGGCACGAGGTACGCTAATGCGGCGAACTTGAGCAGCAGCGCCAGTACCAGGGTGACTACGCCCGCCGGGCCGCAATAGGGATCTTTCATGATCGCCAGTGTCCGCTCGCGATCACCGAGGCCGCCGAGCCAGGCATCGGCGCTGTCGGCGAGGCCGTCGAGATGCAGTGCTCCGGTCATGGCGACCCAGACGGCGAGCAACAGCGCAGCGGTCTCCAGTGCGGGTGCGTCACTGAGTATCCAAGCCAGCCCGGCGAGCAGTGCGCCGATGGCCAGGCCGACCAGCGGGTAGTAGAGCAACGAGTGTCCGGTCGTCCTGGCATCCGGCGGGTCCGCGATTCGCATGGGCAATGCGGTGAGAAACTGCAAGGCGATGAACAATGAGCGCGGTATACACATGCTACACGCGCCTGACCGCATCGGGGGTCGATAGTGCCGTGCCATCGTCATCGACGCGCACGCCATACAATCCTCCGTGATCGACCTCGAACGTCTGCAGCTGTGCCAGAGGCTGCTTCAGCACGTGGCATAGCAGGGCTCGGATCACGCCGCCGTGGGTGACGACCAGTACCCGCTGCCCGGCGTGACCGATGACGATGTCGTTCCAGGCGTCGAGCACGCGCGCCTGAAATCGTGCGAGTGGTTCACCGCAGGGCGGTGGGTACTTATCCGGGGCATTCCAGAAGCGGGTGAGGGCATCGGCATCTATCGCCATGAGTTCGGCGGCGGTGCAGCCTTCCCAGATGCCGAAGTACATCTCCTTCAAGCGTGCGTCAAAGGTCAGCGGCAGGGAATGTCGATCGGCAAAGGCGTTGGCGAACGCGGCGCAGCGTGTCAGCGGCGAGCTGATCACCCGGTCCCAGTGCTTGCCATCGGTGGCGGCGTGCATCTGTTGCAGCCCGATAGCCGTGAGAGCGTCGTCCGTGTGACCCCGGAAACGGCTGCCGCCCTCGACCTCGCCATGGCGCAGCAGCCCGACGCGCAGGGATGCGCGAGTGTCGCGGGAGGTACGACGCCGGGAGTGACCGATCAGCATTGCGAACGCTTTTCCGATACGCCCGCTGCGGCGAACGTCGCCATCTCATTGTGCAGCGCACAGGCCATACGTAGCAGCGGCACGGTGACGGCGGCGCCGCTGCCTTCGCCCAGGCGCATCCCGAGATCGAGCAGCGGCCGGGCGTCTAGGGCCTCTAGCACAAGACGATGTCCCGGTTCGGCGGAGGCATGCGAGAACAGCAACCACTGTCCGGCGCCGGGGCACAGCCGCGCGGCGGCGAGCGCCGCCACCGAACTGATGAAGCCGTCCACCAGCACCGGCAGGCCGATGTGGGCGCAGGCGATATAGCCGCCGGTCAGGGCGGCGATCTCGAAACCGCCCAGACGCCGCAGCGCCTCCAGTGGCGTGCCGTGGTGCGTGCTGTGACAGGCCAGCGCGCGGCGGATAACTTCGGTCTTGCGCGCTACCCCGTGGGCATCCAGGCCGGTGCCCGGGCCAGCGAGGCGTTCCGGCGGCGCATCGAGCAGGGCGCAGGCCAGGGCAGAGGCGGCGGTGGTGTTGCCGATGCCCATCTCGCCGCCGATGAAGAGTTGCGCGCCATTCAACCGCGCCCGTTCAGCGGCATGACGGCCGACGCCGAGCGCACGCGCGAGTTGGTAAACGTCCATCGCGGGTTCAAGCGTAAGGTTGGCGGTGCCTGGACCGAGGCGGCAGTCCTTCACGCCGTTGAGCGGACCGGTGTCGAAGGCCGTGCCCAGATTGATCACCTCGAGCTCGGCACCGAGGGTGCGCGCCGCCACGCAGATCGCCGCGCCGCCGCGCGCGAAGTTCTTCACCATCTCCGCGGTCACTGCCTGGGGAAAGGCCGACACCCCTTCGGCCGCCACGCCGTGGTCGCCCGCGAACACCGTGATGTGCACCTTATCCACGCCCGGTTGTTCCGTGCCTTGCAGGGCGGCGAGCCGAATGGCGATCGTTTCCAGCCAGCCTAGCGCGCCGGGCGGCTTGGTGAGTTGCGACTGCCGCGCTTCGGCGGCCTGGCGCGCGCCGGCATCGGGCAGCGCCGCCGGGATGCTCAGCCATTCAATGGTTGCGCCTTCATTCATACCGGCATTCATACGGATTCTCCTTTCAAGATATGGGGCAGGCCCGCCACGGTCAGGATCACGCGCTCGCAAATTTGCGCCAGATCCTGATGTAGCCGGCCGGCTTCGTCACAGTAGCGGCGGGTCAGTTCGCCCAATGGCATCACGCCCATGTTGGTTTCATTGCTGACCAGGATGATGTGACCGGGCAAGCCCGGCAGCGCATCGAGCAGTGCCGCGCGCTTGCGCTCCAACGAGGACGGGTTCTCCGCAGTGAGCAGGTTGGTGAGCCACAGCGTCAGGCAGTCGACCAGGATGCAGTGGTCGGCGGTCGCGTGTTCCCGTAATGCCGTCGCCAGCCGGACCGGCTCCTCGATCAGATGCCAGTCATCCGGGCGGCGCGCGCGGTGCGCCGCGATGCGCGCGCGCATCTCGTCGTCACCGGCCGACGCGGTGGCGATGTAGGTGACGGGCAGACCGCTTTCGACGGCAAGGCGTTCAGCCAGGCGGCTCTTGCCGGAGCGCACGCCGCCGAGGATCAGTGTTTTCATGCCGGCGCCCCTACCGCTTCGAGTCCAAGCAACCGTGTGAGCCTGTGTATGTCGAGGTGAGCGGCCACGGCATCGGCTAGGCGCTCGATGGACGCTTCACGCAGTGCGTGGTAATCGATGGTTTGCGCGTCGTTCAAACCGGACCACGCGAGCAGCGCAGTGCTGGCCGATGGTGATTCGAACAGGCCGTGCAGATAGGTGCCGAGGATCTGTCCGTCCTCGGAAAGTGCGCCGTCGCTGCGATGCGCCAGGTGCACGGCGGGACATGCAAGCGCGGGACCCGTCGTCGCACCGGCGTGTATTTCATAACCGGTGACCGGCGCGTGCGCGAGCGCGAGCGTGCCGCGCACATTGCGCAATTGCTTTTCGCGTTCCAGCATCGTCTCAACATCGAGCAGCCCAAGACCGTCGCCGCTGCCGGCTTCGCCTTCGAGACCGTAAGGATCGTGGATGCGCTTGCCGAGCATCTGAAAGCCGCCGCAGATGCCGATGACCTTGCCGCCGTAACGCAGGTGCCGGAGGATCGCCGTCTCCCAGCCGTGTTTGCGCAGCCAGGCGAGATCGGAACGCACACTCTTCGAGCCGGGCAGGATGATCAGATCGGCAGGTGGAACGACTTCATCTGGACCGATAAAGCGCAGATCCACCTGCGGGTGCAGGCGCAGTGGATCGAAGTCGGTGTGGTTGCTGATGCGCGGCGTGGCGGGAACGACGACGCGCAGACGCTGTGTCTCCGTCTCAGCGGCGCGGGGCTGACCCGGCAGCGCGTCCTCCGCTTCCAGATGCAAGCCATGCAGATAAGGCAATACGCCCAGCACCGGCTTGCCGGTGTGCTGTTCCAGCCAATCGAGGCCCGGCTGCAGTAGGGCGATATCCCCGCGAAAGCGATTGATGACGAATCCGACGACGCGGTGTCGCTCGGATTCGCTCAACAACGCCAGCGTGCCGACCAGGTGAGCGAAGACCCCGCCACGGTCGATGTCCGCGACGAGGATTACCGGGCAGTCGACGCTTTCGGCGAAGCCCATGTTGGCGATGTCGTTGTGGCGCAGATTGATCTCGGCCGGCGAGCCGGCGCCTTCGACGATCACCGCATCGTAGCGCACGGCGAGCCGCTGGTAGGATTCCAGCACCGCCGCGTGGGCGACGCGCTTGTAGTCGTGGTAATCGCGCGCGTTCATGTTGGCGACGGCGCGGCCGTGGATGATGACCTGCGCGCCGGTGTCGGTATTGGGCTTGAGCAACACCGGGTTCATGTCGGTGTGCGGTTCCAGACCGCAGGCTTGCGCCTGTACCGCCTGGGCGCGGCCGATCTCGCCGCCGTCGGTGGTCACCGCGCTGTTCAGGGCCATGTTCTGCGGCTTGAACGGCGCGACGCGCACGCCCTGACGCGCCAGCCAGCGGCACAGGGCCGTGACCAGCAGACTCTTGCCGGCGTCCGAGGTGGTGCCCTGTACCATCAGCGTGGGCATACTCATAAAACGGCCTCGGTGGGATGCTGCACAGTCACGCCGGACAGCGCCGCCACCAGCCTGGTCCAATCCGCTTCATTTCCGGGCAGGCCGAAGCGCAGGCTGGAGGATTCGATAAACAGGCGAGTCAGGATGCCCTGGCGCGCCAATGCCTCATGCAGGTGTTGTGCGTCCGGCGTGCGCAGCCATTGGAACAAGGCGCAACCGCCATCGGGATTGAGCCCATGTCGTGCGAGCAGGGCCTGCAGTCGTGCGCCGTCAGTGCCAAGGCGTTGCCACGCAGCGTCTTGCCAGATGCTATCCGTGAGCGCGGCGCTGGCGATCCAGCGTGCGGGTGCGCTGACACTCCACGGACCGAGTATGCCGTGCAGTTGCGCGAGCAGTGCCGGGTGCGCGCAGACAAAACCTACTCGAGCGCCGGCCAGACCGAAGAACTTGCCCAGCGAACGCAACACGATCAGGCCCGGACGCGCACTGTAGTGACACAGGCTGTGTTCGGGCGTGACGTCCATGAAGGCCTCGTCCACTACCAGCCAGCCGCCGCGCACGGCGAGTTGTGCGTGCCAAAGGAGCAGTTGCCCGACGGGAAAGCGCACGCCGGTGGGGTTGTTGGGGTGGATCAGCAGCAGCACGTCGGAACCCTGCACGACTTCGTCCAGGCGTTCCGCCGCGACGGCGGTCACCTCGTGGCCCGCGCGTCGCCAGGCGCAAGCATGTTCGGCATAACCGGGATCGAGCACGGCGACGCGCGAACGCGGGCGCAAGCGCGGCAGGGTCTGGATCGCCGCCTGCGAACCGGCCACCGGCAACAGGTGTTCGGTCCCGTAATAGCTTCGCGCGGCCTGTTCCAGACCGTCCTCGTCTTCCGGTAGACGCGCCCAGCACCCTGCCGGGACCTGGGGCACCGGCCAGCCGTTGGGATTGATGCCGGTGGATAGATCGAGCCAATCCTCGAGGGGGATGCCATAGCGCGCCGCCGCCTGCCGGAGCTTTCCGCCATGCTCAAGCATGCGTCAATCCCCCGGCGATCATCAGCGTGCCCAGCCACAGCCAGACACCCTGTCGCACCAACCGGAGCGCGCGTTCGATGTCGGCAACGTCCGGGGCTCTGCCGACACCTAGAACAGGCCGCTGATGCCAGTCGCCCTGATAGCGGGCAGGTCCACCGAGGATCACGCCCAACGCCCCGGCACCGGCTGCCATCACCGGGCCGGCATTGGGGCTGTCCCAGGCGCTCGCCTGGGTCCGCCAGCAGGCCAGGGCCTGTCGTGTCTGGCCAAGCAGGGCATAGGTCAGGGCCGTGAGCCGCGCCGGAATGAAATTGAGGAGATCGTCGAGACGCGCGGCCGCCCAGCCGAAATGGCGATAGCGTTCATTGCGATAGCCCCACATGGCATCGAGGGTATTGGCGAGGCGATAGAACAAGGCCCCCGCGCCGCCCGCGACGGCAAACCAGAACAGCGCGCCGAACACGCCGTCGTTGCCGTTCTCCAGCACCGACTCGGTCGCGGCGGCGGGGATGTCCAGCGCCGCTGAGTCGCGGCTCACCATGAACCCGGCGAGGCGGCGCGCCTCATCCTCGTTTTGGCTTTGCAGCGCCCGTGCGACCGGCCGGGCGTGGTCGTGCAGGCTTCTGTGGCCAATGGCGAAATAGAGCATCAGCAGACTGAATACACTACCGGCATAGGGCAGCGCGGTCAGCGCCGCGGCGGCGGCCGTGAAAGGCAGGAGCAATGCCAGCACGCCCAGCACGCCTCGCATCCGGCGGGCGCGCGGTGATGTGCCGTTGCCGCCATGGAGTCTGCGTTCGAGTCGCTCGGCCAGCTTGCCGAAGCCGACCAGCGGGTGCCATCGACGGGGTTCACCCAGCAACCCGTCCAGCAGCACGGCGGCCAGGGCCAGTAAAGCGGTCGTCAACATTGAGTGGCCGCCCATTGCCGCACGATGGCGTGGATCTGTCGCACGCCGTCGGTCAGCGCCGCCGGTCCCGGCTGGAGAATGTCGCAGGATTTGATCTCGTGAATGGTTCCGTCGCGTACCGCGGGGATGGCTGCCCACCCAGGCCGCGCCCGGACCTGCTCGGGACGAAAACGCTTACCGCACCAGGAGCCAATGATGATGTCCGGCGCACGCGCGATCACCTCATGGGGATCGGCGATGATGCGGCGCTTCGCGGAATGCTCCACCGACAGCTCGGCAAAGCAGTCCTCGCCACCGGCGATACTGATAAGCTCCGACACCCAGTGGATACCCGAGATGAGGGGATCGTTCCATTCCTCGAAATAGACCCGCGGGCGGCGTGGCAGGGTCGCGACGGCATGTTCGATGTCCCACAGCTCCGCCTGCAAGGTTTCGATCAAGGCGGCCGTTTTTTCAACCGCGTTCACCAGCGCGCCGAGGGTGCGGATCATGTCGAAGATGCCGCTGACCGAGCGCTGATTGAAGACATGCACGGCGACGCCCGCGCGGATCAAATCGGCCGCGATATCGGCCTGCAGATCAGAGAACCCCAGCACCAGGTCCGGCTCCAGGGCAAGGATCTTGTCGATCTTCGCGCTGGTAAACGCGGATACCTTGGGTTTTTCCTTGCGCGCCTGCGGCGGTCGCACGGTGAAGCCGGAAATGCCAACGATGCGCGCCTGCTCGCCGAGCAGATAGAGCGTCTCGGTGGTTTCCTCGGTCAGGCAGACGATGCGTTGCGGCCCCTGGCTCACGATTTTGTCTCCGGGTTGCCCCAGGTGTCGTGAAAGACGAACTCCTGCCATGGGCGTCTCTGGCGCCAATCTTCTTGCTCCAGCATCGGCACGGGGTAGTACGCCTCCACATGCCCGAGGCAGAGGATGGCCACGGGCCTGGCGCTCGCGGGCAGGGCGAGCAGGCGGGCGAGGGCGGCGGGATCGAACATCGAGACCCAGCCGAGCCCCAGATTCTCGGCGCGTGCCGCGAGCCACAGGTTCTGGATCGCGCAGGCGACCGAGGCGAGGTCCATCTCCGGCAGCGTGCGCCGGCCGAATACCGTGCCGTCGTCGGGGGCGAGCACCGCGACCAGCAATTCCGCACACTCGCGGATGCCTTCCACCTTGAGGCGCAGAAACTCCGCCGCGCGATCACCCAACGCGATGGCGGTGGCATCGCGCTCCTCCGAGACCAGGGATGCGATCCGCTTGCGCATTACCACGTCCGTTACACGAATGAAACGCCACGGTTGCATGAGCCCGACGCTCGGCGCCTGGTGCGCCGCCGCCAGCAGGCGCGCGAGCACAGCCGGGTCCACGGGATCTGAACGGAAGTGGCGCATGTCGCGGCGCTCGCGAATGGCGCGGTAGACTGCCTCGATCTCGGGTTTCGTGAACCGGCTCATTGCGGGAACAGCCGGGCTGTCGGGTGCCTCAGACTTCGACATGTTCCGGCCCCCGGTGGTAGATCAGGTCCTCGACCGGCCGGCCCCCAACCAGGTGTTCCGCGATGATGCGGTCCAGGTTCGCTTCGGTGACGTTGTAGTACCAGATGCCGTCTGGCTGCACGCACATGACCGGGCCGGACTTGCAGGTGGCGAAACAGTGGGTGCGGGTGCGTTTGACGCGCAACTCGCCGCTGTCGATGCCGGCGGCCTTGAATTTCTCGCCCAGCATCTCGAACAGCTCCTGTGATTCTCCCTCTTCGGTACAACGCGGCCCCACACAGATCAGCAAGTGGCGTTTGTAGACGCCCATTTTAGGTTTTTCCAGGGGGATGATGGTGTTCTCACTCATTGCTGACTGCCTCCAGTTCATTGCCGGCCGTGAACGTTTGCCAGGCCTGTTCAAAATAGCGCATCGCTTCCTTGTCGAAGGACGCATCGTGGCGGACCAGGGAGAGGTTGAATAACGTCTCGCCCGCCGCATCGACGAAATACACGCCGCGCAGGGTGTCGGCGCGGCGCAGGAACCAGGCCCGGTGGATACGCGAGGCGTTGATGTGCAAATGAAAGTGTTCATTCTCGATGTTGAGCCAGTCACCGCGCCGGCTGAAGGCAATGGCGTCGAGCAGCAGTTCGCTCACCGCGCCGGCCTCGCCGCGCACCACCACGCGCACGCGTCCCCAGCCGCGTGCGGCCTCCAGTAGGTCAAATTCGGCGCCGGGAGGTACCGCGGCGGCGGTAAAATCTCCGGCGCTGTCACCCGGTTCGACTTCGCCGATGGCCGAAAGGATTTCGCCTACGGGCGCGTCGAAATGCCGTGCCACGTCGCGCAGCGATGGCGCGCCGTGGTCGCGCAGGTGTTGGCGCACGCAGGCCTTCCAGCCCTCCAGGCCCATGGTCAACGAGCGTCCGGCCTTTTCGCCCGCTTTCGCGTCGCCGGTGATGCTTTGGTATTTATTGGCATAGCCGCGCGGGGTGATCATCAGGCCTTCCTGCAGGTAGCTGCTGCTGTTGCCGATCAGCACCGTGGTCAACATGCCGATCTTGCAGTCCTTCATTTCATCGAGGCGCACCATCTGGATATCTTGCGCCTCGCGGTAGGCCGATTTGACGATGGCCACCGGCGTGTCGGCTTTGCGGTATTGCAGCAGGATGCGCTGCGCCTCGACGATCTGTCGCGTGCGCCGGCCGCTCTTGGGGTTGTACAGGGCGACGACGAAATCGGCACGCGCGGCGGCCTCGATGCGGCGGGCGATGGTCGGCCACGGGGTCAATAGATCGGATAAGGAGATGGAGCAGAAATCGTGGGTGAGCGGCGCGCCCACCAGCGAGGCACAGGCGGAGAGCGCCGTGCTGCCCGGGATGACCTCGACGCTGATGTCACTGTTTGGCGTCCAGCCCGATTGCAGTAGCACCTCGTAGGTGGGACCGGCCATGCCGTAGACGCCGATGTCGCCCGATGATACCAGGGCCACGGTTTTGCCGAGCCTGGCCTGTTCGTAGGCCTCGACACAGCGGTCGATCTCTTCGGTCATGCCCTTGCGGATGACCTCCTTGCCGTCCAGCAGGTCTTGCACCAGTTTGATGTAGGTGGAATAGCCGATGACCACGTCGGCCTCGGCGATGGCCTGGCGCGCGCGCAGGCTCATGTGGGCCTCGGCGCCGGGGCCGAAACCCACCAGCAGAATTTTGCCTGTCTTAATCATTGTTCCTCCTTTTCGCGATGGAAACGGTGGCGTTCTTGCCGTCGCTTCCCTTGTATTTGTATTTCTCCAGCAGCAGGTCGCCCATGTGGGTGCCGGCGGCCAGCAGCGCCGCTGCTTCCGCTACTGCAGGCGTGCCCATGTATTTGCGTACCGTCTCCGAGGGACTGGGCACTGCCACTTGCGCGAGCGCCTCGGCGCTGAAAAAGCGCAGCGGCCAGCCGTGTTGGCTTGCCAACGCCAGGATGGCCGCCTCGTCGTGTTTCCTGTCGATGGTGGCGGCGCCGACGACGGCCTCCAATTCGATGTTCGCGGCGGCCAGCGCGTGGGTCACCGCCGCGGCCAGGGTGTCGAGCGAGGTGCCGCGGTCACAGCCGAGGCCAAGGATCACGCGTGTCATGATGGGTCCTCCGGCGGCCGGTAGACCACCAGACGCTCTTCGAGCTCCTGCCACAAGGCTTGCGGAATCTCGCGCCGCGTCACCCACAGCACGGCGCGGAATTGATCCAGCTCCACGTCCTCGAAACGCTCGAACAGCCGGATGTTGCCGGGCAAGGGCGTGGTGCGGGTCCACCAGTTCCCGGCGCCGGCCTCCTGCACAAAGGCGATGGGCTCGTCGTTCACCACGTGGGCGGAGACGCGGGTGATGTTGATCTTCGGCGCCTCCACCTGCCAGCCGAGTTCGCGGCCGAGGATGTCGACGGGAATGGTCTTGCCCACGTCGGAAGCGGTGGTGAGCACCGGCGTGGCGCCCAACAGGGCGGCCAGCTGCTCGGCGCAGGCGTTGGCGCCGCCGACGTGGCCGGACAGCACCGGGATGACGAATTGCGCGGCGTCGTCCACCACCAGCACGCCGGGGTCTTCGTCCTTGGATTTGAGATGGGGTGCGATCAGGCGCACCACCGCGCCCAGCGAGACGAAGAACACGATCTGGTCGTAACGCGAAAACAGTGTCCCGATCTGTGCGCTCAAGGCGCCGCTGTAAGCGTTCACGTCATTGGGCAGGCCCGCGATGAGGGGGGTGAACTTGTCGGCGACGACGACATCGGCCTGCGGCAGGCGCGGCGCGATGTTCGCCACTTGTTCGGCGCCGTGTTTGGTGATGGCGATCAGGGCGATACGAGGTGCTTTGGTAGTCATGCGCCGACCTCCTTGAGTTGCGGTTTCTTGCGGCAGCCGCGCAGCAGCTCGCCGCGGGGACGGTCCGGGTTGCGCACCAGCAGCAGCGACAGATAGTTCACCTTGGTGTTGCGCAGCGCGGCCACGTCGGCGACGGCGCGCTCCTCGGGCGCGCCGACTTTTTCGATGAAGCGCGCGTGTTGCAACAGGCCGCGGCGCTCCAGCAGGGCGATGATGTCATCGAGCAGCGGTTTGACCTTGAGCAACACCAGGGTATCGAACTCATTCAACAGGGTTTCGATGGTGGCGATGCCGTAGGCGGCCGGGATGATGGCAATGGCGTCGTCGGTGTCGGCCAGCGGCATGTCCAGCCGCGCCGCCGCCGCGTGATAGGCGCTGACCCCGGGGATGATCTCGACGGCAACGGTCTCGTCCAGCGCGGTCAGCGTGCGCGCCAGGTGACTGAAGGTGGAATAGGTGGAGGCATCACCTTCTACCAGAAAACAGACATCGTGCCCGGCCGTCAGCAGGCGCAAGACCGACTGCGCCGCCGCAAGCCAGTATTTGGCGAGGATCGCCGTGTCGTGGGTCATGGGGAACTGTAACGCCGTGGCGGTCTCTGGTACGACCAGGCTGGCACGCCGCGCGATGTCCAGGGCGTAGCTGTCACCCCCCTTCTTGCGCACCGGATAGGTCCACAGGGCATTGCCGTGCAGCAGCTCCCAGGCGCGGCGCGTGATCAGTCCCGGATCGCCGGGACCGAGGGAGACCCCGTAGAGGGTGCCTTTTGTAAACAGGTTCTTGTCAGTCATGGTGCTCTCCTCGCGTTGCGCACACCACCCAAACCGGGTTCTCGGCGGCCAGGCGGTGCATGTCGAGTATGGGGCGGCTGCGCGAAGCCTGAAGCTGGGTGATGTCCCATTGCGCGCCGAGTGTTTTCAGCACCGCCGTGGCGGCGGCGACGTTCTCGAAGGTGACGAAATTCATCACTAGCCAGCCTTGCGGTTTCATGCGTGTCAGGCTGAGCCGTATGAGTTCATCAAGCTCGCCACCGGAGCCGCCGATGAAGACGGCGTCGGGGTCGGGACAGCGCTCCAGGCCTTGGGGGGCCTTGTCATGGATCAGCGCGTAGTTGTGCAAGCCGTGGTCGCGGCAATTGGCGGCGGCGATGGCGACGTCGTCGGCATTTTTCTCGATGGCGTAGACATAGCCGTCCGGGCACAGTCGAGCCGCCTCCAGGCCGACCGCACCCGAGCCGGCGCCAATGTCCCAGACGATGCTGTCGGCGCGCAGTTGCAGGCGTGCCAGCGATACCGCACGCACCTCGCGTTTGGTGATCAGACCCTTGTCGGGTTTGCGCTGGCGATAGCTTTCATCGGTCAGGCCGAAGGTCACGGGGCGCGGCATGGGCGCCGTGCGCCACAGTAACACGACGTTCGGTTCGGCAAACTGCATACGGGCCGCGTCGGCGCTGGCGATATCGGCGACCACGCGCTCCTCGGCCTGCAACAGCCGCTCGGCCACCGCCATGCGGAAGTCGTCATCCAGACCTTCCGCCATCAGCATGCGGGCGATGCGGCCGGGCGTGTTCTCGGGGCTGGTGAAGACGGCCAGGCGTTCGTGCCGTTGCGCCGACCGTAAGATGGGATAGAGCCCGTGGTCCGGTCCCGCGCCTTCATGCCACTCGCCGGCATCGCGGTTGTGCACCGAGACGATCTTCATCTCCTGCCAGGGCAGTCCCAGGCGGGCGCAAGCCAGTTGCACCGTCGAGACATTGGGCAGCACTTCGCAGGCCTCGATGCACAGCCGCGATTGCAGGAACGCGGCGATGCCGTGGCACAGCGGATCGCCGGTGGCCAGCACCACGACGCGCTTGTTATCGGCCTGGGCGGCGTGTATCCATTCGGGCACCTGCATCAATTGGCCGGTCAGGTCGCGTGTTTCAGCAGCGGCCAGGTGATCGGCGAACAATGCCAGGGTGCGCGTCGCGCCGATGACCAGATCCGCCTCGCGGAGATGGGCGAGCGCCTGTGGCGTCAGGCCGTCTGCGCCGTTGTCCAGAACGCCAATGATGCGGCAGGGTTCATTCATTGTTTTTGTTCCCCTCTGCCTCGGCGATCTTGTTGCCTTCGAAATCGCATACCAAAACCTTCAATGTGAATTTTCCCGGATAGCGGGCCGCCAGCGTCTGCACCACCCGTCGCGCCAGGGCGTGATGGAACGCGTCAACCAGGCCCAGCTCGGCCATGCGTTCGGCGGCATAGCGCGCCATCTCCGCCTGGCGGATGTCCTCGCAGACGTCCGGCGGCGCGCCGCTGTCGTGGGCAAGCTCTGCAAGTAAACCGGTATCAACCTCGGCGCGGCCGGCGTGGGTGATGGTCTCGCCCTGGGCCATCTTGGTGAGCTTGCCCACCATGCCACCGATCACCACGTGGCGAATGCCCTGCTTGACCACCGTGTCCAGCGCATAGCGCAGGAAGTCGCCCATCTGCACGAAACAGGCGGGCGCCAGGTCGGGCAGCTCCCGCATGACGAATTTTTCCGTGCGCCCGCCGGTGGTGAGTACGACCGTGTCCTGCCCCCGCGCCGCCGCCACCTCGATGCCCTGAATGACACTGGCGCGAAAGGCGGCGGTGGAGTAGGGGCGTACAATGCCGGTGGTGCCGAGGATGGAGATGCCGCCGACGATACCGAGTCGGGCGTTGATGGTCTTCTTGGCCATTTTTTCGCCCTCGGGAACTGAGATGACAACCTCGAGTCCAGTCCGCTTGAGCAGCTCACCAGCGGCAGCGCGCACGTTCTCCTCGATGTTGCGCCACGGCACCGGGTTGATGGCCGGGCCGCCCACGTCCAGTCCCAGGCCGGCCAGGGTGACCGTGCCCACGCCCGCGCCGCCCTTGAGGCGCACTTCGCCTTCCGCCTCGGGCAGCGGGCGGACGTCAACGGTGAGGTGGGCGCCGTGGGTGCAGTCGGGATCATCACCGGCGTCCTTGATCACCACGGCATGGGCGCAGCCATTCTCCACGCGGCCATCGGTCACCGTAAAATTGACGAGATCGCCGTTGGGCAGCAGGCATGTCACCACATCGGGTACCTGGCCGTGCATCAGGCCCTCGGTGGCGGCGCGGGCCGCTGCGGCCGAGCAGGCGCCGGTGGTGAAACCGGTGCGGGTACCCCTTTTTCTGGTTTTCTCCATCAAGGCTGGCGGCTCCGCTGTATCATGCTTTTTGCCGCGCCTCGGCCAGGGCCAGCAGCGCGTGGATCGCCGCGACCACCAGCGTCGAGCCGCCCTTGCGGCCTTCGGTGATCACCCAGGGGATCTCCGTCAGCGTGCTCAACGCGGCCTTGGATTCGGCGGCGGAGACGAAACCCACCGGCATGCCGATGATCAGCGCCGGGCGCGCCTGTTCCTCGCCGATCAGGCGCACCACCTCCAGCAACGCGGTGGGCGCATTGCCGACGGCGACGATGGCGCCGTCGAGCAGCCCCAGGCGCTGGGCCTTGCGCATGGCCTGCACGGCGCGAGTGCTGTTTTCGGCGCGGGCTCGTGCAATGACATCCTCATCGCCGATGAACTGATGCAGCGCGACGCCGAAATGGGCCAGGCGCGGCCGCGACACGCCGACGAGTATCATCTCCACGTCGGCGACGATGGGCCTGCCCGCCAGGATGGCGGCCACGCCGGCCTGCACCGCCCCGGGGTGAAACCGGGTCAGGCCGTTGAACTCGAAGTCGGCCGTGGCGTGGATCATGCGCCGCACCAGCGGCCATTGCTCGGCGGTGTAGGTGTGCGGCCCCGCTTCGCGGTCGACGATGGCGAAAGAGTCGTGCTCGATCTGCTGGCCGGCCCGGGTCAGTTGCTCGGTGATGGTGTTGCTCATAGGACGCAGACCTCTCGCGCGTGGTCGTGTGCATGATGGTCGTCATGGTGGTGATGGCCATGACCGTCATTGTGGGCGATCTCGCGGTATTTGCAGCCGTCGCACGGCATGCGCCCGGTCTCGTGTCCGGTCTCGCTCACGCGCTGCTCCAGCAGGGCGAAGATCTCGTCTTCGAAACCGAAATACTCGCCACGGGCGAAGCGGATGTGGGGATATTGCTGCCGCAGATGCTCCACCTGGCGCTTGATGCGTTCCATGAGCGTACCGGTGAACAGGTAATAGGGCAGCACAACGAGCTGCGTCATGCCCAGTCGCGCGTGACGCTGCACCACTCGCTCCAGGCGCGGGTGGGTGATGCCGGTGAAGGCGATGTCCACCAGTTCGTGTTCGCCCGTCTCCTGTAACCAACGCGCCATCTTCGCTACTTCGCCGTTGGCCATGCGGTCGGACGAGCCGCGGCCGAGCAGGATGATGCCGGTGGTCCTGGGATCGGGCATGTCCAGCTCGCCCATGGCCTGACTCAGGCGCCGTTTCAGGATGGCGACGATGGGGTCGCAGGCACCCAGGTGCGGCGCATAGATAAATTCGGTTTGCGGATACCGGGCGCGGGCCGACTCGATGAGTTGCGGGATTTCCATCTTCACGTGACCGGCCGCGTTGAGAATCAACGGCACCACGATGACCCGCCGCGCATCGCGCGCCGCCCGCGCCAGCCCGTCGTCTACCAGCACCTCGGCGAACTCGATGAAACAGAGGTCGATCTTCCAGTCCGGCCGACGCTCGCGCCATTGCTGCACGAATTTCTCGATTTCGAGGTTGCCCGCAGGGTCACGGGAACCGTGACCGACCAATAATATTGTGTCTTTCATGTCTGCTGCTCCGGTTCGGGTTTGGCGCCGCGGCGAAAACGATGGGTAAAGGCGGCGTCATAGAGTTTGGATTTTTTCAGCTCTGGCCAGTGACGGGCGCCCAGCGTGGGGCTGGCGATGATCATGGCCTGGCTGTTGATCTTCGCGGCGCGGCATTTTTCGCGGATATCGGCCAGGGTGCCACGCACGATCGTCTCTTCCCCTGGCCAGCTGGCCTTGTGCACCACCAGTACCGGCGCATCCTCGCGCCAGCCCGCCGCCAGCAGCTCGGATTGCACCTTCTTTAGCGAGGTGATGGAGAGGAACAGGCACAGGGTGCAGTGATGCCGCGCCAGCTCCACCAGCGATTCGCCATCGGGCATGGGCGTGCGGCCCGCGACGCGGGTGAGGATCACGGTCTGCGTCACCTCCGGTAGGGTCAGGCTCTCCACCGCGGTCGCCGCCGAGGCCAGGGCCGAGGAGATGCCCGGTACCACGCCGACCTCGACGCCCGCCGCGTCCAGCGGCTGCACCATCTCGATCAACGCCCCATAGAGGGTGGGATCGCCGGTCTGCAGGCGCACCACGGTCTGATGCGCCCGCGCCTTGTCGATCAGCCAGGCCGTGATCGTCTCCAGGGTCATGCCCTTGGAATCGGCGACTTCACAGTCCGGCGGGGCCCAGCGCAGGGCGGTCTCCGACACCAGTGACCCAGCATAGAGAATCGCGGAGGCAGTAGCGATCAGATCCCGGCCCTTGACCGTGATCAGTTCCGGGTCACCCGGGCCCGCACCGACGAACCACACCTTGCCCATGTTCAGCGGACCAACGTAAGCGTCTTCACGGCGAAACAGGCGTCGACCAGCCGCGTGTGCTGGTAACGCTTGAGCAGACGCACGGCGCCGTAGGTGACCAGCGGTTCGACGGCGACGATGGCCAGATACGAGGTGGCGAAGGCCGCCCAGGCGGCGAACGGCGTGGCCACGTCCGCGATGAGCAGCCAGAAGCCGACCATGGTGGTGACGCCGCTGTAGTACATGGCGTCGAGCTTGAGGATGGCTGCCCAACCGACACGCCGGCCGCTGGCCGCGTCACGCAGCTTGCGGCCCACGGTGTAATGCACCGCGATCAACGGCAGCATCAGGGACAGCGAATTGACCGCCAAGTGCGGCAGATCCATGGGGTCGAACAACAGGCCCTGCAAGAGTAGGCCGACGGCAAAGCCGATCAGCGTCGGCAGGAAGCCCAGGGTGAGGTACATGGCCATGGCGCCTACGAAGTGCAGCTCGGACGGTCCCACGCTCACGTGGAAGCTCTGCATGAATAGCGAGAAGAACACGGTTGCAAGCAGTGTGCGGACCATGTCGGCCGGGCGTGTGAGCACGTCCTTTACGTAATAGCCCAACAGGCCGACGGCCGAGACATTGGCGAGCAAGACCTTGGTCTGAGCGATGAATCCGGGTTCGATATGCATGGTGATCTCCTTTAAGTGGTTGATGTGGAATTCGGTGGTGCGAACAACCGCGCTGCGGCGAGCGGGTTGGATGGAAAATACAGGTGCAGATACGAGGCGTGCAGGCGCCCTTCGCGATAGACCGGCTCGCCGCGCCGCCCCATGCGTGTCCCTTCGCTCCAGGCAAGGGGCGCAAGCGGACTCTCCATCCGCGAATAATGGAAGGTGTGCCCGCGCAGCGTCCCCTCGGGCAGGTCGATGCCGTGCAGGCCGAGGTTGGCGAGTTTGTTCTGCATCGTCGCGTGCCCCGGCAACAGCCCGAGCATCTTGGACCGCCTGCCGTTAACGTCCGTCAATGACTCCAGCAAATAGAGCATGCCGCCACACTCGGCGACGATAGGACGGCCGTCGGCATGGAAAGTACGAAGGGCCGTTTTCATGGATTCATTAGATGCGAGCCGGTCGAGATGTAGCTCCGGATAACCGCCCGGTAGGTAGAGCGCATCGGTTGGCGGCAGCGCCGCGTCATCGAGCGGCGAGAAGAACGTGAGTTCGGCACCGTGCGCTTGCAGCAGTTCGAGATTGGCGCGGTACACAAAGGCAAAGGCGGCGTCCCGCGCCACGGCGATGCGTACGCCCGCCAGGATCGGTTTGACCGGAGAGGCTGCCGGGGCGGCGAATGTGACCGAGGGTGGCAATGCAGTGTTACCACCGTTGAGTGCAGTCGCGGCCCGCGCGATGCGGGCATCGAGATCACCGACCTCGGTGGCCTGCACCAGGCCGAGGTGGCGTTCCGGCAGACTGATGTCGGCGTCGCGCGCCAGCCAGCCGTAGGCAGCCATGCCCGGCGACAGGCTCTCGGCGAGCATTTCATAGTGACGCTCGCCCGCGACGCGGTTGGCGAACACGCCGGCAAAGGGCAGGCTCGGGCGATAGGTCGCCAGGCCATGGGCTATGGCGCCGAAGGTCTGGGCCATGGCGCTGCCATCGATCACCGCGAGTATCGGGATGTCGAACAGCATGGCGAGATCGGCGCTGGAGCGCTCGCCGTCGAACAAGCCCATGACACCTTCGATAAGGATCAGATCGGCATCGCCCGCGGCTTCATATAAGAGTTGGCGGCAATGGTCTTCGCCGCCCATCCACAGGTCGAGTTGATACACCGGGTTGCCGGAGGCGCGTTCGAGGATCATGGGATCGAGGAAATCTGGCCCCGTCTTGAACACGCGTACGTGGCGGCCATGGTCGCGGTGAAAACGTGCCAGTGCGGCCGTGACCGTGGTCTTTCCCTGACCGGAGGCCGGCGCGGCAATAAACAACGCAGGGCAGTGACGACTTCCACTCACAGATCCACCCCCTTCTGCGCCCGCACGCCGGCGCGAAAGGCGTGTTTGACGTCGCGCAATTCGGTCACCGTATCGGCCGCGTCGAGCAGGGCCTGGGGCGCGGCGCGGCCGGTGATGACCACATGCTGCATGGGCGGGCGACTTGCCAGGTCATCCAGCACGGTCTCGATGCCCAGCCAGCCGTATTTGAGCGGATAGGTGAGTTCGTCGAGCACCACCAGACTCAGGGTCTCGTCGCGAAGCAGCTTCCGCACCACGGCCCAGCCGCGTTGTGCGGTCTCGGTATCGCGGGCGAGATTTTGCGTCTCCCAGGTGAAGCCCTCTCCGAGCACGTGCCAGACCACGCCGGGCTGGTCGCGGAAGAAGCCCTCTTCACCCGTATCCGATCGGCCCTTGATGAACTGGGCCACTCCGACCCGCAGACCGTGGCCGAGCGCGCGCGCCACCATGCCGAAGGCCGAGGACGACTTGCCCTTGCCGTTGCCGGTGAGTACCAGCAGCAGGCCCTGGTCGCGATCGGCGCGTTCGATGGCCGCATCGACTACGGCCTTCTTGCGCAGCATGCGCGCCTGGTGGCGTTGTTCCCGATCGGTCGCGTTCATCGTCATCGCGTGGCGGTGATCTTGTGCGTGTGGGCACCGTGGACCAGCCCGAACAGCGCATGCACCACGGCGGCGATGCCGACGTAGAAGGCTAGCGATTGCAGATACCTCGGGAAATATGTCACCAACCGCCCGACGAACTCGGCCAGGGTCGGTTCGGCAAAACGGCCGGAGAAGAAGTAGAAACCACCGCTGGAGAACAGCTCGCAGACTGCGGCACCGGCGAAGGCGGCAGCGACCAGCGGCAGCAGCGTGTGCCATGCGAAGCGATGCTGTCCTGCATACCAGCGCCCGCCGAACCAGAGGGCAGCGTAGGCCGGCAACAGGAAAATGTAGGCGGGGGTCAGACAAAAGGCCTGGCCGCCGTTCATAATCTCCGCCAGGCTGGCGCCACTGAGCAGGTGAGGGGTGAAATCCAACCCCCAGACAAAGGCGAGCAGGGCCGGCAGGATCCACAGCGGCCGAAGGTAGACGCCGGCGAGAAAGAACACCGCCCAGGAGGCACCGGGCAGGCTGTGCAGCGTGGCGAAGTGCTGGCCGCGGGTGGCGATGAGCAGCAGCGCCAGCACGGCGCCGATCAGGATTTGATTGCGGTTCGATAATGTCAACATGACGGGCTCCTTGGGTTGTGTCGTTCGTGTTCAGGGTTGATAGCGCAGGGTCAGGTACAGGCTGCGTCCCGGCTGGTTGAAGAACGCGGCGGTCTCATAGTCCTTGTCGAGCAGGTTCTCGACACGTGCCTGCACACGCCAATCTTTCGCCAAGGCATACTCGGCGCGCAGATCAACGGTAGAGTAGCCACCGAGCTCGCGTGTGTTGGCGAGATCGTCATAGCGTTTGCCGGCGGCGAGCAGCGTGGCGCCCAGGCGGTAACGGCCGAAGTCACGATCGGCGTCGAGGCGCAGCGATTGCCGTGCTCTGCGCGGCAGCACGTTGCCGTCATTGGCGCCGCCGGATCGGTTTTCCGGGTCGAGTAGCGTGAGGTTCGTGTTCAGGTCCCAGCCACCCAACTGGGTGCCGATGACCGCCTCGAGGCCGCGGATGCGCGCCTGGGCGATATTTGCGGGTGCGAAGGTGCTGGCATCGAAGGCGATCAACTCATCGATGCGGGTCTCGTAGGCGTTGAGCGACCAGTTTCCCCAGGTGGCTTTGCCGCTAAGGCCAAGCTCGAAGCTGCGAGACTCTTCGGGCCGCAGGTTGGGATTGCCGAACCCCGGGAAGTAAAGTTCGTTGAAGGTCGGTGCCTTGAAGGCGGTGCCGTAGGACGCGGTCAGCCGCAGGCCCTCGCTCAGCGCGTAACCCCAGGCCGCTCCACCGGTGTTTCTGTTGCCGAACTGTTCGTTGTCGTCTCGGCGTAGGGACAACTGCACGTCATGGGCGCCGAATTTCCCCTGGTACTGCGTGAACAGTCCGGTGTTGTCTCGCGAACTGACGGCATAGGCCGTGGTGCCGTCGACCCGGTCGTCCTGGTAGTCGGTGCCGACTGTGAGCAGATGATCGAGGGCGATGGAAAGATCGTTCTGGAAAGAGAGCGTATCCCGTTGCGTGTCGAAGCGGCTCTTAAAGGCGTCGTCTTTGAAGTTGTCGGACTCATCCTGGCTACGACCCGCGGTCAAGGTGATGAGCCAAATGTCCGCCGGGGAGAAGCGCAGCGTGCCGCCCAGCACCTGTTGCACGGATTCGGATTCGTTGACGAAGCTGCCGTCGAACTCGGTATCGCCGCTGGCGCGCAGGGCGTGGACGTCCATCTCGAGACCGTTGTCGAAGCGGTAGCCCGCACGCAGGGAACCCGACACATTGCGGTAGCCATCTTTGTCCGGCTCGGTGGTAAAGCAGCCGGCGCCGCCGGGCGAGGGCTTGCCGTCGCAGGCATTGAACCCATCGGTGTCGATACCGCTTGCGCTCAGACTGAACCAGCCGCGCTCGCCGCCACCTGAAACACCTGCCGAGGCGCTGTAGGTCTGGTAGCTGCCGCCGCCGATACTGAAGAAGGGCTTGAGTGCGCCGCCGCCCTTGCGCGTGAATATCTGAATGACGCCGCCGATGGCCTCGGAGCCATACAGGCTGGAGCGCGGGCCGCGCACGATCTCGATGCGTTCGATCTGATCGACGGGAATGTCCTGGAACGCAGTAGTGCCTAGCGTCGCCGAACCCACCTTGACGCCATCGATCAGGACCAGCACATGATCGGACTCGGTGCCGCGAAGGAATACCGAGGTGGCCTTGCCGGGGCCGCCGTTGTTAGCGATGCTCACACCCGGGATACCACGCAGCAGATCCTGGACGGATTGCGCCTGCTGGCGCTCGATCTCTTTTCTCGAGATGACGGTCACCGAAGACAACGTCTCGTCCGCCGTCTGGGCGGTGCGGGTCGCGGTGACGATAATGGGAATCATCTGGTCGGCGAATGCCGAGGGAGTGCCCAACAGCAGCAGTGCCGCCGCAGGCAGACAGCGTTTATTCATTCTTATTTTCCTCCGGCGCACTCTCCCGCGCGCCAATCGGTGACACAAAGGCACACGGAGGAAAAAAACAGACGGAAAACAGGAGAAAAAGGCACGGCCTGTCAGCCGCCGCATTGCCCTCCGCAATGCCGACCTGGAGCTGAGACCGTCAAGGGACGGGCAGACTCCTGGCTTCAGGCCGGTCTCCGGGCTCGTGAGGGGTCTTGAAAGACCTGGGCGGATCGCCTTCCCACGTCGAAACGCAGTGGCTCAATGATCCGCCGCAACTCACTTACCGTTGCGGGGGCAGCGCCGGAATTGTTCGTTGACGAAATGTCACAAACGCACCGGCTTCCCGTTTCATCCCTTGGGTGGATACCCTTGGGACACCTGAAGCAGATTGCAGAAAATATAGAAACATCGAAGAGGTGTCAAGAACGAAAAATCAAATGGCGTCAGGTAGTTGAAACTCAACTGGTTGTATTTGCTTGTAAAGCATGTGATGAGAACAACTCGATACACATGCAAGAAAACCACGCCGCATCTTGATCGAGTTTCCCGTTCCCTGATTTCTTTCTGCGATTCACGATAGACCATCGCATTCTCAGTGGGCCATTCGTGCAAATGATCGGGAAAACACAATCAATTCGGTTTGTAGCTCTAGTGTCGGTTGTGTTTGCGCTATTCGCTAGCGATGTTGCGCAAGCTCAGAACAGGGCGGGGAATCCCCACCTCGTCGAGGTGTTCACTGCGTCCGACTCACCGATCGCCCGCGATGCTGACCTGTCGCGGCTAACCGCCGGCACCATCGACATCCAGTTCTACGAGTTGGACGGCATCCAGCGTGTCGAGGCGAAGCTGTCTCAGGGCCTTTCGGCCGATCCCGAGCAATCCAAGCGCGACGTGCTGCAACGCTTTCAGCAACTGCATGAGGATGATCGCGCGCAGTTCCAACGCGCCGCGATGGGTTTAGCGAAGGCGCTTCAATACGGCATCGATCACTATCCCGCCATCGTGTTCGACGGAGAGGTTGCGGTCTATGGCGTGACCGATATCGATGAAGCGTTGCAACGCTATCAAGAGTGGCAAGAAGGTCGGAAGCGATGACTGGGCAGAGGGTTCTTTCACTTTCCTTGGCCGCATTGCTGGCAATGCCGTTTCCTGGCAAGGCAGGTTCTATCACGACACCGGAGATCGTGGCCAAGACGACGGCCGCGGCGTTTGCCTGTATGCGATGGATGCCCATCGGCACATGTTTCTGGTTACGGTGTTCATGGACCGGTTGCAGTGTGCGGACCTCACTCAAGGTCGGACATTACAACCCGGACCTGGTGGTTAGCAGCTACAACGAGCTGGGTAGGAATCCCTGGGTGGAAATCCGGGCGACGCTCGGCCTCGCCCAGAAGACGGCGGCGGCCGGATTGCTTGGGTCACTGCTGCCGGTGCCCATCGACAGCACCGGCAACCGTACCGAAGGGACATCCGGCAACCGCGATCACAAGAACATGATCTTTCGCGAGACGGATGCCATCGGTCATCCGCTCAGTTCGTTCTCCGGGATTGTTGCTGGCGTGGGGCTGTTGTGCGAGACGGAAACGATATCCTTCGTTCCGTATTTCCAATCGGGGCTCGATGCGTTGTCCTGGCGTCAGGAGGTTCCCGAGATCTTCTACCCCGCGAGTTTCATCCCGGGGCTGCGCGAGCTCGGCACCTGGCCGTTGCAGACCTGGGGCGGGGTGTATCCGCGTACCGGTTGGACCACACAAGCCGAGGAACCCAAGGCCGCAGCGATCAACGCGCAACGCGCCGGCGATATCGTGACCCGCATTGGTCAGCCACATGTGTACGTTCCGGTTATCGCATCGTCGTCTTCGAGCCAGAGGGTGTGGTCGCCGGGTCCGCTGATGGAGAAAGACCATCGTACCGGTACGTGGCAGATGTTGGTCCCAACTTCCGAGACGAGCTGCGATGTCTTCGGCACCAACGATCTGGCGAGTCTCACGGGCTGGGGCGGGGGCCGGCTCGATGAAGCCGGTGACTACGTTTGGAACCTCTGGCGTCCCTACAAGTGTTGCCAGCGGCGCGGCCAGTGGTTCTTGTTCGACATCGACTGGATTGCCTATCCACCATGAGGAACAAGCAAGGATACACAATGGTTATGAAGCACCGATCCGCTCGGATCAATTCGCGTAACACCTGCGCATTGATGCTGTTCGCTGTTTTGCTATGGAATAACGCGTACGCCGCCAAGGCGCCGACGGAAGACAGCCTGTGGTATTACGAGATCGGTGGTGCGGAACCGGTGTCGGCGCCGGCCAATCCCTCGGTGGTCTCGGTCACCCTGGGTGGTTCGGCGCAACTCGGTCTTGGATACAGTTGCGGCAAGTTCGATCCCGTGGCGGCGGTCACCAACACGCTGAACGACATCGGTGCCGGCGTCGACAACATGATCAACGCCATGACCGCCGCGGCGAGTGCCGCGATTGCGTCATTGCCAGCGCTCATTCTGCAACGGGCCAACCCCGGGTTGTACGACATGTTCCAGAATGCGCTGTTGCAGGCCGAGGAGACCATGCAACTCGCCACCAAGTCTTGCGAACAGATGGAAGCGGAGATCGCCCAGGGCAAGAATCCCTATGCCGATCTCATCACCTTGTCCAAGGGCAACGACTGGAAACTCCAGATGGGTGTCGGCGGCAACGACGCCGTGACCGCGAAGACCGCGGTCGAGACATCCAACGGCGACAACGGTGTGCCGTGGATCGGTGGCCAGGCGGGCGGTTCGGGTCAGCCGCTTCTGGAGTTCACCGGCGATATCGTCAAAGCCGGTTACAACATCAATATGAACCGGCCCGTCACCGCGGTGGGACCCGTGCCGCCGGCGTCGGCAACCCGGCTGTCCGAGGTCTGGGCCACACCCGCGGAGGCCAGAGATTGGGTGGTGGACGTGGTGGGCGAAAATATCGTCACCACGTGTGATACCTGTCGCAAGGACAGCATTCCCGGCACCGGTCTGTTGCCGAAGCTCTATCAGGAGGCGAGTGCGGTGACGGTGGAGATCCAGAATCTGGTCAGCGGCGCGACGCCGCCGACCCTAGCGAACCTGGAAAACATTACTGCCCCCGGTGTGGCCATCACGCGCCAGGTCATCGAAGCCATCCGGGAAATGCCGGCCTCCGAGCAGGGCCTGATCATGGGCCGACTGGTTTCGGAGATCAGCACCGCGCGCACGGTGGAGAAGGCCCTGTTCGCCCGGCGATTGCTGCTCACCGGCCGTCAGGTACCGGAGGTTTACGCCACGGAAGTGGCCCGTGAGCATGCCGACACCTCCATCGCCGAGCTGGACAAGGAGATCGAGAACCTGCTGTTCGAGACCCGGGTGCGCAAGGAGGTCGTCTCCGACACTGTGAGCATGTTGCTCCAGCGCGCGGCGGCGCGACGCCAGTCATCTCTGAATACACCGTCGGTGCCCACAATCGATCCACGGCCCTTGAGCAATGGCCGCGTTCCGTAACGGCTTTTCCATGCGCCGCCGCTGGTTCGTGCTGCTGACCCTGTTGGCGTTCGGGCTGGCGTTGGGCATCGGCGTCTTCCTGTGGTACTCGGTGCAGACCTCGTCTGTCGTCGCGATCCAGACCCGGATCGATGTGATGAAGCCGGTCGCCACCGCGATCCGGTTGCTGCTGATCGGTCTCGTCGCGCTGGCATGGCCGGCGATGACTCGAGCGCTTCATCGGTGGGGGTGCATCGATGAGACCGGGGTAGGGCGCCTGCTATCACTGCGCTGGCGCATCGTCACCTGGCTCGTCGTGATCGAACTGATGCTCGGGCAGAACCTCCTGGGCCGATTCCTGACCTCCCTGCAGGGACCCGCTACATGACCGTCGACAGCTATCTCGAACTGTTCACCACCCTGTTCGGCTGGGCCTTCTACGGCATCCTGTGGGACGTGCTGGTGGGAACGGGCATCGTGTTCCTGCCGTTTCTCGGTATTCTGATCGACAACTGGCGGGAGCCCGCCGAAGGCGGCGAGTTCGGCACGGTCACGGGACTATCACTGCGCCGCATGGAAATCGAGCTATTCATCGCGTTGCTGGTCGTGGTCCTGGCTGGACAGCCCGCCGCGCTGACACCGTTGAACGCCGGGACGCTCAGCTACACCCCGCCGCCGACCCTGATCGATCCCACGCCCGCCACCGCGACGGTTGGCGCACCCCAGAGCACCTATGGTACGACCGGATTCGCCGGTTCACCCGCGACCGTGAATATCCCGGTATGGTGGTACGCGGTGTTGGCCATGACGTCGGGGTTGAACCATGCCGTGATCGAAGGTCTGCCCTCGGCTGCCGACATGCGCACCTACGAGCAGCAGGCCCGACTGGCCACCATCGCGGACCCGCGCTTAAGACAGGAAGCCAGCGACTTCTTCAGTCAGTGCTACATCCCGGCGCGCTCGAAATACCAGGCCGAGCGGCCGGCAACGGCGGCGGTCAACGCCTTGTTGAGCACCTACGGACCGGACGATCCCGACTGGATGGGCTCGCACGTCTACCGCGACACACCCGGCTATTACGACACGCTTCGCCCGTCCATGCAGATCGCGGGCTGGGCCTACATCGGGGCGCGCGATACCGAATACGACCCGACCGCACCGCCCGTATGGGGCAAGCCCTACTGCAAGGAGTGGTGGGAGGACGGCACGATCGGCTTGAGGGAGAAGCTGATCAACGAGGCGGACGCGACCTCCGCCGGATTCTCGGGCCTCGTCGTCTCCGTGGCACCGGCGCTGGCAACCGAGAAGCAGAACGATGCCGTCGCCCGCACTGTACTCACCAACGCTCCACCCGGCTGGTCGAACAACGACCTGGTGGCGAACAACGCCGGCACCACCGGCTGGATCAGTACTGCGGAAAACTGGGTCAAGGGCGGCCTTGCAGCGGGAGGCGTGCTCACTGCATCCGCACTGTTTTCCGTCACTATGACCGCCGTCCTTCAGGCGCTCCCCATGGTGCAGGCAGTCCTTCTGCTCGGCATGTATGCCTTGTTGCCTATGGTTGTGGTGTTGTCGCGCTATTCCATCTCCATGATGGTCATAGGCGCCATGGCCATCTTAACTGTCAAGTTCTGGAGCGTACTTTGGTACCTCGCCATGTGGGTGGACCAAAACCTTATCCAGTCGATGTATCCCGACGTGAACGTTTTCCTGCAGATCTTTGCGAACCCCGGCGAGCATGACATCAAGCGCATGCTGCTCAACATGATTACAACCAGCCTCTACTTGGGGCTGCCGTTGCTGTGGAGCGGGATGATGGCGTGGGCGGGAGTAAATGTTGGACGCAGCATCAACAATGCTGCCGCGCCGCTGGCTCGGCCTGCGGACGACGCGGGTCGCCAGGGCGGGGCGATTGGGAAGGCTGCCACGAGCCGAGGCTTCCGCCGCTAGCGGCGGCTCGGCTAATCCTCGTCGTACCAGCCGTAGGGATCGTTACCGGCGTCCAGACGGCCGGTACGGTGGTTGTACTCGCCAATGAGATCGGTGTCCTGGAGTTGACGGTCGTCATGGTCGTTGTCGGGTACAGCAACCAGCAGATCTCGTAAGAGACCCAGCATCACTGCCCCTGCAGCCCATGCTACTCGGCCCACCCTCTGAAGCATTCTGTCCACTCGCCTGCCCAATTGCGTCTTCTCGTTAGTTACAGTCTTGCCCTCTCCAGAATAGGTATAGAGGGCCACATTGGCAACGCTTATCGTCGTTCGGCGGCCACTTGCCAATCTTGCTCCCGCGGTGACCACGCTTCCGGATTGGATGGCGTGTCTTCAACAAAAACATCATAACCTATTGTTTTACAGTCCTCGTAGCGTCTCACCTGGGACCGTTTATATTCGCCGGCTAGTTTGCCGGCGAATATTGACATATTTTCCAGGCCCGCTATAGTACCTCACCATGGGCGCGATATCCGATCTGAATTTCGAAGCAGGGATTGCTGGGTTAACCGGCAGCCAGGCCATGATCTGGGGGTTCCGTTCGGGTGATCGGGGCACCCATACAAGCCGTACCATCATGCTCGACGAGCTGTCGCATCTCCTGGATGCGGCCCCCGGCGAAGTAAGCCGCGAGGACTACGCGGATGCCGTCATGGAGCACAACTGCCTGGGCAAGCGGACAGCGGCGACTCGCAAGCTTTCGCTGCAACGCTTGACCGAGCTCTACGGCCTCGACAATCAGTTGATCTTGTATCGGGTGCTGCGAGACCTATGGGGTCGACACGAAGGCAGTCGCCCGCTTCTGGCAATGTTGCTGGCTCTGGCTAGAGACCCGCTCCTGCGGGCAACCGCGACAGCTGTTATTCGCACGCCCTACGGCCATGAATTCGCCCGGCAGTCCATGAAGGACGCCCTCTCCGAAGCGGTCGGCGAGCGCCTGAACGACGCGACTCTCGACAAAGTTGTGCGTAATGCCTCTTCTTCGTGGACTCAATCCGGCCACTTTCGTGGTAGAGGGCGCAAGACAAGGGAGAAGGTAGATGCTACGCCGGCTGCAACCACCTACGCATTGCTACTCGGGTTCGCCGTGGGCCGTCGCGGCCGGCTGCTGTTCGAAACGCCTTGGGCCGCGATACTGGATGCCGGCCCCGATGACCTTATCGATGTGGCCGTCGACGCCAAGCGGCTGGGCCTGCTCGATCTCAAACAATCCGGATCGATGATCGATGTGTCGTTTCCGGCGCTGTTCACTGAAAAGGAACGGGAGTTGATTCATGGGTCGCATCGACAGGCTGGCTGAGCGCTACAAGAGCTATATCGCTTTGCCGTGGCAGAAGGACCTGGCCGGTGCCCAGCGTGCGATCTTCATCGTTTACGACAAAGCGGACGAACGCCGCCTGCGGGCGCGAAAAGATCTATTCGCGCTTGCAACAGCGGAAGCAGGGCACACCTGGCACGAGTGTGATTTAACCAGGGTTTTCGCACAGTGGATGGCCGATACCGAGTACCGAGACAGCTATTTCGAGTCACCCGAGGATCTGGAACTGAAGTTGGAGGACGATTTTCTCGGGCACGTGGCGGGGCGTGTCAGAGAAGCGCTCACGGCCCCTGAAGCCGATGAGAATTCGGTCGTCGGCGTGTACGGCATTGCTTCGCTGTTCGGTTTCGTCCGCGTGTCAGAACTCATGAAGGAGATCGAGCGGGATATCAGAGGTCGCGTGGTGGTGTTTTTCCCCGGCGAATACGAGAACAGCAACTACCGGTTGTTGGATGCACGGGATGGGTGGAACTACCTCGCAGTCCCGATCACCTTGCACGAAGATCGAGGAGTGTACGAGGTATGAAAAACCGCGATATCTACCAAAGGGACCCCGGCAAGATCACCTTGCTGAATAATGGCGTCGCAACTATGACCGACGCCCTGACCGACGACGAGCGTCGTACGTTGCGCTTCGAGCTCGAGCATTTCGTCTGCGAAGGGGAATATCAGCGCGGTCTCGTACGCATTCTCGACTCCTACGTCAGCAACCAGGGCCAGCCCGAGCAACCGGCGGCCTGGGTGAGCGGGTTTTTCGGTAGCGGTAAATCGCATTTGGCGAAGATGCTCCGCTTTCTGTGGACGGACTACACCTTCCCGGATGATGGCGCGAGCGCTCGCGGTCTTGCGCGGCTGCCCAACGATGTGCAGGACCTGCTGAAGGAGATCACGACCCTCGGCAAGCGTGCTCATGGGCTTCATGCGGCGGCGGGGACGCTCGGCGCCGGGGCCGGCGACAGCGTTCGACTCGCGTTGCTCGGCATCGTTTTCAAATCCGCGGAGTTGCCCGAGAGTTACCCTCAGGCGCGCTTCAGCCTGTGGCTCAGGAAGAACGATATCTACGATCAGGTTTGCGCCGCCGTGGAGGCGCAAGGGCGCGACTTTCGCCGCGAGCTGAACGACATGTATGTCAGCCCGCTCATCGCCAAAGCACTACTCGCCGCTGACCCCAATTTCGCTGGCAGCGAGAAGGATGCCAGGGCTGCGCTCCGCGCACAGTTTCCGAAGCCGAAGGACATTACCACCGACGAATTCACTACCGCGCTACAGGACGCCCTCGCCCCCGAAGGCGAAATGCCGTGCACGGTCATCATCCTCGACGAGGTGCAGCAGTACATCGGTGATGACACCAGCCGATCTTACGTAGTGCAGGAAGTCGTGGAGGCCTGCAGCAAACGGTTCGGTGACCGCTTGCTGTTCCTGGGTACCGGGCAGACGGCGCTCTCGGGTACGCCAGCACTGCAACGACTGCAGGGCCGGTTCACAGTCAACGTTGAACTCTCCGACACCGATGTCGAAACGGTCACACGTCGAGTCGTATTGGCGAAACGCCCGGATCGCGTCAACGATGTCAAAGCGACTCTGGATGGTAACGCCGGCGAACTCGATCGGCACCTGGTTGGTACCAAGATCGGTCCTCGCAGCGAGGACAAGTCGGTCCTTGTCGAGGACTATCCGCTACTCCCCGTACGACGCCGCTTCTGGGAGCACGCCTTGCGCGCGGTCGATCGCGCGGGTACTGCGGGGCAGCTTCGTACGCAGCTGCGCATCGTCTACGACGCGATCCGACGCACGGCCGACGACCCTGTCGGTACGGTTGTGCCTGCCGACTTCCTGTTCGAGGAAATTTCCGCCAACCTGCTCCAGTCCGGCGTGTTGTTACGCGAGGTCAACGAGACGATCGCCGAGCAGGACGATGGCACCCCGGATGGAAGCCTGAAGTCGCGGCTATGTGCCTTGGTCTTCCTCATCCGCAAGCTGCCCCGCGAGGCGGGTGTCGACATCGGAGTTCGGGCCACAACGGACACCTTGGCGGATTTGCTGGTCAAGGATCTGGCAAAGGACGGCGCTGCCCTGCGCAGTCAGCTACCGAAATTGCTGGACGAGCTCGTCGCCGCCGGCACGTTGATGAAGCTCGACGACGAGTACAGCCTGCAGACGCGGGAGAGCAGCGAATGGGAAGCGGAATTCCGCAACCGGCAGACCAAGCTCGTCAACGATCCCGCGCGGATGAGCAGCAAGCGTGCTCAGCTCCTGGGTGCTGCGGTTCAGGATGCCATCGGCTCAGTGAAACTGCTGCATGGCAAGTGCAAGGAACCGAGAAAGTTGGCGTTGCACTTCGGCGCGGAACCGCCGCTGGGCACCGCCCACGAGATACCCGTCTGGATTCGCGATGGCTGGGGTGCGGATGAGAAGAGCGTCATTGCAGATGCGCGTGCTGCAGGTCCCGATAGCGCGATCATCCATGTATTCGTACCGAAATCGCGTGCCGACGCACTGACCAGGGTGATCGCTGCCCAGAGCGGGGCAAAGGACACGTTGGAATACAAAGGTGTGCCGTCAAGCCCCGAGGGGATCGAGGCCCGGCAAGGTATGGAGACTCGACTGACCGAGGCGGGTAATAGCCTGCGGAGCCTGGTTGCCGAAGTCATCGATGGCGCGAAAGTCTACCAGGGCGGCGGCAGCGAGAGGCTGGAGGCCTCCTTGCTGGACAAGGTCAAGGAAGCCGCGAATGCTTCGTTGGACCGCCTCTTTTACGACTTCAAGGATGCCGATGACCACCGCTGGCCCAAGGTGATCGAGCGCGCCCGAAAAGGTGCCGAACACCCGCTGGAAGCGTTGGATTATAGCGGCAAGACCGAAGACCACCCGGTCTGCTCCGCGGTGCTGTGTTTCGTCGGTTCCGGGAAGAAGGGTAAGGACGTGCGCGCGCACTTTTCCGATCCGCCCTATGGTTGGTCACGCGATGCCGTCGATGCAGCGCTCATTAGCTTGTTTGGCACCGGGCATCTGCGGGCGACCACTAATGGCACGCCACTCAAGCCCGGGCAGCTCGATCAGGCGAAGGTCTCGAGCACCGACTTCCGGGTGGAGAGTGCGACCATCGACACCCGCCAGCGCCTCAAGGTGCGCAAGCTGTTCCAGACCGCCGGAGTTGCTTGCAAACCGAACGAAGAGGCTGTCGCTGCCGGTGAGTTCCTGAACAAGCTGAGCGAGCTTGCGCGTGGCGCCGGTGGAGAAGCGCCGCTCCCAGAGCGCCCCGAAACCAGCCATCTGTTGGAACTCCAGTCGCTGGCCGGCAACGAACAGCTAGTCGGCATTCTGAACCGACATGATGAGCTCCTGAAGAACATTGAAGACTGGACCAAGGCGCGAGATCTGTCCGAGAAGCGCCTGCCCGCGTACAAGCGACTGCAGTCTCTGGCCCGCCATTCCGAGGGGCTGGACGCGGCGACAGAAGCGCAACCGCAGATTGATGCGATCTCCGCCAACCGTAGCTTGCTCGACGCGGCAGATTCCGTGCCCGATCTCGCGAAGACACTGGCGGATGCGCTGCGCGCCGCACTGGCGTCGGCGGAGAAGCATTACTCCGAAACCTACGACTCGGAATTGGTGCGCCTGGAGGCCGCCGAGAGCTGGCAGAAGATCGATCAATCGGATCGCGACCGAATTCTTAACGGATTACATATCGCCAAGGTCACAAAAGGTGCTACCGGCACCGAGCAGGAGGTGCTCGAATCCGTCGAACGTATCTCCCTCGACGCCTGGAGGACCCGTACAGCGGCATTGCCACAGCTCTTCGCGGACGCACGCATCCAGGCCGACAAACTGATCGAGCCGAAGACCCATCATGTCAAACTAGGCAGCGCGACGCTGCGGACATCGGAAGAGGTCAAGGCCTGGGCTGCGAAGACCGAACAGGAGCTGCTCGAGCAGCTCAAGCAAGGCCCTATCGTGGTGTCGTAGGGGCTGACATGAAGACACTCTCGACAGAATTCCGCAGGCAGCTCGAGCGAACGGTAGTTGAAGCCCGTGATGTCGCCGAGGCTGGAGCCTGTGTTGCGCTTGAAGCACTCGCCGTTCATCACCATGAACCGTATGGTCATATGCACCAGGAGCAACGCACCCTGCGCCGGCGCTTGCGCGCGCATGCCCGCCAGCTAGGTGATCGCCCCGATGCGCGCTCGGGCGGACACGGAATCGATCACCTGGTGCATGAGTGCGCCTACGAGCACTGGCACGGCATGTTGTTTGCCCGCTTCCTTGCTGAGAATCACCTGCTGATCGAGCCCGAGATGGGCGTCGCCATAACCCTGGATGAATGTGAGGAGTTGGCTAAGGAGGAGGGTATCGACAAGTGGGCGCTGGCGGCACGCTTCGCGCACCGGATGTTACCGCAGGTATTTCGGCCGGATCATCCGGTCTTCGAGGTGCAGTTGGCGCGAGAACACCGCCTGAAGCTCGAAGGCTTGGTCGAGGGGCTGCCGACGGATGTGTTCGCGGCTACCGATGCGCTCGGCTGGGTTTACCAGTTCTGGCAGACGAAGAAGAAGGGTGAGGTCAACGCCGCCGGCAACAAGATCGGCGCGGATGAACTGCCGTCCGTCACGCAATTGTTCACCGAAGATTACATGGTGGACTTCCTCCTGGACAACACGCTCGGTGCGTGGCACGCCGGAAAAGTCCTCGCCGCGAATCCCAGGCTGGCCGAAAACGTCAGGAGCGAAGAGGAACTCCGCAAAGTCGTCGCCCTGCCGGGCTGCCCGTGGAAGTATCTGCGCTTCATCAAAGGTACGAACGACACGTGGACTCCCGCCGCCGGCACTTTCAACGGCTGGCCGAAGACAGCGAAGGAACTCACCTGCCTCGACCCGTGCATGGGCAGTGGGCATTTCGTCGTGGCAATGTTCGAGCGGCTGGTGGCTTTGCGCATGGCGGAGGAAGAGCTAGACGAAGCAGCGGCGGTGGCGGCGGTGATTCGCGACAACCTATTCGGTCTGGAGATTGATCCGCGCTGCACACAGATTGGTGCGTTCAACCTGGCGTTGGCTGCGTGGCGGCGCGTGGGCCATCGCCCACTGCCGGCGATGAACCTGGCCTGCTCCGGCCTCGCGCCGAACACCCGCGAAGCCGACTGGCTGGCAATTGCCGGCGACAACGAGAAGCTCCAGCGCGGCATGGAGCGACTTTACCGGTTGTTCCAAAAGGCGGCGGTGCTGGGTAGCCTCATCAACCCATGCACCGGCGAGGGCGATTTGCTGGAGGCCGGGTTCCATGAACTCCAGCCGCTGCTGGAAAAGGCGCTGGCGCAGGAGACCAAGGACGATACCGCGCATGAAATTGCGGTGACCGCGCGCGGCCTGGCCAAGGCGGCGGAATTTCTCGCTGGCCAGTTTACACTCGTTGCTACTAACGTGCCCTACCTCGGCACCAAGAAACAAGATGATGTGCTCAAGGACTATTGCGAACGCATCCATCCGGACGCTAAGACAGACCTCGCGACTTGTTTTATTGAACGTTGCTTGGATTTCTGTGCTCAGGGAGCCAGCACGACTCTGGTCACACCTCACAACTGGCTGTTCCTCGGTACTTACAAGGCACTTCGTCAACGATTGCTATCAGGGATGGAATTGAACGCAACGGCTCGGTTAGGCCCGCGCGCTTTTGAAACCATTGGCGGAGAAATGGTCAATGTAGCATTGCTCGTGCTAACTAATGATAGGCCTACACAAGGCCATTCATTCGTGGGGCTCGACGTCTCTGGACAAAATGATGCCTCGTCAAAAGCGAAGGCTTTGCGCGAGGAAGGACCGATTTCAGTTAATCAGCAGGATCAATCGAAAAATCCAGATTACAGGATTACTTTGGAGAATCCCAACGCCACCGCTTTGCTAAGCAAAGTTGCTACCGATCATCAGGGTCTTTCGACCGGCGATAACCCACATTTCCGTCGTAGCTTCTGGGAAATCCCAAGACTTTGCGACCTTTGGGAAGTCGAGCAATCTTCGGTCGAGAGTCATAGTTACTATGCGGGACGCTCTGGGATCGTGATGTGGTCGACGTTAGCTAGGTTTTCAACCTTTTGCCGTCCACACCGAGGTAATGAGGCGTGGGGAAGATTTGGTGTCGCAATTGCGCAAATGGGGAAATTGCCTGCTACTCTTTACAATGGTCATAAATTTGATACCAATACGGCAGTGCTGGTGCCCACAGATCAAACGATCTTGCCGGCGCTGTGGTGCTACTGTTCTTCGCCGGAGTTCCATGTGGCAGTGCGGGCGATTGATCAGGCAATAAAGGTAACGAATACCTCATTTGGAAAAGTTCCCTTCGACCTGGCACACTGGCAGAAGGTGGCGGCGCAAAAATATCCGCACGGATTGCCGAAGCCGTTTTCCAGCGACCCGTCGCAATGGCTGTTCAACGGCCACCCTGCCGGTGCAGACCAGCCGTTGCAAGTCGCCGTGGCGCGGTTGCTTGGCTACCAGTGGCCGCGCCAGACCGGTTCAAGTTTCCCCGATTGCCCGACGCTCGACCCGGATGGTCTGGAAAAGCTGGCGGATGATGACGGTATCGTTTGTATTCCGGCTGTCCGCGGCGAGCGGCCGGTGCACGAACGACTGCTACAACTGCTGCACACCGCCTACGGGGATTGGAACGACGGCATCCTGACCAAGCTGCTCGCCGAATCAGGCAGCTCGAATCTCGATGACTGGCTGCGCAACGGATTCTTCGAACAGCACTGCAAGCTGTTCCACCACCGCCCCTTCATCTGGCACATCTGGGACAGCCGCAAGGGCGATGGATTCCATGCCCTAGTCAACTACCATAAGCTGGCCGAAGGTAATGGAAAGGGCCGGCGCCTGCTGGAATCGCTCACCTACAGTTATCTCGGCGACTGGATCGGTCGCCAGCAGGATGGTGTGAAGCGCGGCGAAGGCGGCGCCGAGGACCGGCTGGCCGCCGCGCTGGAACTGCAAAAGCGCCTCGTCGCCATCCTCGAAGGCGAACCGCCCTTCGACCTCTTCGTCCGCTGGAAACCCATCGAGGAACAACCCATCGGCTGGGAGCCAGACATCAACGACGGCGTGCGCCTCAACATCCGCCCCTTTATGGCCCAAGACCTCCCCGGTGGCAAGAAAGGGGCCGGCATCTTGCGCGCCAAGCCGAATATCCATTGGAAGAAAGACCGCGGCAAAGAGCCTGTGCGCGAGCAGTCCCAACACCCCTGGTTTTGGGAAAACGGCAAGTTCACCGGGGAGCGGGTCAACGACGTTCACCTCACTCTTGCCGAAAAGCGCGCGGCTAGAGAGGCGGCGCGTGCCGACGGCAAGTACGGCTCCGCCAAATGACGGCCATGGATATTACCGGCAACGCAGTCATAGAGGCCCTCTTTGGCTCTCTGGAGGTTGCGGCGAAGTACAACCCGAACGATGTCGTGCATCCGTACGCCGTTTTGTGGACGGACCACGACGCACAGTGGCAACCGATCATTCCGCAGCTCCGTCGGCTGCTTCCGCAGCTCCTCACGCTCGGGGAATACCAACCCGACCAGCGAATAGGGCCGGCAATATGGCTCCGAAGTGTCGTAGACCGGGGGCTGCCTGAGATTGAATTGCCGGAAGGGGTAACACCGATCATTTACCTCCCCGGGGTGAGCCGGCAGGAGCTCCGGGCTGTCCAGGAATGCCCGGACAGCCTTAAGCCGCTGGTGGAGCTGCAGTACCGCGGAGTCTGCTGGACCCAGAAGAACGGCAAAGACTGGACCGTTGAGGCCTTCCTTGTCTCCGAAGAAGGCGGGCTCGGTCTGGACGTCGCGCGTGATGCAATCACCCGAAGGGCCATGCTCGGTGCCTTGGCGGAATTGGCCACAACGTCGGTCGACCGGCTGAAGGGCAAGCATCTCGAGGCGGAGGATTTCGACAAGCTCTTTTCGGACGATCCTGCCAAGGACCTGTTGCTATGGCTGAGTGAGCCCGAGGCGGTGAAAGTGGGCTGGAACAGCGGTCGGTGGAGCGCCTTCAAGTCCCGATGCAAGGCTGATTTCTCGTTCGATCCGGACAAAGACGGTGAGCTGGTCGGCGCAGATCTGCTCGGCAGGCGGGAAGGCCCGTGGGCCGCGGTGTGGGAGCGATTCACCGAGTCGCCGGTGCTCTATCCAGGCGTTCCAGAGCTACTCAGTAAAGCGATGCCAAGCGAGTTGTTCGTGGAGCCTTCCTCCTGGCCCCAAAACAACGAGAAGGAAGAGGCGGCACTGCGGCAAGCGCTGCTTGCGTTGGAGAAATCCACGCCCACCAAAGCGCGTGAACAGGTTCTAGAACTCGAGAAGTCGCACGGAGCGAGACGCGGGTGGGTCTGGGCCAAGCTGGGCCAGGCGCCGCTCGCCAATGCGCTCGGCCACTTGGCCGAGCTTGCGGAACGTGCGGCGACCAAACTTGGCGGCGCATCGACTGGCGAGATGGCGAAGCTGTATGTCGACACGGCTTGGGAGGTTGACACCGCCGCGCTGTCTGCGATGGCCGCGGTGAAGTCGACCGTCGACGCGCAGGCCGTGGGCAAGGCGTTGAACGCTGTCTACCGGCCCTGGCTGGAGTCGGCGGCTGAGCATCTGCAGACTCTGGCCGAGAAAGAGCCCCTTCCGGGGCACGATGGGCAGGGGCTGGAAGATCTCCTGGTTGAATCCGGCGGCCTGGTACTCTTCGCCGATGGCCTCCGTTTCGACGTCTCACAACGTCTGGTCCAACGCATGCGCACGAAGGGTTGGTCTGTAACGCTGTCGACCCGGTGGGCGGGCCTGCCGACGGTGACCGCGACCGCCAAGCCAGCAGTCTCACCGGTCACAAAGGGCATCAAGGGTATGTCAATCGGGGAGGATTTTCTTCCTGCGACGGCAGATGCCGAGCAGCCGCTGACCACGGACCGGTTCCGAAAACTTCTGACCACTGCCGGCTACCAGTACATAGGCGCCGACGAATCGGGCGATTCCTCGGGCCGTGGCTGGACCGAGAATGGCGAGCTCGACAAGTTGGGCCACTCCCTACAGGGCAAGCTCGCGGGCCGAATCGAAGAACAGGTCGATTTGCTGCTTGAGCGCATCGAGTTTCTGCTAGACGCCGGTTGGCGCGAGATCCGAGTGGTAACGGACCACGGTTGGCTCTGGCTCCCCGGTGGGCTGCCTAAGGTCGATCTACCGAAGTACCTGACTGCAAGCCGCTGGGCTCGATGCGCTGCGATCAAGGGTGGATCGAAGGTTGAGGTTCCGACCGTTCGGTGGCATTGGAATGCCCACGAGCGGGTTGCAGTGGCACCGGGGATTGCCTGCTTTGGCGCAGGCAATGAATACGCACACGGCGGGATGAGCCTGCAGGAGAGTCTGGTTCCGGTGATTCGGGTGACGGCCGGCGAAGCCGCTGCTAGGGCGGCCGCGAAGATTGAAGAGGTCTCTTGGGTCGGATTGCGTTGCCGCGTTCAGGTCGAGGCCGCTCAGGCTGGCTTGTCCGTGGACTTGCGGTCGAAGGTCAATGATCCGAGTTCGAGTGTTAGCAAGGTGCGGCCGGTGGACGCCAAAGGAGCAGCCAGCCTTTTGATTGCTGACGACGAGCTTGAGGGCACGCCGGCTGTGGTAGTGGTGCTGGATGTCAGCGGCCATGTGATAACGAAACAACCCACCATCATCGGGGGTGACGATTGAAAGTAGAACTCGACCAACTCGACCGTCTGGCGGCGACGGCGTTTGAAGGCTACCTGGTTCGCAAGGACCTGGTACGCAAGTACAGCCGTCAGTATCCGGTCCCGACGTACGTGGTCGAGTTTCTCCTCGGACGCTACTGCGCTAGCACGGACGAACAGGAAATTGAGGAAGGGCTCACGATCGTCGAGCGCCAGCTAGCGGACCGCACGGTCAGGACGGGTGAAGAGGAGCTCTTCAAGGCGCGGGCTCGCGACCAGGGTTCAATCAAGCTGATCGATATCGTTCGAGCAAAGCTCGACGCAAAGACGGACTCGTTCGTTGCGGAGCTGCCGAGCCTCGCCATCAAGGATGTCCGTATCGACGACAGCCTCGTCAAACAGCATGAGCGTATGCTCACCGACGGCTTCTATGCCGAAGTCACATTGAGCTACGACGCCGCCATCGCTCAGGAGAAGGGTGGCCGTCCTTTCGCGATCGACAGTCTGCGCGCTATCCAGCTTTCCAAGGCAGATGTGCTGGATACGCTCAAACGCGGCCGCCACGACTTCACCACTGAGGAATGGAAACGCGTTCTGCTGCGTAGCGTGGGCCTGGAACCGTCCGCACTGTCGGAGCGTGCACAATTGGTCGCGCTTATCAGGATGGTGCCGTTCGTGGAACGCAACTACAACATGGTCGAGCTGGGTCCACGCGGGACTGGCAAAAGCCACCTTTACCAGCAGATATCCCCGTACGCACATCTGATCTCCGGTGGTAAGGCTACGGTGGCGAAGATGTTCGTCAACAATGCCAACGGTCAGCGTGGCTTGGTGTGCCAATACGACGTCGTATGCTTTGACGAAATCTCCGGTGTGTCGTTTGATCAGAAAGACGGCGTAAACATCCTCAAGGGTTACATGGAGTCCGGGGAGTTCTCACGTGGTAAGGAAAGCATTCGTGCCGAGGGTGGCATCGTGATGGTTGGAAACCTTGATGTCGAAGTCGAGCATCAGCAACGGGTCGGTCACCTGCTGAGCCCATTGCCTCCCGAAATGCGCGACGATACCGCTTTTATGGATCGCATTCACGCGTATGCGCCCGGGTGGGATTTTCCGAAGTTAAACCCGAACGAACACTTCACGGATCACTTCGGCTTGGTCAGTGACTTCCTGTCCGAGTGCTGGAGCCGGTTACGCACCGGAAGTCGAATCCCGGTGCTTCAGGGGCGAGTGAATTACGGTGGGGCGCTAAGTGGGCGGGACATCACGGCCGTCAACAAGACAGTGAGCGGCCTGCTCAAGCTGATTTACCCGGACCCCGAGATGACGGTTCCAGACGAGGAACTGGAGGAAATGGTTCGCGTCGCCCTCGAAGTCCGCCGACGGGTGAAGGAGCAACAGAAGCGAGTATTCAAGAGTGAATTCCGCAATACACACTTCAGCTACGCGATGGGCGAAGACGGTGTCGAAAAGTTCGTATCGACGCCTGAGCTGCATAGCGACGAAGCGATCGAACTCGACCCATTACCTCCGGGCCAGGTGTGGGGCATCAGCCCGGGCGGACCCGAGACGGGTGCCAGTCTGTACCGCCTCGAAGTGACGGTTGGCAAGGGAAGTGGCGTCAAGATCCTGAACGCACCAGTACCGCCCGCGTTCCGGGAAAGCGTCAGGTACGCCGAGCAGAATCTTTATACCAGGGCAAAGCAACTGGTCGGCGATCGAGACCCGCGCTCTCACGAGTTTTCCTTACAGCTGCGTGCTATGGACAACGACCGCAGCGGAACCGCCCTCGGCCTACCGGCTCTGATGGCCCTTTGCAGCGGCCTGCTTGAGAAAAGTACCAAGGGAGGACTGATTGTTGTCGGCGCGCTCAACCTCGGCGGCTCAATAGAACCGCTGGCGAATGCTGTCGGTATTATCGAGGTCGCCGTTGAGAAAGGCGCTGATACTGTGCTGATGCCCGTGTCGGCACGGAAGCAGCTATTCGAGTTGTCAGACGATATGGCAACGCGGATCAATATCCAGTTTTACTCGGATACGCCAGATGCTTTGCTCAAAGCGTTGCTAGAGTGATGCAGACCTCCCAGAAGTCAATCGAAGCGTCATTCTGGCGGAATTTGACGAGGCGCTTTGGCGGCGAGTGCTGGGATTTCCGATGAACATTGCGGGCTGCGGCGCCAAATGCAACGGGAGAATGGATTGGTAACGCCACTGAGAAAAAAGACCCTCGAAGGTACGGTTTACACGCGAGATGCGAATATCGAGATCAGACTCGCCGAATTTGAGGGTTTGACACAGGATGAACTGGTCGCGCGATGCAGCATCCAAAAGCGTGACGACCCTAGTTATGTTCCGAGCGAATGTCTTGTCTATTTCGTACGTGCCAGCCGTTCCGATCATTCGACGGCAGGTTTCGAGCGGTTGTACAAGATTCTGGCGGAACGTGTTCTTCGAGCCCTCCCGCGGGCAGAGAATGCCGATGGCAAGACTGCCTCGCTGACCAAATCTGTCATTCGCGATAACGTGTTTGGCAAATTCGTTGAAATGCTGTCGCTGGATCGCACGGAGTATTCTGAAAAACTTGATTATTTCGAGGTTCGATTTGATGGTGCACTCGCTAGCCTGCGGCGTGACGCTCAGGAACAGGCCTGGCGCGATGAGAATCGATCAGCTTCCCTCGAATATGATGAGGAAACCGGCGAGTTGGCGGAGGAGGTCGAGCGGGCGGCTGGCAGCTTCGACCCATTCAACCAACCTGAAATTGACGGTTCGGATTACCGGTCACGGCTTGACGCATCGATTGACATCCTGCCACCCGAACAAGTGAGGATCATCGAAATGTTGAGAAAGGGTATTCCAATCGATTCGAAAGATGCGGATGCAGTCACCATTGCCAAGGTGCTCGGGAAATCCGAGAAGACGATCAGGACCTATCGCGACAAGGCTTTTGCCGCGCTTCGTGCCGCCATGTCGGGAGATGATCAATGATCCGGGGCGGTGTTAAACCATCACGTGAAGAAGTGTTGGATGCCTTTGCTGTCGAAACTGTTCACGACCGTAAGACGCTTGAACGTTATCTACGGGATTTCCCCCAATTCGCGGCTGAGCTTGCGGACCTGTCGAGGGAACTTTCACGTGTAGTTGAGGGAGGCGAAAGCTCATTGACAGCACATGAAGAAGCGCTGATCGAAGTGGCATGGCAGAATCACGTATCACTAGAGAAGAGGTCAGCAAAGGACCCTCTGGCTGCCCTGTCGGTGCCGCAACTCAGAGAGGTTGCTCATGCATTGGACGTACCCCGACAGGTTATCACAGCCTTCAGAGAGCGACGCGTCAAGCTCGAGTCGGTTCCGAAACCTTTTCTGGCGGCACTTGCGCGTGCACTCAGTTGCTCGGTGGACTTGCTTTTAAGTGGGCTGTCGGCACCTTTGGGACCCACACTTGCACGAAGCTACAAGGCCGACGTCAAGCCGTCCGCTGGAGCGGAAATTACGTTCGAGCAACTGCTGATTGATGCGGGCGTACCAGTGGCGAAACGCACCGAATTGCTGGTCGAGGACGATTAACATGGACGGGGTCGAGCTGGCGCGGCAGATCGCGGCCGACCTGCATCGGCAGATCCTGTCAAACGGACACGACCCTTGGCGTCCTTATGAGTTTGCGGTGGCCGAAGCCCGGCGACGTGGGTTCGACGTCGAACCGACGGCCGCCGATTCAGCTTTGCTCGACGGCGGACGGGCCACTGTTATCGTCGCAGACGGCCTTATCCTCCACGAAAATATCGGTACGCCGTTCGAACAGGCATTCCTTGTTGCCCACGAAATCGGACATGTCGAACTTGGCGACGACTTTGATGACGAGCCGGCATACGAAATTGATCCGGCTCGAGCGGTCGAAGCCTCGCCGGTCGGAATTGATCGGGTGGTTGACTACGGCCGCCGGCAACGGCGCGAAGTCCAGATGGATCTATTTGCGCGGGAGTTTCTGTTACCGCGCCACATCGCGCGATCCCTTCATCTGGAGCAGGGGCATACGGCATCAGAAATCGCCGAAAAGCTCGGTGCACCGTTCGACGTGGTTGCTCAGCAGCTTTTTGATGCACTTTTGTTGCCTGAGATCGTCCCCATAGTTGAAAGCGATCCAGTTGAACGCCCCCTCAACCCGCTGCAGTCGAAAGCTGCTATGCATCGGGGTGAAGCCTATCTGTTGGAAGCTGGGCCAGGCACTGGCAAAACGCAGACATTGACGTCCCGCGTCCAAGGTCTGCTCGAAGACGGTATTGATCCACGTCGCATCCTCCTGCTGACTTTTTCCAATAAGGCTGCTGGCGAAATGGCGGAGCGTATCGCACGCAAGCACAGGTCGGCCGCAGCGGCCATGTGGATCGGAACCTTCCACGCATTTGGACTCGATATCATTCGACGCTTCCATACCGAGTTGGGGTTGCCGAAGGATCCTCGAATGATGGATCGGACCGAGGCGGTGGAACTTCTTGAACATGAATTTCCACGCCTTGGTTTGATTCACTACCGAAATCTTTATGATCCGACCCAAATCATTGCGGACATACTCCAGGCAATTTCACGCGCCAAGGATGAAGTTGTCGACCCAACACGCTACGCTGAACTTGTAGGCGATATGGCTCACAGGGCTGTCTCTGCTGAAGATCAGGAGGCCGCTGCACGTGCAGAAGAAGTCGCCCGTGTTTATGCCGCCTATGAATGCTTGAAACGGCAAGCCCATTGCGTCGATTTTGGCGATCTTGTATCGATGCCGGTCCGCCTTTTAGAGGAAAATGCGGAAATTAGGGCCCATCTGCAAGGGCAGTATGACCATGTACTGGTTGATGAATATCAGGACGTCAATCGCAGCAGTGTTCGCCTATTGAAAGCTCTGCGTGGAGATGGCCGGAATCTCTGGGCGGTTGGTGACGCTAAACAATCGATTTACCGCTTTCGCGGAGCCTCGTCGTTTAACATGGCCCGCTTCGGCGAGGAGGATTTTGGTAGCGGTAAGCGGGGACGTCTGAAGCGGAATTACCGTTCTGTTGAGGAAGTGGTGCAGACGTTCTCAAATTTTGCGACAGGCATGAAAGTCGGCGATGAGGATAGTAGCCTGGAGTCAGAACGAGGGCCGAGCCGGCGCTTTCCGGAGTTCTGCACAGTTGATCAGTCGCCGCAGCAGGCAGTTGCACTCGCTGACGCCATCGAAGATATGCGCCGTGGCGGCTACGCCTATCGAGATCAAGCTGTCCTTTGCACCGGTAATGAGAAGCTTTCTGAACTCGGGCAGGATCTTGAACGGTTGGGCGTCCCGGTCCTTTTTCTGGGTAGCCTGTTTGAGCGCCCGGAAGTCAAGGATCTTCTTTCTTTGCTGATGATCCTCAGTGATCGCCGCGCAATGGGCCTTGTTCGTGCCGCATGTATGCAGGAATTCGCAATGCCGATTGAGGACGTAGCCGCAGTCTTCGAATATTTGCGTGCAAACGAAGGCGAACCGGCGGCGTGGCTACAGGATGTTGTCGCCATTTCAGGCTTGACTGAGGCAGGTCACCGCGCTTTGAGGGCACTGGCGTTGGCGATGCAAGGCTTCGATAGCGGTTCAGCGCCCTGGACGGTACTCGCCACGCTTCTGCTTGACCGTACGCATATGGCCGCGCGCATTTGCGCGTCGAACGACATCGCAGAACGCACGCGCGGCATAGCGATCTGGCAGTTCATGAACTTCCTGCGGGTCCAGCCAAGCGGTCAGGGACTCCCCATCGTCCGGCTGCTCGATCGAGTGCGGCGGCTTGTGCGGCTCGGCGACGACCGCGACCTGCGGCAATTGCCAGCCTCCGCCCAAGGGATCGATGCGGTGCGCCTTATGACCATCCATGGCGCGAAAGGGCTTGAGTTTCATGTTGTCCACTTGCCCGGACTCAATGCGGACACAATCCCACGGACGCCGCCGGCGCCGTCATGTCCGCCGCCGGATGGCATGGTGGAAGGGGCCGAAGGTTCTGCGCTGGATGCATTCCGAACGGGCCAAGCCGAGGAGCAAGAATGCCTCTTCTATGTGGCGCTGTCGCGTGCGCGTGACCGGCTTTTTCTCTATGCGCCCACTCAGAAATCGAATGGCCATAAACGGTCCCTGTCGGCATTTTTGGATCGGCTTGGCCCGAAGGTGGTACGGCAGGCGATCAATCCGGAGAGGACCCTACCGCTCGCACCCGAAATGGCCGACATCGCGCTTGCGACGGACGGCGGGCTCCGTTTCACTGGACCACAACTGGCTCTATATGAGCGATGTCCGAGGCGCTTCTTTTACACGCATATCTTGCAGGTCGGCGGCCGGCGGACAGCGACGCCATTCATGCAGATGCATGAAGCGGTTCGCATGATTTTTCAGGCAGTGATCGCTGACGCTAACGCGATCTCCGGAGATGAGGATATGGAAAGGCACCTTGTAGAGGCCTTCGCCGCGCATGGTCTCGCCGACCACGGTTATGTCCGCGAGTACAGAGCGTTCGCTATCTCCATGATTCGCTACTTTCTCACTGCACGGGAAGGGCACACACCGGAAACCCCGACCGCACTCAGCCTCACTTTCGGGGCCGAAGAGATCATCGTACGCCCGGATGACGTCCTTGTGCGGCCTGACGGGAGCCGGACGGTGCGTCGGGTGCAGACTGGGCATTTTCGTAGCACCGAAGCCGACGATGTAGGAGCTGCTGCCTTTCTACTGGCGGCTCGCCAGACCTTCCCCGATGCAGTGGTAGAACTTATCCACCTGTCGGACCAGACCGCGCGGCCGCTCGACCTGTCGGCCAAGAAGCTTCAAACCCGACAAAACAAGCTCTCAGGCTTTCTGGCGGACATCCGTGGTGGACGCTTTCCCGCCAAGGCGTCGTCGCGCACATGCCCGGGATGCCCCGCCTTCTTTGTTTGCGGCCCGACCCCACCCGGTGCCCTCGAAAAAAATTCTGGCTAACCTTACCGGTCGGCCGTAGTTGCATCGATTGGAACCTTAGAAGCCGGGCGCCACCCGGTACAGCATTAAGGAACCAACGATTATGACTACCGAAGATATTCTCGATTACGACGATCTGGGTGTCGCCCTGCGCGAAAACCGAGGGCTGCGTGCGGCGCGGGCTTATCGTATCCGCTTCGCACAGGACGATCTGAGCTTCCGCGATCTCGAGGTTGCCGATCCCGTCCCACTGGGGCGTCAGATTCTCGCCGCCGCTGGTTGCAACCCGCGCGACGGTTTCAGCCTGTTCGCGATCTTGCTGTCTGGAGAGTTCGAGGACGTCCGGCTTGACGAGCCGTTCGATCTTCGTTCACGCGGCGCTGAACGCTTCGTGGCGTTTAAAACCGATCGCGACTACAAGCTAACGCTGGATGATCGCCAGCTCGAATGGGGAAAGCCGGTGATCGGCGGTGCGGCGCTCTATGCCCTGTCGGGTGTAAGCGAAGGCGAGGCCGTTTTCCTTGAGGTGCGAGACGGGGAAGATCGGCTGATTGAGCCGGAGGACCTCGTCGCCCTGAATGAGCCTGGCATCGAACGTTTCATAACGGCGCCGTGGCCCTCCAAGACCTATGAGATCATCGTCAATTCGCGGCCCCGTGTAATCGAGGATCAGCACGTCACGTTCGAGCAGATCGTGCAGCTCGCCTTTCCCGGGGAGCACGACGCCAACGTTGTATTTTCGATGACATATCGCCACGCAGCCTCGAAGCCGCATGCCGGTGAGCTTGGTGCCGGAGGCGCCGTCGACGTCAAGAAGAAGGGGACCGTGTTCAATGTCACGCGAACTGTTCAGTCGTAACGCCGACCTCAAGCGCCTTCGCGAAGAAGGCTATTTCGTGCAGATCGTGGGCGGTTTCCTCGTAATGCGTGAAGTGCCCTACGTGGATGCCAGTCGCAAGGTGCGGATGGGTACACTGATCTCCAGCCTGACCATGGCTGGGGATCAAACCCGTAGGCCGGATACGCATGTGATGCACTTTGATGGCGACTTCCCTTGCCGGTCGGATGGTGGGCCGATCCAGCAGATATCGCACCAGAGCGGAGATTTCGACCTCGGGCATGGTCTCAAGGCTAAGCATACGTTTTCGAGTAAGCCGGAGGGTGGGTATACAGATTATTTCCACAAAATGACAACGTATGCTGCGATTCTGTCGGGCCCGGCCGCAGTGTTGAAGCCGGATGCAACACCGCGCACCTTTCGAACCCCGGAGGCAGAGGAAGACAGCGTTTTCAACTATACGGAAACTGCTTCCGACAGGGTTGGCATCGGTGCTTTGACGGAGCGGCTGAAGCCGGAGATCGTGGCGATCATCGGCGGCGGTGGAACGGGGAGCTATATTCTCGACCTCATGGCTAAGACCCCGGTCCACGAGATCCGGGTGTTCGATGATGATGAATTCCTGCAACACAATGCTTTTCGCGCGCCTGGTGCGGCGTCGATCGACGAGTTGCGAGAGGTGCCGAAAAAGGTCGACTATCTGAAGTCCGTCTATTCGCGGATGCACCGCGGGATCGTCGCCCACGCCTCGGCGCTTGACGCATCCAACCTCCATTTGCTCGATGGAGTGACGTTTGCCTTTCTCTCAATGGATGCAGGGGAAGAGAAACGCCTGGTGGTCGAGAAACTTGAAGCGATGGGTGCATCGTTTGTCGATGTTGGCATGGGACTGGAACTGGATGACGGGTCGCTGGGTGGAATCCTGCGTGTGACTGCAAGCACGCCGGAGAAACGTGATCATGTGCACCAGGGACGAATCTCGTTCGCAGGCGGCGGAGAGAAAGACCTGTATTCGTCTAACATTCAAGTTGCCGATCTTAACGCGCTTAACGCTGCGCTCGCAGTCATCAAATGGAAGAAGCTGCGCGGATTCTATCGGGACCTGGAGGGGGAGCATCACTGCACCTACACTACAGACGGCAATATGCTATTGAATGGTGATACGAAATGATGCGCTATACCTGTCTCGAACACCGGTTTGTACAGCATATTCCAGATACCATCAGCCCAGGCGTTCTCTTCATTTCAATGGAGTACGGGACGGCCGCGCATAGTTGCTGTTGCGGGTGCGGGGAAGAAGTGGTGACGCCCTTCACGCCAACAGACTGGCAGATGACTTTCGACGGCGAAACCGTGTCCCTTCACCCATCTATCGGAAATTGGTCGCTTGCTTGCAGATCTCATTACGTGATCAAACGAGGCCGAGTCATCGAAGCAGGTCAGTGGACTGACGAGCAGGTTGAAGCGGAACACCGCCGTGATCGGGCAGCCAAGGCCCGGTACTACGGCACTGCCGCTTCACACGACGATGCCACTGATCCAGCGACTCAGCCGTCGACAGGCCCTGTCCCTAGCGGGTTCTGGCAGCGTCTATGGCGTTGGGTTAGGCGGGGATTGGCATAGGAATGGCTCGCTCTCAGCTGAGAACTGCCAGTACTTCCAGACCTAAACACCAACGATATGCTAGGGTTCAACGATTGAATAATAGGGATAGATATGAATTTTCGATTTGTTCACACCGCAGACATTCATCTGGACTCCCCACTCCGGTCATTGGCATTGCGGAATTCTGAACTTGCAGAGTTGATTGGAAATGCCACGCGTCAGGCGTTCGTAAAAATCATAGATCTTTGTCTGGATGAGCAGGTTGATGCACTTCTGCTGGCGGGCGACCTTTATGATGGTGAACAGACCTCCATGAAGACGGCTCGGTTCCTAGCGGCCCAGGTCCGGAGGCTGCATGAAGCCGGTATCCGCGTCTTCATCATACGCGGAAATCACGATGCTCTATCCAAGATAACTCAGGAACTCGTTCTTCCGGATTCGGTGAAAGTATTTGGCGGGCGCGCCGAGGCGGTGGCGGTCGATCGGGGCAAGAGCGAGTTTCCAGTCGTGATACATGGGTTGAGCTTTGCGAAGCCGCACGCGCCGGAAAGTCTGGTCTCGAAGTACAAGCCGCCTGTCGAAGGCGCGGTGAATATCGGCATGATGCACACGAGCCTGGCGGGCTCACCAGGGCACGATCTCTATGCGCCCTGCAGTATCGCCGATCTTCAGGTGACCGGGTATAGGTACTGGGCGCTCGGTCACATACATAAACGGTCGGTCACAGAGGGCGGCTGCACCATCGTGATGCCAGGCAACCCGCAGGGGCGAGACATCAATGAAGCAGGGCCCAAATCCGTCTCACTGGTCACGGTGGCTGATGATGGCTCGATCAGTGTCGAGGAGCGTAACACCAGTATCGCGCAATTCGAGCGCGTATCGGTGGATGCGACCGGTATCGATGATTGGCGCGATCTGGCAACGGCGCTTTCCACGTCGCTCCGGCAGGCGCGAGATGCTGCGTCGGCTGATCATATTGTCACCCGCCTGCATGTTACTGGCGGGACACCGCTCGCATGGCGTATCCGTCGTGATCTCGACCTCCTCAAGGCCGAGGCAGATGATCGTGCCATGGTCATCGGTGGCTGCTGGGTCGAGAAGTTGGAGGCTGATTGTCACGTTTCGAGCCATGCAGATACCCCCGGCGATGATCCGGTTATGGAGTTGCGCCGCATGATTGCGTTGAATGTTGGGCAGTCCGACAGCTTTCGACAGGAGGCTATCGGAATTGCGGAGGAGCTGGCCACGCAATTGCCACCTGAGTGTCGAGCCTTCCTGGGTTCTGACGAGAGCACGTTCCATGAATCGGTGGCTTCTCTGGTTACCGAGGGGGCTGATGACGTCATTGCGCGCCTTCATGCCGGTCCTGGCAGAGGCGAAGTCTGATGCGTATCATTCGGTTGGACCTTACGCGCTACGGCATTTTCACGGACTACTCTGTCTCCTTTGGTGAGCGGAAGGGGGACGGGCCTGATCTGCACATCATCTACGGTCCGAATGAAGCGGGGAAATCGACCACGCTTGCGGCATTTCTCGACCTGTTGTTTGGCATCGAGACCCGGAGTCGGTATGGTTTTATTCATCCCTATTCGACGATGCGAATTGGCGGAGAACTGGAAATCAGTGGCACATCTCGCGAGTTCGTCCGAATAAAGCGAGCGCAAAATAGTCTTCTGGACGGCGGGGACAAGCCGATCTCCGACGGCATTATCCAGGGGGGTCTTGGCGGCATTGACAGAGCGTCCTACACGACGATGTTCTCGCTGGACGATGCATCGCTTGAAGCAGGTGGCGAGAGCATTCTTGAGAGCAAGGGTGATCTCGGCCAGCTCCTGTTTTCTGCGAGCGCCGGGCTCTCGGAACTTAGTCGGAAGCTTGTTGATTTGAGGGCAGAGGCGGATAGCTTCTATAAGTTTCGGGCCCGCGGTGGCGAGTTATCGGAGTTGAAGACGAGGCTCGCAGATCTGAAAAATGAACGCGAGCGCATTGATACGATCGCGTCCGAATATGTAAGGCTGCTCGAGACGCGTGACCTCACTGCTACGCAATATGATGAAGCAATTGCGGAGCGCGGTCGAATCCAGTCCAGATTAGAAGTGCTTCGGCGCCAATTGGGAGTGCTGCCGAGGCTCGTCGCGCTAAGGGGGCTCAGGGAACGCATCAAGCCGCTTGCAGAGATTCCGGATGCGCCGATTGGGTGGGTCGAAGATTTCCCTAAGCTACAGAAGGAGGAAATTGAACTCACGACGAGGACGAACGGGATCGAGTCGGAGATCAGGAATATTTCCGCGGAACTTGATGAGATTGTTGTCGATGACCGGGTCTTGGATTTCGCAGAACGGGTCGCTCTACTGGCGGACCTTCGTGCGCGATACGTGACAGCCGACAAAGATATTCCGGAACGAAGTCTCGAACAACGCGATGCGGATCTCGCTATTACGGGAATTCTCGCGCGAATGGAGTGTGATCCAGACACAGACCCGGGCAGCTTACTTCTTGGGGCCTCGACGACAGGCTCCCTTCGTGAGCTGATGGAGGAGCGGTCCGGCATTGAGGCTGGGATGGAGACGGCGGAGGAGGAACTGACAGAAGCGCGACGGCGCCTTGTAGAGGCGCAGACGAAATTGAAGGAAGCGGGTGGCGATACACAATCAGAGAACACAACTGCCGTCTCGCAGCTGGCCTCTGTTTTGTCGCTGGCCCGGGCTGATGACCACGCTACACGTCACCGCCTCGCTGGACGCTCGCGTCTGGAGCAACTCGACAAGCTGGCTGAGCATATGCATACGCTTAGCCCATGGACGGGTGAGGCAAATGAGTTGCATGACATTTCCGCGCCTTACGCCGACGACATCGAGCGGTGGAAGAGTTCAGTCGCGGAGGCTGAAAAGTGCGTCGGACGTCACGAAGACGAGATCGAAAGACTTTTGGCCGATCAGCGTCGGCTGACGGCGGAAATCGCGGCGGCTGGCCAAGTGACCGGTGTCGTAAGTGACCGGGAAGCGGCAAACATACGATCCGCGCGAGAAGATGCTTGGGCCGGCCACAAACGTACACTTGATACGGCGTCAGCCGAGGCTTTCGAAGTGTCCCTCCGGCACGATGACATCGTCACCAACAGTCGGATCGGCAACGCCGCAGAGGTGGCAAATCTCAACCAGGTCAGCAAACTACTCGCCTCGGTGAATGCGGATCTCGGTGCGGCACGCGACGGCAGCAATGCTGCATCCATGGAGCTGGAAGGCATTCAGGGAGAGATTGCTAAGGCAATTCGCTCAATGGCACCCGCATTACCGGAGAACTGGAGCCTACCGAAGCTCGAAACGTGGTTGGAGAGGAGGAATACAGCACTGGAGTTGCTCGCTGCCGTGAAAAAGGCGGATCACGACGTACGTGAAGCGGAACAGGATGGAGAAAAGATCCTACGCAAGCTGATCGACGCAGCCAGTGCAGCCAGTATCAATATTGAAGCCGATGCGAGTGCCGACACGCTCATATCCCTCCTGCAAACGGTGAGCGACCGAGAAACAGAACTTAGGGCTCTGCGGTCTGAGGTGACCGAGCGTAAACGGGATGTGGGCGCTCGCGAACGTAGAGTGAAGAGGGCCAAGGACACGGAACAGGCTTGGAGCGAAAGCTGGACTAGACTGTGTACGAATTGTTGGCTCGGTGACGATGGTTCGATCCCGACCGTCCCGGTAATCCGGGAGGTATTGAAGGCGCTGGATGATCTTGGTCCGTTGATCGAAAAGCGGGCCAGCCTGGCTGATCGCATTCAAAAGATGGAAAGTGATCAACGACGCTTTTCGACCGGCGTTGAGGAGCTGGCGAAGGCGCTCGAAATGGATGTTACGGTACCGCCTCTCGACTTGGCTGTCCAAATTACTAAGGCGGTGGAGAAAGCGAGGGCAGCTGAGGCAGCTCGGGAAGTCGCCTTGAAGCGCCTGAAGGATGCGGAAACACGAAAGCAGAGCATCTCGGAAACAAAGGAGATCCATGATCGTCGCAAGGCGGAGATGATTGACCACTTCAAAGTCGACTCCCTCAGCGAGGTCGATACGAAGTTGCGTGACCTCGAAAGGAGGCACGAGCTTCAGAATCAGGCGACAACTGCGGAGCACGACATACTGGATGCCCTTGGTGTGGCGTCTATCGACATGGCTGAGGAAGTCCTCGACAACCTGGATCGGGATGTGGTTGAGACCGAGATTGCGCAGTTAGAGGGGCGCTTTGAAGATCAAGACAAGCACTCGCACGAGTTGTTCAGTGAGCGCAGTAAAGCATCAGATCGCCTTGAAGCCGTCGGGGGAGACGACGCGGTTGCAAAAATTGATGAAAGGCGCCGGACAACGCTGATTGAGATTGAGGATGGAGCAGAGCGCTATCTACGCTTGAGGCTGGGTGTTGTGGCAGCAGAGCAGGCGCTGCGTATTTATCGCGATCAGCATCGAAGCTCCATGATGACTCGCGCCTCTGAAGCTTTCAGGACAATCAGCCGCGATGCATACAAGGGACTGACGACTCAGCCTGACAAGGATAGCGAAGTTCTCGTCGTAGTTGGTGCCAATGACAGCTCCAAGATTGCGTCGGAATTGTCGAAAGGGACGCGTTTTCAATTGTATTTGGCACTTCGAGTTGCTGGCTACCGGGAATTCGCTGAGTCGCGGCAGCCCGTTCCTTTCATAGCGGACGATATCATGGAAACCTTCGACGATTTCCGGGCGGAAGAGGCTTTCAAGCTGCTGGCAGAGATGGCGAAAGTGGGACAGGTCATCTACCTCACTCACCACCGACATCTTTGCGACATCGCACGAACTGTTTGTCCCGAGGTTCGGGTACATGAGCTTTCCATCAATTAACAGCAGATTTGAGCCCGCTTCAGAGATTATCTCTAAATATCTGCATTTCGTGCCTGTTCACGCAGTCTTCGCGACTCTATGGTAGGAGGCCGTGGCAGTAGTGGACGGCCTTAGCACAGTCAGCGCTGTCTCCCCCGATGTTTATTGAAGCCACACTGGGGACAGGTCTCGAGCCGGCGGCCCCGGGATTGGAGCGGCAACTGGAAACCACAATCACGGCAGCGATGCCGGTGGTAAAGCCGACAGCCGGGACAAATAGGTTTAGTACAGTCCACGGGCGAGAGGAAGGACGTCCCGCAGTCCTGGCAGGCCCGCTCGTGCCAAGTCTCCATATTGACTAGGCGCGGTACATGCACGACGCGGGTTAGATCGAACAGTGGCTCGCCGATCAGTCGCTCATAGGCTTCATACGCATCGATCAATGCTCGCGCCGCGCTGCGTCCGGTTTGTAACAGACGATGCTGCAGTCGCCACACCAGGGTCGCCTGCAACATGCGGCGATCATGCGCGCGGTACCAGGTGTCGGTGAACGGCATCTGTCCCGGCGGCGAAGGTTCGCCGTGCAACTGCCGATACAGGCGGTTGACCGTGGTCTTTTCCAGGCCGGTTAATTGCGCGACCAGTCCCGCCCGGGCACCGAGCTGGATGAGTTGCGCGGATTCCTGGATGCGCGTGGCATAGCCACACAGCTCCACCGTGCAGACCGCGCGGTCAGCCTTGGCGAAAGGACAGAGGCTGGAGAGAAACAACGCTGAATCAGATTCAGGCTTCATGTGCTTGCCCTCCCTCTCACCGCACCGTGATCAGGGTGGCGTGTTCCATGATGGTCGCGATCTCTTCCGCGCGCCCCTCGCGCACGGCGGCGAACAGCCGCGACCACCACCAGGTCTCCTGGCGCGGGATCAACAACGGCAGTTTGATCTGAGTGACCTGCGCCAACTCGTACGGCGTCAGATCGGCCAGCATGTAAGCGAAGTCATCGGCGAGCCCCGTCAGCGTGGCGGCCAACTGCGGATCCCGCCGGGTCAGGTCGCGAGCGTGAATCAGGTACTGCATGTTTATCTGTGAGAAATCGTATGTCATCGTTATATCCCCCCATGAAATTTTTCGTGCGTGGTCAAGTCCTTATCGGCACGATCCGCCAATCTGTTGTTATCCAGCGGGAACTCGGTAGGGATCGTCCTGCAGCGGTCGATGGCCTCGGCCACTACACGCGCCTCGAAATAGACCCTTCGACCCAGCTGCCGCCGCGCCTGACCCAGCGCCACGGCCAGTGGCTGGCGTTTACGCGCAACGGCCATACGCACACCGTTCGGGCTGAGGTGCATCACCTCGGCTAAGTGCTTGAATGTCAACAATGGCCCGTAGTGCGCGAGCAGGTATTGATGTGTCGCTGAGAGGGGTTCGGTCACCGCCTGTGCTCCCTGGTGCTGATGTGGGAAGCTATCTTAAGTCGTTGTTGCTAAATAAAAAGACGGAAAGGCGGCGGCAGCGTGGCCGCTTTCGGGGCTTTATTATTGGTTTGGGTGTGATAAGGCCTGTGGGCCATGCATGTGCCTGGCATCCATCGGTCGATTGAGCTAGCGTCAGGATTCATGTGCGGCCGCTTCTACCTCGATACACCCCGCGAACACCTGCGTGAGCAATTCGCTCTGAAGCAGATGCCACTGCTGGCTGGGCGCTTTAACATCGCTCCCTCGCAGGACATCGCCGCGATACGCGAAGGCGAGGCGGGTAGGGAACTGGTCATGCTGCACTGGGGCCTGATTCCGCACTGGGCCAAGGAGGAGAAGACGAAATTCAGCATGATCAACGCGCGCGCCGAAACTGTGGCCACGAAGCCGGCCTACCGCTCGGCCTTCCGGCAGCGTCGGTGCCTGGTACCCGCCAGCGGTTTTATCGAGTGGCAGCCGACCGACCGCGGCCGTCAGCCATACGCAGTGCGGTTAAAGGATACGGAACTCTTCGCCTTCGCCGGCCTCTGGGAACATTGGGAAGGCGCGGACGGCAAGACCATCGAGTCCTGCACCCTCATCGTGACCGATGCCAACGAACTGCTGCAGCCCATCCATGACCGGATGCCGGTGATTCTGGACCCGGACGATTACGATGACTGGCTGGGTCACGAAGCCGTAGAAACTGAACATCTGCTCAGTTTGCTGCGACCCTATCCCGCCACGCAGATGATCTTGTATCCAGTTAGTCAACGGGTGAACAGCCCGAAAAACGATGATCCCTGGTGTGTTGAGCCGACCCTCAGCAATCGTTCAGAACGTACCCAATGAAAGGGGGTTCTATGAGAGATTGATTCGAGCATTGCGTGCGTTGCGAACAGTGCACGGCCGAAGCCGCTGACCAGATAGCTAGATCAATCTCATTTGTTTAGGAGGAGTGGGAGTCCTGCGACGCGCGAACGGGTCATCACCAACTGGTACCCAAAACAGGTCCATCTGACCGGTCAATCCAGCACGGTTGGCGAGTAGCGTATCGATCACTTCCTCGCCGTCCACGCATCGCGTCCGTAACAGCGCTTCTGTCAGCGTGCGCGTCATGGCCGATAGGCGCGGCAATCGAAAAAACTGTCGGCAATCTTTTATGGGAAAACACACATACGTCCTGGCCGAAAGAAAACTTCGAAGCGTTTTTGACGACCACAATTGATTTATGGAATGACTGGTGAAGCAATTTGCTCTAAATGTGCTACACCACGTCAAATTCATCGCTACGTTCCGAGTGATTCATGCGGGGCGTCTGATTAGTCTGTTAGCCAATCTGCGTAAGCTTGAACATCGATCATAGGAACCGTTCCACTAAACTGAAGTTGCGAAATTAACTTGAATAAGAACGCGGTAGCTGGTTTTCCGCCGGGAGTGATCTGGTATGAGTTGCTGCTGTCTTCATAGTAGAAATAACCGTGCGCCGCAACGCAGCCAAGATTCAGGCGGCGATTATCATCTGGATCATTCAGTGCGTTTGAGATTGCTTTTCCGAAAGGCGGCTTCCAGTCACTTTCGAAAGTTAATACACCGCCAATGATAGGAATTAATGGCTTCGGAGGATACGTTCCCTTTGCGTAAGGGATCGGCAGGCTGGTTCGATAAAGCTTGCGTACGCTCTCAACTTTATTCTTAGAATAGCTAATATGGTCTGCATTGATTGATTGTTTCGCTTCAAAAATTGCATAAACGCTTTCGGCAGGAACTACAGTTTGTCCCTCATAGTTGAAGATAAATGGCGAGTACTGTCGGTCGAACACAACGACATCAATTTGATCACTGAAATTTCCCTTACTGTCGACGACATGTGCTTTCGCCGCTTGATATCGCGCGGGAAGGTAGGTTTGTAACAGCTTTAGCCATACATTTTCACTCGAATCCCCCTTTGTCCCAGGGTGCCCCATTGTTCTCCGAACAATTTCGAGTTTCTGTTGAATGTCTTCGTGCAGACCGGTAAGCAGTTCCGGCAAAGACCAGCTTGTCATAGTTGCTGTTCCTGGAAAGGTGGGGTAGGGATTAATGTCTGGGCAATTTCCATTGCCCTCGCGGCCGTGACCGGGTGATTCGGATACGCATCGAGTACGATTGTTGGCAACAGGCGTTGGGTAATGTCAGAAAACGTGAAGCCATACTTCCGTTCAGCTGTCGGTCCTGTGGCAACTACCAACTGTTTAATCTGAGATGGTGTAAAGCCTAAGGTCTGCAATCGACTGGATAATACCGCGCAACGTTGGTCATCATTTGGCCGTTTAAAGGCAAGAATGTCGGCGGAACGCCTTTTTACAGCTGGGTCGAGCGCGCCAAGGCGATTCGTGCACATAATCACCGCAATTGGAAGATGGGAGTTTTTAATGCGGTCTATCCCCCTAATGAAGGCGTTTACGCCAGCGCGGTCTTCGTGGTGCATCTGTGTGGTCTCGCGAGATTGGGCAAGCGCATCGGCCTCATCGATTAGCAGAACGATGCCGCCACGCGCTCTATTGGTGGTAGAAGACTTTAATTTTTTTCCTTCGGATATTGCGTGATCGAATGCCGAGGATAGCAATTGGGTCATCTCGCCAACACGGCCTTGCCCACGTGTCGACAGACTCAGTGGGAAAAGCGTAATTTCTATACCCTCTTGTCTGGCAACGGAATCGCCAATTGTCTCAGCAAGTTCTGATTTTCCTGAACCGACATCACCAGCTAGCACTACAAGTGGCGGGCGACGGAGAACAGTGTTCATAAGGCTCTCCGAGCCTGGGTGATGTTTTCCAGCCCAGGTTTCAAGGCCCGTCGGATTAACGAGGATGCTGAGGATCTTGGTCAAACGACTTTTTTGGTCATCAATTCCAATCAATGAATTCAAACGTTCCTGAGCAGCGAAATCAGGAAATGTAACCCGCTGCTCGAACAATTCATCCAAGTTAAGAAGATTGCTCATAAAAAGCTGGTTACGCTGGTACGGTCAAGTGCCTTCCCACCGGATGCATAGGTGCGGTCACTACTGAAGTATCCATTGACTCCTGGTTCATCAGCAGTACCGCGTTTAAAAGGAAGTTCCTCATCAAACCGCTCTTGTTCAGAGGGGGATAAATCACTCCATGTTGGGCTGTAGACTAGGAAGCTGTAAAAACTCGCGTCTGTCGTGTTGGCTCCGGGCCTAACTCTTCCAGGATCGTCATCGTGTCCGCTATCGGTAAGATCTCGCGCAGTGTATTTAAGGGTGGGTTCGATCCATTTTCCATCACGCTTAAAGCCGTAAGTAACACTGCTGAGATATCCGGCTTTCAGCAGCGCGATAATCTCCGCTTCATATTGTTCTATTCTCTTGTCACTAGGTTCGCCATAGAATCGTTGAAGTCGCTTTAGATCGGTGGCAACTTTTGCGGCCATGTGCCTAGCATGTGTAACCGTGAATGTTGTTGTTTCAGATTCTGTAAAGCTATAGCTCATAATGACCTCACGCTTGAAATGCTGGCCCAAATATCTTCTGCCAGTAGTAAACCGTTTCAGTTTTTGTAGGAGCAGCAAGAGCTGAATCTATGGCGTCACCGGCGTCGAGAGCTGCTTCCACCATGGCAGCGGAATTTGAGGTGGTATAGAGCTTTCCAACGTTATTCTCGGCGTTTACTGGATCAATGATCTGAATGGGGTCTGAGAAAGTGCCGACCGTCGTTGCTGGGTAGTAATCGTCAAAAATTATCTGTTCACGCAGGTTTGTACGCGCGATATACGTGAAGAAATGTTGTAGAGCTTCTGGGTAATCGGAAAAATCAAGACCCTGATCACAAAGATGTGAAAGGATCATCTCAACCATGAACGATTTGAATCGGAAGTCGTCGCGTTCGCGTTTGACATTTCGCACCCAAAACTTGGAGAGGCGCACTACTTGAGAGAAATGCTTTTCCTGCGCCTGTTTTCGTGCTTTTGTGAAGTCAAGGTGCAGAGGGATGCTCGTCTTAAGGAATGACCCGTCATCTTGACTTACAAGATTCCCATACCAGTTAGGGTCTCCGTCATATAGGATCGGAACCACATCCACATCTAGTCCGGAGCCTCGAAATGAAACGGTTACGCTGTAGGTCTGGGGAGTGATCTGATCAGGACTAAAATTCGGAAATGCTTTTCGAAGACGTTCAGTGAGATAGTTCAGGAGGGCCGCAACATCATTTGGTGCATCGGCTCCGCTAATATAGCATCCGACGTCGATATCGTTCAGGGAGCGTAGTGCGGTGCCCTTGGCGAGACTGCCGGAGAGCAACATTTTCTTTAATGTGAAATCTGGATGCTCCCCTACGTATGACTCGAGCTTTTCCCGGAGCCTCCTTGCCTGTGCACGATATTCGTCTGCCTTATCCTTGGGTAGGTTTACCTTGTCGCACGCAAAGCGGGCAATATCCTTGTGATTGATATGGTGCCTCGCCATCAGGGTTCGTCTCCAAAGTTGATGTGAAACTTGCGGCAACCGTTGCTGTTGGTAATGCGTCTTTCTCCCCCTGGGAAGCCGCAAAATACGAATTGGCAGTCGATAGGGTAGAGTGCTAATAGAAATTAATGATATCCATAAAAATTATATTGTCAACACTCTATGCAGTGGTAATTGTTCAGCAAAAACACAATATATTGTGTTTTTGTTGTAACCTTGGGTCGGATAGGCTCATTCTGTGTGTTTTCAGGAGGGCTTGGATCGGAAGAATGAGTTTGTATTACTGTGCCAAGCATAAGAAATGCTATTAAAAACAATGTTATGAGTGTTTTGTCGATAGTGGTTGTTTATTTATTAGTCGAAGTGGGGATCTTTGGGGGAAGGCATGGCTAGCTGTGAAACTCAGTTACGAGGACTTGTGGCTAAGATTGAGCCTACTCAAGCGCAAAAAGAAGGTGGCAAGCGGAGTCATAACTATCTGAGGGATGTACTCTGCACTGGGCAGATGAATAGCCGCATCACTGGACATTATTTAAGTGGGAGCTATTCCCGTGGCACGGCAATCCGCCCTTTAGACGATGTCGACATCATATTTCTCATTGATCCGAGTAAATGGAACACCAGTATACTAAGTCTGTCTACGTGGCCGGCACCACATAAAGTGCTTGAGAGTTTTGCCAGAGCAATCCGATACCGGTATCCAGTAAGCTCGGTTTATGGGCAGAGACGCTCAGTCCGTTTAGAACTGAATCATCTAGATATTGACGTTGTTCCAGCCGTTCCGGACAGTCAAAACCCAGATTTCATCTGGATCCCTGATCGTAACTCGAGTGATTGGATAAAATCCTCACCGAAGCTGCATAGTGTTAACGCGACTACAGTGAACAAGAAGCAAGATAATCGATTCAAGCCGCTCGTCAAATTATTGAAGTATTGGAATAGCAATCTTCCTTCAACAGCAAATCTCAAGTCCTTTGCGATCGAAACAATAGCAGTTCGACTCTTTTCGGGCGTAGGGTTTAATACGTTGGAGCAAGGTCTCCTGGAGTTCTTCGATTTTCTTGCTAGTTTTCAGGGCAAAGCAATGGCATTTAACTGGCAAAGCACATACGGCATGTCTATGAGCTGGTTTAACTGCTCTGTTCCCGACGCTGCTGGCACGGGAACCAATGTAGTGGCAGGAGTAGAAGAAGATAGGCGAAGCAAATTTCTTGGACACGCGACAAGAAGTCGAGATCGAATGCTAGAAGCGCAAAAAGCGATCTCTATAGACACAGCCTTTGGCCGCGTTGCAAAAGCGATCAGAATGCCTATATAGAGTGGGAAAGGCTGTGCAGCCAGTATCGGTGAAATACTTTGCGTCTTTCAGCGGATAATCTTTGCTCACGTTATGCCTCCATTGCTACCCTTGCGGTGATGTCGAAGGCGCAATGAGTCTGGCTGCAGAGATCGATACGGAGAATGCATTGGTTAAGAAGCTGCTCAGAATCCAGACTCGGCCGATAATCGTGCGCAAACCAACAGGTTGAGCAGGTGAATGACCTTCTCGAGCACTTCGGGGCGAAACCCCGTTGCCTCGGCCTGGCGGCGCAGCCTCTTCGACGAAATCCTCACACCACCTCCTGCCAGGAGCGCTCGAGCACCTTCAGCGGCACCACCAGGTTCCAGTTGGAAACGAGCCGCCCCCCGCGGTGGCCGCGCATCAAATAGTGCGGCTTGCGCGGCCGGCGCGCGCGCAGGGGGTCGAGGTGAGAAGCCTCCACCATCAAGGCCTCCTTGCGCTGCTCCAGGAAGAAGCCCACTTTGGCTGCGGTGGTCGCGTTTTCGAGCAGCAGGGTGACACTCGATCACCACGTCCAGGTCGAAAAACTCCACCATCTCCAGCGAGCGCCAGATCTCCCCCATCCGCCGCCCAGTTCAGGGCGGTCCAGGACGTCCACCAGGGTGCGTTCCAGGCTGGTTACACGAACGGATAAAGCCGGCGCGATCCACCTCTTTAACGGCGAAAAGCCGGTTCGCGGAGGCCACAAGCTTCGTCGGGTACCGCACCGGCCGGAACCGGTGGGAGCAAGGTCACTGGCCGGGTATAGTGTAGCTTTTTCGCTGTGTCTCTAAAATTATCCATGTTAAACAATGGTGTAACACCTGCGCGACAGGAGTAATCGGCAACGGGCGCTCAAAACTAAGTTAAATAAAACAATTTGTTACAACAAAAAAACACACTACGAAGCAAGGGGCTGAAAAACTGTAACCTGTAGTGTAGCTTTTATGCTGTTTATCTTAAAAATATCCTTGTTAAACAATTACGAAACACCTGTGCATCATCGGGGTGTGGGACGGGCTGGCTTTCTTGCTCATCGGGTTCTGCGGTGCTGACGGGTTGGCTTGTGGGTGGTTGAACTATTCGAAACTATAGTGCTTCTCGACCGGCTTGATGATCTTCCAGATACAGGAGAGGCCTGCCGGCAGGGTGAGCAGGTCTCCACGTCCGAAGGTCTGGGGCTCGCCGCCATCCGGTGTGATCTCCACCTGGCCACGCAGGAAGTAGCACACCTCGGTGCGCTCATACTGCCAGGGAAACTCGGACACCTCTTTCTCCCAGATGGGCCAGTCAAAGACCCCCAGGATCTCCAGTTTGGCCGGTGACGCATTGTGTTCACAGAGAATTTGCATAGGGACTATCCGACAGGCTGATTCAGGGCTGCACAGTGTAGCCCAATTCGGCCGAATGGTCAGGCCCGGTCTTGCCCGGATTAGGGGATCAAAACTGTTTGGCTTGCCTGAACAGGAGCCAGTGCGGATACTAAGGCCATGAATGATGAATTAGCTCTACAGGCCCGGGAAGTGGCGGAGCAACTGCGCTCCCGGCAGCTGAAGCTGGCGGCGGCTGAGTCCTGCACCGGAGGCTGGATCGCCAAGGTTCTGACCGATATTGCCGGCAGCAGTGACTGGTTTGATCGGGGATTTGTCACCTACAGTAACCAGGCCAAGCAGGAGATGCTGGGGGTGAATCCGGAGACCCTGGCTGCCCATGGCGCGGTCAGTGAAGCGGTGGTGCGGGAGATGGTGTCCGGCGCCCTGGCGCACAGTCAGGCGGACCTGGCGCTTTCGGTGAGCGGTATTGCCGGCCCCGGCGGGGGCAGCGCGGAGAAGCCGGTGGGGACCGTCTGGTTCGGTTGGCAAGGTCGCGGGGGGGAGCCAGTGGCGGCCCGTTACTGTTTCGACGGGGACCGGGAGGCGGTACGCCGTCAGGCCGTGCTGACGGCATTACAGGGTGTTTTAAAACTGCTTTAGCGAGCCGGGCGAAACCGGACCTCAGCTGTCTGTATGTACCGCCAGTCGCTTCAGCCTGCGCACGGCGAAAAACACGGCTGTCAGCACCACCGGGATGGCAATGCCGATACCCAGTTCCACATTGATACCGATACCGGCCGACTTGAGTCCCTTCAGGCCATAACCCACCAGCCCCAGTAAATAGTAGCTGAGCACCACGACGGAGAGACCCTCCACGGTCTCCTGCATGCGTAACTGCAGATGGGCACGCCGGTCCATGGAGCGCAGCAGGTCCTTGGTCTGGCCCTCCATGCTCACGTCCACCCGGGTACGCAGCAGGTTGGAGGCGCGGGCGATGCGGGTGGCCAGCACCTGGATACGCTGGTCCACTGATTTGCAGGTCTGCATGGCGGGTGCCAGGCGCCGCTGCATGAACTCGTGCAGCATCTGTACGCCCGGAATGCGTTCCTCCCGCAACTCGGCCAGACGTTGCAGAATCAGATCGTAATAGGCCGTCGCGGCGCTGAACCGATAACTGGTCGAGGAGGCGATCTGCTCCACCTGGGCGGCCAGCCCGGTTAGCTGTTCCAGGGCGTGACGCTCATCATCCAGGTTGTCGATGTCGACGATTTTGCCGGTCAGGCTGTTCAGCGCCTGGTCGAATTGACGCAGTTGCTGGCCGTATTGCTGGGCCAGGGGAAAGGCCAGCAGGGCCAGCAGCCGGTACTGTTCCAGCTCACAGAGACGCTGCATCAGTCGCCCGGCCTGGCGGCTGCGCAGGTGGTTGTCCTGGATCAGGAAGCGACTGAAACCGTCGGCGTGGATATGAAAGTCGGTCCAGACCTGGGCCGCGCCTCCGGTGACCACCGAGCCGGTGACCGTATTGCTGGCGAACAGGGTGGCCAGCTCTTCGATCTCCTGTTTCGGGTAGTCTTTTGGGGCCAGCGCCAGGTGTACCGCCGCCAGCAGCTGCCCCGGCAACTGTGCCAGCCAGTCGGTGGGGACCCGGCTGATGGCGGTCTCCTGGAAGGGCTGGTCGAAGGGGGCGTGACAAAAGAAGGTATAGCTGGAGAATTCGCTGTGGCGCTCCCACTTGAGCCGGAATATTCCCATATCGGCGCTGTGGTGACGGGCAGAGGGGGCTGGCGGCGCCACGCGGAAGCGTTCGCACAGTGCCCCCACCGCCTCCCGTTCCTGCTCCAGCATGGATTCGTCTGACAGGACCGCCAGGTGACTGGCCTGTACCGGGGCGGTCAGCTGTTCGTAGGGGCGGGCGTGAACCTCGCTGGCCAGCTGATTGCGTAAGGGATAGTTGGCGATGCCGGCGGTCTCTCCTGGTAACATACTCTCTGCCCTGCTGAGTGGATCGGGATTAATAGGTATAACGCTGCCAATTGTACCCGGAATCGGGCGTCGGGTGGGGTGGCCGGACGGACTGAATTTCGATCACGGGGCCGGTTGCAATCGAATATACCGCTGCTTTCGTGGGGATTAAATTAAAGTTGAACAGGCTCATGACTTGAGCCTGTGGCTGTGCAATAATAGAGAACATCAGTAGAACATATCGGGTGACGGGATGTCGCCCTCAGTCAAACCGGGGGAAATAATGGACGAAAATCGCAAGAAGGCTTTGGGTGCCGCGCTGAGTCAGATTGAAAAGCAGTTCGGTAAGGGCGCGGTCATGCGCATGGGCGATGGCACTGCCATCAGAAACATCGAGGCGATTTCGACCGGCTCGATCAATCTGGATATCGCGCTTGGTATCGGCGGTGTGCCCAAGGGGCGGATTATTGAAATCTATGGTCCTGAATCCTCGGGTAAAACCACGCTCACCCTGCATGTTGTGGCGGAGTCCCAGAAGCAGGGTGGCACAGCGGCCTTCGTTGACGCCGAGCATGCCCTCGATCCCCAGTATGCGGAGAAGCTCGGAGTGAATGTGGATGAGCTGCTGGTGTCCCAGCCGGATACCGGTGAGCAGGCGCTGGAGATCACCGATATGCTGGTGCGCTCCGGTGCCGTGGACGTGGTGGTGGTGGACTCGGTGGCGGCCCTGACACCCAAGGCGGAGATTGATGGGGACATGGGTGACACCCATGTTGGTCTGCAGGCCCGTCTCATGTCCCAAGCGTTGCGTAAACTGACGGCCAATATCAAACGCTCCAACTGCGTGGTCATCTTTATTAACCAGATCCGGATGAAGATCGGCGTGATGTTCGGTAACCCGGAGACCACCACCGGTGGTAACGCCCTGAAGTTCTACTCCTCGGTGCGCCTGGATATCCGCCGTACCGGTGCGATCAAGAAGGGCGACGAGGTGATCGGTAACGAGACCAAGGTCAAGGTGGTGAAGAACAAAGTGGCACCGCCCTTCAAGCAGGTTAATTTCGAGATCCTGTATGGCGAAGGTATCTCCCGTGAAGGTGAGCTGATTGACTTGGGCGTGCAGTACGGCCTGGTGGAGAAGTCCGGCGCCTGGTACAGCTACAACGGTGACCGGATCGGTCAGGGCAAGGATAACGTGCGCAACTTCCTGAAAGAGAACCCGGACATCGCCCAGCATCTGGAAGACCAGATCCGCGAACAGGCCTTCCCCAAGGTTGATGAAGCCCCGGATGAGTCGGAGGCTGGCGCCGAGGTTTGAAGTGTCCGAGCAGATGGAGTTGGAGCAGGCGGCTATCCGCCTGCTCGCCGCCAGAGAGCATAGCCGGGCGGAACTGCGCAGGAAACTGCATGCCCGCTGCGAAACGCCGGAATTACTGGAACAGGTGCTGGACGATCTGGAGCAGCGGGGCTATTTGAGTGATGCCCGTTATGTGGAACAGTATGTGCTCAGCCGTAAACGCAAGGGGTTCGGTCCGGTCAGAATAAGGCAGGAGTTGCAGGAACGCGGGGTGAGTGCTGACCTTATCGAGCCTGCGACGGATCCGGGAGAGCCGGAATGGCGGGCGCTGATCCGCCAGTGTTGCCAACGCAAGTTCGGCGACTCCCGGCCAGCGGACTACCGGGAGCGTGCCCGGCGCGCCCGTTTTCTTGAATACCGGGGGTTCCCCAGCGAGATGATTCGCGGCCTTCTCTGGGACGGGGCCGACGGTGATGGATGGTGATCCGGGCGCCTTACCCGTCCGGCCCTTCGCCACGCTATCGCCTTCCCGGATTACGATTTCCCCTCCCATAACCACTACCCCCAGCGTCCGGATCGACGTCCGACGGGCGAGCGCCTGCGCCAGCTGGCCCCGTTGGGAATACCCTTCGTTATCCGGCAGGGGTTATTTGTTCTCCCTGGCTGATTTCCGTAGAATTGCGGATGACAATTCCAACGGTTCTGCCTAATATCCACCACTTCGTTTAATCACATAATCTAGCCTGTATGAAAACCAGCGCCGAATTACGCACCGCCTTTCTGAATTTCTTTATTGAAAAGGGGCATACCGAGGTTCCCAGCAGCTCGCTGGTACCCCATGACGATCCCACGCTGCTTTTCACCAATGCAGGCATGGTGCAGTTCAAAAACACCTTCCTGGGTCGGGAGAAGCGCGACTATACCCGGGCCACCACTTCCCAGCGTTGTGTGCGTGCGGGTGGTAAGCATAACGACCTGGAGAACGTGGGTTACACCGCCCGCCATCACACCTTCTTTGAAATGCTGGGAAACTTCAGCTTTGGCGACTATTTCAAGCGCGAAGCGATCCAGTATGCCTGGGAGTTCCTCACCGAGGTGCTGGGTCTGCCGGAAGAGAAGCTGTGGGTGACGGTCTATGAAGAGGACCGGGAAGCCGAGGATATCTGGCTCAAGGAGATGAAGGTCGATCCGGAACGATTCTCCCGCTGTGGCGCCAAGGATAACTTCTGGTCCATGGGAGATACCGGTCCCTGTGGCCCCTGTTCCGAGATCTTTTATGACCATGGCCCCGAGATATGGGGTGGTCCGCCGGGATCGCCGGAAGAGGATGGTGATCGCTATATAGAAATATGGAATCTGGTGTTCATGCAGTTCAACCGGGACCAGTCCGGTGAGCTGACTCCGCTGCCCCGTCCCTCGGTGGATACCGGCATGGGGCTGGAGCGTCTGGCGGCCGTGCTGCAGCATGTACACAGCAATTACGAGATCGACCTGTTCCAGCACCTGATCAAGGCGGCTGCGGAAGTGACCGGTTGCAGTAACCTGGAAGAGAAATCCCTGCGGGTGATTGCCGACCATATCCGTTCCTGCGCCTTCCTGGTGGTGGACGGCGTGTTGCCTTCCAACGAAGGGCGCGGCTATGTGCTGCGCCGGATAATCCGGCGCGCTATCCGGCATGGCTACATGCTGGGCATGAAAGAGCCGTTTTTCCACAAACTGGTCGCTCCACTGAGTCAGGAGATGGGTGATGCCTATCCCGAACTGCCCAAGGTGGCCGATCAGGTGACCCGGGTGCTGCGCCTGGAGGAGGAGCGGTTTGCCGAGACCCTGGAACAGGGGATGAAAATCCTGGAAGGGACCATCGATTCCCTGGGAGATAAACAGATCCCGGGCGAGACCGTCTTTAAACTGTATGACACCTACGGCTTCCCCACCGACCTGACCGCCGATATTGCCCGTGAACGGGGCCTGAGTCTGGATATGCCGGGCTTTGAAAAGGCCATGGAGGCACAGCGGGAGCGGGCCCGCGCGGCCAGCCAGTTCGGTAACGCCGAACAGGTGGAGATCAATCTGGATGGTGCTACTGAATTTACCGGTTACGACAAGCTGGAGAGCAAGGCCACCATTATTGCCCTGTTCCAGAACGGCCAGTCGGTAGAAACCCTGGGCGATGACGAAGAGGGATTGGTGGTGCTGGACCGCACCCCGTTCTATGCCGAATCCGGTGGCCAGGTCGGCGATGCGGGGGTGCTGGAGTGCGGCGCCAACCGGTTTATCGTTACCGACACCCAGAAACAGGGTGGCGATGTGTTTGTTCACCGGGGACACTTCAAGGGCGACTCCCTGCAGGTTGGCAGCGAAGTCGTAGCGCGGGTCGATGCCGCCCGGCGGGGCGCCACCGCGCTTAATCACTCGGCCACCCATCTGTTACACGCCGCGCTTCAGCGCGTGCTGGGCGATCACGTTCAGCAGAAGGGCTCGCTGGTCAACGCCGAGCGCCTTCGTTTCGACTTCTCCCACTATGAACCGGTCACGATTGAACAGATTCGGACCATCGAACACATGGTGAACGAGCAGATCCGGGAGAACCACATGGTTCAGACCCGCATCATGTCTCTGGAAGACGCCAAGGCGAGCGGCGCCATGGCCCTGTTCGGCGAAAAATATGGTGACAATGTGCGGGTACTGCGCATGGGAGATTTCTCCACCGAACTCTGCGGCGGTACCCATGTGAAGGCGGTGGGTGATATCGGCCTGTTCAAGATCGTCTCCGAAACCGGCATCGCTTCCGGCGTGCGCCGAATCGAGGCCGTCACCGGGGCGGCTGCTATCCAGTGGGTGGAAGCGGATGAGGACCGACTGCAACGCATCGCGGATTTGCTCAAGTCGGGCCGTGATGACGTGGCGGACAAAGTCACCCAACTGGTGGAACGGAGCCGACGGCTGGAGAAAGAGCTGGAACAGTTGAAAAGCAAACTGGCCAGCGCGGCTGGCACCGATCTGGCAGGTAATGCGGTTGATGTGGCCGGCGTCAAGGTACTGGCTGCCAAGCTGGATGGGGTCGATCCCAAAGCGCTGCGCGACACTATGGATCAACTGAAAAACAAGCTGGGCAGCGCAGTGATCCTGCTGGCGGCGGTCAGTGGAGAGAAAGTCAGTCTGGTGGCGGGGGTTACCCAGGACCAGATACCCACCCTGAAGGCCGGTGATCTGGTCAAGTTCGTGGCCCAGCAGGTCGGTGGTAAAGGGGGCGGCCGGCCGGACATGGCCCAGGCCGGCGGTAGCGATCCTGCCGCACTGCCCGGTGCTCTGGCCTCTGTCGAAGGCTGGGTGCGGGATGCGTTGGGCCAATAACAGTAAATACTTATGAAGTCGTGGAAATAACCCCGGTTTTATTGTTAAATTGACGCCCTTTGGATGCCCGGCCCCTGGCCGGGCGAATCATGTAACTGGAAAGCGGGTAGCAGAATCAATGGCCCTTATCGTACAGAAATACGGTGGCACATCGGTCGGCAGCATCGAGCGAATTCAAGCGGTCGCGGAAAAGGTTGCCGCGGCGCGGGAGCGGGGCGATCAGATGGTGGTGGTGGTTTCCGCCATGTCGGGCGAGACCAACCGGCTGATCGGGCTGGCAAAAGAGATCGAAGAGCACCCCTCTGCGCGTGAAATGGACGTGCTGGTATCGACCGGCGAGCAGGTGACCATCGCCTTGCTGTCCATGGCTCTGCACAAGATCGGTTGTCCGGCAAAATCCTATACCGGCGGACAGGTGAATATCCTGACCGACAGCGCACACAGTAAGGCACGTATCCGGAAGATTGATGACATCAAGGTTCGGGCTGATCTGGATGCCGGGCGGGTCGTGGTTGTGGCCGGTTTTCAGGGTGTTGACGATCTGGGCAGTATCACCACTCTGGGCCGTGGCGGCTCGGATACCACGGCGGTGGCCCTGGCGGCAGCGCTGAAGGCGGATGAGTGTCAGATATTCACCGATGTGGATGGCGTCTACACCACCGATCCGCGGGTGGAACCCAAGGCGCGCCGCCTGAGCAAGATTTCATTTGAAGAGATGCTGGAGATGGCCAGTCTCGGATCCAAGGTATTGCAGATCCGGGCGGTTGAGTTTGCCGGTAAATACAATGTACCCCTGCGCGTACTGTCGAGTTTCGAAGAGGGCGAGGGAACCTTGATCACCTTTGAGGACAAGGGTATGGAAGACGCAAAAATATCAGGTATCGCGTTTAATCGTGATGAGGCTAAATTCACCATTCAGGGTGTACAGGATCAGCCGGGTGTGGCCTACCAGATACTGGGCCCCATCTCCGATGCCAATATCGAAGTGGATATGATTATCCAGAACATCGGTCAGGACGGTACCACCGACTTCACCTTTACTGTGCACAGAAATGACTACGACAAGGCGTTGGCCATTCTCAATGACGTGGCGCAGGAAGTTGGTGCACGCCAGGTCATTGGTGACAACACCATCGTTAAGATCTCCCTGGTGGGCGTGGGTATGCGCTCCCATGCCGGCATTGCCAGCTCCATGTTTGCCGCACTCTCGAAAGAGGGGATCAATATTCGCATGATTTCCACATCCGAAATCAAGATTTCAGTCGTGGTCGATGAGAAGTATCTCGAACTGGGAGTCCGCGCGCTGCATGAGGCATTCAATCTGTCAGCAGAACCGGTCAAGGTCGGCTAGAGTCAGGCATTAGGTAGGCCGGGTCTTGCCTGTCGGCTACCTCCGGTGGATAAAGCGAATCCAAATTCTTTAATTTGCTTTGTTTTCCAGAGGGCTAACTGGTAATATCGCACCGCTCTTTCGCCACATCTCCTGTGGGGTAAGTGCTTGGTTGGCGGCGATTCTATTCACTTTCCTGGGGGCGGAGTACCTCGTCGGGGTAGTGTTGCGAATGCCATAGTCGGAAATTAAACAGGGAGATTGGATGATGTTGATCTTGACACGCCGTGTAGGCGAGACTCTGATGATTGGCGATGAAGTAACCGTAACGGTGCTTGGTGTTAAAGGAAACCAGGTCCGTATCGGTGTTAATGCCCCACGTGATGTGACCGTGCATCGTGAAGAGATTTACGAGCGCATTAAGCGTGAGCAACAGACTGATCAGGGCATAGTAGACGAGTAATTGCATACTCGGATGGGGCTGTTCAGGCCCCATCGCATCCAAGACCTTTAACTGAATTCGATGGCTATGCCATCAGGGATCGATTTGTCTTTGGGACGGCATGTAAAAAAGCTGTTTTAAAGTGAAAATCAGAGAAGCAAAACGAAAAAAAATGGGTTAGAATACCGCCTCTTTTCGGGGGCAGGTCCAAATCCTGGCCCGTTTTGCAGATAAAACGATCCCGAAGGGGTGAGGTGCGAAGCACCGAATCACGCGCGCCCCTGATGGTCCGCAGGACCATTGATCGCGTGAACTGAATTTAGGAGAGCTGGCCGAGTGGCTGAAGGCGCGCCCCTGCTAAGGGCGTATACGTTAATAGCGTATCGAGGGTTCGAATCCCTCGCTCTCCGCCATTATTCTGAACGATAGCGAAAGTTTAGTAACGGTGGACTGTAGATTGAGTCCACGATTCGAACCCTCGATTCAAAAGAGAAAGGTTCGATCGCGGAGCAAGCGACCGCAGGGAACTAATCCCTCGCTCTCCGCCATTAT